>Ga0209470_1001320_pt1 | contig 18507 bp, 17 predicted proteins | sample GraSoiAngelo_125_FD_185882 | JGI IMG/M metagenome (GOLD analysis project Ga0209470, IMG submission 185882) | Grasslands soil microbial communities from the Angelo Coastal Reserve, California, USA - 14_0927_05_40cm (SPAdes) (version 2) | ecosystem: Environmental > Terrestrial > Soil > Grasslands ... | reverse complement strand
TCGTGACCAACATCGACCGCGAACACATGGACTGCTATCGCAACATGCGTGACGTGAAGCGGGCTTTTTTGGACTTCATGGATCGAGTGCCATTTTACGGGATGGTCGTGCTCTGCAACGACGATCCGATTCTGCGCCGCATGCTGCCTCAGATTCCTCGCCGGGTGGTGACGTACGGTACGCGGCGAGGATCAGATTTCCACATCAAGGTGTGGGAGTGCGGATTCGACAACCAGAACAACCACCCGATCAGCCGTTTCGACGTGACCTATCGTGGCAACAGTCTTGGAGAGTTCCGGCTGCGCGTGCCCGGAGCCCACAACGTGCTTAATGCTACGGCGGCGATTGCCGTCGGGATTGGCCTGGACATCCAGGTCGGCCAGATTCGCGCGGCACTCGAAAACTTCCACGGCGTCGACCGTCGCTTCCAATTGCGCGGCAAGGTTGCGGGGATCAGCGTGATCGATGATTACGGCCATCATCCCACAGAAATTCGCGCCACCCTTGCCGCCGCCCGGCAGTGTGGCTTTGGCAAGATTCATGTGATCTTCCAGCCGCATCGCTACACCCGAACTCGCGATCTGATGGACGATTTCGCGACCGCATTTGAGGACGCGGACAGCCTAATCGTTCTGGATGTCTACCCCGCCAGCGAGCAGCCGATCGATGGCATTACCAGCGAGGCATTGGCCCGGAGAATCACCGACGAGGGAAAAAGGACGGCTGCATATGCCAGTTCCTTTGCTGACGCAGCCAAATCGGTTTGCGAGGCAGCGGCGGAAGGAGACATGATTCTAACCCTTGGTGCAGGAAGCGTTTCCCAACTGGGACCTATGATCCTGGAGAAGCTGCAAGGATCTGAGAATACAGTCATCACACAGCCGGTCAGCCAAGTCTGACTTCGATCTATCCAGAGTTCTTTATCCTCTTTTCCGACGATGTTCAGGGGAACTATTTCGCTTACAAAGGCGTAAATACCCTCATGCGGGCCGCGATAACGAATTTTCACCTCCCCCGTCTAAATTTTGAGTAACAGCAAGGAGCAATATCGTGAATTCCGATAGAGGATGGTACCTGGTGGCAGTGGGCGTGCTCGCACTTGGAATCAGCAACTCATCGATTGGCAACTTATCAATCAGCGACTCGATTCGAGGCTTCCTTGATCGTGGCGTGGCGGTAGCAGACAATCTGTCCGCCGAGGCGATGCGGGGACTCGCCGTCGCCCAGCTAATGTCCAACCGAGGCGATCCCGGTTGGGCTCCTGCCCAGGGTACTATTGCTCGTGCCCAAACCCGCCTGGCGCTTGTACAAGCGAAGATCGATGCGAAACGGGCTGTCTCGACCAGAGTGCATTCATGGTGTGCGATGGGCACTCGGCGTCAGGTTACCACCGCATTGTCTTCGCCCGAGGATGGAGATTGGGACGTCGAGGACCTCCAATAATCCGGCACGTGTCTTCGATGCTGCGCTGCAGAACTGCTGCCCGCCTGTGCAAAAGATCCCGTAAATTTTTCTATCTCAATTCGCGAAAAGCAGTTATAGTGGTTTCGCTCGCGATTCCCTGACGACCACTGACCTGGGTTGATGGCCAGGAAAACTCCTACCATCTCGCAGGAAGAGTCGTATCTGCAACCCGACGAGCCGGTCCGCGAAGAACTCGACGATGCGCGGCTGCTCGACTTGGATGCGGAAGAGGAATCGCCGTTCCTGCGCGGACAAAAGCGCGTCTCCGTCCGCCGTGGCTCGTTGCCCAAGAAAACCGCTGCCCGTCTCACTTGGGCTGTCCTCGGAATCGCAGTCGTTTTTCTCTCCGGAATTGCGGTCGCTTCCCTCTACCACTACGGCGAGCGCTCCTGGCGCTTTCGAGTGGAATCGAGCGATGACATCGAAATTGATGGCACTCAGAATGTCAGCCGCGCGCAGGTGATGGAGGTGATGGGCGGTGACATTGGCCGAAACATCTTCTTCGTGCCGCTGGATCAACGCAAGAAGCAACTGGAGCAGATTTCGTGGGTGGAATCGGCCAGTGTCATGCGGTTTGCTCCCAACCGTTTGCGAATTGAGATTCATGAACGCACTCCAATCGCGTTTGCGCGGGTCGGCTCAAAGATACTGCTCACGGACTCAGCCGGCACGCTGATGGAGCTTCCCGCGAAAAAGAAGTACTCATTTCCCGTGATCATCGGAATGAATGCGGGCGAACCACCCTCTACGCGCTCCGCCCGGATGAAAATTTACAACGATGTCGTTAGCCAGCTCGACTCAGGCGGCGCTCATTATTCCCAGGATCTCAGTGAAGTGGATCTTTCCGATCCGGATGACGTAAAAGTCCTCGCGAATAATCGTGACGGTGAAGTGCTGGTGCATCTTGGGTCTTCAAATTACCTCGAACGTTACAAGATTTACGTGGCACACATGCAGGAGTGGCGGCAGCAGTTTTCCAAGCTGGAATCGGTGGACTTGCGCTATGACCGGCAGATCATCGTAAATCCCGATCTGCAAGGAACCGCGAAGCAAATACCACTAACTCCGTGGGCGGCGAAAAAGGCTATGGCCGCCGGAGTGAAGCCAGCAGCCTTAATCAGCCACTTGGGGCCAGCGCCTCACCTGCCTGTCGCGGCAACTCAGGCGAAGACGCCCGCAAAGGCCACAAAGTCTAAAGCGCCGAAACAGCGACGCAAGCATGTGGTCAGGAAAACGAAAGCGAAAGCAAAAGCGAAAGCGGTGAGCCCAGTCGTGCAGAAAACCGTGCTCACTGCGCCTGCGGCGAAGACCACTGCGGCTCCGGCAGTGCCTGCGATGAGCAGAAAGAAGCCGAGTCCGGCGATTCCCAAAGCGGGGACATCAATGAAAGACCAGGGGCATTAATTTAAGGATGGCGAATCAATATCAGCATCTTCTGACGGCAATTGATGTGGGCAGCGCCAAGACTTGCGCGCTGGCAGCTGAGATCACCGATAGCGGCTTACGCTATCGAGGACACGGTGTGGCCGAATCTCGCGGATCGCGCAAAGGTGTGATCGTCGAGCTTGATAAAGCCGTTGGCGCGATTCAGAAAGCAGTTGAGCAGGCAGAGGATATTGCCGGAGTCCCAATCGAACGTGCTCTACTCGGCGTTTCCGGCGCGCACGTCCGTGGAGTGAACAGTCATGGCGGCCTCAGCTTTGGAAACCGGGCCCGTGAGATTGGGCGGGATGAAATCCGCTCAGCGGTGGAAAAGGCGCGGGCAATCCCTCTTCCCTCCGACCGCGAGATTCTCCACCTGCTTCCGCAAGAGTTCATTCTCGATGATCAAGCTGGAGTACACGATCCTCTCGGCATGATGGGCTCACGACTGGAAGTTCGAGTCCACATGGTGACCGCGGCCTCAGGCGCTACTCAGAATGTCGTAACCGCCGTGAATCGCGCCGGCGTTCATGTGGATGACACGATCTTCGAGCCGCTGGCCTGCGCGGATTCCGTGCTGCGTGCCGACGAGCGAGAAATGGGTGTTTGCCTAGCCGACGTGGGCGCGGGCTCGACCAGCTTGATTGTGTTTCTGGAAGGTGCGGTTGCGCACACCGCGGTGGTCCCGATCGGCGGCGATCATTTCACTAGCGACCTCGCTGTTGGGTTGTGTACGCCGGTTGCGGAGGCAGAAAAAATCAAAAAGCTGTATGGCAATGCGATTGTGACGCTGATTCCGGAAGGAAACGAAGTTGAAGTGCCGTCCGTCGGCGATCGCCCCTCGCGCATGATTTCACAGCGGATGGTCGGCGAGATTCTGGAACCGAGAGCGCGCGAGCTGTTCGAAATGCTGCGTGACAATTTGCGTCATTCGGGAATGCTTGAACTATGCCTGGCGGGTACGGTGCTAAGTGGTGGCGCGTCTCGTTTGCCAGGGCTTCTCGATATCGCCGAATCGACGTTGCGCTGTCCGGTGCGCCTGTCATGGCCAACGCCTCTGGCAAAAATGCCAGCCGTTATTGCCGAGCCGGAGTACGCCACCGTGATCGGGATGATTTTCTACGGACATCGAGCTCGCATGGCGCGAGGAATGCACGGAGATGGTTGGAGTTCGAAACTGAAAGCAATGTTAGTGGGAAAGGGAGCATAGGTAGAACAGGTCTCGGCGAACTTTGCGAGTCCTTTGCGAACTTTGCGGTTAAGAGTCTTCAACCGCAGAATGCGCCAAGGCAGCGCAAAGAGGCAGAGAAAGAGAAGAAGAGCGGTGGAAAAAGGCCAGATATCTCGGCGAACTTTGCGAGTCCTTTGCGAACTTTGCGGTTAAGAGTCTTCAACCGCAGAGTGCGCCAAGGCAGCGCAAGGGACGCGGAGGAAAAGAAAGGGAAATCAAATTTCAAAGAAGGGCGGCGGAGATGAAAAAGGAAAACGACATTCGCATCAGCTTTAACGAAGAGGCCCGCAACGACGCCAAGATCAAGGTTATCGGTGTGGGTGGAGGCGGCAACAACGCGGTCAATCGCATGATTGATGCCGGCATGGAGGGCATCGAGTTCGTAGTGGCCAACACAGACCTGCAGGCGCTGCGCATGTCGCATGCGCCGTTGAAAATTCAGCTTGGAGTCAAGTTGACGAACGGCTTAGGTGCGGGAGCAAACCCCGAAGTCGGGCGCAAAGCCGCGCTCGAAGATTCCGACAAGATCATCGAAGCGCTCGAGGGCTCAGACATGGTCTTCGTCACCGCCGGTCTCGGCGGAGGTACGGGGACCGGCGCCGCCCCGATCATCGCTTCACTGGCAAGCGAGATGGGCGCTCTCACGGTTGCAGTCGTCACCAAGCCGTTTGCTTTTGAAGGCAAGCGGCGGATGCAGCAGGCGGAGCGGGGCATCTCCGAACTGATGGATTCCGTGGACACAACCATCGTCATCCCCAACGAAAAGCTGCTGGCCGTCGCGCAGGACGCCGGTTTCTTCGAGTCTTTCCGCGTGGCTGATGACATCCTGCGACAAGGCGTGCAGGGCATTTCAGACATCATCACGATCCCCGGCATCATCAATCGTGACTTTGCCGACGTGAAGGCGATCATGGCCGGTATGGGATATGCGGTGATGGGCACAGCCACGGCCAACGGAGCGCGCCGCGCAACCGATGCGGCGCAGAAAGCCATCGCTTCGCCTTTGCTGGAGGCTGGTGCAATCGATGGTGCGCGTGGAATCCTCATCAACATTACCGGCTCAAGCTCGTTGAAGCTGGCTGAGGTACAGGAGGCTTGCAGTATTATCCAAGGCGCCGCTCATGAAGATGCCAACATCATCTTTGGCGCGGTGCTCGATGACAAGTCTAAGGACACAGTCAAAATCACCGTGATTGCCACCGGCTTCAAGGATTCCGATATTCGCCGGCGCCAGCAGGAAAGCCGGGCTGGATTTGCAGCCTCGCGGGATTTTTTCGAGCCGGAAACCGAGTCTGAACCCACTCCGCCGCGGATGGTAATGGAGCAGGCTGCAACCCAAGCCGCTTCCACTGATGTGGTCGCGGTTGACGCGGTGCGAAACGCCGTGGTCGCCAATTTCGAGAAGCAGGATCTTGATGTGCCTGCCTTTCTCCGCAAACGTGGCGAAGTGAATTGAATCATGACGGCTGAGAATCAAGAGAGGGGCAGGGCTGGATCGAATGCTGCCCCTCCAGCTTTGGGGGATACGAGGTGTCAGTTATCTGTTCCCTGCTTTCAGCTACGCAACGACTGCTGCGAACAACCTAGCATCCTAGAAAAACTTACGAACTCTGTGGCATTGTGGTAGAGCGGCGCTTTAGCGCCGCGTAAGTAGCCCAAAATCCGTGAGGGCTTTAGCCCCTGAGGCGGCGAATCGCCTCAATCCGTATTTTCTCCGCCGCCTGCAAGAGCCCTTTTGCTTTCCTTTTCTCAAGACGCTGGTCTAAGCTCTTACGGAACGCCCGACCGCCAGCTTGCGTATCGTTTTGGCAACATTTTGTGGGGAGCAACCATGAAGAGAGTGGCGTCGATAGTCACCGCAATCGTTGTTTGTTTCAGCGCGTTGCAAGCTGCGCCCGATCAATCCTCGGACAAGCCGCAGTACACCAGCGATAACAAACTCTTGCCACCAAAAAACTTCCGCGAATGGATCTTTCTCTCTTCCGGCCTGGGCATGAGTTATAGCCCGCAGGGCGCCGACCACCAGATGTTCACGAATGTCTTCGTGCCGCATTGGGCCTACTCAGAATTCCTCAAGAACGGCAAATGGCCGGACCAGACCATGTTCGTCGTCGAAGAGCGCAGCTCGCAAACCAAAGGCTCGATTAACAAGGCTGGTCATTTCCAAACGGATTTGATGGGCTACGGCGTGGAAGTAAAAGACGAAACGCATTTTCCAGAGAAATGGGCTTATTTCAATTTTGACGAAACCACAAAATCAGCCCAGGCCAATCCCAAGGCCGCTTGCTTCCAATGCCATGAAGATCATGCGGCGGTTGAGCACAGCTTCACTCAGTTCTATCCGACGTTGAAGCCGATCGCAAAAAAGTTCGGTACATATAAGCAGGAGAGGGAAAACGTCGACTGACGTTCATAAATTGAGGGCGAGTTCCCCCCAGGTTTTCTGTGATCCTCTGTGTCCTCCGTGGTTAGTCCATTAACCACTCAGAACGTTTGGTCGCAGTTTAGTCCAACCGCACCAAAAAAATTGATCCTTGCGGAGTCTGGGTCTCGTGCGCCAGCTCCTCCGCTCGTTTCTTGTCGTCACCTCGAACCCGCACCCGTACCCACCAGTCGCCGACCGGGCTGTTGAAACATAGCACCTTGGCAGTGCGGTATCGCTGCGAAAGACGGCCAGCCAGCGTGCGTGCGGCGTTCTCCTGGTCGAACGCGCCAATCTGCACCGCCCATCGCCCACTGGTCTCAAGCAGCGTAGGCGTTTGCAGCACTTCAACTCGGACTCGGGCGATGCCGGGTTGCCAGACGTCGGTCTTCTTTGCGGCCGCCAAGGAAAGATCGACAATGCGCCCCGGCACAAACGGCCCGCGATCCGTAATACGCACGACCGCCGCGTGTCCGGTCTTGACGTTAGTCACCCGCACAATCGAGCCAAGCGGCAGCGTGCGATGCGCCGCGGTCATGGCGTTCATGTCATAAACTTGGCCATTCGAGCCGCGTCGGTTGTGATAGGGCGCTCCGTACCAACTGGCAAGCCCCGTTTCCGCCGCCACGGGCCGAGCGTCCGGAGCTAGGGGTGGAGGTCCGATCTCAGGAGCAGGCCCGGCTGGAATTTGAGGCGTTTTGGCTGAAGGTTCTAAAGGTGGTGGCGCAGGAGGGGCTTCTGAGCGTGATCGGGCGACCGAGGGCGGCGATGGCACCTTCACTCGCGCTTGCTTGTGCCCGCCACACGCGGTAAGCAGGAGAGTGAGGGAGAGAAACGCAGTAAGCCGCGCAGCTATTTTTGCTGCTTTTGGTGTTCTTCGAGGTATTTCGCCATCTGCGCGAGCTTCTCGGATGCAATCCTCAACGCTTTGGTCGAGTGCTGGCGGACGGCTGGCACCACCTCGTTGTTTAGATATTTGATGAACTCCGCGGTCTCTTTCTCCACGCGCTCTGCGGCCTCGCCGACGGACTTGTTCACCCGTGCCGAGGCTTCTTCGACCTTGCGGTTGAAGTCGGTCATGCTGATCCTCTAAGTTTCTCGATGCAAAAAACGTCACGCAATGTTTGCGGACGCCAGGCTCGGACATTATTTCGTGTAAGCGGCCAAGGGTCAACCTGGGAGCATCGCGGATTACACCCCCCAGGGAATTTTCAGCGTTTGGATTCCGGACCACGAGAACACACCGGTCGTTCTTCGGATTGCTTGCCCCACCCGTACGCGCGGAAGCGGTCGGTGCGAATCACTTTGGTGCGCACGCCGTCGATTTGGGTGGGAATGGCGCGGGAAGCAACGTCTTTATCTACGTAGATCACCAGCGCTGCCTGCGAGCGATCATCGGTGCTCCTGCCGACGCCGACGCCGAGAATCGCAGGATCAGACATCAAACGATTCGCATGCTTTTCCTTGGCCGTGGTCGCGCGGGCGACTTCAGCATCGGACAGTGCTTCTTCTGGCGGACTCATGTTGGCTGCCTGTTCCTGATCCGAAGTTGCGTGGAATCTATCTGTAGCAATTACCTTCGTTCGCACGCCGTCAATCTGCACAGGAATCGCAGCGAGGGTTTTTTCCCGATCAACATACAACACAAGAGCCGCCTCGTCCCGATTATCATCGCTGGCTCCCACGCCCACTCCGATGACAGCCGGGTCGCTCATGAGCCTGACTTCGTGCCTCAACTTTACCGCCGTCGCGCGCTGTACTTCTTGTTCTGAAAGCATGACAGAGTTCGCCTGTGCCGCGCTGCTGGCTGGGCAAGCCACCGAATGCTGCGGCCCCCCAACGACCGCCGGCACAGCGCCGGAGCTGGGGTCTTTCAAGGCCGTCAGCACGGCCTGAATCGGATTTCCTACTGTGCCTGTACTATTCCCGCCATAAAGGAGTGCCACCGGCTGCGCCGTCTGCGAATCGACGATCAGCGACCCGGAATCTCCAGCGGCGCTAAAACTTCCGCCGTTGACCACCACTTGGTTGTTAAAGGTGACCGTAAAAGTTGTTCCGCCGTTACAACTCGTTTGATAGTCAATTCGAACCGAAGTGTTAATCGTCTGAACCGAGGAGCATGTGAGCCCACTGGAGCGGCCGCTCTTAGCCACTGCCATTCCCATCGCGGCCGTTGCCAGTGTTCCCGCAGGGGGCGCGGGATCCTGGTTTGTACCCAGGTCAAGAATTGTGCCGCTGGAATCTACTGCGCCTGACACCACGGCCGCGAGCGCTGCATCCACACCGCTGGTCTTTAATGGTGCAGCTTGCGTGAGATGAGCCACTGTGTTTCCTGCTTTGCACCTGTTATCCACTAGGCCGGGCTGTGAAATCGCCTCGCCGGGCTTTGCCTGATCTGACCGTGCTAGCACGTGATTATTGCCCAGGATGAATTCCGCGCCTCCGCGCGAAACCAGCGACCCTAGCGTTCCCGAGCAGCAGGTAATAATGCTTCCCTTTATCGTGAAGTCATTGACATTCCCTCCCGTTGTGCCGAGCTTGATAGGAAAGGGTTGCGCTTTCTGATTATCCGGCGGGTTAATCACTGTGACGCTGGCGCTTCCCGTCAGACTGGGGCTAGCCTGGTCAGCGGCTGTCACTTGAACAGTCGCAGGATTCGGGATTGATGAAGGCGCTGTGTAGAGGCCACTAGCAGAAATCGTTCCTACAGTGCTATTGCCGCCGGCAGTCCCGTTTACGCTCCAATTTACGGTCGTATTGGTGATGCCAGTTACCGTGAATTGCTGAGTGGTGCTCGTCGCAACGATCGCCGTGGAGGGCGACACATGCACCGCCGTCGATACACTCGACGAAGAGTGGCTGCTTCCGCCTCCGCATGAGGTCAGCCAGAAACAAATCAGCACTATGGAGCCGAGCGGAAGAACAAAGCCACGTCGGGATTTGGATTTCAAGGCGCCTGCTCCGAGCGAGGTATACGGGGTTCGATGCTGCTGTTCCCCCACCCCGTTGTAAGTACGTTGGTAATATGAGCTATATCTTCTCAATTCAATGAAGACCGCCAAGATTGAATGTGTCGTGTGCACGTACAATGCCGCTTCTGCACCATTCGCCATGGATCGTCAGCGAGTTCCTGTCACGCGCGGAGACATCCTGCAATTCCGCCGTCGCCTCTTGCGCTGGTACGACCGGCACAAGCGCGATTTGCCATGGCGCCAGGACCGCGACGCCTATCGCGTATGGCTGTCGGAAATAATGTTGCAGCAAACGCGAGTGGCGGCAGTGCTGGAGCACTATCGCGAGTTTGTGAAGAGGTTTCCCTCGGTACAGCGTCTGGCGAGGGCACGCGAGTCCTCCGTTTTGGCTGCTTGGAGCGGGCTAGGTTACTACCGCCGCGCCAGAATGTTGCGCCGCGCGGCCACAGAAATAGCTTCGAAACACCGCGGACAATTTCCTGACACTGCCGCAAAGCTGCGCGACCTTCCCGGCATCGGACCCTACACCTCGGCGGCGATTGCCAGCATTTGCTTGGGCGAGCGGATCGCGGTTGTGGACGGCAATGTCGAACGCGTTCTCGGACGTGTCATGGGTAGAAATTTGTCACGCGCCGAGGCGTGGCAATTCGCACAGAGATTCCTTAACCCAAACCGCCCCGGTGATTTCAACCAAGCCATGATGGAATTGGGCGCTACGGTTTGTGTGCCGCGACAGCCAAGGTGTTTCCTTTGTCCCGTATCCGATTTGTGCGCCACCAGGGGTGAATTGCCCAGGATCGCAACCAAAGCTCGCCAGAAGAAAAAAGAAATAAGTTATCTACTGGATCGCCGCAATGGCTCGGTGTTTCTGATACACAGAACGCAACATTCTTCGCTAATGCCGGGAATGTGGGAATTGCCCGAAATCCCATCCGCAAACGGCTCTGGAGATTCCTGGATCACAGTCCGCCACTCGATCACTACGACTGATTATCTTGTGCGAGTCGTAAAAGGCAGGGCTCCGGATGGAACCCAAGGCTCATGGGTACGTGTGAGCCGCCTCGCTGAGCTACCCCTTACCGGCCTGGCCCGCAAAATCCTGCGAGTGGCGAAGGTCATCTAAAATATAGCCAGTCGGATGAAGTGGCTGACTCACATCTTTGGAGGACGAACCATGGCGGCCTTGAACCCAGGAACGACAGCACCCGATTTTGCTTTGCCTACAATGGACGGCAAAAGATTTTCGTTGCCCGAGGCGCTCAGCCGCGGGCCGGTGGTCGCGGCTTTCTTCAAGATCTCCTGTCCAATCTGCCAGTATGCATTCCCGTTTCTGGAGCGCATCTACAAAGCCTATGGGAAGAAAAATGTGAGCATCATCGGCATCTCGCAGAACAATAAGAAAGATACCGCCGGGTTTCTGAGAGAATTTGGCATAACGTTCCCCATCTTGCTCGATGACACAAACACATATCCTGTGTCGAATGCATACGGGCTCACCAACGTTCCGACAATTTTTTGGATCGCGCAGGACGGCGAAATTGAGATCTCCAGCGTAGGATGGGTACGTAAAGAGATTGAAGAGATCAACCGTCGAGCCGCAGAGGCTGTGGGCGACGGCGCTAAACCGGTATTCCTCGCGGGCGAACAGGTGGCCGATTTCCAGGCTGGTTGAAGCTCCAAAAACTGACCCGCGGTCGCGGGAAAAAGGACAGTGACCTTAAGCTGAGACCACACAGACGCGGACGTTTGCGCCCGTGCGCACGATGGGGCCGCTACCTCCGAAACTGGATGATCCTCACCCTTCCTTTACAATAATTATTTCTTATGAATCCTGGTGTCTCAGGAGCCCTGCAGAATGCGCAAGAGCGTCGTGGTCTTGTTTCTAATACTCGTAATTTCCCTCATTACACTGCAAGCTGCATCCAAGCGATCGCGCACCGCTGATCCTTCAATTCAAATTCCGGGCGTTGCCATCAACGCGATGCAGAAGATCGATCCTGAGCGCATCCGCGCGCATGTGCGTTTTCTTTCCCATGATCTTCTCGAAGGCCGCGGTACTGGCCAACGCGGTGGCGATATTGCCGCTGAATATATCGCTACCCAGTTCGCCCTCGACGGCTTGCAACCTGCCGGTGACAACGGCACATTTCTGCAGAAGGTCCCGATAGTCGGGGTCGCGCCCGATCCTGCGACGACTTTTTCTTTAGTTGGCTCGAGCGGCCCCGCGAAAGATCTGAAGCCGTTAACAGAATATGTGGCTTACAACGAAACGCAACAGCCCGAGTCCGATGTTGACGCGGGAATCGTTTACGTTGGCTATGGCATCGAGGCGCCGGAATACGACTGGGACGACTACAAAGGCGCGGACGTCAAAGGCAAGGTCCTGCTCATGCTCGTCAATGAGCCGCCATCCGACGACCCCAAGCTTTTCAATGGCAGGGCACTTACCTATTACGGACGCTGGACCTATAAGTACGAAGAAGCTGCTCGCAAAGGTGCCGTAGGCGCGATACTTATTCACAAAACCGAAATGGCCAGTTATCCCTGGGAAGTTGTGCGGAATTCAAATTCCGGCGAGAAGTCGTTTCTAAAGCTCGAAGGCGCTCCCAAGCTTAAGGTCGCCTCCTGGATTCATCTGGAGGCTGCGCGGGCTCTGGCCAACATGGCAGGCATGGATGTGGACAAACTAATCGCCGACGCGCAATCGCGAAGCTTCCACCCCGCCCCGCTGGATGTAAGATTGAAGGCGCACATGGTGAGCAAAATTCGGCCGTTTGAATCGAACAATGTGATCGCCAAACTGCCCGGTTCAGATTCCAAGCTGAAGAGCGAAGCGGTGATGTACACGGCACATTACGACCACCTTGGCATCCGCCCCGATATGCCCGGCGACAACATTTATAACGGTGCTAACGACAATGCCACCGGTTGCGGGATTCTTCTTGAACTTGCGCGCACATATTCGCTGGCAGCCCAAGCCCCGCGGCGCTCGGTTATTTTTGCCTCAGTAACCGCAGAGGAACAGGGGCTGCTCGGCTCCGAGTATCTCGGCAAGCATCCTCCTGTTCCTGCTGGAAGAATTGCGCTCGATTTGAACTACGATGATGTTCCTCCGCTGGGCTCTCCAGAAGAAGTTGAAGTTTCGGGTTCGGAGCGCACCACGTTCTATCCTACGGTTGAAGGACTCGCGAATGAATTCCGTCTGACAATTCGCCCTGATGCTCGCCCCGAGGCGGGACACTACTATCGCTCGGATCACTTCAGCCTGGCGCGCGTGGGCATTCCAGCTTTTTCAATCAATGAGGGTGTGAAGTACAAGGGGCACGATGCGGCTTGGGGCATCCAGCAGGCGGACGAATACACAGCCAAGCACTACCATCAGCCGAGTGATGAATACCATCCCAGCATGGATTTCACAGGAGATGCCGCCATGGCACGTTTCGGCTTCGCCTTGGGATGGGGAGCCGCGAGCATGCCAAAACTGGTGACCTGGAACAAAGGCGATGAATTTGAGCCGGCGCGGCTGAAGAGTGCGCGGGTGGGGCAGTAGTCTGGCCTTCAGCCTTCCATCGTTCTCAGATTAGGGCTCAGAATCAGCGTCGGCTCGGTCGCACGCTGCACATCATCGGCTGTCAAACCGGGAGCAAGTTCTTCCAGCACCAATCCGGTGGGCGTTACGCGAATGTATGCCATTTCGGTCACGACGGTGTCCACAACTTTCATTCCTGTCAGCGGCAGCGTGCATTTCTTCAGAATCTTTGGCTGACCTTCGCGCGTGGTGTGCTCCATTGCAACGACTACCCGCCGCGCGCCAGCCACCAGATCCATCGCGCCGCCCATCCCTTTCACCATCTTTCCGGGAATCATCCAGTTGGCCAGATTGCCTTCCTCATCGACCTCCATCGCGCCAAGCACGCTCAGATCAACGTGACCGCCGCGAATCATGGCAAAAGAATCTGCGCTGGAAAAATATGCGGTGCCAGCCATCTCACTGACGGTTTCCTTACCGGCGTTGATGAGATCAGCGTCTTCTTCGCCCTCGAGCGGATAGGGGCCAATCCCCAACATGCCATTTTCGCTTTGCAGAATCACATGCATGCCCGCAGGAACGTGATTCGCCACAAGTGTAGGCATGCCAATGCCGAGATTCACATAAAATCCATCGCGCAGCTCGCGCGCAATGCGCTTTACAATGCGCTCGCGCTTTTCAACGTCTTTGCCGGGTTTTGTCGCCAAGGGCATTGGTTTGCATCGACAACTGAAAACTGAGAACTGACAACTGGGAACTGGTTTTACTTTTTCGCTTTATGCCGGCATCCTCTTTCTAACCGTCCGCCTCTCAATTCTTTTCTCGAACAGTTCGCCCTGAAAAATGCGTTTCACGTACACGCTCGGCGTATGAATCGAATCTGGATCCAGTTCGCCGACTTCGACCAGATGCTCGACCTCGGCAATTGTTACATTCGCCGCCGTTGCCATCATCGGATTAAAATTTCGCGCCGTCTTGCGATATACGAGATTGCCCCATTTGTCGCCCTTCCAAGCTTTGATGAAAGCAAAATCGGCTTCCAGAGCGCGCTCCATCACATACAGCCGTCCGTCAAACTCGCGTGTTTCTTTGTTCTCCCCGACAATTGTTCCCACCCCAGTCGGAGTAAAGAATGCAGGAATTCCCGCTCCGCCGGCGCGAATGCGCTCAGAGAAAGTCCCTTGCGGCACCAAGTCCAACTCAACCTTGCCCTGTAGGACCATTTGCTCCAGCAACTTATTTTCGCCGACGTAGGTGCCGATATGCTTGCGAATTTGTCCGGCTGCCAACAGCAACCCCATACCGAAGCCATCCACGCCAACGTTGTTGCTGACCGTCGTAAGGTTCTTTACGCCTTTGCGTACCAGAGCACGAATGAGGTTCTCAGGAATTCCGCACAGCCCAAACCCACCCACCATGATGGTGGCGCCATCGAAAACGTCTTGAATTGCCTCGTCCGCGCTACCGACGACCTTATTCATAGAAAGAGAAATTCTAAAGGAAATTCATCACGGAAACAGTAGACGAAGCAGTCAATTCCCGGCACCTCCGTCTTTGCCTGGCGAGACCTTCTTCAATTTATGCGCGCGCTCGAATTCCTCTTCTAACCCTCGCGTATCCAGGTTCTCGCGAATGTGTGCCAGTTTCTGCTCCAACTTCAACAAAGCTTCTCTGACGTTTTGTTTATTTGTGAGCACAACGTCGCGCCATATCCCATACGGGCTGGCTGAGATGCGAGTCATCTCCCGCAACGCGCGCCCTCCGGCTTCAAGGAGGGACGCGTCTTCGCCGAACTCCTCGACTAGAGCTGCGGCCAACCCCGTCGAGAGCATCTGCGGCAAATGGCTAATCCAGCCGCAGAGGCGATCGTGCTCTGCGACATCGATTGTCTCGATATCAGCGCCGATCTTCGCAATACAGACCAGAAACTCACCAATCAAGCCTTCATCCATCTTTTGGCCAGAAGACGGGGCCACAAACCAGGTTGCTCCCTGGAAAAGATCAGGTGCGGCCATTTCCACCCCAGATCGCTCTTTTCCTGCCATCGGGTGCCCGGCCAGGAATCGCTGACCTACGCTATCGCCGAAAGTTTTTGCAGCCTGTGCCATGATCTCGCGCTTGGTGCCGCCAGTATCAGTGAGCAGCGCGTCGGGTGGAAGCGCCGGGCCAAGACGCCCGATCAGTTCGATGATTGCGCCGACTGGAGCAGCCAAAAGAATTAGCTGGCTGCCGCGCACTGCTTCTATCGGATCGGTCTGGGCAGAATCGATGGTTCCGATCTTCAGCGCTTGCTCCAGAACCGGCGCGCGGTCACAGCCAACGATTCGGCCACTGAATCCCGATTTCTTTAGGGCAAGACCGAACGAGCCGCCAATCAGTCCCGTTCCGATGATGGTAATTTGGCGAATGGACATGAAGAATTGAGGGATTGAATCATTGAGCCATTGATTCAATGATTCAATCTCTCAATGACTCAATTTCTTAAAGCTTGCGCCCTACTGCGGGCGCAATCATGCGTAGTTCATCCATGAGCTGCGCAAACTGGTCAGGATAGAGCGACTGCGCGCCGTCCGAAAGCGCCTTGTCAGGATCAGGATGCACTTCGATCAACAGCACGTCGGCCCCTGCAGCCACGGAGGCTCGCGCCATAGGCGGAACTTTGTCGCGCAGGCCAGTGCCATGCGACGGATCCGATGCCATGGGCAAATGCGAAAGCTTGTGGATGATGGGAATCGCCGAGATGTCCAGCGTATTGCGCGTGTAAGTCTCGAACGTGCGAATGCCGCGCTCGCACAGGATGACATCATAATTGCCACCGGACATAATGTACTCGGCCGAGAGCAGCAATTCTTCAAGCGTGGCAGCGATGCCTCGCTTGAGCATCACCGGCTTCTTTATCTTGCCCAATTCCCGCAGCAGATTGAAGTTCTGCATGTTGCGCGCGCCGACCTGCAGGATATCGACGTAGGGCAGCATCATGGCGATCTGCGAAATTTCCATCACTTCGCTGATCACCAACATGCCAAAGCGGTCTCCGGCTTCGCGAAGCAATTTGAGCGCTTCGAGGCCCAGCCCCTGGAACGAGTATGGCGAGGTACGTGGCTTGAATGCGCCGCCGCGCAGCGCCCGTGCACCCGCTTTCGATACCTTCTCGGCAGCCGTAAAAAGCTGCTCGCGCGATTCCACCGAGCATGGCCCGGCCATGACGACAACTTGATCCCCACCAATTGTTACGCCATTCGGGAAGCTTATGAGCGTCCCTTGCGGACGAAAACTACGCCCCGCCAGCTTGTAAGGTGCGCTGATGCGATGCACGTGCTCCACTCCGGACAGCACTTCAAGGTTGCGGGTATCGAAATCCACACGCGCCCCCACGGCCGCAAGGACGGTTTGGCGCTCGCCCGTCGTGCGGTGTACCGAAAAGCCCATCCGGATCAGGTGTTCAACGACCTGCTGTATCTGCTCCTCACTCGCCGTTTCTTGCATTGCAACGATCATAAGAAGCTTTCGGCTATCAGCTCTCAGCCATCAGTTGTGGGATTTTCGCTGAAAGCTGATGGCTGATAGCTGCTCTAATCATTTACATCCGTATCCAACTCCGTATCCCGTGCCGCATCGGCTGCGGGTTGCGGAGCGATTTCCTCTTGCTGAATTTGCCGCATGATGTCCATGACGCGCTCATAAACTCGCAGCAGATCCCGATCCGGCAGCGGCCCCTCGTTCACCTCCCGGACATTGCTGAAAACTTTCTGCTCACGGTCCGGCTCATAGATCGGCATGCCAAGGTTGCGCTTCAGCTTGCCGATTTCATGCGCGGCTTGCGCCCGCTGATTGATTAGCTCGACCAGCTTGCGATCGATCTCATCGATTTTCTTACGCCAGTCGGCAATGTCCATAGCTTTCAGCCGTCAGCTTTCAGTCAACAGCTAGATAAACGAACGCCGCGCCATTCAGCAAGCGAAGGCCATTGCTGCTGTGATTTATGACTTGCCACTTGTGACTGAAAGCTGATGGCTGACGGCTGATAGCTGCTTTATGAATTTTGCCACAGACTCGGCTTCTTTGCCCGGATTGCGCTCAATTGTCTCGACAATGGCGCTGCCAACCACCGCAGCGTCGGCGAACTCTCCCACGGCAGCGAATTGTTCCGGCGTCGAAATGCCGAACCCCACAGCAATCGGGAGTTTTGTGTATCTCCTCAGGCGTCGAACCAGGGCTTGCGCGTCCTCAGTGAGTTGCTTTTGCTGGCCGGTAATCCCGGTACGAGAGACGGCATACACGAACCCAGTCGAAAGCCGCGAGATTTCATTGAGCCGCCCGTCTGTACTGGTTGGAGCGGCAAGGAAAATTGTCTCCAGATGGTTTTTGCGCATTTCGCGCACGTACTCGCCCGCCTCTTCCGCTGGCAAGTCAATCAGCAAAACGCCATCTACGCCAGCCTCCCGCGCGGCGGTGCCGAATTTCGAAAGTCCCATCCGCATCAACGGATTTAAGTACGAAAAGACAATCAGCCCAGCTTGCGAGCGCTCGCGCACGTCCGCCGCAAGCTGCAACACCTGCCGTAACGTCGTGCCTTGCTGAATCGCGCGCTGGCTTGCCCGCTGGATCACCGGCCCGTCCGCGACCGGATCGCTGAACGGAACTCCCAGCTCAATAACATCAGCCCCAGCACCGATCGCAGCCAGCACAATTTCCCGCGTCGTCGCGAGATTCGGGTCACCGCATGTGACATAGGCAACGAGCGCCGGCTTTTTATTGAAAGAAAGAGGCATGTAACGCCGGTGTCTCGCCGGCTGTCCGGCAGACGTCCTCGTCTGCCGAAGATATCAGTCCAATTCGAGATTTTCGCGAAGGATTCCGATGTCTTTATCTCCGCGACCGGATACATTCACCACAACAACATCGGTCTTCCTCATTGTCGGCGCGCGCTTGATTAATTCCGAGATTGCGTGCGCGGACTCCAGCGCAGGAATAATGCCCTCCGTTCGCGCAAGGAGCGTGGTCGCTTCCAAAGCCTCGGCATCCGAAGCCGAAACATATTCAGCCCGGCTTGTGTCGTGCAGCCAAGCGTGCTCGGGGCCGATCGAGGGATAATCCAGTCCCGCCGAAATCGAATGCGTGGTTGAGATTTGCCCGGCGTCGTCCTGAAGCACGTAAGAGTACGTGCCCTGCAGAACCCCCGGAGATCCGCCACAGAAACGCGCAGCATGCTCGCCCAGCCGGTCGCCGCGCCCACCGGCCTCTACGCCGATTAACTGAACCTTCTTATCTTTCAGGAAATCATGGAAAATACCGATTGAGTTCGATCCACCGCCAACACACGCGATGATCGCGTTAGGCAACTTGCCTTCAGCCCGAAGAATTTGTCGCCGGGTTTCGCGGCCAATTACTTTGTGAAAGTCGCGCACCATCGTGGGATACGGATGCGCTCCCAGCACGCTGCCCAGCAGGTAATGCGTAGTGCGAA
>Ga0209470_1001319_pt1 | contig 18519 bp, 18 predicted proteins | sample GraSoiAngelo_125_FD_185882 | JGI IMG/M metagenome (GOLD analysis project Ga0209470, IMG submission 185882) | Grasslands soil microbial communities from the Angelo Coastal Reserve, California, USA - 14_0927_05_40cm (SPAdes) (version 2) | ecosystem: Environmental > Terrestrial > Soil > Grasslands ... | reverse complement strand
AGGCCGTCGCGCTGCTGCTGTGGGTCATCGTGGTGGGCCTGGCCGTGTTCGGCGGACTGTTTCCGTCCCGCGACAAGAACTATCCGTTGGAGTTCTTGCTGGTCCCGTTCATGATCTGGGCGGCGTTCCGGTTCGGGCCGCGCGAGGCGGCGAGCGCCGTCGTCGTGCTGTCGGCGATCGCCACCTGGGGAACGCTGCACGGGTTCGGCCCGTTCGTACAGGCGACGCCAAACGAGTCGCTGCTCCTGCTGCAGTCCTTTATGGGCGTCACGTCGGTGATGACCCTGGCGCTCGCGGCTTTGGTGGCGGAGCGCAAGCAGGTCGAGGACCGGTTGCGCCAGCTGGCGGTGAGCGATCCGCTGACGGGCCTCGCCAACTATCGCCAGCTGACCTATGCCATCGACGCGGAGATCAAGCGGTACGACCGCACCGAACGATCGTTCGCCCTGGTGTTCGTGGACCTGGACCGCTTGAAGGCGATCAACGACCGCTACGGGCACCCCGTGGGGAGCCTGGCGCTGTGCCGCGTGGCGGAGACGCTGTTCGGCTCCTGCCGCGCGATGGACACCGCCGCGCGATTCGGTGGAGACGAATTCGCGGTCGTGCTGCCCGAGACCGCGGAGCCGGCGGCGTGGCACGTCGCGCGCCGCATCGCCGAGCGGGTGGCGCGGGACGGCGAGAAGCCACCGCTGTCTGTGAGCGTGGGCGTGGCGGTGTTCCCGCAGGACGGTGGCACGCTGGAAAGGCTGATCTCCGCGGCGGATCGCTCGCTGTACGAGAGCAAGGAGCGCGGTCGGGCGAAATCGCGGGTGCACTAGGCCCGCGCGGTTCTGCACCGCGCGTTGACCCCTCGGCACCCGCCCCCGTAGCTTCCGCCCCCATGACCACCGTGGCCCGCACCCCGGGCTCGCTCACGGTCGGGCCGCTGCGCCCCGTCATCCTGCGGCTCGCGGCACCGGCGGTGGCGATGATGGCGTGCCACTTCTGCTTCAACCTCATCGACTCGATCTGGGTGGGCCGGCTGATCGGCCCTGTCGCCCTGGCCGCGGTGTCGACCGCCGGCTTCTACGTGTGGGTGCTGCTGTCGCTCGGCGAGATGGTCGAAGTGGGACTCATCGCCGTGGCGGCGCGCCGCCACGGCGAGGGATTGCCGGACGCCGCCGCCCGCGCGGCCGGCGCCGCCGTGCTCTATGCGCTCGCTGCGGGGACGGTCGTGAGCCTGCTGGGGTTCGCCCTCACGGACGAGCTGTTCCGCCTGATGCGCGTGCCGCGCGAGGTGGCGCAGCTGGGCCATGCCTACCTCGACACCTGGCTGCTCGGCGGGCCGCTGGTGTTCGGCTTCTTCGCCGTGGAAGCGACGTTCCGCGCCTCGGGGGACACGCGCACGCCGTTCCTGATCCTCACCGCCTCGGTGCTGCTGTCGATCGGACTGGACCCGCTGCTCATCTCGGGCCTCGGTCCCTTCCCCCGGTTGGGCGTCGCGGGCGCGGCGACGGCGTCGGTGCTGGTGCGGGGTGGCGGCTGTCTCATCGGGATCGTGATCGCGCTCCGGCGCGGGCGGCCCCCGACTGGGGCGCGGTGCCGACGATCTTCCGAGTCGGCGCGCCACTCTCGCTCGCGGGGGTGCTGCTCTCCATCATCTATATGTGGCTCACGCGCTTCACCTCCCAGTTCGGCACGGCCGCGCTCGCGGCACTCGGCGTGGGACACAAGGTCGAGGGACTGGGCTTCATCGCCATCTCGGGGTTCGCGCTGTCGGCCAGCGCTCTCGTGGGGCAGAACCTCGGCGCTCGCCAGGGGGAGCGCGCCCGCCAGGCGGTGCGGATGACCGTCTCCTACTGCCTCGTCGTCACGCTGACGACCGCGGTAGCGTTCCTGACCGTCCCCCGGGCGCTCGTCGGATTGTTCACGGCCGATCCGGCGGTGATCGCCGATGGGAGTCTCTATCTCCGCGTGATCGCGTTCGCTCAGATCGGGCAGACGTTCGAGATCATCCTCGAAGGCGCGCTCGCGGGCGCGGGATACACCTTCTGGCCTCAGACGGTGAGCACCGCGCTCACGCTGTTGCGGCTGCCACTCGCGGCGTGGTGGTCGGCGACGATCGGGCTGCTCGGCATCTGGCTGGCCCTCAGCGTCACCGCGGTGGCGAGGGGAGGGGCGATGACGTTGTTCTGGGCCTCCGGGGCCTGGCGTCGGGCCGCGGTATGACGGACAACGGTTAGCGACGAACGGACAGCGCCATGCCACCCATCATCACCCTGCTCACCGACTTCGGCACTCCGGACAACTACGTGGGTGAGGTGAAGGGCGTGCTCCTGTCGCGCGTGCACGGCGCGGCGCTACTCGACATCACACACGAGGTGCCACCCGGCGACCTCCGGGCGGGGCAGTACATCCTGTCGCGCGTGTGGCACCGCTTCCCGCAGGGGACGGTGCATCTCGCCGTGGTCGATCCTGGTGTGGGCACCAAGCGACGCGCCCTCGCGGCGGGCGCCGGCGGCCATTTCTTCGTCGCGCCCGACAACGGTCTGCTGTCGTGCCTCCCCGCCGATGCCCACTTCGTGTCACTGCCGATCCCGCCGGGCGCCGCGGCCACGTTCCACGCGCGCGACGTCTTCGCTCCCGCCGCGGCGCAACTGGCCATCGGCGCGTCGTTGACGCAACTGGGGCATGCCATCACCGACCCGTACCTCGCCCCACTGCCTTCTCCCCGCCACGATGGCGCCGCCGTGGTCGGGGAGGTGCTGCACGTCGATCGGTTCGGAACGCTCGTCTCCAATATTCCGGGCGAGCAGGTCGAGCCGGGGGTGCGGATCAGGGTCGGCGGGACGGAGGTCGGGACACTGGCGCGCACGTTTGGTGACGTGACGCGGGGACAACTCCTGGCATTTGTGGGAAGCGGCGGCACCGTCGAGATCGCGGTGCGGGACGGGAGCGCGGCGCGGCTCTTAGGAGTCGGGGTCGGGGCCGAGGTGCGAGCCTGAGGGCGTGGGAATTCTCACTCTTGCCATGATTCGCTCCACGAACCCAAACTCCGGTGCGAAGCGGGGCAGCTGCGCCAGCTCGCGGAACAGCTTGCGCTCACGGTCGCCCACCACGCGGCACTCCCCGCAGGACGCGAGATGCAGCTCGCGCGCCGCGGGAAGGAGACCCTGAGCCCACAGCTCGGTCTCGTCAGGGGTGAGGTGTTGCAGCCGGAGGTCGGTCATTTTTCCGTCCTACGGGGCTTTGCGGGCCGCGGTTTCACTCGCGCCGATCCCCGAGGTAGCCCCGCAATTCGTTGCGGGCGCGGTGGATATACGTCTTCACGGTGCCGAGCGGCAGCTCCAGCGTAGCGGCGATTTCCTCGTAGCTGAAACCCTCCACGTGGCGCAGCAGGATACAGGCCCGGTACTCGGGGCGGAGCCGCGCGATCGCCTGCTCAATGGCGCCGCCCAGCTCGCGCGCCTCCAGCTCCGCCAGGGGCGATTCGCCGCGATCGCCCAGTTGCAGGGCGGTGGCGTGCATCTCTTCCGGCGTCGTGGCGTGGGGTGAGCCGTCGAGCGACAGGGTGTCGAGGTCGCGCTTGCGCAGATGATCGATCGCTGCGTTGTTCGCGATCTTGAAGATCCACGACGAGAACTTGAACTGTGGATTGTACGACCCGATCCCGTTCAAGACCTTGATGAACGTTTCCTGCGCCAGGTCTTCGGCGAGCGCCCGGTCGCGCACCATGCGATAGAGCAATGAGAACAGGGGCCGCTCGTAGCGGCGTACCAGCTCGCGGAACGCCGCCTCGTGCCCCTGCTTGGCCCACGCCACCACCTGCTGGTCGCTGGCGCCCGTCAGGTTGCCCGGCCTATCTTTCGCGCCTATGACGCCCCCTCCGTCTCCCGGGTTCGAGGTGGCCGTGAGGGCGGGCGGTGACGCGAAGCGGTCCTACGTGCGTCGCATGTTCACCGCCATCGCGCCCCGCTACGATTTCCTCAATCATCTCCTGAGCCTCAACGTGGACCGCCGCTGGCGTCGTGCCGCCGTGCGGCGCCTCGGCTGGGAGCGGCGATCGGACGGCGTCTACCTCGATCTCTGCGCGGGCACGCTCGACCTCGCGGCCACGCTGGCCCGCGAGCCCTGCTTCTCAGGACGCGTGATCGGCGCGGATTTCGTTGTGCCGATGCTCCAGCGAGGGAGGGACAAGGCTCCGCGCACCCGCCCCGTCGCCGCTGACGCGCTCGTGCTGCCGTTTCCGGACCGTCGCTTCGACGGCGCGATGGTCGCGTTCGGGATGCGGAACCTCGCCGACTTGGACGCGGGGTTGCGCGAAGCGCACCGCGTGCTTCGGCCCGGCGCGCGCTTCGTGGTGCTCGAGTTCACCACGCCGCGCTCCGCGCCGCTCCGCGTCGCCTACCGCTTCTACTTCACACGCGTGCTTCCCGCCATCGGGCGCGCGGTGTCGAAACATAGGGACGCCTATTCCTACCTGCCAGAGTCGGTGCGCGAGTTTCCGAACCCGGACGACTTCGCGGCCCGCCTCGCGCACGCGGGGTTCTGCGACGTCCGCTACGAGCTGCTGACCGGCGGGATCTGCGCCGTCCACCATGGCACTCGATAACCTGCGCGCGTTCATTGACGCGATCGAGCGGGCGGGGGAGCTCAGGCAGGTGGCGCGCCCCGTCTCCGTGGACAAGGAGATCACCGAGATCGCGGACCGCTGCATGAAGTCTCCCGGCGGCGGGCCGGCGCTGCTGTTCCGGCAGCCTACACTGCGCAGCGGCGGTCCCTCGCGCTATCCGGTGGCCGTGAACTTGTTCGGCTCGGCGCGGCGGATGGCGCTGGCCCTCGGCGTGGAGTGCCTGGACGAGATCGGTGAGCGGATCGCGTCGCTCGTGAACCTCAAGATTCCGGATACTTTGCTCGGCAAGCTGGCGATGCTGCCGCAGCTCGCCGAGGTGGCGAAGTTCCCGCCCAAGACCGCGGGGGGTCGCCCGCCCTGTCAGGCGGTCGTGATCCGCGCGCCGGACGTGGACCTCTCGCAGTTCCCCGTCCCGGTGTGCTGGCCCGAAGACGGCGGGCCGTATATCACGCTACCGGGGGTGATCACCCGCGACCCGGGGACCGGGGTCCGGAACGTCGGCATGTACCGGATCCAGGTTCTCGGGAAGAACGAGCTGGCGATGCACTGGCAGCGCCACAAGGTGGGTGCCGCCCATTGGCGCGCCATGGCGGCGCGGAGCGAGACGATGCCGGTGGCGATCGCGCTGGGCGGTGATCCCGCTTCGATCTATGCTGCATCGGCACCGCTCCCCCCGACGATCGACGAATTTCTGTTCGCCGGCTTCCTGCGACGGGAGCCGGTACGGTTGGCCAAGGCAGTCACGTCGGACCTCGAGGTGCCGGCGGAAGCGGAGCTCGTGGTCGAGGGCTACATCGATCCGCGCGAGGAACTGGTGCTCGAGGGTCCGTTCGGGGATCACACCGGATTCTATTCGCTGGCGGACTACTACCCCAAGGTGCACGTGACCGCCGTGACGATGCGCGCCGAGCCGATCTGGCCCCACACGATCGTGGGCCAGCCGCCGATGGAGGACTATTGGCTGGGGCACGCGACCGAGCGGATCTTCCTGCCGCTCCTCAAGCTGACCATTCCTGAAATCGTCGACATCCACATGCCCGCGGCGGGGATCTTCCACAACCTCGTGTTCGTGAGCATCGACAAGCAGTATCCCGGCCAGGCGTACAAGGTGATGAACGGCCTCTGGGGGCAAGGCCTGATGTCGCTCGCCAAGGTGATCATCGTGTTCGACAAGGACGTGAACGTGCAGGACCCCCGGGAGGCGTGGTGGGTGGCGCTGAACCACATCGACCCGGAGCGGGACGTGCGGTTCACCATGGGCCCGATCGACGTGCTCGACCACTCGAGCCGCGGGTTCACGTTCGGCTCGAAGATGGGGATCGACGCTACCCGCAAGTGGAAAGAAGAGGGCTTCACCCGCGAGTGGCCGAACCGGATCGTGATGGACGACGCGACGAGACAGAAGGTCGATGCCATGTGGAAGGAGCTGGGGATTGACCTGGGCGGCAATGGGCGGTAGAGGGCGGCAATGGGCGGCATGACAGTGCGCGAAGGGCAAACGTTTGCTGGTGAGAGCCTGCTCGTGCGCTACGTCAACTTCGTCAAGCTCCCGCACACCGTGTTTGCTCTGCCGTTCGCGCTGCTCGGGCTACTCGTCGCGTCCCGGCAGCATGCGATCACGTGGCGAACGCTCGGGCTCGTGGTGCTCGCGTTCACCTGTGCGCGCTTCGTCGCGCTGGGGTTCAACCGTATCGCGGACCGGGAGCTCGACGCGAAGAATCCGCGCACCCGGGCGCGCGAGCTGCCCTCGGGGCGCCTCACCCTCAGGCAGGCGTGGGTCGCGGTGCTCGGCGCGGCGCTGGTGTTTCTCTGGACGGCGTGGGCGCTGAACCCACTCTGCCTCGCGCTCGCGCCCGTCGCCCTGGTCTTCATTTCGGGATACAGCTACGCCAAGCGCTTTACCCACTGGTCGCACCTCTGGCTCGGCCTCGCCGACGGCATCGCCACGCCTGCGGGCTACCTCGCAGTCATGGGGCGTTGGAGCGAGCCCTGGTGGCTGCTCGTGGTTGGCGCACTCGCCGTGACCTTCTGGGTAGCGGGGTTCGACGTGTTCTACGCGCTGCAGGACGAGGACTTCGACCGGGCCGAGCGGCTCGAGTCGCTCGTGGTGCGGCTGGGCCAGCGGCGCGCCATCTTCACGGCCAAGGTGCTGCACGGGCTGGCGCTGGGCGCGCTCGTCCTCTTCGGGATCGGCGCGGGCCTCGGCGTGGCCTACTACGCGGGCGTGACGCTCGGCGCGGCACTCATTGCGTGGGAGCACCGGCTCGTGACGCCGGGGGACCTGTCGCGTCTCGATGCCGCCTTCTTCGGCGCCAACGGCCTGGTGAGTGTCGTCGTGTTCCTCGGCGCATTAGTGGATCGGATCCTATGACATTGCGGATTTCGGATTGCGGATTGCGGAATGGCTAGGCAAGGTCGATCTCCAGGCCAGCGTGAGGCGCGGGTTGGGAAACGACCCTCCCGTGCAAATCCGCAATCCGCAATCCGCAATCCGCAATCGCCGCCGCCTCCCCGTCCGCCGGCGCACCCGAAGCAGTCGGTCACGCCCAATCGGCGGGGGAGATGAGCCGGCTGCCGGTGATCCTCGCCATCGGGGCGCGGCTCGGGCTGGGCGCCACGGCGGCGACGGCGCAGGCGCGGGATGCGGTCTCCGCCCCGCGGCTGGCCGCCCGCCGCTGGTTCGCCGAGGCGAAATTCGGCTTGTTCATTCATTGGGGGGCCTACAGTCAGCTGGGCGCAGGCGAGTGGGTGATGCACAACCGCAAGATCGCCGTGGCGGACTACGAGTGGCTCGCGGCGACGTTCAACCCGACCAAGTTCGACGCCGTCGCGTGGGTGGCGCTCGCCAAGCGCGCCGGTGTCCGTTACATCACCATCACCTCGCGTCATCACGACGGCTTCTCGATGTTCAAGTCGGCGCAGACGCCCTACAACATCGTGGACTGGACTCCCTTCCGGCGGGACCCGCTGCGGGAGCTGGCCGACGCCTGTCATGCGGCGGGCATCAAGCTCTTCTTCTACTACTCTCAGCTCGACTGGCACCACCCGGACTATTGGCCCCGCGGGCAGACGGCGTGGGACAACGGCCGCCCCGATCACGGCGATTGGAGCCGCTACCTCGCATTCATGAACGGGCAGCTCACCGAGCTGCTCACGCGGTACGGCGACGTCGGGGGGATCTGGTTCGACGGCATGTGGGACAAGCCGGGCGCGCCCTGGCAGCTCGACTCGACCTATGGGCTGATCCACCGCCTCCAGCCCGCGGCGCTCGTCATTCCCAACCACCATCAACCACCGCGCTCGGGCGAGGACGTGCAGACCTTCGAGCAAGACCTCCCGGGCGCCAACACCGCGGGGTTCAACACGACGTCCGTGAGCGGCGACCTGCCGCTCGAGACGTCGCTCACTATGAACGGCTCCTGGGGCTTCAACATCACCGACAAGGACTTCAAGTCGGTGCGCGCGCTGGTGGGCTACCTGGTGCGCGCGGCGGGGAACGGCGCGAATCTGCTGCTGAACGTCGGCCCGCGGCCCGACGGAACCATCGGCCCCGAGTTCACGGCCCGGCTCGATTCCCTGGGCGAGTGGCTGAGCACGTACGGGACAGCGATCTACGGCACGCGCGGCGGGCCCGTCCCGCCTCGCAGCTGGGGGGCGACGACGCGCCGTGGCGACACCGTGTACGTCCACGTGCTCGACTGGTTGGACCCGCTGCTCGCGCTGCCGCCGCTCGGGTCGCGGGTACGCTCGGCCTACCTGCTGCGTCGTGGGGCCGCGGTGCCGGTGATAGAGACGGCTGTGGGAGTGACGCTCGCGCTGCCCCCCGCGAGTGCGGATGAGCCGGACCGCGTCATCGTGGTGGTGACGAGCGGCGTCGCCGCGCCGAATCGACAGGAGCGCTGATGAACCGGCTTCCGGTCATTCTCGCCATCACGGGCGCCTCCGGCGCGCCGTACGGCGTCCGCCTGCTCGAGGTGCTCGCGATGCATCACCTGCCGACCTGGCTGATGATCTCGAGCCACGGATGGCGCCTCCTCACCGAGGAGTGCGGCATCAAGGACGACCGCGAGCTCAAGCGGGCGACGGGCGGCGAGTGGACCAGTGTGCGGGTGTTCGACGACAAGGACCGCGGCGCGGAGCCGGCGTCGGGCTCGGCGAAGACCGCGGGGATGGTGATATGCCCGTGCTCGATGGGCACGGTGGCCGCGATCGCGCACGGCACGAGCCGCTCGCTCATCGAGCGAGCCGCCGACGTGGTCCTCAAAGAGCGGCGCAGGCTCGTCCTGGTGCCGCGTGAGACGCCGCTCTCGCTCGTGCACTTGCGCAACCTCACGCTCGCCACGGAAGCGGGCGCGGTCGTCCTACCCGCCGCCCCCGGGTTTTACCACAGACCCCAGAAGGTTTCGGACTTGGTGGACTTCGTGGTCCAGCGGGTGCTGGACCACCTGGACCTGGAGATCAACCTGGTGCGGCGCTGGGAAGGGAAGTAGTGGCCCGACGTGAGACTCGGGGTCATATCGGACACGCACGGCCTGCTGCGGCCTGAGGTGTTCGCCGTCTTCCAGCAGGTCGATCACATCGTGCACGGCGGTGATGTGGGGAGGTGGGAGATCCTCATCGAGCTCGAGGCGATCGCGCCCGTGACCGCCGTGTACGGTAACGTAGACCCTCCGGGAATCCGCTCGCGCCTGCCGCAGGTCGCTACGATCGAGCTGGACGGTTTTGAGCTCGTAGTGACCCACGGCGATCAATTCGGCCATCCCACGCCCGGCGCATTGCACGAGGCGTTTCCACGGGCCGAGATCATCGTGTACGGGCACACCCACAAGCCGCTGCTCGAGCTGGTGGACAAGACCGTGACGGTGATGAATCCCGGTGGGGCGGGGCACCCGCGGTTCGATCTCCGACCGTCCGTGGGGATCATGGAGCTCGAGCCGGGAATCCCGCCCAGGGCGCGCATCGTATCGCTGGAAGGGCGGCAGCGCGACTAACCGAACCGGAACCTAGCCGGTGTTGCGCAGTCCCTGGGCGATGCCGTTGAGCGTCGAAGCGAGGGCGGCGCTCATCGCCGCCATGTCCGGGTTGTCGGGGGCAGCGTCATGGGTGCGCTGCAGCAGGACCACCTGAAGCAGTGACAGCGGGTCCACGTAGGGATTGCGGAGGCCGATCGCCGTCTGGAGCATGGGATTGTCTCGCATGAGATAGTCGCTCTCCCGGATGCGCAGCAGCGCGGTGATCGTACGGCGGAACTCGTCCTCCAAACGGTCGAACAGGGCAAGGTCGCCGCCCAGCTCGCGTACGTACACGCGGGCGATCGCCATGTCGGCCTTGGCGCACACCATCTCCACCTTCCCGAGCAGGTCGTCGAAGAACGGCCAGGCGGTGGCCATGCGACGCAGCACGCCGAGCCCACCGGGCTCGGCGGCGACGGCGTCGAGCGCCGTGCCCACCCCCAACCATCCCGGCAGCATCAGTCGCGTTTGGGTCCAACCGAACACCCAGGGGATCGCCCGGATCTCCTCCATCGTCTGCTCACCCGGGCTCCCACCCCGGTACGCGGGCCGCGACCCGAACCGCACGTGGGCGAGCTCCCGCACGGGTGTGGTCTCGAGGAACAGTTTGAACAGATCCGGGCTACCGTACACCACCGCGCGATAGGGCGGTAACGCGTGCGCCGCCAGGCGGTCCATGACTTCCCGAAACCGTGCTTCCTCGCCGGGCTCGAGCTCGGTGCGCCAGTCCTCGAAGCGGTGCAGCAACACCCCGCTCAACATCAGCTCGAGGCTCCGCTCCGCGATGGATGGGAGGCCAAAGTTCTGCGAGACGATCTCGCCCTGCTCGGTGATCTTGATGCCGCCCTGTACCGTGCCCGGGGGGAGCGCGGTGAGCGCCCGCGCCACGGGCGAGCCCCCGCCCCGTCCCACCGTGCCGCCGCGACCGTGGAACAGGGTCCACGACACGCCGGCCTCGGCGCAGGCCCGCGCCACCTCCTCCTGCACGCGGTACAGGGCCCACGCCGACGGGAGCAACCCCGCGTCCTTGGCGGAATCGGAGTAACCGAGCATCACCTCCTGGTGCCGTCCGCGGGCCTCGAGCTGCCGTCCCCAGATCGCATCCTCCAGGAGCGAGCGCACGACGCCGGGGGCGTGCTCGAGATCCTCGAGGGTCTCGAACAGCGGCACGATGTCGATGCGCGAGAGCGCAGGCTCCCGCGAGAGGTCCACGAGTCCCTCCTCACGGGCCAGCAGCAGGACGCGCAGCAGGTCGTCGGCGGACCGCGTGCGCGACACGATGTACGTCGAGGCCGCCGCCTCGCCGATTTCGTCCTGGATCGCCCGCATGACGCGAAGCACTTGCAGCACGCGGTCGGTCGGCTCCGCCAGCGCGACGTGGGCGCCGTGCAACGGACGCCGGCCGGCGAGCTCGCGGCGCAGGGCGGCACCGTCCAGGTCGCCCAGTCCGACGGCCGCCGTGAGGTCGTGGAGCGCGCGTGTGTGGACGGCGGCGTCCTCACGGAGATCGAGACGGAACCCGTGGAACCCGTGGGCGCGCACCTGTGCCAAAAGGGGTTCCACCAGGGTGCGCCGCGCGTGCGCCGCGCCCACCGAGTCGAGGGCGTCGGCGAGCAGCGCGAGATCGCGCTCCAGCTCCTGTGGCGTGCGGTAGCCCGGCGGCTCGGCCCCGACCCGGGCCCGCATGAAGCTGACTTTCAGGCGGAGCGGCTCGTCCGCGTTGCGGCGGCGATTCTGCTCCCACACGACGGGAAGCTCGTCACGGTCGCGCTCGAGCGAAGCCCGCAGCTCGGGTGAGACGGTCGCGAGCCGGTCGGATACGGAAAGCCGCGCCGCCAGGTCAGCCAGCGCTTTCGCGTAGTGGTCCAGCACCGACCGCCGGGCACGCCGCGCCGCGGCGAGCGTGATCTCCGCGGTGACGAAGGGGTTTCCGTCCCGATCGCCCCCGACCCAGCTCCCCAGGGTGAGCGGAGTCACCGGGGCGGGGCCGAGGCCGCTGCCGAACTCGTCCTCGAAGGCTTCGACGAGCCGCTCGCGCACGCGCGACGCCGCGTCCAAGAGGCGATCCTCCAGATACCAGAGCGCGTTCGACACCTCGTCCATGACCGACGGGCGGTCGCGCCGGATTTCTTCGGTGAGCCAGAGGAGCTCCACCTCACCCTCCAGGTGCCGCTCGATCGCCCGACGCTGCGGCTCCGGTGCGCCATCGCGCGTGAGTAATCCCTCCGCCAGGCGCGCCTGCAAGTCGAGGATGGTGCGGCGGGCGGACTCCGTGGGATGCGCGGTGAGAACCGGCCGCACATCGAGCGACTCCAGGGCGCGCGCCACCACCTCGGCCCCCCGGCCGGCCTCGCGCACGCGGCGCAGCGACCAGCGCACCGATCCGCGCTGCGCCGCGGCGAGATCTTCCTGTCGCGAGCGCCGCACCCGATGGGCCTGCTCCGCGGCGTTGATCAAGATGAAGAACACTGTGAAGGCACGGGCGGTCAGCCGCGCCGTCTCGGGCGCGAGCGAGCGGGTCCGCGCGAGCAGCGCGTCGAGATCCGGCGCGCCCGCGACGCCGAGCCGGCGGGCCCGGCAGGCCCGCCGCAGCTCTTCGACCGCCCGGAACGTTTCTTCCCCCGCCAGCCGGCCGACCACCCGTCCGAGCGTCGCCGCCAGCCACCGCACGTCTTGGCGCAATGGAGCGTCCTGCGGTCGCGCCACGGGCGGAGGGAGGGGAACGGCGGCGGTGACGTGAGTGGTCGTCATCCCTAGAGCCGGCGCAGCTTCCAGCGCCCGCGCTTGAACAGCGCGACGCTCACGAGCGCCAGCGTCGAGTACGCCACGGTGATCGCGAGGAACACGCCCTGCGGGCCGAACTCCCACACCCGGGCGAGGACATAGGCGAGCGGAATCTCCCACAGCCAGAAGCAACCCAGGTTGATGAACGTCGGCGTCCAAGTGTCACCCGCACCGTTGAACGCCTGGGTGAGCACCATCCCGAGCGCGTAGAACACGAAGCCGAAGCTCATGGTGCGGAGACCGACGGCGCCGGTCGGCCATGCTACCGGATCGTGCGTGAACAATCCGACGATCGGGCCGGCGAGCAAGATGAACAGCACCCCCACGGTCCCGAGCACCACCATGTTGTAGCCTCCGGCGAGCCAGGCCGCCCGCTCGGCGCGCTCCGGCTTCCCGGCACCGAGGGACTGGCCCACCATCGTGGCGGCGGCATTCGACAGACCCCACGAGGGGAGCAACGCGAAGATCAGGATCCGGATCGCGATCGTGTAGCCCGCGAGGGCGGCACTCCCGAAGCTGGACATGATGCGCACCAGTCCGATGTAGCTCGCCGTCCCGACCAGAACCTGGAACGTCCCGGATCCCGAGAGCCGCAGCAGCATGGCCATCACGGCCGGGCGCAGGGCCAGGTGCGCGCGCCGGACCGCCACGCGCGCATCGCCCCGCGTCAGGCGATAGAGCTGGTACAGGACGCCCGTGCCGCGGCCGATCGTGGTGGCAACGGCGGCGCCGGTGACGCCGAGCCGGGGGAAGGGGCCGAGTCCGAAGATCAGGCACGGCCCGAGCAGAATGTTGATCGAGTTGGCGAGCCACAGGACCCGCATGGCGATCGCGGCGTCGCCCGCCCCCCGGAAGATCGCGTTGATGAGGAAGAGCAGCAGCACGGTCGCGCTGCCGCCGAGCATGGTCCGCGTGTAGCCCGCGCCGATGGCGGTCACGGCGGGCGAGGCCCCCATCACGGCGAGCAGCCGCGGGGCGAGCGCGATCCCCAGGCTTGCGACGAGGGCGGCGACCGCGAGCCCGAGGGCGATGCCCTGCACGGCGGCTTCGGCGGCGGCGTCGGGACGCCGCTCCCCGATGCGGCGCGCCACGACCGCCGCGACTCCGATGGAGAGTCCCATCGCAGCCGTGTACACCAGGGTCAGGATCGACTCCGTGAGGCCGACGGTGGCGACCGCGTCGGGACCCAGACGGGAGACCCAGAACACATCCACCACGGCGAAGATCGACTCCATCGCCATTTCGAGCACCATCGGAATGGCGAGCAGCACGATCCCGCGCCCCAGCGAACCGGCCGTATAGTCGTGGGGGACGCCCCGGACGGCCTCGCGCACCACGGTCCACCAGTCGCTGGGGCGCCCGGTACTCGTGACAAGGGTCTGTTCCGTCACCTGGCACTCTCTTGCAAGCGGATCTTGGTGAACTCGCCGCGCGTGAGCGCCGCCCACGGCTTCTCCGGCGTCGTGGCAATGTAGCTCACGTACACGCAGGTCGGCTTACGCGCTTGCTAGCGCTGGCAGAACGGGCAGAACGTCGTCGCCCGCAAGTCGATCGTGTGGGTGGTGACCAGCCGCTTGCCGCACCGGACGCACGCCTCGCCCCCCCGGCCGTACGCCTTCAGCTCGAACTGAAACCGGCCCTGCTCCCCCGTCCCGGTACGGTAGTCTCGCACCGTCGTGCCGGACGAGTTCACCGCGCGCCCGAGCACGTCCGTCACGGCTGCGTGCAGCCGGGCGAACTCGTCCAAGGACAGGTTGTCGGTGGGCTTGGAGGGGTCGATCCCGGCCTCGAACAGCGCCTCGTTCGCGTAGATGTTCCCGACCCCCGCGATACGGCGCTGATCCATGATCGCCTTCTTGATCGCGGCGCGGGTCCCCTTGAGCCGTTCGGCGAACACGAATGGCGTGAACGTCTCCTCGAGCGGCTCGGGGCCGATACGGCTGGTGTAGGCGCCCCAGCCCTTTTCGTCGAGCAGCCACACGGTGCCGAGGCGGCGCACGTCGCGGTACACCAGCTGCCGGCCGTCGTCGATGGTGCAGGTGAGCACCGCGTACTTCGCCTCGTCGCGGGTGAGGGCCCGGTCGTACACCACGAGCGAACCGGTCATCCGCGGCTGCACGATCAACCGGTGGCCGCTCGACAAGCGGAACACCGCGTGCTTGGCGCGACGGATCACCTCTTCGATCGTGTTGCCCTTGAGCGTACGGAGCAGGCGCGGCTTCGAGACGCGGCGCAGCACGTCCGTTTTGGCGAGGCGGGCGCGCGCGATGCGGTAGCCCTCCAGCCGCGGGGCGAGCTCCCGGACGATCGTCTCAACCTCTGGCAGCTCTGGCACCCCTTCCCCTCTCCCCGATCTCCCGCCAGCCGATGTCGCGGCGGTACGTCTTCCCCGGGAACGCGATCAGCTCGCAGGCGGCGGCGCTGCGCCGCGCCGCCTCCGCGACGGTGTCGCCCAATCCGGTGGCGGTGAGCACGCGGCCGCCGTGCACGCGCAGCGTGCCATTCGTGTCGCGGGCGGCACCCGCGTGAAATACCAGCGTCCCGGGCTCGACGTCCCGCGGCACGATGATCGCGGCGCCCAGCTCCGGCTTGTCCGGATAACCCGCGGCGGCGAGCACCGTGGCGACGGCCGCGCGGGTGGCGTCGAGTGCCTTCGCTGCGGGGCGCCAGCTACCGGCGGCGATCGCCGCCAGGTGCTGCGTGAGCCCCGGCAGCACCGGAAGCAGGGCCTGCGCTTCCGGGTCGCCGAAGCGGCAGTTGAACTCGAGCACGCACGGGGTGCCGTCGGCCGTGAGCATGAGCCCCGCGTACAGCACGCCCTGGTACGGCGCACCCTGGGCCGCGAGCTCACGCAGCGCCGGCGCGAACACGTCGCGCCGCACCCGCTCGAGCAGCCCGTCGGTGGCGATGCTCACGGGACAGTAGGCGCCCATGCCGCCGGTGTTCGGCCCCGCGTCGCCCTCGCCCAGCCGCTTGTGGTCCTGCGCCGCCGGAAGGAGCAAGAGCCGCTCGCCATCGGTGAGGGCCAAGACCGACAGCTCCTCGCCCTGGAGGAAGTCCTCCACCACGATCTCTCGGCCCGCCTCGCCGAAGCTGCCTTCGGCGAGCATGGCGCGGGCCGTGCGGACGGCCTCCTCGCGCGTCGTGCAGACCACCACGCCCTTGCCGGCGGCGAGCCCCGACGCTTTCACGACGAGCGGCTCCACGTGCCCGCGGATGTGGGCGAGCGCGGCGTCGAGCGCGTGAAAGGTTTGGCTCGCGGCAGTGGGGATGCCGGCGCGCCGCATCACTTCCTTGGCAAAGGCCTTGGAGGACTCGATGCGCGCGGCAGCCCGGTTCGGTCCGAATACCGCATGGCCGGCGGCGCGCAGGTGGTCGGCGAGGCCGGCCGCGAGCGGCGCCTCCGGGCCGACGATGGTGAGGTCGATGCGGAGCTGCTTCAGCGCCTCCACGACCTTCCCAACCTCCACCACATCGATTGTCAGATTGGTGCCGAGCTGGGCGGTGCCGGAGTTACCGGGGGCGGCGAACACCGTCGCGTCGGGGGCGTCGCGTTTCAGCGCCCAGCAAAGCGCGTGCTCGCGGCCGCCCCCGCCGACGACCAGGACTCTCACTTCTTCTTGAGTGCCTCCGCGAACGCCTGGGCGGCCCGCTTCGCGGTGTCCACCACGTCGTTCACGACGGCCTTGGCTTCCTTCATGTAGTGGTCCCGCGCCTCGTCGATGTCCCGGTCGATGGGCCGCTGCTCCGCCTCCGGTCCCCGCTTCGGATAGTCGCCGGCTAGGATCCGCTCGTACTGGCCTTCCGCGATCCAGCGCTGCAGCTCGGCGGCGCGCACGGTGTTGAAAGGATGGGACCGGCCGAGCACGCCGAGAATCTTGAAGACGCGGTCGAGCGCGCCCCCCGCCTCCTCGTACTCCTTGGCCTGCGCCAGAAACGCGTCTAGGTCCATCTGCGACATGTCGCCGCCCCCGGCGAACTTCAGATTCACGCGCAGCGACGCGGTCGGATCCTGGCACGCGAGCAGGCCGGCGCGGTCGGACGACAGCTCGCTCTTACGGAACCACTCGAGCAGCGCGAGTTGGATCGGCAAGATCGCCATGCCGGCGAGAAACGGCAGCGCGCCCAGGCTCACGTTCAGGATCAAGACCAGGATCGTGTGGTACAGCGCGTGCCCGCTCATCACGTGGCCGAGCTCGTGTCCCAGTACGTTCCGCAGCTCGTCGTCATCGAGCAGCTTGAGCGTACCCGAATTGATCACGATGAACGGCCGGTCCATCCCGAACGCCCCCGCGTTGGCGAATGGCGTCTGTGACACGAACAGCTCGGGCTGCGGGGACCAGTCCATCGAGGTGAGCACGTCGGCGTAGAGCTGGTTCAGGCGGGGGAACTGGGTCGGGCCGACCCGCACCGCGTCGGCCTGGAACAGCAGGCGGATCCCCCGCTCGCCGAAGAAGCCGTAGATCTTCCGCACTACCTCATCGAAGCCGGGCACCGAGCGCAGGGTCTGCAGCGCCGCCCGGTCCGCCGGATGCTCCCACGCGACGGGCGCGATCTGCGTGAGGATCTTGCGGGGGCGTGCGGCGGGGAGTGACGTGGGGCCAGTCATGTGATGCTCCTGCTCATGGGAGATTGTAGGCTCGCACTACGGGCCCATCCGCCCCGTGTTTCGCGAGTGAACTCGCGTCTCGGCGTCTGCCCGTGAACGGGCGTCCCCGCTTCAGCGGGAGAGCCGAGCCGCGGCTGGAGCCGCGACACTTCCGAGCGCGCGCCTGCCCTCATCCTGCCGCCGCGAGCGCCTGGTCCAGGTCGGCAAGCAGGTCCTCCACGTCCTCGATGCCGACGGAGAGCCGCACCAGGCTGTCGGTGAGACCCATCGCGCGCCGCATCGCGGCGGGCACGCTGGCGTGCGTCATCGACGCGGGGTGCCCGATCAGGCTCTCTACTCCGCCGAGCGACTCGGCGAGCGCGAAGATCTTGGTGCGCTCGATGAAGCGCTTCGCGCGCTCGACGGAGCCCAGCTCGATCGAAATCATCCCGCCGAACCCCGTCATCTGGCGACAGGCGAGCTCGTGCTGGGGATGGGACGGGAGCCCGGGGTAGTAAACCTGCTCGACCTTGGGATGCTTGGTCAGCCACTCGGCGATGCGGCGTCCGTTGGTGTCGTGCTGCCGCATCCGCAGGGCGAGCGTCTTCACGCCGCGCAGCGCCAGCCAGCAGTCGAATGGCCCCGGGACCGCACCAGAGCGTCCGAGTTCACGACCACCATGCCGCCGATCATGTCGCTGTGTCCATTCAGGTACTTCGTGGTCGAGTGGAGCACGACGTCGGCGCCGAGCTCGAGCGGCCGCTGGAAGCACGGCGTGGCGAACGTGTTGTCCACGACGCACAGCGCGTTGGCGCGCCGCGCGATCTCCCCCGTGGCCTGGAGATCGCACAGGCGCATCATCGGGTTGGTCGGCGTCTCGGCGTAGATCAGCTTCGTGCGGGGTGTCACGGCGGCGGCGATGTTGCCCGGATCGGCGGCGTCCACGAAGCTGAACTCGAGGCCGTGTCGCGCCCAGATGTGAGTCATCTGACGGTGGGTGCCGCCGTATACGTTCTCGCCGCTCACGACGTGATCGCCCTGCGACAGCAGCTTGAGCACGGCGTCGACCGCGGCGAGTCCGGAGGCGAAGGCAAAGCCGAGCGCCTCTCGCGTCGGGTTGCGGGTGCGCGCGTACTCGTAGCCCTTGTGCTTCCCGAGGCTCTCCTGGATGTAGGTCGATGTCTGATAGATCGGCATCATGACGGCGCCCGCGAGGGGATCGGGTATCTGCCCGGCGTGCACCGCGCGCGTGGCGAGCCGTCGCATCAGGTCATCACCCGATACCTTGGTCATGGCGGGAACGTAAGGGCGCCTTTCGCGCCGAGCAAGCGACCTTTACGTTAAGCAGCGATGCCGCAACCGAATGCCGTCAAGTGTCTCGTGGTGGACGACGAGCCGCGCCTGCGTCGCGTGCTGGTGCGCCTGCTCGAGGGCGAAGGCTTTACCTGCTCTGAGGCGGGGTCCGGCACCGAGGCGCTGGAGATGATGCACCACGACGCGGTGCCGCTCGTCATCTCCGATCT
>Ga0209470_1001306_pt1 | contig 18648 bp, 14 predicted proteins | sample GraSoiAngelo_125_FD_185882 | JGI IMG/M metagenome (GOLD analysis project Ga0209470, IMG submission 185882) | Grasslands soil microbial communities from the Angelo Coastal Reserve, California, USA - 14_0927_05_40cm (SPAdes) (version 2) | ecosystem: Environmental > Terrestrial > Soil > Grasslands ... | reverse complement strand
CGTTTGGTACGGTGCCGTGCTGCGTGGCGACATCAACCGCATCATGATTGGGCCGCGCTCGAACGTTCAGGATAATGCTGTCGTTCACCTAGACACAAATTATCCAACAACGGTAGGCGAACTGGTTACCATTGGCCACGGCGCCATCGTGCACGCCTGCAAAATCGACAATGAAGTGCTTGTTGGGATGGGTGCCATCATTCTCGACGATGTAGAAGTCGGCGCACGCTCCATCCTAGGCGCGAACGCGCTCATCACAATCGGGATGAAAATTCCGCCCGGCTCCCTCGTCCTCGGATCGCCCGCGAAAATCCGCCGGAAGCTTACCCTCGATGAACAAAAGGATATCGCGCGCTGGGCATGGAGCTACGTCGAGACCGCAAAATACTTTCGTGAGTTTTACGGGAGATAAATCGGAGCGCGGAGAATCTTGTTCGGCGGCCGGTCCAAAATAGGAGGAAGACAATGGAAGTGTCCAACTCAAAAAGCGGAGTAAGCGTTCGCGCCTATCAGGGCGACGCGATGACGCCGCTGGCATTCGACCTCGATGAATCCAAGACGAAGGATTTCGCCGGTTTCAGCGTCCGCATCACGCCTGGACCTAGAAAGCCGTAACTGACGAATCTTCTGACCTATTCTGCAGGGATCCTAAAAAAGAACAACATCAAGCCCGAAAACGCTCATAGCACATTCTTTTCGCCTATTCAGAAATTTCGCTGGGTGCATGTCCCGGCGACGTTTCATCAGATTGAGGAGCCATTTTACGGGACCTACAAATACGAAGTCACGCAACGCTACATGGCGAACGAGATTCTCCAGCCGTTGGATCAGTCCCTTACTGTTCCCATGAAAATTGATGTCGGTCCCTACAAGTCGGGCGATTTTCAAATCGGCTTTACGCGCGGCTTCGTCGAATCGCAGGCCTACACGAATCATTTCGGAAACAACAATAAGGTGCGTCCTAACAAGACCGAGTTGATCTTTGATATCAAAGCCAAATCCGGCTGGTAGACCATTTCGCGTTTCGCGACCACACGCACAACCTCAAGGAAATGAACTTGCACACCACCGAAAGTACCCTGGTATGCGAGCTATTACGACCCAGGGGATTTGCACTTTCTGGAGCGCACGCTGTTGATCGACGAGCGCAAGACGTAAATCGTGATCAATCGCTAATTGAAAAAGCGCCGAGCGTCGCTTACGCCTCGCATGCAAGTTCCCGCGCTCCTTCACGCAACAACTCCGCCGTGCGCGCCATCTGTTCCTTCTCACTCATTCCAGGCCGTGCAAGCTCATAAACTTTATCGAACAACTCGCACACTTCTCGATCTTTACTGGCGCGGCCGACGATCGCAAAAACGCGCTTGCCAAGTGCTCGGCCAAGCCGCGCTACGCCGGCAGGCGTCTTTCCCTCGAGCGTTTGCCGATCCAAACTCCCTTCGCCCGTGATCACAACATCGACACTTTTCATTTTCGATTCGAGTCCGACCGCTTCGGCAACCACATCGAAGCCCGGCCGAATTTTCGCGCCACAAAAACTCATCAAAGCGAATCCGAGTCCGCCCGCCGCGCCTGCGCCCGCTTCGTCACGATGGTCAACCCTCAATTCCTTTGAAACCACGTCCGCAAGTTTCGCAAGCGCGCGCTCCAAGATGTCGACCTTGCCCGCAGTCGCGCCTTTCTGGGGACCAAACACTCGTGTTGCGCCATTTTCGCCAAGCAATGGGTTCCGGACGTCCGCCGCTCCAATAATTTTCGGCAAACTCAATATCGCAGGTAGCTCAGTTCGCTCAAGCCGACCAAGATCAACCACCTCTTGTAGTTGATTATTTTTCGAATCAAAAAATCGGAATCCAAGCGCGCGCGCCATTCCAAAGCCGCCATCGTTTGTCGCGCTGCCGCCAAGACCGACAATTATTTCGCGCGCGCTGCGTTGCGCTGCGTTCAAAATCATTTCTCCAACGCCGAATGTGTTCGCTACGAATGGGTCTCGCTCGCTCTCCGAAAGGCGTCGCATCCCGGCTGCCTCGCTCATCTCCATTACGGCGAGTTGGGAATTTTCGATCCACGCATAACGGGCGTCGATCTCGCGGCCGAGCGGATCGTGCGCCTTGCATTTCAACCAGGAGCCGTCGAGCGCATGGCAAATAACGCCCGCAGTTCCTTCGCCGCCATCCGCCATCGGCGCGATGTCGATCTGCGCGTCATGCAAAACGTCGCGCAAACCTAGCGCGATGTTCTCTGCAACTTCACACGCGTTCAACGAGCCCTTAAATTTATCCGGAGCGATTAAGATGCGCATAGTGGCACAGGCATCTTACCCGTGGGGCCGGCGGGCGTCTCGCCTGCAAGATCAAGCAGGCTCGAAGCCCGCTCGCCCCACAGACGGGGACGTCTGTACTACGATTTTAGCTTCTTTTCCAAAATTTCGCCGGCCAACTGGGGATTGGCTTTGCCCTTGGACAGCTTCATCACCTGTCCCTTGAGAAAATTAAGTGACGCGACATGGCCCGCTTTGAAATCTGCCGCTGGTTTTGGATTCGCGGCGATCACTTGATCACAGAGTTCGTCAATCACGCTCGCATCGCTCAATTGCTCGATTCCCTTTTCCTTCACGATCACGGCCGCGCCTTTGCCGCTTGCGAACATTTCGGCGAAAACGTCTTTGCCCTGTTTTCCACTGATTTGTCTGCTGTCGATTAGATTGACCAATTCATCAAGCGCTTCCGGTGGAATAGGGCAATCGTTGATGGTTTTGCCGGCGCTGCTCAACGCGTTTTGCAAATCGTTCAGAATCCAGTTGGCAACGTTCTTCGGTTTCTTTGCGCCTTTAACGGCCGCCTCAAAATATCGCGCTAGATCGAGATCGTTCGCCAGCACGCTGGCGTCATAGGGGCTCACCTGATATTGCTTAACGAAACGAGTTCGCTTCGCTTTCGGCAGTTCCGGTACGCGCGCGCCGGCATCGGCAAGCAGTACTTCGCTTTTGACCGGTACCAAATCTGGATCTGGAAAATAACGGTAATCGTGTGCCGATTCTTTTGTGCGCATAAGGAATGTTTCGCCCGCGCCATCATCCCAGCCTCGAGTCTCCTGTTCTAATTTTTCCCCACGCTCCAGCGAATTGATCTGCCGTTCGATTTCGTAAGCCAGAGCACGTCGCACCCCGCTGATCGAATTCATGTTTTTGATCTCGATCTTTGCCCCCAGTTCAGCCTGTTGCTCGGGTCGCACGGAGACGTTGCAATCGCAGCGGAGCTGACCTTTCTCCATGTCGGCGTCGCTGACTTCTCCGTAAATTAAAATTTGCTTGAGCGAAGTGAGAAACGCGAACGCTTCCTCCGGCGAATTGATCTCAGGCTGCGTCACAATCTCCATCAATGGCGTCCCAGCGCGGTTAAAATCGATGCCTGTGCTGCTTTCGAAATGGAAGCTCTTCGCCACGTCTTCCTCGAGATGAATGCGTACCAGGCGCACCTCTTTATCTGGATGCGCGATATTTTTCTGTGCGTCTTTCGGATAAGCGAGATCGTGCAAAGGCGCGCTGCCGTTGGTGCATAGCGGCATGTCATATTGCGAGATCTGATAATTCTTGGGCATGTCCGGATAGAAATAATTTTTCCGATCAAATCTACAGATCGGAGCGATGTCGCATCCGAGCATTAATCCCGTGAGCACCGCCATGCGCAGCGCTTCGTGATTCATCACAGGCAACGCACCGGGCAAGCCGAGGCAGATCGGACACGTGTGCGTGTTTGGCTCTGCGCCAAATTCAACTGGACACGCACAAAACATCTTCGAGCGCGTCTTGAGCTGGACGTGCACTTCAAGACCAATGGTGATGATGTAGTGCATTGCGATTACTTCTGGGTGGCATAATCCAAAGCCTTTTGGAGATCGAATTTTTTGAGGCGATTCTCAAGGGCCGGATCATTTGCTGCGTCGATGATGCGCTGGTCTCGGAGAAGATCGAGAAAGCGCCTCTGCGCGATCATTTCCGAGATTTCCGGATCGTCCCGCAACGCGACAATTTTCGGATGTTCGCTTAGCTCGCGTGCACCTGGAAAGGTGAGGAATTTCTGCGCGCGCTTCGGACTCGAAAATACGCCGGCCACTTTTTCAAGGGTTTCGTAAGTCTTCGGTGGAACGGGGTCTGCCTGCTTAACCGCTTTTCCGAAGGGGCCAAGTTCGAGCGAATTCTTTAACCGTGCCAGCAATACGCCAAGTGCCGCAGATTCTTCGCTTGACCCCGAGAGATAACGTTGTCGTACATCAAGAGCATGTACGGTTGGAGACTGACCATTGTCCGTAGAACTCGCTCGGCTGCGGACTTGCGCGTCAGCTATGGCGCCGACTACACGAACGCTCGCCACGATCATCCAGAGGATAAAGGCGCCAAAAAAAAATCCGACGATTGCGCCTGTGAATCCATAAATAAGCTGGAGAAGCTTGGAATTTCGTTGGTTGGTCCGCTTGAACAAGACCATTCCGCTGCCAGTCACGAGCGCATAGATCACGACCGCAAGCACGGCGCCGCCTAAGATCGACAGCACGATATCGGGCATCTTAAAAAACGGCCGCAATATCGGGACAAGGAACCGGCCACCGAAAAACGCAGCCACATATGCCGCGACAAGCGCGGCGACACGCGCAAGCTGACGCATCAAGCCGAGTCGCCAACCGCGCACAACTTCGAACAAAAGTAAAATGACGGCAAAAGAAACGAAAACTGCCTGCCAGAGCGGCGAGCCAGCTACCGCTTGAAGTTCGGGTTTCACGCCGGCCGATCCCGCGAACCGAGCGCCATTTGCCGCAGCGCGTGATCGCAAAGCACGATGGCCGCCATCGCTTCCACGATTGGCACTGCCCGAGGAAGAACACACGGATCATGGCGCCCACGCGCCGCGAGCGTGGCTTCCTGCTGCGACTTGGTTACAGTTCTTTGCTTGCGCCCAATCGTGGCTGTCGGCTTAAAGCCAACGCGGAAATAAATTTCCTCGCCGTTGCTGATCCCACCTTGCACGCCCCCGGAATTGTTTGTCGCTGTACGGATTTTCCCGGCGCGCATTTCAAATGGATCGTTATGCTCTGAGCCGCGCATGCGCGTCGCCCCAAACCCGGAGCCGATCTCAAATCCTTTGGTTGCCGGCAAGCTTAGCATCGCTTTCGCCAGGTCAGCCTCGAGCTTATCAAAAACCGGTTCACCGAGCCCGGGCGGAATGCCACGGACAACACACTCAATTACGCCAACCACTGAATCGCCTTCGTCGTGAATTCGCTCGATGAGCGCCTCCATTCTTTTCGCCGCCGCGGAGTCCGGACAACGAACAACATTCCTGTCCACGTCCTTCGTCTTCACGGCGGAACGATTGATCTTCGCAATGACCTCATGAATCTGCACAACGTAGGCGACAACCTCGAACTCCGAGTGTAAGATCGACAATATCTTTTTCGCGACTGCGCCCGCCGCGACTCGTCCGATGGTTTCGCGCGCCGACGCGCGGCCACCACCCTGCCAGTTCCGAATTCCATACTTGGTCTCATAAGTGAAATCGGCATGTGATGGTCGAAATTTTCTCGCAACCTCAAGGTAATCCTCCGGCCGAGCGTCTTTGTTGTGCACCAGAACCGCGATGGGCGTGCCGAGCGTTTTACCTGCGAACACGCCAGAAAGAATCTTGCAGCGATCTTCTTCCTTGCGTTGCGTCGTAATTTTGCTTTGGCCCGGGCGACGGCGGTCCAGCTCTCGTTGAATTTCAGTTTCGGAGATGTCGATTTTCGGCGGACAGCCATCAATCACCACACCGACACCGCCGCCATGCGACTCGCCAAACGTCGTCACGCGGAAAAGTTGGCCGAATGTATTGCCCATTGGGGTGAAAGATTAAACGAAATCGCGAGCAATTGTAGGGCGTTTCTGTGAAACGGCTTGGTAGGGCGCGCCGCGAGGTTAACGGACGGCTCGGCGATCTGTCCCTACCATTTTCAGATCGCGTCGAGCGCGGTTTTCAGGTCGTCGACTAGATCACGGACGTCCTCTACGCCGACCGACAAGCGCACGAGCGAGTCGGTCACGCCGAGCGCCTGACGTTGTTCCTTCGGAACCGACGCATGCGTCATGAGGGCGGGATGATTGATGAGGCTCTCGACACCACCCAGGCTTTCCGCCAGCGAAAACAGATGGGTGTTCTCAAGAAACCGTTTCGTCCCAGCGAGATCGGCCTTTAGAACAATCGTTACCATGCCGCCAAAGCCGCGCATTTGCTGTCGGGCGAGGTCGTGTTGTGGATGCGATTTTAGCCCCGGGTAACTGACCGATTTCACTTGCGGTTGTTCTTCCAGCCAGCGCGCAATTTCGAGCGCGTTGGAACAGTGTCGCTCCATGCGCAGAGCAAGCGTTTTCAAACTGCGCATGACCAAAAAGCTTTCAAACGGTCCCGCAATTGCGCCAATTGAGTTTTGCAAAAACGCAATCTGATCACCGAGTTCCTTATTTTCGCCAACCACCGCGACACCGCCGACCAAGTCGGAATGTCCATTTAGATATTTGGTGGCGGAATGGACTACCAGATCGAAGCCGGCTTCGATCGGCCGCTGAATCCACGGAGTTGCAAATGTATTGTCGCAGACCGAGATAATCTTGTGTTCGCGGGCGATCTTCGCGATCGCCTCAAGATCGATCAGCTTGAGCAGTGGATTGCTCGGAGTCTCGATCCAAACCATGCGTGTGTTTGGTTTGATCGCGCGTTCGAAGTCTTCTACATCGGTGAGATCGACGTACGCGAAATCAAGATTGGCGGAACGGCGCCGGACCTTATCGAACAACCGAAACGTGCCGCCGTAGAGATCGTCGCTTGCGACGATGTGTGAACCACTCTCTAGCACTTCGAGTGCGGTTGCTATCGCGGCCAGACCTGATGCGAATGCGAATCCGCGTGTGCCGCCTTCTAAATCGGCGATGCATTTCTCATAAGCAAGCCGCGTTGGATTGATCGAGCGCGCGTAATCGTAGCCCTTATGCTTACCGGGGCTCTTCTGCACATACGTGGATGTTGCGTAGATCGGGGTCATGATCGCGCCGGTGGAAGGATCGGGTTCCTGGCCGGCGTGAATCGCGCGCGTCGCAAACTCATACTGCTTTTTCATTTCGATCTACCTTAACCGCGGATTACGCGGATGAAAGCCCGCGGGGTTTGCGGGCAAGATGCCCGTTCGACAAGTCAGGCAGGATGCCTGAGTTACAAATGCTCTTGTGTCGTCGAAACGGATGACTTCGGCATGTGCAGCCGTAAATACGAGAGCAAGTCGGTGCGCGTGATCAGCCCAAGGAACTTATCGTCATCCATCACAATGGCAACGCGACCGCGATCGAAAACCTCCAGCAGGTCATTGATCCTCGACGTTGGTGGGAGCGTTTCGAGCTTATCAGTCATCGCATTTTTCACCGGATCATTAAAGTGCGAAGGATCCCGGTGTACTTTCACGAGCACGTCGGATTCATCCAGAATTCCAACAGGGCGCCCGGTTTGATCGACCACGGGCAGCTGCGAAACATCTGCGTCGCGCATGCGCTTGAATGCGGTCAGCAACGTGTCCGTCGGCCCGACCGAAATTACTTCGCCGGCTTCGTAACGATGCGAAATCAGATCGCTCAAGTCCCCGTGCGGCGGACGATGGATGAAACCCTGCTCCGCCATCCAGAAGTCGTCGTACATCTTGGAAAGATATTTATTCCCGGTGTCAACAACGAAGCTGACGACGCGTTTCGGTTTCGTCTGTTGCCGGCAATAACGCAGCGCGCCAGCCACGAGCGTTCCGGTGGAAGAGCCACCGAAAATTCCTTCTTTCCGTAATAGCTCGCGCACGGTTGCGAAGCTTTCCTCGTCGTCGATTTCGAATGCGTCCGTAACCAGTGACATGTCTGCGATGTCGGGAATGAAATCTTCGCCGATGCCTTCGACGGCCCAACTCCCTGCTTCCGCCAGTTTGCCTGTCCTGACGTATTCGTAAAGAACAGAGCCAGTCGGATCGGCTAGAATCATTTCGATGCCGCGCCGTGGCTTAACGCGATTAAAAAATCGACCGAGGCCAGTCAGCGTCCCGCCGGAACCCACACCCACAACGACCGCGTCAACATCATGCCGCATCTGTTCCCAAATTTCCGGTCCGGTCGTGCGCTCGTGCGCAAGGGAATTTGCCGGATTGCCGAATTGATTCACATAAAACCCGCCCGGAATTTCTTCGGCGAGTCGCGCAGCAACATCTTGGTAATATTCCGGATGGCCCCGCGTCACATCCGAACGCGTGATCCGTACTTCGGCGCCGAGCGCTTTTACGTGCGAAATTTTTTCCTGCGACATTTTGTCTGGAATGACAAGCAAGACGCGATAACCCTTCGCGCCGGCAACAAGCGCCAGGCCTAGCCCGGTGTTCCCTGCCGTAGCTTCAATGACTGTGCCCCCAGGCTCTAATTTTCCCTCGCGCTCGGCAGCTTCGATCATCGAGAGCGCGATCCTGTCCTTGATCGAGCCGCCCGGGTTTTGATTCTCCAATTTCAGGAAAAGCTGACAGGGTCCGGTGTCGATCTGCGTGATCTCGACGAGGGGGGTGTCGCCGATAAGCGATAGGATCGCTGGCGGTTTGTTGTGTAAAATGGAAGGCCCGGGAGAAGTCTCGATCATTCTAAAACAGTCTACTCGATCGGCAGCTCGCCTTTATGCGACCACGCGGACTGGCTGTCCTCAAGAAATTGCTGCAAGACTGGAAAGCGGACTTCGCCGTAGTTCAACGCGTAGCGGAGATCGCCGCCCTTATAAACCCAAGTTGTTGGAATCCACGAAAGCGGCAGACCGGCAAACTGCTTGATGTGATCTTTGCCGCGCGGTCCCGGATCGGTAAGAATCGTCACGTTTGGGTGATCGACGAGGTCGAATTTTTTCAGCATAACGCGCCCGTCCTCACCGCCGTTCCAGACGGAAACGAAATAAAAGTGCACTTGAGGATTATCTTTCACTATTTTGAGCCACCCGGCGTTTTTCAATTCAGCCTGGCAATTCGAGCACCAGGGCGCCCAGAGATGCACGACGCTTAACTCCTGCGACTTAGTTGCTTCCAGGACCTTTTGTTCGGCCGGTGATTCCCCGCGCAGAGAGGAGACTGCAACAAGGGCAGCCAAGATCGACAACCGTAAGGTCCACATGCCGTTGGTAAACTAAATGAGAAACGCCGAACGCTCAACGCCCAACGTCGAATTCTGCAGCTGACACGGCTGCCTCTACAGGGGATTGTGTGAAGAAGTTGACCTCCACAGTGAAAACGCCTACTATTGCGCTCCGTTTCCGCTGGTTGCAGCTGCGTGTAAATTTCGGCGGTCATAGACCGCCGCTACAGTGGGCGCGCCTGAAGGACGCTTTTTATTTTATGGTGCAAATGCAGGATGTGATGTCGAAGCCGATGCCGGACTTCCGCGAGGGAAGCATCGTTAAGGGGCGCATACTGGAAGTGCGCCCGCGCGAAGTATTGGTCGACATCGGATACAAATCCGAGGGCGTGATTCCGATAACAGAATTTGATGATGTCGATTCGCTGGAAGTGGGCGACGAAGTGGACGTCTTGCTCGAGCGGCTGGAAAACGACGAGGGCATGGTCGTTCTCTCAAAGGAAAAAGCCGCTTACCGCCAAAACTGGAACAAAATCGTGCATGTTTTCGAGGGTGATGGCCTGATCAAAGGCAAGGTAAAATCAGTGGTGAAAGGCGGCCTGATGGTGAACATCGGCGTCGAAGCATTTTTGCCGGCATCTCAGATCGACGTTGTTCCGCCAAAAGATCTGCAGCAATTCGTTGGCAACACGTACGATTTTAAGATTGTTAAGCTTAACGACGACCGCAAAAACGTTGTCCTCAGCCGGCGCGAGGTCATCGAGCAGGAGCGTAGCGAAAAGCGACAGAAATTCATGGAAGGCGTGAACGTCGGTGATCGCGTGATTGGCATGGTGAAAAATCTCACCGACTTCGGCGCGTTTATCGATCTCGATGGAATGGATGGCCTACTCCACATCACCGATATGACCTGGGGCCGCCTAGGACATCCTAGCGAGTTGCTCAAGGTCGGGCAGCAGTTGGAAGTCGTCGTGCTCGACATCAATAAAGAAAAAGAGCGCGTTTCGTTAGGGCTCAAGCAGACGCAGAAGAATCCGTGGGACCAGATCGAGGAACGCTTCCCGGCTGGCCAGCGCATCAAAGGCAAAATTACGAATCTCGTTCCTTACGGCGCATTTGTTGAGATCGAGGAAGGCGTGGAAGGTCTCATTCACGTCTCCGAACTTTCGTGGACGAAACGGATCATGCGCCCATCCGATATTCTCACCGTCGGCCAGGAAGTCGAAGCTGTTGTGCTCGGCGTAAACAAAGAAGAGCAGAAAATTTCACTCGGCCTGCGCCAGCTCGAACCGAATCCGTGGGATGAGATCGAAAAGAAATTCACGATCGGCAGCCGTGTGAAAGGCAGGATTCGCAACATGACCGCGTATGGCGCATTCGCAGAACTGGAGGAAGGGATCGACGGTATGATTCACGTCTCTGACTTGAGCTGGACCCGCAAGATTAATCACCCGAGCGAGGTCTTTAAAAAAGGCGACGAAGTCGAAGCTGTTGTCATCGACATCGACAAAGTAAATCAGCGAATCAGCCTCGGTATCAAACAGTTGACTGAAGATCCGTGGAAGACCATCGATCAGAAATACAAGATCGGCGACTTGGTGAAAGGCACAGTGACCAAGCTCGCCAGCTTTGGCGCGTTCGTGCAATTACAGGACGACATCGACGGCCTCGTCCACATCTCGCAATTAAGCGAAGATCACGTGGCAAAAGTGAAAGACGTGCTCAAAGTCGGTCAGGAGGTCGAAGCGCGCGTCATCAAGGTGGACAAACTGGAGCGCCGCATCGGCCTTTCGATTAAAGCTGCCAATTACACCGAGGAACAATTGCGTAAAGAAGCCGAAACATTCGATACGCTCCGGCCCGGCGAGGACATGGTCGGCCTGGAAAAAGCTTTCGCTGCCGCAGAACAGGAAGAATATCGCCCCGGCGAATACAAGAAAGAATCGAAGGAGCGCAAGGAATCGAAGCGCGAGTCGAAAAGGACGACGAAGTAATTTATTTTTGCGACGAAGCGCGGAGCTGGGCGATCACGCCAAGAGTTCATTGTAATCAAGCTAATCGGCCACGATTCACCAGACGGCGAGTTTGCGCTTTTATGTTTTCTTGCATGCGCGCGTTTTCGCCTTGCGCTGTTTAGCGGCGGTTAACGGTGATGCCTGAGGAAGGAACAGAGCGCCTGTGAAATCCATTTCTCATGCGTGTAGATACACGCTGGAACGAGGAAATTCGGACCGAGAGAACGTAAGCCGGTCCGACTGCGAGCTTTCTGGCCTCGGCCATTCGAATTATTCCCTGAGAAGAGAAAGGCTTTATGATGTCGAAACGAGTTGCTAGAACTACGCTATGCCGATCGCGCCTACGCAATGGAGAATCTGGGGTGTCCCGCGATTTGGTTTGGGACGACACAGATCCGGGTTACAAATAATCGTTTTGGCAGTTTTGTTGTGTGCTATGTCCGGCTGCGGGAATCCTGCCATTGCCGGTAAATGGCGCATGTCGGGGAGTTCACGCGCAACGGTTTGGGAATTTTGTAAGAATGGGTCTGTCCTCATTGGCGGCGACCGAGGCATCAGATGGAAATCTCCGGCGACCGCATGATCTTGCGACAGCCGGGCGGTTCCAAGCTCGAATTTACGAGGATAAGAGAAACGCAAGGCTGATGTGCGGCTGACTTTTCGCCCGTCGCCAGGCGGATAGGTCCAGAGATCAGCGATCAGAAATCACAGGTCAAAGGTCAGCCGGCGTCCTGCTTCGCCAGTCGAATGAAAATGCCGATGTGAACTGCGAACAATAACGGTACCAGAAAACCGGGGATCAAGAGCCACGGCAAGGTTGTCATGATGGCCGAGCTGGGTTCAGCGAAAATCAAACGCTGTGGACCTGGCGAGGAAATTACTCCCAGTCCCACAGCGGCAATCAGATCCGCCGTTCCGATGAGGTTCCAAATCCACAAAAGCGGCCGCGTGTTCATCGGCCGTCGGTACGCGGACCACGCGACCAGCAAGGCGGTTGCTCCGACAAAAATGTCGCCCCAGCCTGCAACCGGAGCGAACGGCACTGGCAAACGGCCGGCTGCGTAAAGAATGACAAACATGATCCCTAGCACACGAACGGTGTGCACGCCGACCAACAACCACAATGGCACGCGACGAAAACCTTCCCGCAGCGACTTTATGCGCGCGACAACAATGCAGAGGACCGCGATTGGCAGCGCGACCGCGATGCCCAAGCCGGGCGCGCCCAACCCATGTTCATAATATAGGGCGCGCGTTGCGGCCAAAATTACTACGAGAACGAACCAAGCGCTGAGACCAACAGCGGCGCGAAATCGCGTTGTCCCATTGGAACCGAATCCGATCGACAAAGCCGCAATCACGATGGCGGCCGAGGCCGTTAATTCAATGGAACCGATAAGGTCAATGTTCATAAGTTATTCCTTTCTCTTCGATCATTCTTTGTTCGTGCAGTCTCGCGGCGGCCTCCCGTGTTCCAAAGCCGATACCGGTGACAGTGCGAGGCGGAAGCAGCTGGATTAATCATGCATTCCTCAAATCATGCGTGTATATACATCTTTTATGATAGAATTATTTGGTTCGCACCATTGGACGGGACCGCAGACCGAAGCGCCGTAAGACCGGCTCAACGCTCGCATCTGCTCGTTTCCAAAAAGCCAAGGCAGCCGACGCCTTTCTCATCCCTTTGGGAGTAAGCGCCATCTTCCGGACGCGTTGATCATCGTGCCCGACCGCAGCGATCCAGCCTTTGCTTTCGATCAAGCGCAAATTTCGCGACAGTGTTGTCCGATCAAGACCGAGCTGGTCCGACAACTCAGAGATGGAGAGCGGACCGGTCCGTGCGAGCGTTGCCAAAATCGTGAATTGCGTCGCGCGCAGACCGCATCCCCGGAAATGCCTCTCATAATGCTGTGTAACGGCCCGGCTGACACGGCGGAGCGCAGAACACGCACAGGTCTGGCACGCTTTAAATGATCGTGCGGAATTTCCGCATACGTGTATATACACGCATAGTCTAGGTCTATCAAGCGTGCTTCGATTCAATGGTGTCTAGGCTCGTTTTGAAGGCTCTGGTTAACGATTCACCCACGAGTTAGAATTGGGCGCTGCCAGGGGTTCGGGCAAAGGGAATGACATCGCGGATGTTCGACACTCCTGTGATAAACATCAGCATCCGCTCGAAACCGAGGCCGAAGCCGGAATGTGGGACAGTGCCGTAGCGCCGAAGATCCAAATACCATTTGTAATCGGCCGGATCGAGATGATGTCGGCGTATGTTTTCCTCCAGCACTATGAGCCGCTCTTCGCGCTGACTGCCGCCGACGATTTCGCCGATTCCGGGCACCAGCAAATCCATTGCCGTCACCGTCTTCCCGTCGTCGTTCAAACGCATGTAGAACGGTTTGATCTCCCTCGGATAATTGAAAACCGTGACCGGGCATTTGAAGTGTTTCTCGGTTAGCCAGCGCTCGTGTTCCGATTGCAGGTTTAATCCGTAGTCTATGGGGAACTCGAATTTTTCTCCGCTCTTCCTTAGAAGATCGACAGCATCGCTGTAGGTGATTCGTTGAAATGGCCGCTCGACCACGAAATCGAGTCGCGCTAACAACTCCTTGTCCACGAACTTCGCGAAGAGTTCCATCTCTTCAGGACAGTGTTTGCGTATGTCTACGATCAAATATTTCACCATCTCTTCCGCGAGATCCATGTTGCCGTCCAAATCACAAAACGCGATTTCTGGCTCAATCATCCAGAACTCGCTGGCGTGCCGCGAAGTGTTCGAGTTCTCCGCCCGGAACGTCGGACCAAAGGTGTAAACTTTAGACAATGCCAACGCCAACGCTTCGGCTTCGAGCTGGCCGCTAACGGTCAAATAAGTTGGGCGCGCGAAGAAGTCCTTCGCATAATCGATTTCGCCGTCCGTCGTTCGTGGCGTCTTTTTGTCGTCAATTGTTGTGACGCGAAACAATTCCCCTGCTCCTTCGCAATCGCTTCCTGTGATGATCGGAGTATGGACATAAACGAAACCGCGCCCGTGAAAAAATTGGTGAATGGCGAATGCCAGCCGGCTCCGCACCCGAAAGACGCAGCCAAAAAGATTCGAGCGTGGACGAAGATGCGCAATCTCGCGCAAAAACTCAGGCGTATGCCCCTTTTTCTGCAGCGGATAGGAATCATCGGCCGTTCCGACGATGTCGATCTTGTCGGCGATGACTTCCCATTTCTGCCCTTTGCCTTGCGAAGCGACCAGCGCCCCGCGCACGCTAATGGAAGCACCAGTGGTCAGGCGTTGCAACGCGGCATAATTCGGCAGCGAGTTTCTCGCGATGATCTGAAGATTGCGCAGACACGAGCCATCGTTCAGTTCGATAAATGAAAAATCTTTCGAATCGCGCCGAGTTCGCACCCAGCCCTCGACCCGGATCGCATCAATCGGAGCGGGGCTTTGCAATGCATCTTTAATCGTTGTTGGAGAAAACTGCGTCACCTTAAGAGATTCCTCGACTTCGCTCGGGATGACAAGTTGTGGAAAGGCAGTGAGGATTCGCAACGCTCAACTCCGAACGCTTCCGCCCGCCACGGCCGGAAGGCTGAGCCAGTGTTCAGCGCGGAACATTCAAATGCGGACATGGTTGTAGCGATCTCTGATGGTCGCATATTTTCCACTCTGAAGACGCCGCAACTAGGTACAATGCGGGCGCTCCAGGAAATTTAGCTCAGTGGCACCCAATTGGCTGACTGGGGCAGCGATTTTGCGCCGTTAAGGGAAAGGTAAGTGTACTCCTGTAGAAGACGCTCGTAATCGGAGAGAAGTTTCATCGCGTCGCTCGGTTTGAGGAAATCGGTTTTGATGGCGTCGTCGACTTGCGACTTCAGCAGCCGCATTAGCTCGACTTTGTCCCACTGGGTCATGGCAAGGACTTCCCCGATGGTGCTGCCCCCAATCACTTCCTCGATGTACCAGCCGGACTCTTCATCGGGATCAAGAAAAACGTGTACCTCCGTGACGCGGCCAAATAAATTGTGCAGATCGCCCATGATATCCTGGTAAGCACCCACCATAAAGACGCCAAGATAATAGATTTCGCCGGGTGTGATGTGATGAAGCGGCAGCGTTTCCTTCACGTCCTGGAGATCGATGAACTTCGAGACTTTGCCGTCTGAATCGCACGTGATATCCACGATCGTTCCGTGGCGATCGGGCGGCGTGTTGAGGCGATGGATCGGCATGATCGGGAACAATTGGCCGAGCGCCCAGTGATCGAGCAGCGACTGGAATACCGAAAAGTTGCAGATGTACTGGTCGGCGAGTGAAGTTTCGAGCTCCTTCACTTCGTCCGGCACGTAGCGCAGCCCACGATGCATGTTGACGATTTGATGCGCGAGCTGCCAATAAACGGTGTCAATTTTCGCCTTCGATTCGAGATCGAGCAGGCCGAGATCGAACGTTTGTTGCGCCTCTTCCTTGATCTGTTGGATGTCATGCAGGCTCTCAAGGCGATTCCCGCGCTTCAAGCGCTGCTTCACGTCGAGAATCTCGCCGACGAGTTTATGATCCGTCTCGCCGGCTTCGACTTTGAGCTTGGGCGCAGTTTTCTCGATGGAACTGAACGCTTCCACTACGAGCACGGAATGGTGCGCGACAATTGCGCGTCCGCTTTCGCTCACAATGGTGGGATGCGCCACGCCCTCGGAATCGCAAACGTCCATGATGTTCCAGACGACGTCATTGGCGTATTCCTGGAGTGAATAATTGGTGGAGCTGTCGAAATCGCTGCGTGAACCGTCGTAATCAACCCCAAGACCGCCGCCCACGTCGAGATAGCCAAGCTGGTGTCCGAGCTTGCAAAGCTTGGCGTAATACCGCGCTCCTTCGCGCACCGCGCGCTTAATCGTCGAGATATCCGGCACCTGCGATCCAACGTGGAAATGAAAGAGTTTGAAACAATGTGCCAGACCGGCCTCTTTTAACATCTGACTGGCAGCGACGAGACTGGTTGTGTCTAGGCCGAATTTGGCGTTTTCGCCGCCGCTCGGCGACCATTTGCCAGAGCCTTTGCTATACAAGCGAGCACGAATACCGATGTACGGTTCGACGCCGACCTCGTTCGAAATGCGAATGGTTTGCTCGAGTTCTTCCAGCTTTTCGGCAACAATAACGACCGATTTGCCAAGTTTTCGACCGAGAAGTGCAATGCGAATGAAAGCTGGATCCTTGTAGCCATTACAGATGATCAAGCTCTCAGGGTTCTTTTGCATCGCGAGCGCGGCAACCAGTTCCGGTTTGCTGCCCGCTTCGAGGCCAAAGTGAAATTGCTGGCCTGCGTCGATGATTTCTTCGATCACTTCGCGCAACTGATTGACCTTGATGGGAAAAACGCCGCGATATTCGTTGCGATAACCGAACTCCGTCATCGCCGTCTGAAAGGCACGATTAACCGATTCGACGCGGTGCCGCAGCAAGTCCGGAAATCGGATTACGAGCGGAAACCCAAGGTTTCGCGCGCGCGCTTCATTAACAACCTCGAGGAGGACGATTGAACCGCCGTTTTCCTGTAACGGCTTCGATTCAACGTTGCCCGAGCTGTTAACTGTAAAATAACCGTTGCCCCATCCTTCCACATTGTACGTGGCGATGGCGGACTCAACGTCCCACTCGGTTTTCATTTCGATTCGCTATGCGGTCGCAACCGCAAAGCGCATATTCAATCAGCACGCCGAACATGCAAGCTTGCTTCAGAGAAATTTTCGCATCAGAGAGGCGTTGAAAGCGCGTCGCTTGTTTTTCATGTCTGCGCGGGTACCGTCCACGTGATGAACAAAACGGTGATTGAGGTGCAAGTGCGGGCAGTATTGCCGACGAGCGGTGGGTGCGCAGTGTTTATCGGAAATAACGATAAGGTGTTCATCATTTATGTCGATCAAACGGTGGGCAGCGCGATCACCATGTTCATGCGTCAGATCACCAAGGAACGCCCCCTCACCCATGATCTGATGGGGCATTTAATGACGGCCCTCGGCGCACAGGTCGAGCGAGTGATTATCAACGATCTGAAAAACGCAACCTACTACGCGCGAGTCATCATTCGCGTCGAGAACGAATTGCACCAAAAAAAGATCATCGAGCTCGATGGACGACCGAGCGATTGCATCGCAATGGCTACCCAGCAAAAAGCCCCGATTTATGTGAGTCAAGACGTCTGGGACGAAGTGGACGATATGAGCGACGTCTTGCGCAAGATGGAGGAGGAAGGGTTAAAGCCCGATCCGGAAACGGAAGCGGAAGAATAAGTAATCCGTTAAAAGCGTTACCAAGGTTACATCGTGAAAACCTGATGAGAAATTCTCCTCTTGTAACTTTCGTAACGTTGTGACTTTTTTAACACCGGCTTCAGCCGAGCAAATCACCGTAGCGCTTGTCGGCTAATTCCAGGCAACGGGCCAGAATTTCCGATGCGGTATCGAGCTTCAGCGTTTCCTCGACAAGCTTCTGGCATTCGGGGATGGCGAGACTTTGCACCGCGCGCTTGACTCGCGGCACGAGCGTCGCACTCGCGCTCAATTCGTCCATGCCGAGACCCAGCAAAAGCGGGATCAGCGCGACATCACCGGCCATCTCCCCGCAAACACCGACCCAGATATCGCTCGCATGCGCCGCATCGGCGATCATTTTGAGCAAACGTAGTACCGCCGGATGCGTCGGCTTATAAAGATGTGCAATCTTCTCATTCACGCGATCAACCGCAAGCGCGTACTGAATCAAGTCATTTGTTCCAATACTGAAAAAATCGACCTCGCAGGCGAGCACGTTCGCAGATAGGGCGGCACTAGGGATTTCGATCATTGCGCCAACCTCGATCTTTTTCCCGATGTCGATCTTCGAGCTGTGCAATTCTTCCCTACACTCGGCGAGCACGGCGATGGCGTGGCGCAGTTCGTCCAAGCCGGAGATCATCGGGAACATGATTTTTACGTTGCCGACAGCGCTGGCGCGAAGAATAGCGCGCAACTGCGTTTTAAAGATGTCGATATTTTCGAGGCAAAAACGGATCGCGCGCCATCCGAGGAACGGGTTTAACTCATCGGTGATATCGACAGTGCCAGAGGCCAGTTTATCGCCGCCGAGATCAAATGTTCGAATAATCAGCGGATCGGGCCGCACGCGCTCCGCTACTTTTCTATAAGTTTCGTATTGTTCATCTTCCGTCGGCAGAGTGTTGCGATTCAAATAAAGAAACTCTGTGCGATACAGTCCAATTCCCTCGGCGCCGTTGGCTGCCACTGCATCGACATCTTCTGGAAGCTCGATATTGGCGGAGAGGACAATGTGACAGCCGTCGCGCGTGGTGGATCTTGTCTCACGCAGCTCTTTGAGTTGCGCCACGACTCTGGCCCTTCTTGATTCGATCTCCGCGTATTGTGCAAGCGTCTCTGGCGTGGGATCGACAATGAGCAAGCCATCTGTTCCGTCGA
>Ga0209470_1001303_pt1 | contig 18673 bp, 18 predicted proteins | sample GraSoiAngelo_125_FD_185882 | JGI IMG/M metagenome (GOLD analysis project Ga0209470, IMG submission 185882) | Grasslands soil microbial communities from the Angelo Coastal Reserve, California, USA - 14_0927_05_40cm (SPAdes) (version 2) | ecosystem: Environmental > Terrestrial > Soil > Grasslands ... | reverse complement strand
CCGGGGGCGGCGCAGGTCACCTCGAGCCGGAGCGTGTCGCCGGGCAGCACCGGGCGGCGAATGCGCGCCTTGTCGACCGCGACCAGACGCAGGTCCTCGTCCTCGGCGAGCCGGGAGCCGAGCTGGACCAGGGCCTCGCACAGCATGACCCCGGGCAGGAGGGGTGCACCGGGAAAATGCCCCGCGAAGTACGGCTCGTTGGCGCTCACGCGCTTCATGCCGACCGCGCGCCTCCCCGGCTCGACCTCGAGCACCCGGTCGACCAGGACGTAGGGGAACGCCCGCGGCCCGCTCGCGCCTCGCTCGGGCTCGTCAGTGTCAGTGATGGAACGCTACTCCTTGTCCAGGCTCCGCTTCGACGCCTCCTTGTGGGCCGAGGCGTTGTGGAGCTTCACGATCTCGTCGGTCACATCCACCGTCTTGTCGTTGTAGAGGAGCGCGCCGCTGGAGGCCTCGAGCACGAGCGTGTAGCCGTGCTTCTCGCCGTAGTCGCGCACCAGCCCGTAGAGCTCCTCGACGATGCTCTTGGTGAGCTCGGCATCGGTCTCCTTGAGTTCGCGCTGGAAGTCCTCGTACTTGCGCTTGAACTCGAGGCCGCGGCTCTCGAGGTCCTTCTCCAGGTTGCGCCGCTCCTCCTCCTTGAGCACGGTCGCCTTGCGCTCGTAGTCCCCCTTCAGGCGGTCCAGGTCGTCGCGCTGCTTCTTGAGCTGGTTCTGCGAGCGCTCGAACTTCGCCTTCACCTGCTCCTTCGCCCGCTTGCCGGCATCGCACTCGTTGAGCGCCCGCTGCATGTCGATCACGGCGATCTTCTGCTCCGCGGCCGCCGGCCGCGCCGCCCCGAGCCCGACCACGATCGCCGCGAGCCCGAGCGCCACGCGGGCCCTCCGGCCGCTCTTGCCTCCGGTGACCCGATCTCGCATGTGCTTCCGTCTCCCCCCGTCGGTTCAGTACTGGAACGGCGCCCCGAACGAGAACAGCACGAGGCTCTTCTGATCGTGGGGCTTGGTGTGGAACGGCTTGCCGAGCTCGATGCGCAGCGGGCCGATGGGCGACAGCCAGCGCACCCCGGCCCCGGCCGAGAAGCGGGTCTCGTCGAGGGTGAAGCCCTCCTCCGCGCTGTAGGCGTTGCCGGCGTCGACGAACAGCACGCCCTTCAACCCGATGCCCTGCACGATCGGGAAGATGACCTCGTTGTTGACGATCCCCTCCTCGCTGCCGCCGACCGGCGTGGTCGAGATGACGCGCCCGAAGATGTCCTTGCGCGCCTCGCGCGGCCCGAGGGTGCGCGTCTTGAAGCCGCGGATCGTATCGATCCCCCCCGGGAAGTAGCGCTCGAAGAGCGGCAGCTCGCCGCCGTTGACGCCGCCCTCGCCCATGAAGCCGTAGCCCAGCCTGCCGCCGAAGGAGTACGTGAAGTCGCCGAGCGCCTTCGAGCGCCAGAAGGTGTGGTACCAGCGCTCGCGCGCCTCGGCCTTCATGAAGCGCTCGCCGCCGAGACCGGCGACCTCCATGGAGACGTCCTGCAGGGAGCCCGCGGTCGGGTCGAAGGCGTGGTTCAGTGTGTTGCGCGACACGCGGGGCGTCACGCTGCTGATCAGGCTCGTGCCCTCCTCGACCCGGATCGAGCGCGTGGCGTCGAGGCCGAGGCCGCTGATCTTGGCCGACTCGATGCGGTAGTCGCTGCCGACGCGCACCTCCTCGAGCGGCAGGCCCCAGAGCGAGGTGTAGCCCCAGGCCGTGACCGGGTAGGTGAGCTGGGTGCCGAAGCCGGTGCCGCTGCGGTCGAAGTCGTCGAAGCGAAGCTTCCAGCTGAAGGCGCTCGCCCCCACGGTGAGCGGCGTGTCGCGGAAGTAGGGCTCGGTGAAGGAGAGGACGACGTTGCGCCGGATCGAGCCGATGTCGCCGGAGAGCTCGAGCCGCTGGCCCCGCCCGAAGAGGTTGTTCTCGACGATGCGCGCGTTGAAGAGGAGCTGGTCGGCCGAGCTGAAGCCGGCGCCGGCGCTGAAGGCGCCGGTCTGGGCCTCCTTCACGTCCACCACCACCTGCATGCGGTCTTCCTCGGCGGCGCGCCGGGTCGTGATGTTGACGCTCTGGAAGAAGCCGAGGCGCTGCAGCGCCTCGCGGCTCTTGCGCAGCTTGCTCGCCGAGAACAGCTCCTGCTCCTGGAGGCGCATCTCGCGGCGGATCACCTTGTCGCGCGTCTTGGTGTTGCCGGTCACCTCGATGCGGTCCACCACCACCGGCTTGCCGCGCTCGACCTTGTAGGTGATGTCGACCCGCTTCTCCTCGGGGCGCATCTCGGTCTCGGGCTCGACGCTGGCGAAGGCGTAGCCGTCCTCGGAGAGCCGCTCGGTCAGCTTCTGCGTGTCCTCGCGCAGCGCGCTCGCCTTGAAGACCTCGCCGGGGGTGATCTGCAGCCCCTGGAGGAGCAGCTTCGTGTCGGTGGGCGTGTTCTCACCCGCCACCGCCACCTCGCCGACCTGGTACTGGTCGCCCTCGTCGATCTTGACGGTGATGTGGAGGCCGTCGTCGCGGCGCTCGACTCGCGGCTCGTCGACGCGCACCGTGACGTAGCCGTGGTCGTAGTACCAGGCCGTCAGCCGCTCGACGTCGGTGCGCAGCACCTCCTTGTTGAGCACGCCGGCGCCCGTGATGAAGCCGAGGAGCCACTTCTCCCGCGTCTGCATGACGCCCCGGAGCTTGCGGGGCGAGAAGGCCTTGTTGCCCTCGAAGGCGACCTCGACGACCTTGACCGGCTCGTGCTCCTCGACCTTGTAGAGGACGTCGACCTCGTTCTCGCCGACCGGCTCGGTCGAGTAGGTGAGCGTGGCGTCGAGATAGCCCTTCTCGACGTAGAGCTTCTTCCCGGCCTCGAGGCCCTGGCGCGCCTTCTCGGGGTCGAGGATGGCATGGGCACGGATCTTGAGCGCGGCCTCGAGCTCCTCGCGCTTCACCTTCTTGTTGCCCTCGATCCGGACGCTGCGTACGAGGGGCCGCTCCTTCACCCGGAAGACGACCTCGACCCGGTTCTCGCCCACCCGCGTGACGTCCGCATCCACCTGGTCGAAGAAGCCCATCTCGTAGACGGAGCGGATGTCCCGATCGATGGTGTCCTGGTCGAAGGGCTGGCCCGGCTGCGAGCGCAGATGGACCCGGATGGCGTCCTCCTCGACGCGCAGGTTGCCGGCGACCCCGACGCGCGCGATCGAGGGCTCGCCCTGCGCGCCGACCGGTACCTCCCCGGCGACCAGCGCCAGCGCCGCCCCGAGCGCGACCCACCGCCTGCGACCGTGCCTCGCCATCCGGGGCCTTCTCACGACGTCATGCCGTGGGCCCGCCCGCGCGGCCCCGAGCCCACCTCGTGGAGCGCACCACCCGCCAGGCGGAGCGTCCGCCCCATCGCCGCCGCCAGGCGGTCGTTGTGGGTGGCAACCACGAGCGCCGCGCCGTGCTCCTGGTTGAGCTCGAGCATGAGCTGCTGGACGTCCTCGCCGGTGGCCGGGTCCAGGTTGCCGGTCGGCTCGTCGGCGAGGACGAGCCGCGGGCGCAGGACGAGGGCGCGCGCCACCGCCACGCGCTGCTGCTCGCCCCCGGAGAGCTGCCCGGGCCGGTGCGCGAGCCGCTCCCGGAGCCCGACCCGCTCGAGCAGCTCGGTCGCGCGCGCCCGGGTGGCCGCGTACGGCCGGCGGGCGATCAGGCTCGGCAGCATGACATTCTCGAGCGCCGTGAAGTCGCCCAGCAGGTGGTGGAACTGGAAGACGAAGCCGATCTCGCGGTTGCGGAAGACGGCCAGCTCGGCCTCCGAGCGCGCGAACACGTCCACGCCCTCGAAGAGGATGCGGCCCCCGGTCGGCTGATCGAGCGCCCCGAGGAGGTGGAGGAGCGTCGACTTGCCCACCCCGGACTCGCCGACGATGGCGATCCGCTCGCCGGCCTCGACCTCCACGTCGAGCCCGGTGAGAACCTGCACGATCGACGGGCCGTCCACGTAGCGCTTGTCGAGCTGAACCGCCTGCACGAGCGGGGGGAGCTGGCCGGGCATCGGGCGCTACTCATACCGGATCACCTCGACCGGGACCAGGCTCGCCGCCCGCCGGGCCGGGGAGAGGGCCGCGACGACGCAGATCGCGATCGAGACCGCCGCCACGACCGCGAAGTTGAGCGGGTCCACCCGCACCGGCAGCGTGGTCACCAGGAAGACGTCCTTCGGCAGCTCGATGAACTGGTAGCGCGCCAGGAGCCAGCAGCCGACCAGGCCGAGCAGGTTGCCGAGGACGGTGCCCGCGACCCCGATCACCGCCCCGTTCAGGATGAAGATGCGGCCGATCGACGCGCTCGAGCCGCCCATCGACTTGAGCACGGCGATGTCGCGCCGCTTCTCCTTCACCACCATGGTGAGCGTCGCCAGAATATTGAAGGCCGCGACCACCACGATCAGGCAGAGGACGATCCCGTAGACGACCTTCTCGAGCTCGAGCGCGGAGAAGAGGTTGCGGTTCACCTCCATCCAGTCGCGCGCCCGGTACGGGAAGCCGCCGAGCGCCGCCTCGATCGCGCGCGCGACGGCGCGGGCCCCGTAGACGTCCCGCACCCGGACCTCGATGCCGGTGACCGCGCCCTTCATGTCGAAGAAGCGCTGCGCGTCGGGGAGCGCCATGTAGGCGAGCGTGGTGTCGTAGTCGAACATGCCCGAGTCGAAGAGGCCGGCCACCACGAAGCGCTTGATGCGGGGCACGGGCCCCGCCGGCCCCGGCGTGCCGAGCGGCGAGATCAGGTTGACGACGTCGCCCGTGCCCACCCCGAGCTGGTGGCCGAGCTCCGCCCCGATGAGCAGCCCCGGCAGCTCGACCTTCGTCCCACCCTCCTCCGGCGGCAGCGTGATCGGGCGCGGGCTCGCGAGCGCGGCGAGCGTGCCGCTCCGGAGATGCCGCTCGAGGTCCACCACCGCCCCCGCGGCCCCGGGGTCGATGCCGCGCACCACCACCCCCGCCGCGCTCCGCCCGACCGCGAGCATCGCCTGCCCGTAGACGAAGGGCTCGGCGGCGGCCACCCCCGCCACCGCGCGCGTGCGCTCGACCAGCGACGGGTCACCCTCGAGCGGGCCGCCGTAGCTCACGACCACGATGTGCGGGTTCATGCCGAGGATCTTGTCGCGCAGGTCCTGCTCGAAGCCGGTCATCACCGCGAGCACGATGTCGAGCGTGGCCACGCCGATGGTCACGCCGAGGAGGGAGATGAGCGAGATGAGGGAGAGGAAAGTGCGCCGGCGGGCGCGGAGGTAGCGCAGCCCGACGAACAGCTCCCAGCTCACGGCGCCCCCTCCGGCCTGAGATGCGGGAAGAGGATGACCTCGCGGATCGAGGTCGCGCCGGTGAGCAGCATGACCAGGCGGTCGAGGCCGATGCCCTCCCCGGCCGTCGGCGGCATCCCGTACTCGAGCGCACGCACGTAGTCCGCGTCCATGGCGTGCGCCTCGGCCCAGCCGGCAGCGCGCGCGCGGAGCTGCTCCTCGAAGCGCGCGCGCTGATCCTCGGGGTCGTTCAGCTCGGAGAAGGCGTTGGCGATCTCGTGGCGCGCCACGAAGAGCTCGAAGCGGTCGACGAAGCGCGGGTCGCGGTCGTTGCGGCGCGCGAGCGGCGAGAGCTCGACCGGGAACTGGGTGACGAAGATCGGCTGCACGAGGAGCGGCTCGACCACCGCCTCGAAGACCGCCGCGAGGAGATGGCCGGCCGTCGGCTCCGGCGGCATCGCGATGCCGCGGCTCGCCGCGCAGCGCGCCAGGAGCTCGCGGTCGTGCACGCGCTCGGCCGGCAGCGCGGCGTGCTCGCTCACCAGCTCCGCCATGGTCCGGCGCGGCCAGGGAGGTACCAGGTCGATCGTCTCGCCGCCGTAGTGGAGGGTCGTCCCGCCCGTCACCTGCTCCGCGAGCCCCACCAGCATCTCCTGGGTGAGCGCCATCAGGTCCTCGTAGGTCGCGTGGGCCTGGTAGAACTCGAGCATGGTGAACTCGGGGTTGTGGCGCGTGGACACCCCCTCGTTGCGGAAGACGCGCGAGAGCTCGAAGACACGCTCGTAGCCGCCCACGACCAGGCGCTTCAGGTACAGCTCGGGGGCGATGCGGAGGTAGAGGTCCAGGTCGAGCGCGTTGTGGTGGGTGACGAACGGGCGCGCCGCGGCCCCGCCGGCGATCGCCTGCATCATCGGGGTCTCGACCTCGAGGTAGCCGCGCGCGACGAGGAAGTCGCGCAGGTAGCGGACGGCGCGCGCGCGCACCTCGAAGATGCGGCGCGCGTCCGGGTTGACGATCAGGTCGAGGTAGCGCTGCCGGTAGCGCGTCTCCACGTCCTGGAGGCCGTGCCACTTCTCGGGCAGCGGGCGGAGCGCCTTGGCGAGCAGGCGGAGCTCCGTCGCCTCGAGCGTGAGCTCGCCGGTCCGGGTGCGGAACGGCTGTCCGGCGACGCCGATCACGTCACCCAGGTCGAGCAGGCGGTAGGTCTCGAAGCCCTCGTCCCCGAGGCGGTCGCGGCGTGCGTGCACCTGGAGCCGCCCCGCCCGGTCCTGCACCTGGAGGAAGCCCGCTCTGCCGAAGTCGCGCAGCGCCATGACGCGTCCCGCGATCGACAGCGTCCCCGTGCGGGCGAGCTCGGCCTCGCCCAGCGCGGAGAGACGCGCATGCACCTCGGCCGTCGTATGGTCAGGCCGGAAATCGTTCGGGTACGGGTCGACGCCCCGCTCCCGAAGCGCCTGGAGCTTTTTCCGCCTGACCACGATCTGCTCGTGGTCTTCGGGCATGCCGCGGACGTCTCGGACTCGAGTGTGTTTACTGGCTGAGCCGGGGGTCGGTCAAACTACTCCGGGCGCCCGTCCAGTGCTCGGACGCTGCACCTCGGCCTCAAAACAGCAGGGGCCCCGAGTGCCTTCCTTCTCTCGTCGCGACGCGGTAGGAATGGGCCGCTGGCGCCCGGGCGCCGCTGCGGGCCGAGTATGTGCGCCGGCCGAAGGAGAAGGCAACCGTGGAAGACACGCCACGTTCCATTCCCATCCCTCCAGCCGGCCGGCTCGAGGCCGTTGGCGAGACCTCGGAGACCGTCTTCACCTGGGACTACGAGGTGCGCCGGGAAGCGCTGCTCAACCTCTACGAGAAAGGCAAGCGCCTGCAGTGGAACGCCTCGACCGATATCGACTGGTCGATCGACGTCGATCCCGAGCGTTTCCCGGACTTCCTGTCGGCCGAGGTCGTCAACACGCTCCTCAGCCCACCGCGGAAGCTGGAGGAGAAGGAGTTCGTCCGCCTGCGCGTGCACCAGCTCGGGTGGATGCTCTCCCAGTTCCTGCACGGCGAGCAGGGGGCGCTGCTCGCGACCGCTCAGATCGTCAACACGGTGCCGTGGCTCGAGGCCAAGTTTTACGCGGCCAGCCAGGTGATCGACGAGGCGCGTCACGTCGAGGTGTACCGCCGCTATCTGACCGAGAAACTCCCCTTCGCCTTCCCGGTCAACCCGCATCTCCACACGCTGCTCACGCAGATCATCCGCGACCCGCGTTGGGACGTGACCTACCTCGGCATGCAGATCATGGTGGAGGGGCTCGCGCTCGCGGCCTTCGGCATGATGCACTTCATGAACCCGCACGAGCGTCTGTTGCAGCAGATCACGAGCGCCGTCATGCGTGACGAGGCGCGCCACGTCGCCTTCGGCGTGCTCTCGCTCGAGGATGTGTACCGCCAGATGACGGCGTCCGAGCTGCGCGAGCGTGAGGACTTCGTCATCGAGGCGGCGCACCTCATGCGGGATCGGCTCCTCATGCAGGAGGTCTGGGAGCGGCTCGGCTACGACCTCGACGTGTGGACCCGGTGGTCGATCGAGACGCCCTTCATGCAGGCCTTCCGCCAGCTGCTGTTCTCCAAGATCGTCCCGAACCTCAAGCGGCTCGGCCTCCTCACCCCGCACGTCCGGGAGGCGTTCGCCAAGATCGGGGTACTGCAGTTCGAGGACCTGCCCGACTCGACGCAGGACGAGAAGGTGACGGTGCCGCCCGCGCTCGCCGCGCTCTTCCCCCAGCTCGCCGGCCAGGCCGGGCCATGATCGCGAGCCGGTCCGGCTGCTGTCCCTACGGGCCGAAGTGCCGGATCAGCTCCGGCAGGCGGTCGAACGCCGGCCCGCGCTCGACCCAGCGCTCGCGGCCGCCCCGGCCGCGGCGCACCATGGTCACGTGTCCCAGCTCGGCCAGCCGCGAGAGGGCGTTCCCGAAGGTGATCATCGAGTTGCCCTCGGGCTTGTGCACCTCGCCGAGGAGGAGGCTGGTCTGGAACTGGCGGCGCATGCGCTGCGCGAGCCCGCTGTCCAGGATCGGCCACTCCTCGAGCGCGGCCACGGTGCGCGCCGCGACCAGGTAGGCCTCGCGGAAGTTCTCGAGGATGCCGGCGGTGGCGCGGATGAGAGGGTGGTCGAGCGCGGCCCCGTCGCCCACCACCGCGCCCACCTCGCGGTAGTACGCAAGCCAGCGCCCGATCTCGGCCGCCACCGCGTCGCGCTCCGGGAGCGGGAACTCCCAGCGGTAGAGGTCGAGCCACCAGCCGATGTGCGCGCGCAGAGCGGTGAACGGCACCTCGGCCAGGAGCGCTCGCGTGAGCAGTGAGGGGACGAGGAAGAAGTGAATCGTGTTGTTCTTGTAGAAGTCGAGGTTGACCCGCTTCGAGGTCGGTACGTGGAGGACGACGCCGCCCGAGTCCACCAGCCGCTCAACCAGCCCGCCGCCCGCGAGCCAGTTGACGCTTTCACGGAAATCCGACCGCTCGTTGCGGTCGAGTGACTCGGTGATCCGCACCCCCTTCGTGCGCAGCAGGCCGGTGAGGGCATGGGCCGCGGCGAGGAAGTCGCTCATGCGGCAGGCCGCCCGCGGCGCGCCCAGGAGCGCCGTGGCGCTCACGGCCGTGGCGCCCGCCACCGCGGCCTCGTTCACGGCGCGCAGCAGCCGGAAGCCCAGGCGCTGGATGAAGCGGTGCTTCTCCTCCTCGACCTCCTGGGCGCCGAGCCCCGCCCGGAAGCGCTCGCGGGCGGCGCCGAGAGCGGCGTTCAGCGAGATCGGGTCTGCGTAGCTCACGTAGACCGTCCCATAGCGGCGCTTGAGCACGCTGCGCGCGCGCAGGAGCGCGCCGAGCGACTCGCGCTCCTTCTCCTCGCCGGCGACCTCGCGCCCGTAGGCCTCCTCCTCCGGGATGCGCCCGTAGTGGATCGAGATGGGGACGAAGTAGAGGTCCCGCCGCACACCCTGGACGAAGGCGTTGACGATCGCGGAGAGCATGCCGAGCCGCGGGGTGAGGATCTTCCCCGTCCGCGTCCGCCCGCCCTCGATGAAGAACTCCTGCGTGTAGCCCTCGCGCATGAGGAAGGTGAGGTACTTGCGGAAGACCATCTTGTAGAGCTCGTTGTCCTCGAAGGTGCGGCGGATGAAGAAGGCGCCGGCGCCGCGGAAGAGCGGCCCCAGGGGCCAGAAGCTCAGGTTGTTGCCGGCGGCGATGTGCGGCGGCGAGAGGTAGTTCAGGTGGAAGATGTAGGTGAGGATCAGGTAGTCGAAGTGGCTGCGGTGGCACGGCACGAGCACGACCGGGTGCTCCTTGACGCACTCGATCACGTTCTCGAGGCCGACGACCTCCATTCCCCTGAAGACGCGCGGCCAGATGCGGTTGAAGACCGCCTCGAGGAGGCCGAAGTAGAGGCCGTTGAAGTCGGCGGCCATCTCGTCGAAGTAGCGGCGCGCCTCCTTCCACACCCGCCGGCGCGGCACACCGCGCTCGGCCGCGATGCGCCGCACCAGGCGGGCCAGCTCGGGATCGTGCAGCACGTGCCGGCGCACCACCCGCCGCGGCAGGAGCGGCGGCCCCCACACCAGCCGCTCCTCGCGGTAGAGGAAGATCTGGAGCGCGCGCGCCAGCCGGCGTACGACGCGCTCGTCACTCTCGCCCCGGTAGTCCTGCACGAAGCGGTCGAGGACGATCTCGCGGCCGAGCGTGAGCTGCGTCTCCTCGGCGTTCCAGAGGTAGGTGAAGAGGCGCTTCGCCTCGCCCGGGGCCTCCTGCACGCTGTAGACGAGGGTCGCGAACCGCGACTCCTTGCGGCGAAAGCCCTTGCCGCGGAAGATCGCGACCGGGACCAGGAACACCGGGCGGTCGGCCGCCGGCGTGGCGCGCACCACGTCGCGCAGGTACTGTGGGCCGAGGCGGGCGGCGGCCAGCGCCCGCCGGCGCCGTCCGGCCACCGCCTGGCTACGCATGAAGAGGAGCACGCTCTCCCCGCGTGCCACGAGCGTCGAGCAGGCCACGTGGCCGCTGCCCGCGCGGCGCCGACGGCGGAAGAGCCAGCCGAGCACCTCAGCGAGCGGCCGGAACGCGACCGTGGAGACGCCGGGCGCGAAGCGCGCGAGCGGCAGCTTCTCGCGCAGCAGGACGGCGTTCACCAGGAGATAGTCGAGCACCGAGCGGTAGCGCATCACGTAGATGAGCGTCCCCTGGCGGGCGAGCTGGCGGAGGTGCTCGACGGCCTCGGGTCGCACGCGCACCCGGCGGAAGAGGACGCGCACGAGGAGCCGGGCGAGCGGGCCGAAGCGCTCGAGCATGGTCGAGCGCTGCGCGGCGAGCGGCTGGGGCGCCGGCGGGGCGAGCGGCGCCAGGCGCGCCGATCCGACCGTCTCCGCCATCAGAGGTAGCGCCTCAGCCCGCGGCGGCGGAGCTCGTCGACCACCAGACGCACGTCCTGCGCGCGGTCCTTGTGGCAGACGAGGACCGCGTCGGGTGTGTCGACCACGACCAGATCCTCCACCCCGAGCACGGCGACCAGCCGCACGGGGCTGTCGACCAGGCAGCCGCGGCTGTCGATCGAGACGGCGCGCCCGCGGAGCGCGTTGGGCCCGTTCCCGCCCGACCAGAGCGCCGCAACGGCCGCCCAGCTCCCCACGTCGCTCCAGCCGAAGCGCGCGCGCACGGTCGCCACGCGCTCGGCGCGCTCGAGGACGCCGCGGTCGATCGAGACCGCGGGCAGGCGGCGGTAGGCCGCCGCTAGCGCACGGGCGCTCGTTCCCGCCCGCTCGAGCGGTCCCACCACCTCGGGGAGGTGCACGCGGAGCGCGGCCAGGACGGCGCTCGCCCGCCACGCGAAGATGCCCGAGTTCCAGAGCACGTCGCCGCCCGCGATGAGCGCCTGGGCGCGCGCGCGCTCCGGCTTCTCGATGAACTCGGCGGCCCAGGCGCCGCGCCCGCGGGTGCCGGGCAGCGGCGCGCCCATGCGGATGTAGCCGTAGCCCGTCTCGACGTACGTCGGCGGAACGCCGATGGTGACCAGCGCCCCGCTCTGCTCCGCGACCTCGAGCGCGAGCGCGAGGTCGCGACGGAAGGCGGGCAGGTCGTCGATCACGTGGTCGGCCGGCAGCACCGCGAGCACGGCCTCGGGCGCGCGGCGGGCGACGTGCAGGGCGGCCAGGGCGATAGCCGCCGCGGTGTTGCGTCCCTCGGGCTCGACCAGCAGGGCGCCGCGCCCGAGGCTGGGCAGCTGGCGCGCGACCGCGCGCGCCTGGGCGCGCGCCGTCACCACCAGGACGCGGTCGCGCCGTATGGGTGGCGAGACGCGGGCGACCGTCTCCTGCAGCAGGCTCCGCCTCCCGCTGAGCGCGAGCAGCTGCTTCGGCATGTGGACGCGGCTGCGGGGCCAGAACCGGGTTCCCGCACCGCCCGCCATGATGATCGCCTGACGAGGAGGGTGTGGCACGTGCGCGCGCGGGCTGATCGGCCCGCGCGCCAAGATTAGGCGCCGCCTGGCGAAAAGCAAGGTTCGACCCTTGACACGCCGGGTCATAGCGGCTGTCCTCGCCGGGTGGCGGCCCTCGCGCACATCGCCATGCTGCTCGTCCTCGGCATCGTCGCGGCGAGCGCGCTCTTCAACGTGTACGCGTACAGGGGGGCGGCGCGCCACCGCCGGCGCCATCCGCCCGCGTGCGCGGCGGACGGGGAGGACCGCACTCCCTGGCCCGGCCGCGCCTGGGCCTTCGCTGTCGAGTGCGCGGCGACCGCGCTCCTCGGGCTCGCCACGCCGCTCGCCCTCCGGCGCCGGCGCGTGCGGCCGCTCGACCCCGACGATCCGCGCCCTCCGGTCGTCCTGCTGCACGGCTACGCGCAGAACGCTGCCAACTTCCTCTGGCTCGCGCGGCGGCTCGAGCGCGACGGCTGGCGGCACCTCCACCCCGTCGCCCACGCCCCCGTGGGCGGCGACATCGAGCGAAGCGCGCAGCGCCTGGGAGAGGCGATCGATCGCATCCGGCGCGCGTCGGGCGCGTCACGGGTCGACATCGTGGCGCACAGCATGGGCGGGCTGGTCGCCCGCGCGTACATCCGGACGCGCGGCGGGGCGAGCGCCGTCGGCCGGCTCATCACCCTCGGCACGCCGCATCAGGGCACGGAGGCTTTCCCCCGCTTGCGGCTCGACCCCATGGTCGTCCAGATGCGCCCCGGCTCGCCGCTCCTCGCCCGCCTCGCCGCCGACGATCCCGTGCCGCAGCTCGCCGACTGCATCTCGATCTACTCGGCCGACGATGCGGTCGTCGTCCCGCCGAGCCGGGCGTACTACCCGGGTGCGTTCAACGTCGAGGTGCGCGGGCTCGGCCACTTGTCGCTCCTCTTCTCGCGGCGCGTCTACACGCTGGTGCGCGAGAACCTCGCCGCCGAGCGCGCCCCCGCGGCCGCCACGGCCGAGGGCGGCGCCCCGTGGTCCCGCTGACGCTCAGCGTCGGGTCGGGCCCAGCCCGGCTCGATACCTTCCTCAACCGTGCGCTGCCCGAGCTGTCGCGACGGCTCGTGCGCCGGCTGATCGTCGAGGGCGCGGTGCGCCTGAACGGGCGTCCGGCCGCGAAGGGCAGCCGGGTGGTACCCGGCGACCGGGTCACGTTACCCGACCTCCCGCCGGCCATCGCGCCCGAGCCGGGGCTCGCCCTGCCCGTCCTCTACGAGGACGACGCCCTGGTCGCGCTCGACAAGCCGGGCGGCATGCCGGGCCACGCGCTCGATCCGCGCCAGCGCGGCACGGCCGCCGCCTTCCTCCTCGCGCGCTACCCGGAGATGGCGGGCGTCGGCGATCCGCTCGCGCCGGGGCTCGTGCACCGCCTCGACAGCGGCACGTCGGGGCTGCTGGTCGCCGCCCGCACGCGCGCGGCGCACCGCGCGCTCCGCGCCGCACTGCGCGCTCACGCCGTCGAGAAGCGCTACCTCGCCTGGGTCGCCGGCGATGCGAGCGCGCTCGCGGGCGCGCGCATCCCGCTCCCGCTCGCGCACGACCCGAGCGACCGCCGGCGCATGGTGCCCGCGACCGCCGGAGCACGTGCCTGGCCGGCGGAGACGCGGGTCCGGGTCGTCCGGGCGGGCCGCGAGCGGAGCCTCGTCGAGGCGACGATCCTGACCGGCGTGACGCATCAGGTGCGCGTGCACCTGGCCGCGCGCGGCCACCCGCTGCTCGGCGACGTCCTCTATGGCGGAGCGCCGGCTGGTCTCCCGCCCGGCCGCCACGCGCTCCACGCCGTGCGCATGACGCTCCCGCACCCAGCGGACGGGCGGCCGCTCACTCTGAGCGCACCCCTCCCGGCCGACTTGGCGGCCCTCGGGGCGTAGGACTCCGAGACGGCGGTGCGCGGCGGGAGCCGCATGGAGAGCGGGACGCCGCGGCGCACCGCTCCCGGAGGGACGCTCCGAGTGCGCGCTACGCGGCGGCGGCCTTGCCGCCGCCCTTACCGCCGCGTGGCTCCTTCGCGCTGGAGCATGCGCTGCACAGGTTGTTCAGGTTGTTCGGATCCTCCACCAGCCCGTCGTCCACGTTGTGGCACACCTTCTTGCACGACGCGCAGATGAAGTAGATGCCCTCGATCGTCTTGTTGATGCGCTCGCGGTTCAGGATGCGGCCGCGCAGCTTCTCGATGCGGATGCCGAGCAGCTCCTCGTACTGGCGCTTGATCTTGCGCCGCCCGGCCTCGTCCTTGGGGAGCTCTTCCTGGCCCTCCTCGGCGTGGTTCTCGTCGGGGTCGAAGATCGTGAACGCCTTCGCCTTGCTACCCCCGCTCTTGTCACCCTTGTCACTCTTGCGCGCGCGCGCCATGGACGCTCCGGGCCTCCTTCAGCGGGTACGTTCCGTGTAGCCGCAGTTCTTGTCGCACACCCAATAGAAGCCCCGCGGGCCGAAGCCGGTGAGCTGGACGACGCGGCTCTCGGCGCCGCAGGACGGACACAGGCGCTTGCGCGTCGTATCGCCGCCCTTCTCGGCCGTCTTGGCCTTCTTGCCTTCTGCCATGCCGCAGGGCGCTGAAAAAAATGCCCGGTTGAGGAACGGTGGATCCCCCGCCGGACAGGTTTCCCGTATACGGACGTGGCCGGGCTCTGTCAAGGGCGCCGGCCGAACTTGTGTGGATCCTCTGGAACCTTGAGGGGGTGGGGGACGCGTGCTAGCGTTCTTCTCTTCCCTCGCATGCGCGTTCACCTGCACCCGCAGCGTCGCACGGTCGAGATCGCGGGGCGGCGGCGGGTCGCCCAGCTGCTCCAGGAGCTCGGCATCCTGCCGGGCACGGCCATGGTGATCCGCGGCGACCTCCTGCTCACCGACGCGGAGGTGGTGGAGGACGCCGAGGAGGTGGAGATCCGCGCCGTCATCTCCGGGGGTGCGACGTGAAGTGCACGCGCTGCCGGGCGAAGGCCGAGGTCCAGCTCCGCCCCCACAACTCGGCCTTCTGCCGGCCGTGCTACCTCTTCTACTTCCGGCGCCAGGTCGAGCGCGCGATCGCCGGCGAGCGCATGTTCACGCCCGCGGAGCGCCTCGTGGTCGCGGTCTCGGGCGGCAAGGACAGCCTCGCCCTGTGGGACGTGCTCGCCGAGCTGGGCTACGACACGACCGGGCTCTACCTCGGGCTCGGCATCGGGACGTACTCGGAGCTGTCGCACGCCAAGGTCGTCGCCTTCGCCGCGCAGCGCCGCCTCCGCCTGCGCGTGGTCGCGCTCGAGGACGAGGCGGCGGGCCTCGCCGTGCCCGCCGTCGCCGCGCTCACGCGCCGCCCGCCGTGCTCCGCGTGCGGGACCATGAAGCGCCACTACTTCGACACCGCCGCGCTCGCGGGCGGCTTCGACGTGCTGGTGACGGGCCACAACCTGGACGACGAGGCGGCGCGGCTCCTGGGCAACGTGCTCCGCTGGCAGAAGGACCACCTCGCGCGCCAGCGACCGGTGCTGCCCGCCACCCATCCCAAGTTCGTGCGCAAGGTGAAGCCGCTCTACCTGGTGAGCGAGTACGAGACGGCGGTCTACGCTTTCATGCGCGGCATCGACTACATCGTCGACGAGTGTCCGAACGCCGCGGGCGCCTCCCAGCTCCTCTACAAGGACGTGCTCAACCGGCTGGAGGCCACGAGCCCCGGCACGAAGCTCGCCTTCGTGAAGGAGTTCCTGCGCGCCGCGCAGCCGGCGTTCGCCCGGGTCGAGCGGGACGAGCCGACCGAGTGCGAGAGCTGCGGCATGCCGGCCTACGGCTCGCTGTGCGCCTTCTGCCGCCTCGTGCGCGAGGTCGGGACGAAGGCGTCCCCCGTGGTCGCGGACGCCCCCGCGTGAGCGCCGCGCCGGAGCCGGCAGCGGTCGGCGAGCGCGCCCTCCTGCGTGCGGAGGAGGCGGTCGTCCTGATCGACCGCAAGGAGCGCACCTACCTGCGCGTGCTGCGGCGCGGGCGCACCGTCTCGGTGCGGGGTGCACCGCTGCCCTGCGACGCCCTCATCGGGCTTCCCGAGGGCAGCACCGTGGAGACGGCGGGCGGCGAGCCGCTCCTCGTCCTCCGCCCCACCTACGCGCAGCTCGTCCCGAGCCTGCCCCGGCAGGCGCAGCCCATCTACCCCAAAGACGTGGGCCCGATCCTCCTCTGGGGGGGCATCGGGCCAGGCGACCACGTGATCGAGATCGGGACGGGGCCCGGCGCCCTCACCATCGCGCTCCTGCGCGCCGTCGGCCCGACCGGGCGGCTCACCTCGTACGAGGCGCGCGAGGACTTCGCGGCGCTCGCGCGCGACAACGTCGCCCGCTACCACGGCCCCGCGCCCAACTGGACCCTCCGCACCGCCGACGCCTTCGCGGGCCTTGAGGAGCGCGACGCCGATCGCCTGGTGGTCGACCTGGCCGAGCCCTGGCGCCTCCTCGATGCCGCCGCCGCGGCGCTCCGTCCCGGGGCGGTGGTGACCGCCTTCGTGCCGACCGCGCTCCAGGTGAAGCAGGCGGTCGACGGCTTCCGCCAGCACGGGTCCTTCGGCGCGGTCGAGTCGCTCGAGACGTTGGTCCGATTCTGGCATGTCCGCGAGCGGAGCGTGCGGCCGGAGCATCGCATGGTCGCGCACACCGGCTTCCTCATCTTCGCACGCCGTCTCGCGCCGGCCGCGGAGCGGTGAAGGGGCGGATCCAATTGACTCCCCGCAGACCCTAGTATAGCGTCCCCCCAGGTCGCGGGACGACGCCGGCGCGCGATGACGAAGGCGGAGATCCGCCAGAAGGTCTGGCAGACGATTCAGCGCGAGGGCGTGGCGCGATTCCCGGGAGCGCTCGGCCGCGTTCCCAACTTCGCCGGCGCCGAGCGGGCCGCGCAGCTCCTGCGCGAGATGGCGGTGTGGCGCCGCGCGCTGGTGGTGAAAGTGAACCCGGACGCGCCCCAGCTCCCGGTGCGCCGGCTCGCCCTCGCCGAGGGCAAGATCCTCTACATGGCGGTGCCGCGGCTGCGCACCGAGAAGTGCTTCGTCGAGATCGACCCGCAGCGCCTCGGCAAGAAGGCGGCGCTCGCGGCGAGCATCTCCGGCGCCTGCCGCTACGGGCGCGCCGTATCGCCGCGCGAGATGCGTCCCGTCGATCTGGTGGTGTGCGGCTCGGTCGCGGTGGGCCGCGACGGCGCGCGGCTCGGCAAGGGCGGCGGCTACTGCGACCTGGAATACGGTCTCCTCCGAGAAGAAGGCAAGGTGCGCGAGTCGACGCCCATCCTGACCACCGTCCACCCATTTCAGGTGGTCGCCGAGCGGATCAGCATGCTGCCGCACGACCTGCCCGTCGACTTCCTGGTCACCCCCACCGAGGTAGTGGCCACGCGCCCGGCGCACCCGCGCCCGCGCGGCATCTACTGGGACCTGCTCCGACCGCTCAAGATCAACGCCATCCCGCTTCTCCGCAAGCGGCTCAAGCGCGGCGGCACGGGGACCCCTTCGCCACGCCGGCTCTGAGCCCGTCGCGTTGAGCGTCCTCGACGTCGTCTGGGTCTTCTTCCTCCTCTCGGCGCTCCTGCCCATGCTGCAGCGGCGCCGCCTCGAGATGCGACGCCTCCAGTTCCTGCGTGGCTGGGAGCGACGCACCAGGCACCGGGTGATCGCCCTCATCCACCGCCAGGAGACGCTCAGCTTCATCGGCTTCCCGCTCGTGCGCTACATCGACATCCAGGACAGCGAGGAGGTGCTGCGCGCGCTCCGGCTCACGGCCGACGACATCCCGATCGACATCGTGCTCCACACGCCGGGCGGCCTCGCGCTCGCCGCCGAGCAGATCGCGCACGCGATCTCCGCCCGCAAGAGCAAGGTGACGGTGTACGTGCCGCACTACGCCATGAGCGGCGGCACCCTGATCGCGCTCGCCGCGGACGAGATCGTCATGGATCCGAACGCCGTCCTCGGCTCGCTCGATCCACAGCTCGGCCAGCACCCCGCCGCCTCGATCGTGCGCGCGGTCGAGTGGAAGACCGAGCGCAACCAGGAGGTCGACGACGAGACCGTCATCCTGGCCGACGTGGCTCGCAAGGCGATCGTGCAGCTGCGGGAGTGCGTGCGCGGCATCCTGACGCCGCGCCTCGGCCCGGAGAAGGCCGAGGAGCTGGCGACCGTCTTCACGCGCGGGGAGTGGACGCACGACCACCCGCTCGACGTCGATATGCTGCGGCGCCTCGGGCTCCCGATCAACACCGACATGCCGCACGAGATCGCGGGCTACATGCGGCTCTTCCCGCAGCCGCAGACGGGCCGGCCGTCGGTACAGTACATCCCGCTTCCCTACCGGAGCCCCGGGCCACCGCGGTCCGCACCCCTGCCGCGCGCGCGGGGCGGCCCGGTCACGCCTTCCTAGCGTATTCTCCTCCTTCATGTTCCACCACCTCCAAGAGAACGAGAAGGAGGAGACACTGCGTGAGGTCCGGCGCGTCCTCAAACCGGGTGGCTTTTTTCACATGCTCGATTTCGGAGGAGCGGCGTCCAGCAGAAATGGCCTCTTGGCCCCCTGGCTTCACTCGAGTCATCGTCTGAGAGACAACGCCGAGGACCGAATTCTCACCCTCATGACCGAGGCTGAGCTTGCAGATCCGAGGATGGTCGGCCGCGGAGCTATGCTCTTTTTGCCCATCGCATACTACCAGGCGGTGCCGGCACCGGACGCAAACGCGACTCTCCGGCCGCATTCATGACGTCCATCGAGGAAAATCGAACCGATGCATCGCAGACCAGTGGACCGTCTACCATCCACTACACCCACAGCTCGACGCTGCGCACGATCGAGGAGATCTTCGGCGTGATCCCGATGCTGGGTGACGCGGCGAACGCCACCGCCTTGAGGGACCTGTTCGTCACCTTCCCGTAGACAGTTCGCTGGGCC
>Ga0209470_1001299_pt1 | contig 18688 bp, 16 predicted proteins | sample GraSoiAngelo_125_FD_185882 | JGI IMG/M metagenome (GOLD analysis project Ga0209470, IMG submission 185882) | Grasslands soil microbial communities from the Angelo Coastal Reserve, California, USA - 14_0927_05_40cm (SPAdes) (version 2) | ecosystem: Environmental > Terrestrial > Soil > Grasslands ... | reverse complement strand
TGGACCTCGATTCTTCACTACGACCGGTCTCTCAATCTCGACAGCTGGCTTGATAGGGCTCGCGCTCATCCCTGCGAACGTCTCCTACACAGTTCTTGCGCTCCTCATGGTTCTGGTAGGGGCTGGAGGGGGAATGTTTGTAGCGCCCAACATCAGTTCTATCATGAGTTCCGCCCCCGTGACCAGGAGGGGTGTTGCTTCAGGAATGTCCGCAACTCTGGTGACTACGGGAGCTCTTCTAAGCCTCTCAATCTCATTCGCCGTCCTAGCAACAAGCATACCGATCAACGTTTTGCAAGCAATATTCGCCGGATTACAGCTCCCACCGGGAGCCACTCCGAGCGTGGATCTCTTCATCGGGCCAATGCACATCATCTTCTGGGTTATGGCAATCATGAGTCTGATAGCAATAGTTCCTTCCGCTCTCAGAGGTCGAGGACTTGGAGTAGTCGTCGAACAGAAGCTAGAAGTCCGTCAACAAGTAGCATGAAAACGATAGAGGAGATACTGGGAGTTTTCTGGGGCTCATTTCTCAACCATTATTTATCCGGCTGGTAATCCTGAATCATGGTCCTAGTCGCAAAAGATATTGTCGAGAAGGATTTCCTCTCCCTTTCGCGAAACACGAGCGCGCTTGAAGCCGCGCGTCAGATGAAGACGAAGAGCCACGGTTTCGTAATAATCGCCTCAGGCGGTGGCGTCCCGGACGGCATTGTCACGGAATGGGATTTTCTGGCGAAGATCACGGCAGAGGGGAAGGATCCTGGCGAAGTGAAGCTCGGCGACATCATGACGAGCAACCTAGTTTCGGTCGATGGAAACGAGGGCATAGATCAGGTTGCTCAGATAATGACTCAGAAGGGAATACGACGGGTCCTGGTTATCTCAGATCACAAGGTTCTCGGAGTAATCACTGCTAAGACTATGCTGTCACGGTTGAAAGAGTACATCGATCGCATATCTTCCCAGATAGCTCGACTACAATCCCCAATGTACTAGGGACTGTTCTACTCGCGCCACTGGCGCTCGTGCTGTGCGGCCCAGACGGCTTTGATGAAGTCCTTGTACCCACTTGTTATCTCCACGTAGGCGCGCTCGACATCTCCCATGTTCGGTATGAGTTGTTTGAGATCCTCAGGGAGCTCGGTCTCTTTCTGAGGTCGATGAAAGAGCCCCTTGAATCTTCCAAGCTGTGCGGCGAGCTTGTCAGTCCAGTCCTCTTTCCCCAAAATGCGCTCGAATAATGCCCTAAGGTCAACCTCTTCTGTTACATCCGGTTCTAGCGCGAAAATGTCCTCGGCCAGTTTGTGAGCATGCTTCTCTACGTCTTCTGCCACATCGTGCCAGCTGATCTTCATGGATGGATCATCTCTCTCCCAGCCCTCCGCTTCGTACGCGTGCACGTCGCATCTCGGGATCCAGTAGAGGAATTCAATCCACGCATCAGCTATTCTGGAATCTCAGGAACCCAAGAGTAGTATCGTAACGGTCGAGGAAAACAATGTTGTTACTTAGCACTATTGAGGTCTCTCACCAGGGATATCCTCGAAGCAACATTTTAACCGAGGATTAGCCTCCTGTCAATTAGAAGTCTACTGATGCCAGCTACACTCCTGCCTACCAGTACAGGGGATCTTGTAGCGGAGGTCACGAGGCTCAAGCGTGAGCGGAACGCGGTCATACTATCGCACAATTATCAGGTCCCGGAAGTCCAGGATATCGCCGATTATGTTGGCGATTCTCTCGGATTGTCTCAAGTTGCGGCCCGGACCGAGGCCGATGTGATCGTGTTTTGTGGGGTCCATTTCATGGCAGAGACCGCATCCATAATCTCTCCTCAGAAGAAGGTCCTACTCCCAGACCTTGGAGCTGGCTGCTCCTTGGCTGCAACTATTGACGCTGATAAGTTGCGGGCTTGGAAGAAGGAGCATCCAAACGCTGTGGTCGTTTCGTATGTTAACACGACAGCCGAGGTGAAGGCTGAGAGCGACTACGCCTGTACTTCAGGAAACGCTGTCAAGGTGGTGAATAGTATTCCGCGAGATCGAGAGATTCTCTTCTTGCCAGACATGTTTCTCGGAGCTTATGTTATGGAGAAGACCCAGCGGAAGATGGAGGTCTGGCCCGGAGAGTGTCATGTTCACGCCGGCATCACACCGGACGTCATTAACCGGAAGCTCGAAGAGCACCGGGACGCGGAATTCTTGGTCCACCCAGAGTGCGGATGCGTTACACAGTTCCTCTACTTCTCCGAGAAAGGTGACTTCAACCTGCCAATGACACAGGTCTACTCTACTGAGGGAATGGTACGTCACGCTCGACAGTCATCAGCCAGCAAGTTCCTAGTAGCTACCGAGACTGGCATTCTTCATCGGATGAAGAAAGAGAATCCTGACAAGACCTTCCTACCAGTGAAAGAGGACGCTATCTGCCAGTACATGAAGACGATAACTCTAGAGAAGGTTTACCGGTCGCTGAAAGATATGGTGTACGAGGTCAAAGTTCCAAAAGAGACCGCTGATAGAGCGAGGCTGTCTATCGAGAGAATGCTGCAGCTAGCCTAAACCGAACGTAATTGATGCTTGTACAGTAATAAATTCAGGCCGGATCGTGGGTGTCGCTGAAAACCCGACACATTACCGACACAACTGGTCCTTACTTGGAGCGAATTGGATATCGTGGGCCGACTCCACTGACCTTGGTGAGTCTGCGTGGGCTTCACAAGAAGCACTTGCTTTCTATACCGTTTGAGAATCTTGACATTCACCTAGGATGCCCGATAATTCTCAGTCAGGACGCGTTCTACGAGAAGATCATTGCTCACAAACGTGGAGGTTTCTGCTACGAGCTCAACGGGTCCTTTGCGGCTCTACTTACGAGCTTGGGTTTCAAGGTGCGCATGCTTTCTGCACGAGTTGCGCGAAAGAATGGCGGTTTCACTCCAGAGTTTGATCATATGATTCTGCTGGTCACTATGAAGGATCGCTGGCTGGCCGATGTTGGTTTCGGAGAATCGTTCACAGAACCAAAACGCCTGGACTTTCAGGGTCCACAAACTGACAATGGAAGGGTCTACCGTATTACTCGCAGGGCTGGAGGGAGGTTGCTATCCAGATGGGATGGCGAGAAGAATCTCTGGGAGCCCCAATACCTGTTCAGTCTTCGACTGCGAAGTCTTAGGGATTTTGTCCGTAGATGTCGTTTTCAGCAGATTTCTCCGAACTCGCATTTCAAGAAAGGCCGAGTGTGTACTCTGCTGACGCGGGATGGAAGAGTGACTCTGACAGATTCGAAGCTCATCGTGACGAGAAAGGGCAGGCGGGTCGAGCGACCCGTCAACGGTCGGGGAGAGTTCGATAGGCTGTTGCGGAAATGGTTTGGCATTAACCTCCAGAATGATTCTATGCGGAAAGGTTGACGGGTTCAGTTCGCTGCGAGATACTTGTTTTCGAGATAGCTTACGAGTCCCGCGGGGTCGTATCCGTGGCCGAAGACTCGATTGAGTAGCTCTTTAGGTGGGTATGTTGCTCCGGGTTTGTGGACGTTTTCTGCGAGCCATCCCTTGAGTGCTGGGATGCTCTTGTCTCCTTTGATCGGGAGCAATTGTTTCCTTGTCAGAGTATTCCAGAGCATTCCTGCTATCACGTTGCCGAGAGAGTAGCCTGGGAAGTTGGCGTATTGTCCCCAGCTCCAGTGGACGTCTTGGAGGACACCTTGTGCATCGTCAGAGGGTCTCTTGCCGAGATACTCCTCGATCATATCATTCCAGACCGAGGGGAGTTCTGAGACTTGGACGGTTCCCTGCAACATCTTCTTCTCCAGCTCGTATCTCATGGCGATGTGGAAGTTGTAAGTCAGCTCGTCCGCCTCGACCCGTATCAGGCTCGGTCTTACCGTGTTGAAGTATGAGTAGACCTGGTTCTCGTCGTAGCGTGATAGGAAGCTGAGCTTGGTTTTAAGGAGAGGGTAGGTCATGGATGTGAACTGTCTGCTTCTTCCGACAATGTTCTCCCAGAACCGGGATTGGGACTCGTGGACTCCCGAGGAGACGCCTGTCCCAGTCGGTGTGAAGTCCAGCTGATGGTCTACTTGGAGTTCGTAGAGTGCGTGGCCGCATTCATGGATTAGTCCGAACATCGAGGCCTTGAAGTTCTTAGGCTCATACCTCGTTGTGATTCGCACGTCATCCCCAGCGATTCTTATCGAGAAGGGATGCGTGGAAACATCCTGCCGGAATCTCTTCCCAGGCATGTCAAGCATCGACGTGAGTTTCTGGTTTACCTGTTTCAACGCTTCAACATCATAGTCGGCTTCTTCCAAGGGATGCTTCTCAGGAAATTTTCCTTGCGCGAGGGTCTTGGCGAGGATCTTCTTGAGTTGCGGGATGAGCACGGAAAATATCTTGTCCAGATCGTCTATTGTCAGTCCTTCCTCGAAGAGGTCCAGCAGTGCGTTGTAGGGATGTGTGGAAGTGTTGAGATATTCTGCCTGCTTCCGTTTCAGATCGGTTATTTTTTCTAGGTGAGGCTGGAAGATTCGGAAGTCGGCCTTCTTCCGCGCTTCTCTCCAGGGGACGGACGCCTCGACGGTAGCCTTCTGTAGCTGTTCCAGCAGATCTGCTGGAATCTTCTGGTAGAAATCCAGCTCTCTCTTGATGACTCTGATTACTCCCTTTTCTGCATCGTTGAGAGTCTTTTGCTTCTCAGCTTTCTCGATGAGACCTGCCAGGCCGAGGGTCATCTTCTGGCGTAGCAGTTCGATTTCAGCCTGAGCCTGACCTCTCGCAGCGGCACCGGCCTCGGGCATGTTTATCTCCAAATCCCATCCCAACAGGGATGAGGCATGGGTCATCGCGGCGATCGGTTTGTACTTGGCTAGGAGGTCGAGAACAAGGGGATTGCTGAAGAGAGTCATAGAATCATCTGGCAGTCCTTCACTGTTCACTATCTAAAAGCATTCGAGCAGTTCGCACTCCTTTTTCTGACCATAAATTAATGGTACACAAAGAAGCGACTCATATGATAAATAGAAACCTCTCTGAAGGAAGATTCGAGTCTGAACAAGAATGGCCGATGCCGTGTTCCTCGTTCTGGTCGTACTACACGTTGGCTCGATAATAGCTTGGATGGGAGGTGCTACATTGTTCGTTTCAGTCTTGACTCCCGCACTTAGAAGAATGTCTCCCGCATCAAGAGGCGAATTCGTGTTATCCGTGATTCCACCCTACATGAGGTTCATCGGAGGAAGCTCTATCGCTGCCGCGGTCGCAGGACTCGCGCTTTACGCCTATATCACTCAGGTCGCGACCTCCCTTGCGCCATCCAACTCAGGTCTGATCTATATCCAGCTCGGTGCAGTCGTGACTCTCATCGTCCTTCTGATCGCCTTCGGAGTCCTAATACCAACTAGTCGAAAGCTCGTTGGACTGCTGAAACAGTCGCAGAATCAAGCCGCGCCAGGCGGTGACGCTGCGATGTCTGCTCAGGCTGGAAACTTGCAGAAGAGACTCGGGATGGCTGCAAGGTTGGGAGTGTTATTGCTCGCAGTGACTTTCATCTTGATGATTGTCGGGGCCAGCATCTAACAAACTATTCAGATGCCTGACTGAAGCTTAGCGAACGGGCCCCGGTCATCATTTGTTGACATTCCGGACCTTCGATGAAACTAGGTAGTGGCCGGACCTCAGAACAAATCCATCCAGCAATGCTTGCTCCTTGGCCGCCTGCATCTCGGAGCTCCATTCGAACCATGTGAGTATTTGGTCTTCGTGAACGAGAACACATGCATCGATGGTCTTTACGAGGAGTTTAGCCACGGCTTCACTGTAGGGCAGGCTAGCGTGACTCTTTCCATCCTGAGTCCTTGCATCCCATGTTTGCCAGATGTTGGCGTGTAGATGTCGCTCCGGATGAGGGTCTTCAACGCCAACTATTAGCGCGTAGCTTTCTAGGTTGGCTAGTGAACGGTGAAACTTGGAATTGTTTTCTTTGGTCTCCAGCTTGAGCTTCTTTCTCAATCGGTCTGTTCGGATTGAACCCTCGGTCCCGATAGTTTCGAGTATCTTCAGTTCGATGTCTGAGAAAATCTCTCGTTTGACCGCGGGGTCTTGGTGATGTTTCACGATGGGGTCGAGGATCGGCCAGAGTTTGTTGGATACGAAAGTCTTAGTTCGTCGGAATATTCTCGTCGCGAGAATATCCTTTCTCCCTTCAATATCTCGGGAAACGCGGGCCACTGATTGGCCGGAAATCTTAATCGACCACCAGTCCATCCAGCCGGTGAAGCCCTTCGCTGACGGTTTCCAAGGCTTGCCTAGTATTGCGCTGATGAAGCTTGGAAGCTCGTTGCCTCCCAGTACCGAGACGAGGCCCCTATCATGGATAAACTCGATGATATCAGCCTGGGTCTTCAACCGGAGACTTGGCTTGAGCTTATGCTCTCGGGCATGGATCGCGTCCGCTTTCCTGATCAGCGTGCTTGTCTTCGAGCCAGAACACTACCCTCGTTTTCTAGAAGCATGTATCTCGAGACTCATATCAACGGCTGGAGCAGAATGGGTGATTGCGCCAACAGAGATTACATCTACTCCGGTTTTCGCGTAACTTGCAAGATTCTCTCTTCTAATCCCGCCCGACGCTTCAACTATAACCCGATCCCGGAGACTCTTAGCCTTCAGCACCGTCACTGATCTTTCCACCTCCTTCGGCGTCATGTTGTCGAGCAAGACGATGTCAGCTCCCGCTTCGGCCGCCTCTACCGCCTGGTCCGGAGTCGTCACTTCGACCTCGACCTTCTTTGTGAAACTCATCGTCTCCTTCGCCTTTCGAACACACTCGCGTACAGAACCTGCGAGTTCCAGATGGTTATCCTTGATGAGAACAGCATCATCCAGCCTCAGACGATGAGTATCGCCGCCACCAAGCTCAACAGCCCTCTTCTCAAAATATCTCAGACCCGGAAGCGTCTTCCTAGTGCACGCAATCCTGACCTTGCCCCGACTCTCTCTATTTGCGATTGATACGAGATCTGCTGTTGCGGTTGCAACTCCTGACATGTGGGTCAGCAAGTTCAGCAATGTCCGCTCAACACCCAGCAAGGCACGCGCAGGACCGCGAGCCGAGAGAATCATGGTCCCCGCCTTGATACGATCGCCGTCATGAGCCCTAGCTGTTCCATGGCAATCTACGAGTTCGAGAAGGACAAGCGCTTCCTCTATTCCTGCTATCACTGCGTTCTGTCTGCAGACGACTCGTCCCTCGCCGCCACGCTCGGAGTCCACTAACGCATTCGTGGTAATGTCTCCATATCCCAGGTCTTCAGCCAAGAATGATCTGATCGCGTTCTCTACAACCGATCTGTTGAGGTCCAACGTTCTACGAAACCCGACCTTCAAAAGTTCGCTATAAGAGATAGCCCAAATTTCGGGCACTGGCACGGGGTGACGTGAGGGTCAGAGACGGCAAGGACTTGTTGCTTCGCCTCGAGCCTAAAGCTTGATCAACCATTTTTTCGAGGATATCTACAGTTGACGATGGATAGTATCATCAACCTCGGAGAAACCCCAGTCTCCACTTTTCTCGCGTCACATCCATAGTGTTAAATGGGGAAACGGGATGTTGAACCGTTGTGAGCGATGGATAGGACCGGCACCACGTACTTGGAAGCCCCTGTCAATCGCGATTCTGTGCTTCAGCTCATTCTCATACTGCTCTTTTTGCAGCGGTCAGGAGGTTCATCCCTGGAGGAGAATCCTGCAGCTTTTTCATTCTCTCCTAACGAAGATCTACAGACCCGGGGCTTTCCTTCAAGCATAGAGTCCAGTACGACGTCAGGTTTCTCGTAGTGCCTGAGACGCGGGGGGGGGTGCGGGGTCCTCCGCCTTGTCCTATCAAGAATCTTGCAGTAGTTCTCTTGAGAAAGAGAAGGGAGGTCCCCAGGGTAAGAAACCCGAACCAAGAGGGTCGCAAGACGCTCTTGGGTGGTCATCAGGTTAAGATATCCTGGGGACCCTGCAAGAACCTCAACATTCTCCATATAATAGATTATAGCTCCCGGAAGAAACCTATAGATCGCTTTAAGATTCTGATATGCCTCCGGAGATTTACATTTTTCTGTAAACCAAGGAGTGTTTTAGACTATTCGGGTCGATAGTCAGTTGTATGACACAGCAATACACATCACCACAATTGTTATATCTGCATAAGACGCATACGCGCGTTTGGTCATCAGGTTGAGGAATCGTGCCGAGCGCGCCATAGGATACTTTGTGAGAATGAGCTCGCAATTGGAATCTCGTTCTCTTCGCTTCCAGCCTCTCCTCGGGGCCTGGAGACTAACGGCAACTGAGTAGAGCGATAGAAAAGAGTCTCAAAGCGCTCGTCCTCTGCCTGATCGTCCTCTTCAGCAGCACCATAGCGTTCCAGCTACTGGTTCACGAAGGGCAAGCATCTACCCTGAACACTGCGGCTGTGGCTGGATCCAACTTCGACCATGTTGTCATGATTGCGATGGAGAACCAGAACTATGCTGACGTGATGGGTACGGGCACGGGTAGCACGAATGCTCCGTTCACAGCGAGTCTTCTCCCCCAAGGGTCAACAGTACCATTGTACCATGGATATGGTGCCGATGGGAGAACGATAAACGGATGTTCAGCAGGATGTTACCTTGCTCTGGTCTCAGGTTCCGACCAGGGTGTCTCTGACGGATACTCCTGCTGTCTCAACGCTCCAACCTTAATGGACTCCTTCGCAACTCATGGGATTACATGGCAAGCCTATTGCGAGGCTGGTTGTCCGAGGGGCAACGACCATTTCCCCTTCACCGGATTTGCCAGTACTGCTAAAAGCCCAAACATCTTCACTTCAAGCTCAGTCTCAACAAGCACCTTCATAGCGGCCGCAAACTCGGCCAACCCACCGAGTTTCCTCTGGTACACACCAACAGACAACCACAACATGCATGATAATTCAATTCAGACGGGAGACGCATACCTTCAGAGTTTCCTGGTTGGAACCGGCACCGTAACGAATCCCGCTACGGGGTCCTTGCTGGCAAGCAATCTCTTCCAAGCTGGACAGAGAACCCTACTGGTCCTATGGTGGGACGAGTACGATCCCGCGCCCATACTCTTCTATGGACCCATGATAAAACAACCATTTATCTCGATTAGCAACTCCTTCGACCACTATTCCACCCTACGAATGCTCGAAGACAACTTGGGGCTATCAACGCTGACGCCGAATGATGCAGCGGCGACCGGCCTCACAGCGGAGATAATGGGAACTACTATTTCACCTCCTCTAACAGCGAGTTTCAGTTACCTGCCATCGACACCATTTGTGAATACCGCGGTCAATTTCACTGGGAACGCATCCGGAGGAAAGACACCTTACACCTACGCATGGAGCTTCGGAGATGGAGCATCAAGCACTGGACAGACGCCAAGTCATGCATTCCCCATATCAGGAACATTCACCGTCTCCCTGAGCGTAACAGATTCTGTCAAGACCTCTGTTCAATCATCTCGGTCCATCAACATCTTACCCGTAGGGGCGTTGACCGCAAGCTTCAGCAATAATCCAGCCCTTCCAGTCTCAGGTCAGACAGTAACCTTCACGGACACGGCATCGGGTGGAACGAGCCCGTACGCTGACAGCTGGAATTTGGGAGGAACAAACAAGACAGGCGACCCTGTGTCCCAGTCGTTCACGAACGGGACATACACTATCTCACTCGCCGTCTCCGACAGCACAGGTAAGACGTTCACGACCTCACAGCTTCTTACGGTACTTCCGAACTCAACCGCAACCTCATCGGTCCCTGTTCTGATAGGATGGGGCGGAATCAGGCTGGATGAGGCCTCGGTCAACGGCATCAACCAGCCGAGCACCATAACATCCTCTGCGGTCTTCCCTGGAGAATCTGCCACTAGCATGGAGCTCCTTTTGATCGAACTGAAGTCTCTCAGTTACAACACGGTCAGGGTTGACTTCGACCCATACTGCACTGACCAGACCGATCAGAACTACATGAGTGCTTACAACGCTACAAATCTTCAGAGGGCGATTCAGATAGCCCAGTACTATGGTTTCTGGATAGTAATCGATTATCATGGCAATACTGACTTGACTGGTGGGCCGTCTTGTTGGCTGAATTTCTGGGCTCCCGTCACTCAACAGTTCAAGAGCAGCTATTCCAAGATCATCTGGGAACCTCTCAACGAGCCCAACGGAACCAGCGTCAGTATATTGTCCTCCGACTATCAGATGTGGATCAACCAAGATAGGAATCAGGGCGATAGTCACTGGATTGTCATCCAGAACATCTGCAGCTATGACTGCAATCTCTGCCCCGAAGGAGACGGCAGCTGCTCAACAGCGGTCTACGGATACCCAACCGTGACAGATCCCCTTGGTACTCTCGCTCAGGGAGGAAGAATATTCATCAGCCTTCACAGCTACATGGACTACTCTGGATATTCCAGTTCTTGGAACAATGCGACAGCTGAGAGCGTGGCAAACGGATACTACGCGACAGTGCTCGCAGGAGTAGCCCAGACCGGGTGGCCGGCTCTGAATACCGAAGGAGGAACCGACCCACTATGCTCTGGAATCTGCGCTCCCGACACCAATCTGTCAGGTAGCGCCGCCTATACCACGACAACACTACATTTCATACAGACATTGACAAGTCTCTATGACAATGCGCCCCAAAGGATCAGCTGGGTCTGGTGGCCCGCAGGAAGCTGGACGGACACCACAAACGCCGGCATCTACGGAGCCATGCAGTGCGCAAGCCGACCAGTAGGTTGGGGATGTCTCTTGAACATCAAACCCGTCAACAACCTCCAGCCTCTCACAGCCAATTTCTCGCGCACACCTCTTAACCCGGTTGTTGGCACGATCACAGCCTTCAACGCCACTGCGTCAAACGGGACAGCCCCGTTTACTTTCACCTGGGCCTTTGGTGACGGGTCTACCGGAATCGGCTCTACTGTGACTCACGCCTATTCGTCAGCGGGAACGTTCACAGTTGTACTCACTGCGAAGGACAGTGGTTCGCTTCAGCAGACAGCTAGTTCCCAACAATCGGTGGCTATCAGTAATCCTGCTCCTTCAGTTCTAACATCGAGCTTCACCTACAGCCCATCGTCACCGAATGCTGGCCAGACAGTCTCATTCAGCGCCTCGGTATCAGGAGGAACACAACCCTACAACTACTCCTGGAGCTTCGGCGACGGTTCGATCGGTACCGGCTCTACTGTAGCTCACGCCTACTCGTCAGTTGGAACATTCACCGTGATCTTGACAGTGACAGACAGCGGTTCGCCTCAGCAGGCATCAACCTCTCAGCAATCTCTTACGGTTGTCAATCCGCCTCCTCCTCTGACCGCCAGCTTTCCCTACAGCCCATCCTCTCCTCAAACAGGACAGACGATCACGTTCACAGCGTCAGCGTCCGGTGGAACACCCGCCTACGTTTTCAGCTGGAGTTTTGGAGACAACTCAACCGGAACGGGTGCAAGTGTGACTCACAGCTACTCATCTGCGGGAATATTCGTAGTGATTCTTACAGTGAAGGACAGTGGCTCGCCCCAGCAGACAGCGACCTCCCAACAGGCGTTACCGGTAACAAGTCCACCTCCACCCTTGACCACTAGCTTCAGCTACAGTCCTCTTTCGCCTGAGGCGGGTCAACATGTAGAATTTACCGGCTCAGCGAGTGGTGGAGCAACGCCATACGCTTTCAGCTGGAGCTTTGGCGATGGAAGTGTTGGAACAGGTAATCTTTCCATGCACACTTACGCATCATCGGGCTCATACAACGTTACGGTCACCGTTAAGGACGCTAACGGCAGTTACAACTATTCTAGCCAGGCCATTACGGTTGCCGCCGTGCCCACAGTAAGCTTCACGTATGGTCCCATGTCGCCTGAGACCTTCTCACCAGTAGCGTTCAATGCCCGCACTACAGGCGGAGTTGGACCCTTCATGTTCAGCTGGAGTTTCGGAGATGGGAACTTATCCGTGATCAACCCTGCATCCGATACCTATTCCACGCCGGGAAGCTTCACCGTGACGTTGACTGCGACAGACTCTGATGGTGTGAACGCCAGTTCAAGCCAGGTCATCATCGTCGCGCCGGCCCTCAGCGTAGGCTTCACGAATAGCCCCGCCACTCCCGAGGCAGACCAGCCTGTAAACTTCACAGCAACGCAGTCCGGGGGCGTTGGAAATGTCAGTTTAACCTGGGACTTTGGAGACAATGGTAGCACAACTGAAAATCCCACAGCGCACAACTACACGACCTCTGGCTCCTTCCTGGTCTCCGTGACAGCCACTGACGCTGATGGAGTAAGCATCACTTCAACCCAGACAGTAAACGTGGTTGCAAGCCTAGGTGCGAGCCTCACTTTCAGCCCTTCTTCACCTCATGCTGGCGACAATATCATCTTCGTTGCCTCTGCTACTGGAGGTGTTCAGCCCTACAATTATTCTTGGAGCTTCGGTGATTCCACAACCGGCTCGGGAAGCCCCGTCAGTCACATCTACCAATCGGATGTCTCCTATACAGTAGTCCTGACCGTTACAGACGCCAACAATCAAACCGCCAGCGCAATCATGACCCTAGCGGTCAAACATCGAGATGGAAGCTGCCATGCTAATGGCGACTGTACAGGCTACGCTGCCCAGACCTTAGACTTTAGCGCAATTGCATCAAGCGGAAACGCACTATACATCTTCACTTGGATCTTCGCCTATTTCTACACTCCACCAGGATTAGGGCGAGAAATCGGGCTAGCTAGTATACTTGCTTGGAAATCTTTACGTCATCGACGCTGAAGCTCACCAAAACGCTCGTAGGGGACATCATCAAGTCTGTCCCTGACAAAGACCTGGATACGGAGACACTACAACTAGAGCAAGAGTCCAATGTCTTCGGTCCTCCTCTAAGATGTCTAGGACCGTACAACCTACGCAGTCCCGATCTTCAGAAGGTTCAGCGGATCGGATCTTTCTCTAAGCCGAATAACCAAGGCAGTCTGCTAGACTCTCCAAGAAAATACTCTCTTTCCTCCTCAAGTGCGAACTGGGAACTGGTCAAGGCGTGACTGTAAAGGAGTAGTCGTAGCACCGAGCCGCTCAGCTAGATGCTGAACGGGCTGGCTGTTCGATTTCTATTTCTCCACGGTGGACTTCGTGGCCGCAGGAGCCTAAGAAAATATCCAAGCCGTCCGGTCGCGCGTCATCTCGATGCGGGCTCACGTGGACAAAGACGACCTGCTGTTGATCTATTGGGCAGATCGCCTTGATCAGATTCACAGGGTTAGGCCGAATTCTAAGCGGGTTGACGAAGGACTCGAATTTCTGTTGCAAGCGCTCGTACTTGATCCCGAGGAATCCCGCGTAGATTCCGCAGAAGAACACGAAGATACTAGCTCCCAGCGAGATTGTGACTCCTATGGTCGTGAGTGCTTCGCTGAAGACGAGAGTTAGAGATACGGCCACGGGCAGTGTCAGCATAGCTAGACCGATAAGGATTTTTCCCATGATGGAGAGGAAGCCCATGCTTTTGCGATCTGCTCCTTCACTCTGCGATTTGTCTAGTTGTGTCTAGGCTTTTTGGCGTCCCGCTCTCTTACAACTTTCTCGACATGCTCGATAATGGTCTTCAGAGCGGTGCCGGGACCATAGTTCCCTGTAATTCCTAGTTTCTCCAGCCGAGGCTTGTCATCGTCAGGAATTATTCCCCCACCTACGAGCAGAATATCATCGCCTCCTTTCTCTCGGACAAGCTTAGCTACTTTTGGAAAGGCTGTCATGTGTGCCCCGTTGAGAAGGCTCATGGCGACCACGTCTACGTCCTCGTCGATAGCCATCTGAGATACTTGCTCGGGGGTTGCGAGGAAGCCAGTGTAGATGACCTCCATTCCTGCGTCCCGGAGAGCCCGGCAGAGTATGAGAGCACCTCGGTCATGACCATCCAGTCCAGGCTTGGCGACTAGGACCCGGATTCGCTTGTTTTGGCCTAGTGCTGGTTTCTTCTGGGGCAAGGCGCGAATCTACGTTGCTTTCAGGCACGTCTCAATAATTAAGGGCTATTGATTGATCGCGCCAGCTTTATTTCGAAGAATCTCTGGGACGATTGGACAGGTTGCTTAGAGTTGCAGCAGGTTCAAGTTCCAAAAATCTCTCTCTCCAATAGTGTATTGAATTGGCTTCTAGAGGAGGATGAGCCGTCAGCCCGTTATCACGCGTTAATTGATCTCCAAGAGAGAGGTCAGAATGATCAAAGCGTAGTCAGCACTAAGAACCGTATCGGAAAGGTCGGTTGGGCATCAAAGATTCTAGCTAAGCAGAAAGAGAACACCTACTGGGACAACCCCCGGTCTTGCTATGTCCCGAAATTCTCTGCATGCTCTTGGCAGCTAGTCGTCTTGGCGGACTTAGGACTTTCATCCAACGACGCGCGTGTGGACAAGTCTGTCGATCATTTCCTCGAGCATCACAACGTGGAAACAGGGGGCATCTCGCTTCGACCAAAAGGCGATGAGAAATTTGAGCCGCATATCTGCGCGACAGGAAACATGGTTCGGGCCCTAGCGAAGATGGGATACGCCGAGGATCATCGAGTCCTCAGAGCGATGGATTGGCTACTATCAAAACAGCTTCCTGATGGCGGTTGGAACTGTTTCCCTGCCGGGAAGCACGGATCTTTCTTGTCGGTCATTCAGCCGTTGTGGGCTTTGTCTGAGATGATGGCACATGACGCGAGAGAGGGCTGGGAGGTCTCAGCCAAGAGAGGAGCCGAATTTCTCCTGAAACATCGGGTCTACCGGTCTGACAAGGATGATTCTGTCGTGCTGCTTGATTTTCTGAGGTTGCACTATCCCTTGCACTACTGCTACGATTTTCTGCACGGATTGAGAGTCTTGACAGAGTTGGGCATCAAGAATGATCCAAGGATGAACGATGCTGTCTCGCTTCTAATGGAGAAGAGATCGCCTGAGGGAAAATGGGTCCTTGACGGTGTCTATCGGGGGTGGCGGCATCCTCACGCAATGCATGGGGGGGAGTTCGTCTCGCGACCCGAGGAGAGAGAGCTCATCACCCAAGGATGGGGCAGTGAGAGGTCCTTGCAACTGGAGGAGGCCGGAAAACCAAGCAAGTGGATAACACTACAATCCCTCCTCGTGCTAAAGAGGCTCGGACTTTTATCCCTAAAATAATGGAGCGTCGCTAACGATCGTCTTCTTCTTCGATGCGCTTTTCTAAAGCCCTTAGCCGCTTCCTGTTTTCTTCGAGTTCGTCAGAGGTATTTGGACCGACACGCTTGGCGCGTCCTCGACGCCGCTGCATGTCTTCTTCCAGAAGCTTGCGCTTTCGAGTCTCCTCTTGCATCTTGAAGACAAGCTTTGCTTCCTCCCATGGCGGCAAGCGTTTCTTCTCAGCCATACGCCATTCCTCTCACAAAACAGTCCTTTGGACACCTATCACGAGTCAATTCAAGCTCAAAAACTTTCAGCCTTTTGCCCGAAGAAGGGAACCGACGGTTCCTATGATGATTTCATCGACTCGGTTCTATGTTCACGTTTAATAGCGACCGGTTTTCTCGCCCGACTCAGAAGGTAGTTGCGTCAAGATATCCTGAACGATGATTCGCTGACCTTCGCGGAGAAGGTCATTAGCGTCCGAGCCGATGGTGCAGAGAAGGTGCATCGCCCGGGAGACATTACCGTAGTTCCGGTCGACCTCGCGATGGCTCAGGACAGCACCGGTCCACTCGCTATCAAAGTGTTTAGCGAGATGGGTGTCCCGAGGGTCTGGGACCCGTCCAGAATTCATCTTGTGATTGATCACTCGTTCCCTGCTCCTGACGAGAAGGTCGCCAATCTTCATCATCTGATGAGAGAATTTGTCAAGAAGCATGGTGTACGACTCGTAGAAGGAAGCATTTCACACCAGCATCTTCTTGAGAACCACGTCGTCCCGGGAATGGTCCTTTTCGGTGCTGACTCTCACACTTGTCAGGCTGGAGCAGTCGGCGCTTTTGCCACGGGAATCGGTAGCTCGGAGATGGCTGCTGTGTGGGCTTCTGGAAAACTCTGGGTAAAAGTCCCGGAGTCGATCAAGGTCAACCTTACAGGCCAGTTCAAGAAAGGAGTCTTTGCTCGGGACATAGTCTCACACTTCATTGGAACAGTGGGGGAAGACGGAGGAAATTATCGGTCAATAGAATGGAAGGGACCCGCCGTCAAAGATCTCTCCATAGCCTCACGAGCCTGTATTAGTAACAATTCTATGGAGTGCGGATGCAAACTCTCTATCTTCGAAGTAGACGCATCAACACAGGAATACTTTAGGTCGGTAGATCGCAAGTCAATGTACGAGATTCACGCAGGGTCCGAAGCTAGCTACAAGGACGAGTACGATATCGACATTGGAAAGATCGTTCCCGAAGTTGCAGAGCCTGGAAATGTCGATAAGGTAAAAGAGGTCGGAGAGGTCGAAGGCACACCGATCGACCAGGCTTTCATCGGATCCTCGACAAACGGACGATACGAAGATCTTGCCATCGCAGCCAAGATACTGAAAGGTCACAAGGTCAAAACGGGTACCAGATGCGTCATCACCCCAGCGTCCAAGGGTATTTTCGAACAAGCAATCAAGAACGGACTAGCGGAAATATTTCTGCAATCCGGAGCGGTCTTCACTAATGCTACCTGCGGCGCGTGTGTAGGAACCCACCTTGGGGTCTTAGGGGAGAACGAGGTCTGCATCTCATCCTCACCGCGCAACTACATAGGCCGGATGGGCGCGATAACCTCGAAGATCTATCTTTCGTCCCCTGCGACAGCTGCAGCCTCGGCCGTAGAAGGGAAGATTGCAGACCCTAGGAGATATCTATGACAGCCTCGAGTATTCTGAAGGGCCGGACCTGGGTCTGGCCCGACGATGTTAACACTGATATTATCATCCCATTCAGATTCAAAGCACGAACAAACGATCCGGTCGAGATGGCCAAGTACGCCATGTACGGATTCGACCCTGAGTTTTACAAGAAGGTGATAGCAGGAGATCTATTTGTCGCCGGAAAGAATTTTGGAGGAGGCTCCAGCCGGGAACAAGCACCTGTCGCTATCAAATATTCTAACGTAGCCGCGGTGATTGCGGAGAGTTTTGCGCGCATTTTCTATCGTAACTGTTTCGCGATCGGGCTCCCTGCGCTAGAGGTTCCGGGGATCTCTAAGCAAGTGAACCAATTTGATGAGTTAGAGGTCAACCTACAGGACTGGTCGGTTAGGACTCGAGATGGAATTGTACACCCGGCACTTAGGGTTCCAGAGTTCCTTCGAGGTCTAATGCGGGAAGGCGGGCTGGTTGAGTTCTACACGCACCATCACAGCTTTCCATGGGAAACACTGGAGACCAAGGCTATCACACGCTAACGGCCTTTCTACAATATTCTTGGCCGTCGTGGATGGTGAGCTTACATCTATTGGCAGAGATTGGTAACAAACTCTTCTCGTTCAAGCCTACAGCTAACCGTTCCCCATTTCTTTATCAGTTTCCTGCTTTTTCCATCCATCCCAGAATGGGATGCATGGGGTTCACGAGCACGTATGATTGTATCCCAGTCAAGAAAGCCTAGACCAATCCTTTAGTGGAAGCCGCGACAAGTTCGTTGTAGAAATCCAGCGAGGCTCGTCTATTGTTCCAGCGTATCATTACGGGTCTCGACGAGTTTCGAGGTATTCCTCGAGAAGCAAATCTCCTAATCTATGCGAGCTTCTTCAACTGGGCCGCTGCAGGTCTCCTCTGGATAACTCTCCAGATCTATCTTGTTCTAGAAGGCCTTAGCTTCGCCACTAGCGGAATAATTCTCACAATCATCGGTATAACCAGCGCCTCAAGCACTCTTCTCTTCGGAGGTTTGGCGGATCGCTACGGAAGGAAACGATTCGTAGTCTTAGGCGGAGTCATAGCAAGCTTCACTCTGGTCCTGTTCGCCCTCGTTGGGACAAATCTGCCGCTACTGGTTGGAACGGCGGTTCTATGCGGACTCTCCGAGGCAATGTATGCGTCGTCTTGGGGAGCGATGCTTGCGGACAAGGCGACGGACGCAAAACGCACCAGTGCTTTTAGCCTGTCATTCTTCATATCAACTGTCAGCGCAGCTGTCGGGGGCTTCAGCGCGAGCATTCTGGGGTTGCTGAAGAATTGGTATGCGATTGACCTTGTGACAGGTCACAGGTATCTGTTCCTTGGAGTAGCCTTGCTCAGTCTGCTCGGGCCTGCGATCGCACTAACCGTCTCCGAGTCAAGATCCTCTGGGGCCGACCATCGGGGTTTTCGGATTATTCCAAAGAGATCTCGCAAGACTGTTGCCCAGTACTCCCTTGCTGGAATTCTGATTGCTCTGGGAGCCGGAATGGTCATTCCGCTTATTCCAGGCTGGGCGCTCTTGAAGTTCGGAGTTGTAGACGATATCAGTGCGCCAATTCTCGGAGGAGTAAACAGTCTAGTGATGGGGTTCGCAAACCTTGCCGCCCCAAGATTAGCGCGAAGATTTGGGACAGTCAAGACAATAGTCTTGACTCAAGGATCGTCGACGGCTTTCCTTTTCTCCCTGCCCTTCTCTCCTAGCTTCGCCTCAGCTTCCTCGATCTACGTTGTCAGAAGTG
>Ga0209470_1001282_pt1 | contig 18876 bp, 25 predicted proteins | sample GraSoiAngelo_125_FD_185882 | JGI IMG/M metagenome (GOLD analysis project Ga0209470, IMG submission 185882) | Grasslands soil microbial communities from the Angelo Coastal Reserve, California, USA - 14_0927_05_40cm (SPAdes) (version 2) | ecosystem: Environmental > Terrestrial > Soil > Grasslands ... | reverse complement strand
CGAAGATCTTCTCCGAAGGCAACGCCTCCCGTGCGAACCGCACGGCCCCGCGGAGGTCCTCTTCCTCCCGAGACAGCTCCCTCGACGCCGTCCCTTTCGCGTCGACATACCCGAAGTTGAACCGCAACGCCCAGATGCCCTCTGATGCGACGGCTTCCGCAAGCCGCCGGACCAGAGGATTCCGCAGGTCGTTCGACCGACCGTGCGTGATCACGAGGCCCGCGTCTCGGCGCTCGGGGGCGTGGACAATCCCGCGAAGTTCCACCCCTCCCGATGCGCTCGGAAACCGGACTTCCTTGACCTCGTTGATTTTGTTCACCCGCCGAGGCCCCGGACCTCGCCCTGCGGCTATCACCGGGGATAACCGCTTCCGAAGGATTTAGCCCCTCGGGACGAAGGTCTCTCAACCCATGGCTTGGCTTCGCCCCGTCGTGGAGCACGTCTTCCTCGTCGACCGGGGAGGCGTCCCGATGGTGCATCTCTCGAGCGGCCTCGCGACCGGCGCCGACCCGGACCTCATCGCGTCGATGTTCAGCGCGATCGTCGATTTCATGAACCAGTCGTTTCACTCGATGGGCCACGGGGACGTCCGGAGCATCGAACTCGAGGACTACCAGGTCGTGTTCGGTCGTGGCCATCACGTCTTGATGTTCCTCCTTTACCACGGTCGTGAATCGAACCGGCTGGAACGCCGGGTGGCGCGCGATGTGAAGGACCTCGAGCGTCGCCATGAGGCCGTGCTCGGAAATTGGGACGGCGACATGGACCGATTGGTCGAAGTCAGGAGAGATCTCGCAGGCCTGTGGCGTCTGAGCGAACGGCAGGACGTGGTCGAGGCTCTCCGGACGAAACCAGTCCCGGTCCTGGAAGCACCGCCTGTCGTGCGCTAGGTCCAACCGCCGGGAGAATGGGCGATGTGAGCGAAGGGCCCGATGCCGATTCCCGGAGCCGGGCCAACGTCTCCCCGAGGACCGCGATCAGCTTTTCGGCCTCCGATGTCTGCTCCGGATACTCCGAACTCCACTTCCGCCAGTGCGGTCGTTTGTGGGCGATCTTGTACTTCACGCCCGACATGAACGTCGTGTAGCTGTCCGCGTCGATCTTCCGCACCCGTTGGTGTGCCAGGATGAACCAATGATACTGGGTCCCGACCGGGACTCCGGACCCCGGCGGCGCGCTCCGTTCCCGCTCCTTGATCGAATCGAAGGTGAAATCCCACCGGTCCGGCGCGACCTTCGTCTCTTTCCAGAGGCCATTCGGATAGAGCCACGTGTGCTCCCCGCCGACGGCCATTCCCGTGTACGTCTCCCGGCCAAACTCCTTCAAATCGTCGTAGGCCATGGATCCCCGCCGGATCAGGCATCGTGGCCTCTTAACCTCGGCCCGAGGAGAGATGGGCAAATGTATTCGTCATCGGCGCCCGAGGAAAACCACCTTCAAGCTCTCGTTCGCCAAGATCTCGCGGCCCGTGCCTTCCATCGCCTTCCGGCCTGCGACGAGGACCACTCCGCGGTCTGCGATCCCGAGCGCCTTCTTCGCGTGTTGCTCGATCAGGAGGACCGCGACGCCGGAGTCCCGGACTGCGAGGATTCGGCGGAACAGTTCCTCGACCATTTTCGGCGCGAGGGCCGCCGTCGGCTCGTCGAGCAGGAGAACCCGCGGACGGGCCATGAGCGCCCGCCCGATCGCGAGCATCTGTCGCTCCCCGCCACTCAGCGTGACCGCGCGCTGCTCCTTTCGTTCTCCGAGCACGGGGAAGAGGTCGTAGACTTCCTGCGTCCGCCGCCGGATTTCGCGCACGTCGCGTTCCAGGTATGCCCCCATCTCCAGATTCTCGCGCACGCGAAGGTCCGGAAACGTGTTGTCGACCTGGGGAACGTACTGGATGCCCAGGGCCGATTTCTCCTCTGGCCCGAGGGACGTGATGTCCGTCCCATCGAGGAACACGCGGCCGTCGAAGAGGGTCGCGAGGCCATAGACGGACTTGAGGAACGTGCTCTTCCCGCTCCCGTTCGGCCCGACGAGTGCGACGAGTTCGTTCGGGCGGAGTTCCATCGAGACGCCTTGGACGACGACCGCCTTTCCGTATCCGCCGACGATGTCTAGGGCCCGCAGGGCGGGCTCCATATCACTCCCCCAGGTAGGCGTCGACCACGGCCGCGTCCTCGACGGCGGCTTCCGGCTTCCCGTCGAAGAGGATCTTCCCCTCGTGCATGACCAGCACTCGCTCCACGTAATCGAAGAGGACCTCGAGCCGATGCTCGATGACGACGAACGTGAGGCCGTGTTCCTCCCGGAGGCGGACGATCGTCTGGAAGATTTCCTCCGCCAGCTTCGACGCGACGCCGGCGGTCGGCTCATCGAGGAGCAGGAGCCGCGGACGTCCCATCGTCGCGCGCGAGACCTCGAGGAGTTTCATCTGGCCGCCGGACACCTCGGTCGCCCAGTTCAGGCGCACGGCGTCCAGTTGGTTCCGGGCGAGCGTTTCGAGTGCATCCTCGGTCAGCGTGACTTCCTGCGCCTCCCATCGTTTCGGGATCGGCGCGTTCACAAGCCGCTCGCCCGCCTGCTCGCGAGGCGGCACGAGCGCATTCTCGATGACCGTCATGCCGCGAAACAGGCGGGGGTTCTGAAAACTCCGCACGACGCCCTTCGCGAAGATCTCCCAGGGGTCGAGCGTGTCAACCCGATCCCCGCGGAACGTGATCGACCCCGCGTCGGGCGCGTACACCCCCGTGATCACGTTGAACAACGTCGACTTGCCGCTCCCGTTTGGGCCGATGAGCCCGACGAGCTCTCCCTCCCTCACGCTCGTGGTCACGCCATCGACCGCTCGGATCCCCCCGAAGCGTTTCCGCACGTCGTCGAGTCGGAGGAAATCCGGCAGCGCTCGCCCCCCAGGACCCATGGCTACGGGTAGAATTCGAGGGTCTCCGTCGCGAACCGCCAGCGTGCGAATTCCGCGAAGTACTCCTTGCTCATCGCGTCCAGGGCGGTATGCCACGCGACGTAGTCCGCCGCGATCGCGTCTCCGTTCGCGTCCATCGCCTTGGAGCCGCTCGCCCCGAGGTAGGACTGCGCCACAAACGGGATCATCGCCTTGACGGCGTCCCCGTCGTACTTGCCCGCGGCGAGGACCCCCATCATCGCGAGCATCGCGGAATCGTACGAGTAGTACGAGTACGGCGACTTCTTCGGATCCCGCGATGGGTACTTGGCGGCGTACGCCTGTTCGAAGGCCGTCGAGATCGGGTTCAGCGACGGCGAGGCGAAGAAACCCGTGAGGTTCGCGTTCAACACAAAGTCGACGACATTCGGTCGTGCGGTGCGGTTCAGGAAGGCGGATCGCCGCATGCTCTCCGATCCGAACCAGCGGACGCTCGACAGGGTCGTGTCGAGACGCGCCTCGTTGAAGATCTCGATCCCGTCCCCCTCGAACGCGACGACCAGCACCGCCGTCTGCGGTCCGGCGCCGAGGGTCTGCACGTTCGTGCTGAGCTGGCCGACCTCTGTGGCGAGGTCCTGCGCGCTGATGTCATACGAGACGTTCAGGGTCTGCCCACCGTACACGGTCTCGAACCGCTGTTCGAACAACTGCTCGAAGCCGCGGCCATAGTCGTCGAGGCGGTAGATGATCCCGACCTTGGTGTACCCGAGCGAGCTGACGAGCTGCGAAAGCGCCTTCGCCTGGGGGATGTCCGTGGGCGGGGCCCGGAACAAGAAGTCGTTCGGGACCGCGGCGGTGACGCCCGTCGACGAGGGGCTGATCGCGACTATGTGGTTCGTGTTGATGAAGTCAAGGACGGCGGTCGCCTCGCCGGTGGACAGCGGTCCCACGACGACCTTCACGCCCGCGGCCGCGAGTCGCTGGAACGACGCCTTAGCTCCGTCGGCGGTCCCTTGCGTGTCGTCGGGGATCCCCTGGAACCGGATCGGGGACCCGGCGGCCGCCAGCTGGGCGTTCATCTGATCGATCGCGAGTTGCGCCGCATCTCTTCGAATCGGTCCGTCCGACTGATACGTCGCTCCCGACGTCGCGATGGCCAATCCAATCGGATACGTGACCTGCTGTGGCGCCGGCGCCCCGAGCTGGAGCAGCGCCCATCCGAGCGATCCGGCCAGGATCAGGATGACGACAATCGCGATGATCAACGGCACGGACCATTTCTTGACCTTCGGTGCCTCCACGGCCATAACCCTCTCCCGAAGACCGAACGCTGGGGAGGATATTTAAGAATCGTCCCGCGCCGGCTCGTCGACGGTGGCCGGTGTCTTCCAGCTTTGGGCGACGCGCATCGCGACGGTGTCGACGGGCCTCTCGGCCAGGAGTCCCTTCGGGCGGAACAGGAGGACGAGGACGATGATGAGGCCGGTCACCAGGTACCGGACGTAATTCAGGTCGAACGGGGGCTGCCAGTTGATCCCGAGGATCGCGAGGAACACGGGACGGGTCACGAAGTCGACGAGCGTCATGAACGCCGCGCCAACGAGGGTGCCCTTGTGGTTCGCGACTCCGCCGAGGATGACCATCGTGACCGCAGCGAAGGAGATCAGCGGGATGAAATCGTCCGCGTACACCTGCTGAACGTAGAACACGTAAAGGGCTCCCGCGACCGCGGCCAAGCCGCTCCCGATGGCCAGGATGTGCCCCTTCGCCCGCGGCGCGTCCTTCCCGTACACGGAGGCGGCGAGTTCGTCATCGCGGATGGACTTGAGGAGACGGCCGAACGGAGAGTTCGAGAGGCGCACCGCGAAGAGATACATGCCCGCGGCGATTGCGAGGACGAGGATCGCGTATGCGGCGTAGTCGGCCCGCGCCGGAAGCCAGGCGAAGGGGTTCGGCACCCCGGGGAGGCCGAACACACCGCCCGCCAGAGGCTCGTAGTTCCGTCCGAAGACGCGCCCTGCCTCGCCCACCGCGATGAGGACGATGGCGAGGAAGTCTCCTCGCAGCCGCAACGCGGGGTACGCGGCGAGGTAGCCGACGGCGGCCCCGATGACGGCCGCCGCAAGGAGCGACACGACGAACAACCCGAGGATCGCGCCGGGATTGGATCGGGCAAACGCCTGTCGAATCGCGGCGCCCGGGGCTTGCATGAAGGCGACATTCGCAGGCGCACCCGCGAGCGCCCACAGAACGCGGGTCGTGATCGCGCCGGCCGCGTAGGCTCCCACCGAATAGAAGAACACCTTGCCGAGGTTCGGCTGACCCGCATACCCGTACTCCAGATTGAACGAAAGCGCGAGGATCAGGTAGATTCCGAACGAGGTCGCGAGGAGGGGGAGCAAGAAGGAGAAGTCGACCGCCACGTCACGCCCTCTCAAGCATCGGTCGCAGCGCCGCGAGGCGCTTCCGGATTTGGCCGACGAGTTCGCCGGTTGTGAGTCCCGTGATCCCTTGCGGGCGAATCAGGAACACGAGGACGATGATGACGAGGGCGATCATCGGTCGGTACGAGAACGAGACGCCGAACCCATCGTGGAGCGCGCTGATTCCCAGGTTCTCCGCGAACCCGACGATGAAGCCGCCTGCGACCGTGCCCCAGAACGAGGTGAAGCCGCCCAGGATCGAAGCCGCGAACAGCCACAAAAGGATTCCCCAACCCATCTCCGGCGTCCCCGGTACGTCCACGATCCAGAACGCGCCGCCAAGGCCGGCAAGGCCGCCGGCCAGGAGCCACGTGAATCGACGAATGTTCGTCGTCTTGATGCCCGCCACGCGAGCGAGGTCAAAGTTCGATGCCATCGCCCGCATCCCCTTTCCGATCCGCGTCCGCGTGAACAGCAGATAGAGGGCCGCGACGATCCCGAACGTCGTCGGGATTGCGCCCGCGAGCAGGTTCGTGACCGGAGCGCCGGCGACGGCGAGCGCCTCTCCGCCCGGGAGTCGGATGAGGTCCTTGCCGATCCGAGGGGTCACGACGAGGAAGTCATACGGAGCGACGAGGAGGGAAAGAGCGTACCGGATGATCAGGCCCACCCCGATCGAAGCGACGAGCAGGTGCAGGGAGGTGGCGGCGCGACGGAAGAGGGGCCGGAAGACGAGTTCATCGCTGAGGAGCGCAATCGCCGCCGCCACGACAAACGCGAGGGCGAAGGCAGCCACGATGGCGGCCGCTGCGCCCGACCCTCCGACGGTGATGGCTCCTCCGAACGCGATGGTCACTAACGCCGCCGTATACGCGCCGACGGTGACATACTCCGCATGCGCGAAGTTCGGGATCTTCGCAACCGCATAGGTCAGTGTGAGGCCGAGGGCCATCAGCGCATAGAGGCTTCCGATGAGAACGGACTGGAAAAGGTCGGCGACGTCGACCATTGGCCCAACCCGAGAGGGAACGGTGTGTGTCTATTTCCGATTTCCTTTCTCAATCGTCCGGGCGTCCAGTTCTCGGTGACCTTTCACGAGGACGTGAGGGCGACAGCCGTCGCAATGCAGAGGTGGAACGGAACATCGTGCAAAAGGTGGGCTGCCCTATGCGTCTCGGAAATGGCGCGCCCGCGCCCAGCGAAACGATTTATCAAGCCGGTCCTATCGTGCCCGCAGGACGGTCGGCGGTGAAGCGGGTTTCTCGGAGTGCCTTGGCCGCCGTGATACTCCTCGTGATGTTCACCGTCGCCCTCAACGCCTCCGGGCCCACCGGTGGGTCCCTGAAGAAGCCGACCTACGCCGCGGGCGATCAGTGGGTCTATGTCTTGGAAGGATCCCTCACTACATTCCCTGGGTTCAACGCCAGCCAAGGCCCGCTTCAGTTCACGATCGTCGGTTTCGTCTATGTGAACGTGATCGGACCGGCGACGGTCCTCGCGGGAACCATGTCGATTCCCTCCGTCCGGGTCGATAGCCGGGCGACGGGCTTTCTGAACGGGACGTTCGCGGTGCCGAACGGGGGGACCGCCCAAGTCCGTGGAAGCTTCACGACGTCCTCCACCGAATACTGGGAAGATCAGGCGTACATGGCCATCGAGTCGCGCAGCACGTCGTCGTACCATGCCGACGTCACGTACGGTATCACGACATCGCTCGTCGCGGACCTCCGCCTCACCGCGACGACTTCCCTGTCGACCATCCCACCGTTCGATCTCGATGTGGGCCAGAATGCGACGGCCGAGCTGAGCACGCATGCCGAGCTGAATTCCACGTTCAGCGTCTTCGGCCAGACGATGCATTCGCAGAACGAGACGAACGTCTCCTCGATGTGGCGTCGGGACGTCCTCGCCCGCGAAAACGTCACGGTGGAAAATGGGACCTTCTCCTCATACAAACTCAATCAGACGCTCACGAATTTCCCGGTCATTCCCACGGGTCTCTCGGGTGGCGGCAACGAGACGGCGTATTGGTCGAACGACGTCGGATTCTATGTGAAGCGCGTCGCCTACGAGAACGGCACGCCCGCGGCGGAAATGCGCCTCCGGTCGTACTCGTTCGGGGCCGGGCCGCCGTCTGGCCTCAGTGCGACTCAAATCGTCCTCATCATCGCGGTACCCGTGGCGATCGCGCTCCTGCTGGCGTTCCTCTGGTGGCGGCGCCGCAAAGCTCGAATCCAAGGACGGACATCGCCGCGGGCACCGTCCGCGCCGGATGGGCCACAACAGGGAGGGAACGATCGTGCTCGTTGAGACCGCCGGGCTAACGAAGGTCTTCGGCGAAGTCCGTGCGGTGGACGACCTCACGGTCAAGATTCCGGATGGCGCGATCGGCCTGGTCGGCCCAAATGGCGCCGGGAAGACGACGTTCCTCCGGCTCCTCCTCAGCCTTGTCCGGCCCACGGCGGGCACGGCGAAGGTCCTCGGACGTGACATCGAGGACGGCGTGCTCGTGCGGGAGCGGATCGGATACATGCCCGAGCACGACTGCCTCATCCCCGACATGACCGGGGTCGGCCTCGTCTCGTACATGGGTCGCATCAGCGGACTGGGCCGCGACACCGCGATGAGCCGCTCGCACGACGTCCTCCAGTTCGTCGGCGTCGAAGAGGAACGGTACCGCAAGGTCGCGGAGTATTCGACCGGCATGAAGCAGAAGGTCAAGCTGGCCCAGGCGATGGTCCACGACCCGGAGCTGTACATCTTCGACGAGCCGACGACCGGCCTGGACCCGCGGGGCCGGACGGAGATGCTGGATCTCGTGCGGACGATCGCGAAGTCGCCGGGTCGCAACGTGATCCTGTCGAGCCACCTCCTCCCGGATGTCGAGACGATCTGCAAGTATGTCGTGATCCTGGACGGCGGTCATCAGATTGCCGCGGGAGAGCTGAGCCAGCTCTTGGCCGGCGCGACGGACCGGCTGCGGATCGACGTCCGGGGCGATCGGGAGGGGTTCGCCCGGATGCTGAACGAGGGCGGCTTTGACGCGGACGCGGGGCCGACCGGATTGCACGTGGCCCGGAAGCCGGGGCTGGAGGCCGCCGTCTTCGAGACCGCGAAGGCCCTCGGGGCCGAGGTGCGGTACATGGGCAAGGAGATCCGGAGCCTCGAAGAGCTGTTCCTCGAGCTCGTGGCCCGCACGGAGAAGCGAGGTGCGTAAATGTCGATCACCCTCCCGACGTACTCGCGGCTCGAGATTCCCCTGCTCGGCCGCCGGGAACGGCTGTGGGCGATCATCGCGACCGGACTTCGTCAGGGGGTCCGGCGTCCCGCGGCGATTGCCATCACCATGCTCGGGGCCGCCTTCACGACGATCACCTCGATCATCCTCCTGTTTTTGTCGTTCCTCCTCCCGGCAGGCCAGGGGACCGGTCTGAGCTTCTTCGCCGTGCCCGCCTCGAACCCGTTCGTCTTGTTCTTCGTCTCCGCGATGGCCGCCGTCATCGGCTCGGGCCTCATCGCCGACGACATACAGTCGATGGCCTTCACACTCTATCTGAGCCGCCCGATCACCCAGCTGGATTATCTTCTCGCCAAGGCCGCCATCCTCGCTCCCCTCGTGGCGTTGGTCACGATCCTGCCGCTCCTCCTGACCGCGCTCGTCGCGGCGTTCCTCGGCTTGCTCTCGTGGACGATCGCCTTGGAAGCGATGGGCATCTCCCTGGTGATCGGGGGGCTGCTCACGCTGTTCTACACCGCCGTCACCTTGTTCCTCTCGAGCCTCACCCGGCGAAAGGGGATCGCCGCGGCCGGCGTCTTTGCGGTGAATTTCGGGCTGACGATTCCCGCCGCGATCTTGGCAGAGTCGATTCAGAACCCGTCGATCCTGTACCTGTCGCCCTGGAACGATTACCTCGCCATCGCGAACGCCGCATTCGGCGCGTCCGGCGCGGGGATCGACTGGCCCGTGGCACTCGCGATCCTGCTGGGCGTGACGGTCCTCGCGGCGCTCGTGACGTACGTGCGGATGAAGGCCGTCGAGGTGATCACGGGATGAACGGCGTCGTCGAGGCCGCGGGCGTCTCGAAGTGGTACGGCGAGGTGCTGGGCCTCAACGCGTTCACCGCGTCGTTCGGAAAAGGGATCACCGGCCTCGTCGGGCCGAACGGCGCCGGGAAGAGCACGCTGTTCAAGCTCCTCATCGGCCAGCTGCGCTCCGACCAGGGCAACATCACGCTCCTCGGCGAGAACCCGTGGAACAACGTCCCATTGAAGCGGCGCCTCGGTTATTGTCCGGAGCAAAACCAACTCTACGGCTGGCTGACGGGACAGCAATTCGTCGAGGTGCTCTTGCGGCTCGATGGCATGCCGGCGGCAAAGGCCCGCGAAGAGGCCACCGCGGCCCTGAAGGTCGTCGGCCTCACGGACGCGGCGCACCGGCCAACGCGTGGATACAGCCGGGGCATGCGCCAACGAGCAAAGCTCGCGCAAGCCCTCGCCCACCACCCGGAGATCCTGATCCTCGACGAGCCTCTCTCTGGGGCGGACCCCGCGGGCCGCGTCCACATCCTCCGGACGATCTCCGACTTCGCCCGCGACGGCGGCCACGTGCTCATGTCGACGCACGTGCTCTACGAGATCGAGCGGATCACGAACAACATCGTCCTCATTCACAACGGCAAGGCGATCGCGGCGGGCAACATCCACGCGATTCGCGCCCTCATCGACGAACACCCGCATGCGGTGCGCATCGATACGGCGAAACCCCGGCAGCTCGCGCAGGCCCTCGCCCGCATGGACCACGTCGTCTCGTTCGAGTTTCCTGCGTCCGACACGCTCGTCGTCCGCACCCGCCAGCCCGACGCATTCTACCGAGAGCTTCCCCAGATCGTCTCGGACACGAAGCTCGAGGTCCACGGTCTCGAGAGCCCGGACGACAGCCTCGATGCCGTGTTCCGGTACCTCGTCGGGTGATCGAATGGATTGGACGGAATCGTTTCGGAAGGCGTGGGTCGTCACGGACTTGACCTCGCGCTACCTCCTGGCGACGCGGCGCGTGATCGCGACCGCCCTCCTCGCGGCCGTGCCCCTCATCCTGACGCTCTCGTTGGCCGCCGCCCGCGTCGCGATTTTCGACATCTCCTTGTTCCAGATTCTCATGATCCCCTTGTTCCTCCAGGTCGTCCTCATCTTCGTGACCCTGGTGAACGCGACGGCGCTGATCCGGGAGGAGATTGACGACAACACCCTGCCCTTCCTGCTGACCCGTCCGATTTCGAAACCCGCCCTGGTGACATACAAGTACGTCGGCTATCTCATCGCGGTCTTGGTCCTCCTCGTGCCGCCTCTCATCCTCGCCTACGGCGTGACGGAGGCCTACCGAGGTCTCGGGTTCACGACGGACCTGGACGTGCTATGGGGTTTCCTGGCCACGACCGTCCTCGGCAGTGCCGCGTACGGCGCGTTGTTCTTGTTCATTTCCGTCCTGATCCGTCGGCCCCTCGCGGGCGGCTTGCTGATCGGCTTCGTATGGGAATCGGTCGTGGGCTCGATTCCGGGCGACGTGCCGAAGCTCAGTGTGATCCATTACCTGCGGACGATCCTGAGCCACGTCGTGGCCATCGGGCCTCTGAATGGATACGCGCCGGATCTCAGCGCGGGGGTGGCGGCCGGGATCCTCATTGCCTTTTCGATCGCCATGGTCATCCTGTCGGCGTTCGTGTTCCAGCAGATGGAGTTCCGTCAGAAGGCGGGATGAGATCAGAGGTCGATCGCCTCGAAGTTCGCGAACATGTCCTTCGATTCTTTGAGGTTGAGGAGGGGCTCGTACGTGCAAGTCTCTTCGAATCGCCCCCACATCGCTTGCACCGCGGAGCTGTGATGGGCCGCCTCGATCGCCGCGGCGGATTTCCACTCGAAGACCTCGACGAACGTCCCGTCCGCGGCCCGCATCAGGTATGGCGGGCGGTCCGTCACCAACCGTTCCTGGCGTAGAATCGGCAAATGATCCTTGAGGACGTCCCGAAGCAGCTGCTCCTTCCCTTTCTTCGGTCGATACGCCGCGATGACGTAGACTCCCACATGTCCACCCGAGGACGGATGGCTCGCGGACACCTAAGAGTCATGGGTGGTCGCCGCCGGATCGCCTACCCGCTCTCCACCTTAGCGGGATCCGTGAACTTCTTCAGGACCGCGCTCAGCCTAGCGGCTTCCATGCGCATCCCTTCCATGTCTTTCTCGAGCGTGCCCCGCCATTTCCGCTCCGCGGCTTCCCCGTGGGTTGCGTACAAGCGCGCCGCCGTCTGCAGCGACTCGAACCGGCCGTCGTTCAGCGAGCCGACGAGTTCGCGTCCCCGGTCCGCGGCATCGTTCATCTTCCCGAGCCGTTCGAGGAATGCGACGACCGAAGGGACTCGCCTTCGGAGCATCATGGCGTCCTCGCTCCACTGGATCTGCAGCGACCGCCGCTCGTCCTCGCGGATCGCCTTGAGCCACGACCACGCCTCATCGAGCGCGCCTCGGATCAGGCGGGAGTCTCCGTAGATGTGGGTGAGCTTCGCGTCCGAGTACGCCGGGAGCTCGAGGAGGCCGTAAAACGTGCGGCCTCGGAACGCCTCGACCTGCGGGCTCGCGTTGCTCAGCAGCCGCATCAGTGGGTCCGGGTCGGAGCCCGGCGGAGGCGCGGGGACGCCGATTCCCCCGCCTTGGCCGGCGTCGAGGAGGAGGGGGAGCGCGAGGTCGGCACGGGCCCGCGACAGGAAGTCGAGGTACGCCGCGGTCGACGCCTCGTTGAACCGATCCACCGATTCGTTGAACGCGCGGGCATCCTCGGGCGATGTCGGAGGTTTCGGGATCTTCTCGAGGCGCTCGACTTGCGTCTTCAACTGCCGGATCCGGGATTCGACGGCGCGGAACGCCTCGCGGTATCGGCCCTGCAGCCGTCGGACCTCCGCCCCTTGCTCGGCGATCCGGTCGAGGCGCCGCCACGCCTTCCGGGCCCCGTAGAAATCCCGCCGGCGGGCCTTCCGCAATGCGGCATCGAGCCATGCGACGAGCCGCGGAGAGAGACGCTTTTCCTTCGACGCTTTCCCGAGGTCCGCCGCAATCGTCTCGACGTCCCGAGTGAAGATGCGCACTTGGCGCCAGTTGTCCACCTCGCTCTCGCGGATGAGGCGGTCGATCCGCTCGCGATATCGGTCCAGGGTGCCATCGAGGACGCCGGCGATCCCTTCGACCTTCTTGCGCGCCCGCCCGATCGATTCGAGGAGCTCCGCGGCCTCCGACTCGAAGGACTCCGCGGTCGGCGCGTCGCCGGGAGGCATGGGGTGACGCGATGGAACCGCGGGCCTATTTAGCTTCCTTCGGACGGCTGTCGAAACACTGTTCACGGCGGTTTCATATCGTGTCGAAGGCCATCCCGGTTCCGTGGGGATCGTCCACGACATCGGTCACATCGTGCTGCCCGTGGACGAGATGGAGAAGGCTCTGTCGTTCTACCGGGATCTCCTCGGGTTGCGCGTGGTCGGCAAGGGGAGCCCCGTTTGGACCGTGATCGAGACCGAGGGAGGCCAGCTCACCCTGTGGCGAACGACCGAGATTCCGAAAGTGGCCCTCGGTCCGAACGGCGATGCGAGTCCGTTCGAATTCCACGTGGACAACTTCGAGATTGCCGCCTCGGCCTTGGAGTCGAAAGGGATCCGCGTTCGACGCGACGGAGCGCACGCGGGAACGATCTGGGACCCGTTCGGGAACGTCCTGCGCCTCCACGACCACCGCGAGTGAGTTTCATCGCTCCACGTCGAAGTATATCCGCACCGTCACGCGGTACGACTTCACCTTCTTCCCATCCAGTTCCATCTCGAGCTCGGACACGCGCGCCCACTTCTGGTTCCGCACTGTCTCCGCCGCGCTCGCCACCGCATTCTCCGCTGCCTTCGCAAAGCTCGTCGGCGAGGAGCCGGCCACGTCGATGATCTTTTGCACCATTCCGAATCCACCGGATCCGGATGGTCAACCCGGCACATGGCCCCTTCGGTTCAACGGCCCTTCGAGCCTTGTAGCCACATCGTAGCAGATGAGGTTAAGTATGTCAAGTGTAATGCATGCAATACATGCAAAACCGGACGGTGCGAAAACCGACGATCTCGCTCCGCCTTCCGCCCAAACTTCTCTCGGAGGTTGATGATCTGGTCGGTCGAGCACACATGAAGTCGCGGACCGAGTTCCTGGAACGGGCAATCGAAGCCTACGTCCAAGACCTTCGGGAGTCCAAAGTAGTCGTCGTCCGAAACTGGACGGAAGCCAAAGCCCGAGGGGCCATCGTGAAGTATCTGCGGCGCAAGCCATCCGCGTTCGTGTCCGAGATCTGCGAGGCCTTGGGCATCGACTTCGAGCTCGCCTTCCGCGTCGTCCGCCGCCTGATGGAGGATGGAATCGTTGACCGAGCTCCGTGATCCGGGCGATGCCGTGGTGGGTGAGAAACTGGTCGCGGTCGGGCGGAAGATTGGCAAGGTCCACTTGATTCCGCAGACCTCGTCGCACCGCGCCCAGGCGGTGTATATCTGGGGCAAGCCGGCCCGTTGTTTCATCGACATTTCGATTCGACTGCGGTCATGAGGCCGGGCGGACCGCAAAGACTTAAGTGGCGGGAGCCACTCGCGCGTTCCAATGCAGATTCGCCTGCTCGAGAAACAGAAGGATTCCGTTCGTCTGGAGATCGTGAACGCCGACGACACGGTCATTTATCCGCTCATCACGGCCCTCTTGAAGGATCCGGATGTCGAGGACGCGTTGTACTACACGGGCCACCCGCAGCTCGACAAGCCCGTCCTGACGATCAAGGTGAAGAAGGGCAACCCGCAGGCGGCGCTCAAGCGCGTCGCCGAAGGACTCGCGGCGGATTTCGGCGGGGCGAAGAGCCTCCTGGAGAAGGAGCTCGCGTAGGCCCATGGAACGCGACGTCGGGATCGAAGGCTACCTGACGTCGACGCCGGGGCTCGGCGGCACGATCAAGGCGAGTGCGGACGACTTCGTGGTGGACGAGATCTCGTCCCCGCCGACGCCGGCCATCGATGGTCGGTACACGATCGTCGCGCTCCGCGTCCGCAACTGGGAGACGAATCGCCTGGTGCGGGAACTCGCCCGAGCGCTGCACATCAGTCGCCGCCGGATCGGATTCGCGGGGACCAAGGACAAGCGGGCCCTCACAACGCAACTCTTCTCCTTTGAGAACGTCCCACCCGAGGCGATCAAGGCCCTGCGGATGAAAGACCTCGAAGTCCTCGATGTCTCTCGTTCGGACCGCCCGCTGGAAATCGGAGACCTGGTCGGAAACCGGTTCCAGATCGTCGTTCGGGATCTGGCCGTCGCGGTGGATCGGGTGAATTCGATCGCCGAAGAGACCGCCCGCCAGATCCGTTCGTTCGGCGGCTTCCCCAATTTCTTCGGAATCCAGCGGTTCGGCTCGGTTCGAGCGATCACACACGTCGTAGGCCGGCACATCGTCCGGGGGGAATTCAAGGAAGCCGTCCAAACGTACGTTGCGAATCCGATCGAAGGAGAAGGTTCGGAATCGTACGAGGTCCGCGCCGCACTCCGGGACACGGGGGACGTCCACGCGGCCCTGCGGTCGTATCCGAAGTCGTACGGCTTCGAGAAGGCGATTCTCAATCGTCTGGCGTCTCGTCCCGACGACTATGTTGGCGCCCTACAAGTGCTTCCGTTCAATCTCCTCCTCATGTTCGTCCATGGGTACCAGTCGTACCTCTTCAACCGGGTGCTGAGCGAACGGCTTCGCCGCGGCCTGCCGATCCACGAGCCCGTGGCCGGGGACTTGGTGCTCCCGGCGGACCGACGCGGTCTTCCGGACCGGGATCGAACGATCGACGTGACGTGCGATAACCTCGACCGGGTGGCGGATCGATGCCGCGAAGGAAAAGCCTGGGTCAGCGCGATCCTCTTCGGGTCCGAATCCGAGTTCGCCGGCGGAGAGGTCGGCCAAATCGAGAAGGAGATCGTGGCGACCGAGGGCCTCCGCCCGGAGGACTTCATCATCCCAGACATCCCGCGGATTTCCTCGAAGGGCTCTCGGCGCGAGATCCTCGCGCCCCTCCATGATTTTTCGATCCGCCCGACGGCGGGTGAGTTGAATCTATCGTTCGCATCGAGCCGCGGAAGTTACGCGACGTGCCTCGTCCGTGAGTTCACGAAGGCCGAGTAGCCGCCGTCTCAAGTCCGGATCTTCGTCCAGAGGTCCGCGAACCGATCGACGGCGTCGTCATGGAAGCTCGACTGGTTCGCCAGGAGGAGCTTCCGGACTTCCTCCAGGTCCTTGATCGTGAAGACGCTCTCCCGCTCCCGTTTCGTCCGGACGAGCAGGTCCCGATGCATCAGCTTCTGGAGGTGATACGACAGGGTCGACTTCGAGACGCCGACGGATGCCTGCAGCTCCGCGAACGTCCGCCCGTCGTACGTCAGGAGTTCCACGAGGATCTTCCTCGGGACATCTTGACGCAGCACGGCGAGGATCCGTCGCTGCGCCTCGACGAACGCGCGGGCGATGAAGTACCGCTTCCGATGGCCGTCCGCCTCGGCCTTCAGGACACCGTTGCGCTCGAGGTACCCCAGATGGTATGACAGCATGCCGGTCGACATCCCGAGCGCATGTCCGATCCGCCGCAAGTGGACCCCCGGGTTCGCGACCAGGAAATCGTAGATCCTGCGGCGGCTCTCCAGTTCCAGGCCTTCCGTCATCCGATCACCGCAGCAAGGCGAGGTACAACGAGACGAGGACCGCGAGGTTCAGCGCGAGCCACTCCGAACCGACGGACGAGACGGCCATCGTCGCCATCTCGACGAGCAACCAGAGCCCTTCGATGAGGAAGATGCCGAACGCACCGGTCAGGAGCAGGAAGCGTCGCTCGCGGTGACGCATGTACGACTGCACGGAGACGGTCGCCAGGATCGCGGCGAACCCAGCGAACGAAACCCTGAGGAACACGTCCAGAGGGCCCATCTAGCGCGCAATGATGGTTCCTCGGTAAGATACTTTCCGTACGCCGGTCGAAGGAGGGTCTCGGAGGCGACGGAAGGCGGGTTCGAGATGCGTCCTAACGAGTTCCCCGTCTGGACCAAAATCCCCTTATCCGGGAAGCGACACTAGTTGGTGGAGGGAGGACGGCACGGACGCGCGCGCATTTCTCGCGAAGGCGGCGGCGACCTTTACGGTGCTTTCGCTTATCCCCGTCGCCCTGAGCGGATCTGCCCCCTCTCACGCGTCCCCCGTCCTCCGACCTATTTCGGATTCGGATGGGGGCAGCGCGCCCGTCGGCGACATCCCCTGGCCCACCGCGCTCTTCGCCGCGTTCACGTACGACCGGGGCCACGTCCTCGGGACATACGTCCGGTTCGCGTACAACGCGACCTCGGGTGCGGCCACGTCGGTCTTCGGCGGCGTCGCGGGCGAGACGCCGGTGCCGTACCTGGATTCGATCGCGATCGACGGCTTCGCTCCCGCACGGTCCGCCGCGGCCCACGGGCCGATCTTCGAGGCGGACGGCTATCTCGTCACCCTGACGGCCCACGATGACCCGACCGGCCTCTTCGAGATCCGCAGCGAGATGGCCCGCGTCGTGACGATCGAACTCCCGGCCTCGGCGACGAACATCTCGCTCACGTCCGCGAAGGGATTCGCGCGCGCATCGACCGTGTCCTTCGCGATCGAGGGCGGAGAGGCGCGGTTGTTCCTCGGTTCCGGATCCTTCAACGTGACGGGCAGGCGAGTCCTCGCAGAGATGGCGAGTCCCGATCTCCTCGTGTTCAAGTCCGTGCCGACGGCCTCGACGAACAAGGCGGAATGGAGGGCCGTCCTCGACGCGATTAGTGCGGGCCAGGTCGTCGCCGAGCTGGACCTCGTCGCCACGTCGGATGGCCACTGGATGGAGAACCCGGCGCGGTACCGGATCGACGTCGCGGCATGGCCTCTCGCGGTCCGACCGCGCGCCGCATCGGCCCAAGTCGATTCCTTGCGTCCCGGGGGTGCGATCGTCCTCTTCGCGTTCGACCCGAATACGATGCCCACGGATGGATCCGCGCAGATCAGCGTGACCGCGAACGGAGATGCGGTGAACCGTTCGGACGACACGCTCACCCTGTTCTACACGTTCGATTCGGTCGCGCGGAACGCATCGTACACCCTCCTTCCGCTTCCGGGGACCGTCGTGGCGGTCTATCTCCCGTCGCTCTCGGCGGTGTCGGTCGACATCGTCAGCACCCCGCCGCCGGCGCCGCGTCCTGCGTTCGATGCGGGATCGGAAGCGGCAATGGTCGCCGCGCTCGCGATCGTCTCCCTCGCGGCGGCTCACATGCTGCGCCGCAAAGAGAAATAGCGAGGATCGACGTTTTCATCGGGACCGGCGAACCGAGGTCCGGGACCGCGCACCTACAAATATCGCCGCCGGCATCGCCGCATCCATGCCCACGGACGATGTCTGCGGGGTGCAGGGTTGCGGGAAGGAAGCGAAGCGGTCCCTCTCGACGAAGAAGGTGAAGGAAGCCCTCCCCGAGCTCAAGCTGATCGGCGAACCGCGGCGCGTCCATCTCTGCAAAGATCATTACAAGCAATTCCGGAAGAAGACGAAACAAGAACGGGAACTCGATCGAGCCGCCTGGCAGTAGCCCGACGGGCGCATCAGTCGAACACGAGCTCCCGCAGGCCGGTCTTTTCGTTCAACCGGCGATTGAAATGAATCGTGTCGAACCGCGCGAGCTGGATCTCGTTGACCACGGCGGTCTTCGCGCGGAACAGATGGCCTCCGATCGCGCCGTGGTCCCGTCGGCCGAGCGCGGCGTGGAGGTGGAGCTTCGGGTCCGCCCGCATCGCGATGCTGCCATGGAGGGCCAGCAGCTCATGGCGTTCCGTGAACGGGGTCTTCTCGTAGCCCTTCGGTCCGAAGAACCCGATCTCGAAGTCTTGGAGCATCCCGATCCCCCAGACCACGGAGCCGCTCTCGATGCGGTGCTTCTGGGCGGCGGCCTCGAGGCTCGGGACCAAGTCCTCCCCGTCGGACAGTTTCACGACGACGACATTCCCTTCCTGTTTTGTCTCCATGGATTCACCGTGTGAGGAGCGCCTCGGACCGGATCTTCAATCGTCGCTCGACGGCCTTCGCGAGGTCTTTCGCGCCGCTGAAGGCCGTGTACACCTTTCGCGGGCGACACGCCTCGATGAACGTCATGACGTCCTCGAAGTCGCCGTGGTCGCTGAGCGGGAACTGCGCGTCGAGGCCGTATCGATGGGTGTAGTCGAAGAACGCGCACCATCCGCTCACGTACGCGACCTTGAGGCCGATCGAGCCGAGCCAGGACACGCTGTCGTCCAGCGGCGGCCGCAACCATCCCGGAGGCAGCACGTACACGCGCGGATCGTCCCGCTCGCGCTCTGCGAGTTCGGACAGCCGACGGTATTGGAGCTGGATGCCGTATGCGCCGTACAGGTCCGCGAGGTCCGCGATCTTGTCCGAGACGGCGACCTCGACGCCGAGCCGGTTCACGAGCGCGATCAGCTCCTGG
>Ga0209470_1001271_pt1 | contig 18951 bp, 17 predicted proteins | sample GraSoiAngelo_125_FD_185882 | JGI IMG/M metagenome (GOLD analysis project Ga0209470, IMG submission 185882) | Grasslands soil microbial communities from the Angelo Coastal Reserve, California, USA - 14_0927_05_40cm (SPAdes) (version 2) | ecosystem: Environmental > Terrestrial > Soil > Grasslands ... | reverse complement strand
GCGCTTCAGCGACTCGGCGTCCGAGGCGCCGAGCCCCTCCCAGCCGCTGTACGGGCTCGAGCGGTACTTGACCACGCCGCCGCGCAGCGCGTTCCCGCCCGCCTCCTTCACCAGGCGGGCGGCCTCCGTGATCTGCGCCTCGCTCTCGACCGAGCACGGGCCCGAGATGAAGACCAGCTCGTCGCCCCCGCACACCACGTCACCGATCCTGACCGTCTGGTAGATCGGGCGGTCGGGCGCACCCTTCTGCGCCGCGCGCTTGTAGGCGCGCGAGATGGGGATCAGCTGCTCGACGCCGGGGAGCTCCTCGATCTCCCCCACGGGGAGCGTCGAGATGTCGCCGTACACCCCGACCAGCGTGATCTCCTCCCCGACCATCTTGCCGGTCTTGAAGCCGAGGCCGTGGAGCTTGTCCTCGACGGCCGCGACCTCGTCGCGGGTCGCGTCGCGTCGCATCTTGACCAGCATGGCGACTCTCTCCTTGCCGGCGGCTTTGCCGGCGGGGGGTCATTGCAATAGAACCGGTGCCGATGCGTCAAGAGGCCGCGCCAGCGCTCGTGGTGGCGCTCGACGAGGGCACGAGCGGGGTGCGGGCGGTCCTCGTCGATGCGACGGGCACGCCCCGGGCCGAGGCCTACCGCGAGGTGCTGCCGGCCTGCCCGGCGCCAGGCCGTGTCGAGCACGAGCCCGAAGCGCTCTGGCGCGCCACGCTCGCGGTCCTCGGCGCCGTCGTCGCCCCGGCACCCGCCGAGCGGGTGTGCGGGCTCGGCATCGCCACCCAGCGCGGCACGGCGCTCGTATGGGAGGCGGCGACGGGGCGCGCGGTCGCGCCGGCGCTATCCTGGCAGGACGGCCGCACCGCCGCGCGCTGCCGGGCGCTCATGGCCGACGGAGTGTTCGTGAGCCCGCTCGCCGCGGCGACCAAGATCGAGTGGATCCTCGATCGCGTCGACCCGGATCGTGCCGGCGTGCGCAGCGGGCGGCTCCGCTGCGGCACCGTGGACGCGTGGCTCGCCTGGCGCCTCACCGCCGGGCGCGTCTTCGCCACCGACGCGTCCAACGCGTCGTGCAGCGGCTTCTACGACCTCCTCACGCTCGGCTGGAGCGCGCCGATCCTCGAGGCGCTCCGCGTCCCGGCGCCGGCGCTGCCCGCGATCGTCGACTCGAGCGCGGTGCTGGGACGGCTCGACACGCCCGGCCTGCCGCCGATCCCGCTCGCGGCGCTGGTCGGCGACCAGCAGGCGGCGATGATGGGACAGCTCCGCCTCGCCCCGGGCGAGGTGAAGATCACCTGCGGCACCGCCGCGATGCTCGATCTGAACGCCGGCGCCGAGCCGCTCTGGTCGACGCGCGGCGCCTACCCGCTCGTGCTCTGGCAACAGGGCGGCGTGCCCACCTTCTGCCTCGAGGGCACCGCCATCACGGCCGGCGCCGCGATCACCTGGCTGCGCGACGGCCTCGGCATCATCCGCGATCCGGCGGAGAGCGCGGCGCTCGCCGCGAGCGTCGCGGACAGTGGCGGGGTGTGGGCGGTGCCCGCCTTCCAGGGGCTCGGCACGCCGTACATGGACGCGGGTGCGCGCGCCGTGGTGGGCGGGCTCTCGCGCGCGACGACGCGGGCTCACCTGGCGCGCGCCGTGCTCGAGGGCATCGCCTGGCGCTGCCGGGAGGTGTACGACGCGCTGCGCGCCGACGTCGCCCACCCGCCCCCGGCCACGCTGCGCGCCGACGGGGGCGCGGCGAAGAACGACATCCTCCTCCAGCTCCAGGCCGACGCCCTCGGCCTCCCCGTCGAGCGCCCCGCCGTTCTCGAGGCAGGCGCGCTCGGCGCCGCCTACCTGGCGGGACTCGCCACGGGCGTGTGGACGGGGACGGACGAGCTTCGCGCGTGCTGGCGGCGCGAGCGGCTCTTCGCTCCGAGCCTGGCCCCGGCGGAGCGCGAGGAGCGTTTCGCCGCCTGGCAGCGTCACGTAGCCGCCGCGCGGGAGACGCCGCCGTGACACTCGCCGAGCAGGTCGGACACGAGGTCGTCGAGATGCGCGACGGAGCGCTGCCCCCGGACGTCCTCGCGCGCGCGCTCGACCTGCTGCGCGACCACCTCGGAGTCGCGCTCGGCGGCGCGCGCGAGGAGTCGAGCGTCGTCCTGCGCCGCGGGCTCGCGGCGCTCGGGCTCCGCGGCACGGCGACCGTGCTCGGCGCCGCCGAGCATCTCCCCGCGCCGCACGCCGCGCTCGCCAACGGCGCGGCGGCGCATGCCCTCGAGATGGACGACACGCACCAGGGCGGATCCATCCACCTGGGCGCGACCGTTTTCCCCGCGGCGCTCGCCGCGGCCGAGCTGGGCGGCGCGAGCGGCGAGCGGGTGCTGCGGGCCGCGGTGGCGGGCTACGACGTCGCCGCCCGCCTCGCGATGGCGCTCGGCCCGGCGGCACACTACCGGCGCGGTTTCCACCTGACCGCCACCTGCGGCGCGTTCGGCGCCGCCGCCGCCGCGGGGGCCGTGCTCGGGCTCGACGCGGCGGCGATCACCGCCGCGCTCGGCATCGCCGGCAGCCAGGCCGCCGGCTCGATGGAGTTCCTCGCCGACGGCTCGTGGACCAAGCGCTTCCAGACCGGCTGGGCGGCGTGCGCGGGCCTGCACGCTGCGGCGCTGGCGCAGGCGGGCTTCTCGGGACCGGCCACCATCCTCGAGGGCCGCTTCGGATTCCTCCATGCCTACTCGGATGGCGCCACGACCGCGCCGCTCGCCAGCCGCGACCGCTACGAGCTCATGCAGACCAGCGTCAAGCCGCACGCCTGCTGCCGCTACATGCAGGGACCGATCGACGCGGTCCTGGCGCTCCGCGCCGCGCACCCGATCGAGCCCGGGGAGGTCGAGCGGGTCGAGGTCGGCATGCTCGCCGCCGGCATGCCGATCGTGTGCGAGCCGGCGGCGGCGAAGCGCCGTGCGGCCTCGGTGGTGGAGGCGCAGTTCAGCCTGCCCTTCGGCATCGCGGTGGCGCTCGCGCGCGGTGCGGCCTCGCCCGCGGAGTTCGCGCCCCCGCTGCTCGCGGACCCCGCCGTCGGCGGGCTCATGGAGCGCGTGGTCGGCGTGCCCGACGCGGCGCTCGACGCCGTCTTCCCGCGCGCCTGGCCCTGCTGGGTCCGGATCACGCTCCGCGGCCGGCCGCCGCTCGAGGCGCGCGTCGAGCATCCGCGCGGCGACCCCGAGCGCTTCCTGACCGCGGCCGAGCTCGAGCGGAAGTTCCGGACGCTCGCGTCCCGCGCGCTGCCAGCGGCGGCGCTCGGGCGGCTCGAGGCCGCGCTCGCGGACTTCCCGCGGGCGCCGAGCGTCGCGCCGCTCCTCGCGGCGGCCGTCCCCAGGGGTCTGTAGCCGCCACGGTTCCTCGGAAGCCGCCGGGTAGCGGCACTTAATTGCCGCCGGCGGACAGCGACGCGCACCACGCGCGGTCGCAGCCCGCGATCGCCGCTCGAAGGCCACGAATCCCGTGCCTCGCCGGCTCCTGTATGCCCGCCGTTGCAGGAAGACCGCTCGCCGCCCTGATCGTGCTCGTCATGTTGGCGGGGCCGGCGCGGGCCACCACGTTCGTCGGCGTGAGCGAGCGCACGCTGGTCCGGGCGGCGGACGCGATCGTGATCGGCACGATCGCGCAGATCGAGACGGTCGCCGGCGCCGACGGGACGATCAGCACGCTCGTCACGCTCGACGTCGAAGAGACCATGAAGGGCCACGTCGAGCGGCGCCTCGCCCTCAGGGAGCCGGGTGGCCGCATCGGCGACCGCACGCTCTGGATCGCGGGCGCGCCGCGCTTCCGGACGGGCGAGCGGCAGCTCCTCTTCCTCTCTGCCGCCGCGGACGGGACGGCCCACACGACGGCCCTCGGCATGGGGCAGTTCGTGCTGGGGCGGCACCCGCGTACCGGCGCCGCGCTCGCCGAGCGGCGCGTCGACGGCCTCGTCGTCGGCGACCGCCCGCTCCGGCGCGTGGCGCTCGCGCGCCTGCGGCGCACGCTCGCGCGCGCCGTCGCGCAGGGGGGCGGCGCTGCCGCTCCGCTCCTCGCCACCCCGCCCGAGCTCCTCGACCCCGGCCGCGAGCGCGCTCCGGTCGCCGAGTTCACCCTCTTGGAGGACCCCCCGGGCCGCTGGTTCGAGGCGGACAACGGTCAGCCGGTCGTCTACCAGACCGCCGGCCACGACGCCGCCCTGGGCGAGGGCGCCTCGCTCGCGGCCATCGACGCCGCGCTCGCCGCGTGGACGAACGTGAGCGGCGCGAGCATCGTCCTCGAGCGCCAGGGGACGACCGTGCCCGCGCCGCTCAGCTGCGACGGGATCTCGCAGATCGTCTTCGCCGATCCCTTCCGCGAGATGCCGGACCCGGTCGCGTGCAGCGGCGTGCTCGCGCTCGGCGGCTACTGCACGTCCGCGGATACGGACGCGGTCGACGGCAAGACCTTCTATCGCATCACCGAAGGCAACATCACCTTCAACCGGGGCTTCGCCGGCTGCCCCTTCTGGAACGCGACCAACCTGGCCGAGGTCGCAACCCACGAGCTCGGCCACACGATCGGCATCGGCCACAGCTCCGAGAGCGACGTCGCGCCGCCGGTGCTGAAGGACGCCACCATGTACTACCGGGCGCACTTCGACGGACGCGGCGCCTCGGTGCACGCCGACGACATCGCGGCGGTGCGCTTCATCTACCCCGGTCCGGGCGGCGGCGACCCGAGGGTCGAGGACATCGACGGCGACGGCCTCCCCGACGCCGAGGACGACTGCCCCGCGATTCCGAACCCGGCGCAGACCGACACCGACGGCGACGGCCTGGGTGACCTCTGCGATCCGTGCCCGCTCGCGCCCGGCGGCGAGGGAGCCTGCCAGCCGATGTACGTGGGCCGGCTGCGCATGACGCTCGCCGGCCCGCGGAGCCGGCTCGTGTGGCGCGGCTCGCTCGATCTGCCCGACGGCACGCCGCCGTCCGCCGCCCGGGTGCTCCTGGTCGACGCGCGCGGCGTCGTGGTGGACACTGCGACCGGGAGCCCGCTCGCGCGTGCGGGCTCCCCCCGCCGACGCCTCCGCTACCGGAGCGGTCGCGCTCTGATCACGCTCCGTCCCCGCCGCGGGGGCCGCTACCGGGTCCGGGTCGCGGTGCGCGGCCTCGACCTCGGCGCGGACGGCATGTCGCTCCTGAGCGCGAGCCTCCAGGTCGGCTCCCAGAACTTCGCCGACTCGCTCAGCTGCGAGCGCCCCCGCCACCGCCACGTCACCTGCCGCGACTGAGGGCGGCGGGGGCACGCCGCTGCGATCGCCGCGGCGGCGGGGGGCGGCGTCGCCGCGACCTTCGAGGGCGCCGCGCGCGGCGCTCGCGGCAGGGCTGGCGACGGCCGCCGGCGCCCGAGCGGGAGCGCCGATGCCGCCCCCCGCCGCCGCGCACCGACGTTGCGGCCCACGTCCCCGCCCAGTAGAACGAACGCAATGAACCCGGCGGTGCGCGTTCGTGGCCTCCGCCACCTGGCGCTCCGGGTGCGCGACGTGCGCGCCGCGGCGCGCTTCTACACGGAGACCTTCGGCATGCGCGTCGTGTGGGAGCCCGACGGCGAGAACGCCTACCTGAGCACGGGGAGCGACAACCTGGCGCTGCATCAGGACCCGCACGCGGCGCCGGGAGGCGCGCTCGACCACCTGGGCTTCCTCGTGGCGACGGCGGACGAGGTCCACGCGGCGGCCGAGCAGCTGCGGGCGCGTGGCGTGCCCGTCGCGCACCCGCCCGCCGTCCACCGCGACGGCTCGGTCTCGTGCTACTGCCGCGATCCGGACGGCAACCTGATCCAGGTCCTCTACCTGCCCGGGATCGAGGCGTGAGCGAAGCCCGCCCGCTGCGGACCATCGCGGCCTGGGGCGTGCACCTCCTCACGGCGAGCACCGCACCCGCGGGCGTGCTCGCGATCCTCGCCGCCGAGCGGGGCGACGCGGCCGCCGCCATGGGCTGGATGGCCTACACCCTGGCCGTCGACTCGATCGACGGGACGCTCGCGCGCGCCGTCGGCGTGAAGCAGGTGCTGCCCTTCTTCGACGGAACGCGGCTCGACGACATCGTGGACTACTTCACCTACGTGATCGTGCCCGTGCTCTTCGTCCTCCGCTTCGACCTCCTGCCGCCGGCGCTCGGCGTGCCGGTGGCGCTCTGCCCGGTCATCGCCAGCGCCTACGGCTTCTGCCGCACCGACGCCAAGACGGCCGACCACTACTTCACCGGCTTCCCCTCGTACTGGAACATCATCGCCTTCTACCTCTACACGCTCGGGTGGCCGCAGGCGCTGAATGCCGCCGTCGTGCTCGTCTTCTCGGTCGGGGTGTTCGTGCCGATCCGCTACCTCTACCCCTCGCGCACGCCCGTGCTCCGCCCGCTCACGGTCGGGCTCGGCCTCGTCTGGGGCGGCGCGGTGGTCTGGTCGCTGGCGCACCTGGCGACCGTGCCGCGCACGCTGGTGGTCGCCTCGCTCGCCTTCCCGGCCTACTACGTGGGGCTCTCGCTCGCCCTCCACGTGCGGCGCGCGTGAGCGCGGATCTCGCGCGGCTCGCGGCGGGCGTGCTGCTCGTGCCCGAGGGCGCGCCCGAGCCGGTCGCCTTCGCGGCCGAGGAGCTGGGCGCGTACCTCGGGCGGATGTTCGGGCCGAGCCCGGTGCAGCGGAGCGTGGCGGGCCCGGGCGGGGCCTGGCTCTGCCTCGCGCCGGCGGACGCCCCGGTCGCGGTGCGGGCGCTCGCGGTGCCGGCGGGCGCGGAATGGGTCGTCCGACCGGCGGACGACGCGGCGGTGGTGAGCGGTGCGTCGCCGCGCGCACTCCTCGCCGGCGTCTACGGCCTCCTCGAAGCGGCCGGCTGCCGCTGGGCGCCACGCGGGACGCACGAGGAGCACGTTCCCCGCCCGGACACGGCGCGGCGCCCGGTGGCGGCGCTCGAGCTGCGGCCCGCCTTCGCCCGCCGCGCCTTCGCCGCCGACCTCGCGACCTGGCACTACGGCGTGCCGGAGCGGCTCGCCGCGCGCCTCCCCTCCGACGTGGCGTTCGTCGACTGGATGGCCAAGCGCGGCGCGACCGGGCTCCTCTTCATCCGCCACGCGAACGACACGCAGTGGGTCATCCCGGAGCTGGTGCCGGAGCTCCGCCGGCGCGGGCTCGACGTCGAGGGCGGCGGCCACGTGCTGGTCGAGCTGCTGCCCCGTTCGCTCTTCGCGGCGCACCCGGAGCGCTTCCCGCTCGCGCCCGACGGACGCCGCTCCGACCTGGGGAACGTGTGCGCGGCGAGCGCCGCGGCGCTCGCCGTGGTGCGCGAGCGCGCGGCGGCGGCGCTCGCTGCGCTCCCGGGCGCGACCGATTTCCATCTCTGGGGGCTCGATCTCCCGGGTGGCGGCTGGTGCGCGTGCCCGTCGTGCGCCAGGCTCTCGCCCGCCGACCAGGCGCTCAGCGTGTGCAACGCGGTCGCAGAGACGCTCGGCGCGGGCACCCGCGTCCTTCACCTCGCCTACCACGACACGCTCGAGTCGCCGCGCGCCGTGCGGCCCCACCCGCGCGTCTGGGCGGAGTTCGCACCGCGCGAGCGCTGCTACGCGCACCCGCTCGACGACCCCGCGTGCGCGACGAACGCCCCCTACCGCCGCGCCCTCGACGCGCACCTGACGCTCTTCGCGGGCCGCGTCCACGTGTTCGAGTACTACGGCGACGCGATCCTCTTCGGAGGCTGCACGGTGCCGCTCGCCGAGGTCGTGCAGCGGGACCTCGACTACTACGCCCGCGCGGGCGTGCGCGGCGTCTCCTGCCTCGTCTTCGGACAGTACAGCCTGTGGGCGTACGGCGTGAACGTGGAGGCGTTCGCACGCGGAGCGGTTTCGCCTGCCGCCGCCGCGAGCGCGCGCGGCACGCACGCCGCCGGCTTCGGGCGGGCGGCCGAGCCCGTGGCGCGTTACCTGGCGGCGCTCGAGCGCGTCATGGCCGGGGTGGTGACCTACGGCGACGTGCTCCTGCCGCCGGCCGAGGCCGAGCGCGCGGCCGCCGTCCGCGCCGCGCTCGCGGCCGCACGCCGGCAGGCCCCCGAGCTACGCCGCCTGCTGGCGGCGGCGCCGGTCCGCCTCGCCGCCGAGGAGCACCTCCTCGACTACACGTTCGCCGTGCTGGGGGCCCTCGAGCGCTGGCTCGCCGCGGCCGATGCGGAGGCCCGCGAAGCCGCGCTCGCCGCCCTGGCCGGCGCGGTCCGTCACGTGCGGGCGGCGGGGCTCGTGGGCGCCGGCACCTGGGGCCTGCACGACCTCGAGATCACGCACCACTTCTTCGCCGGCGCGCTGCGCGCACGCGGCGCCGGTCAGTAGTAGGTCCCCGTGAGCACGCACATCTCGTCGTCGGTGGTGACCCCGAAGGTGAGCGTGGTCGGATTGCCCGACCCGTCGCGCTTGACCGGCCGGGTGACGCCGTTGTCGTGCAGGCACTCGAAGTCGACCCAGTCGCCGGGTACCAGCACGACGGGCGGCTCGAACGGCCGGCTCACGGGGTGCGACCAGTCGAAGTTCTCGTAGGCCTTGCTGCCGTCGGACCACCGGGCGGTGAAGCGGAGCCCGCGCTTGTGCATGTGGCCGGAGAGGCCGAGCAGGTAGATCGGCGTCGTGCCGCCGTTGGTGAAGCGCCCGGGCTGCACCTTCTGCGTGAAGGGCGGCACGCTGATCGTGAACATGTCGTTGAAGTCGGTGAGCGTCTTGGCGATGTGCTCGGGCGTGCCCGGGTAGGGGTAGACGTTCGTCCACACCTTCATCTGGATGGGCACGTCGAAGTTGTTCGCGTAGTGGGCGTTGAGGCCGACGTAGGTCCCGGCCCGCAGGAGGCGCGCGATGCCGGGCGCGTAGAGGTCGATGTAGTACGGGGCCTGCGGTGACCCGGAGAGCGAGTTGCCGAACATCGCGCCCGAGGTGCAGCCGGTGTCACCCGCCTTCCACACGCCGACGGGCGGCGTGCCCTCCCTGTCCCACGGGAAGATCGCGAAGTGGTGCGTGCCAGGGTTCAGGAAGAACTCCCACTTGCCGACCGCGAGGTCGGTCGGGTTGGGGACCGCCATCCAGAGGCAGCCCTCCAGCTCCTCGCCGGGCGCGAGGGTCGGGCCGTCGAGCACGAGCTGGTAGCCGCCGGGCGGCGGCGGCGTGGGCGTGGTCGGCACGTAGTCGGGCTCCAGCAGGCAGGGCGCCGCCGCGACCACGCCCGTGCGCGGCGCGCCGGCGTCGATCCAGGCATCCACCAGGTCGATCTCGCTCTGCGTGAGGGCGAGGCCGACGAGCGGCATGCGCGCGCCCTCGCCGTCGGCGAGCGTGCCGTGGAGCTTCTGCGAGAGGAAGCTCTCGGCGGCGTGACCCGGGAGGACGCGGAGCTTCCCCGCGGCGGCAGCGGCCGGGTTCGAGGCGGGCACACCGACCAGGCTCTCGTAGGAGCTGCCGGGGAGGAGGTCGAGGCTCGCCTGACCGAAGACGCCGTGGCAGCTCGTCACCGTGCAGCCCCGGAAGGCGAGCACGCGTTGCTCGATCACCGCGTAGGTGTCGTCGCCCCGCGTGCAGGAGGTGGAGATCTGGGCCCGCGTCGCGCTGAAGCGTCGCCGGTACCTCGAGCGCCCGAGGCGAAGCGCGCCGGTCATCGTCCCGCAGGTGGCCGCGTCGACGGTGGCATTGAGACGGACCCGCGCGTTGTACTGGCCGCAGCCGCGCCAGTCGGCCCTGATGCGCGTGCCCCGCTTGGCCGCCCACACGTGCGCTTCCACCGGCGCGCAGCCGCTGCGGATCGAGACCTGAGGCGTCTCGAGGATGACCGCGTCGGTTCCCGGGCGCCCGGATCCCAGGAGCGGGGACCCCGGCAGGACGAAGCGCCCCGGCGCGCAGAGGGGTCTCACGGCGCTCGCAGCGGGCGAGGCGAGGAGCGCGATCAGCGGTAGCAAAACCCGGAGGGACATGGTGCCACCTCCTCGCCCGCGGAGCGGGCGCTACCCGACCAGCCACTCGAGCAGTGAGCGGATCTCCTTCTCGCCGAAAGGAGGCGGTGGCGCCTCGCCCTCGGCTCCCTTGCGTATCCAGCTCCCGTCCTCGCGGAGCAGGAGGTCGTACCAGTCCGCACCGGCAGGGTCGGCCGGATCGTATTGAATGACCGACGCCGTCGCGAGCGCCCCCACCGGCACCGGCCGCCCGCCCAGGTTGACGAGCGGGCTCACCACCACCTCGAGGCGGCGGTCGAGGAACTTGAGGACGAGCCGCGCACCGTCCGGGACCTCGATCCCCCCCAGGTTCTTCGGATTCAGGATCCTCTCGATCACGAGGAGCGGGGTCCCCGCCTCCTTGTTGACCGCCGCGGTCAAGGTCTCGAGGCTCCGGAAGAGCGCCTTCACGTGCTGGGCACGGAGCGCGAAGCGCTCCTTCTCGCGGTTGCCGCGGCGGCCGGGGACTGGGGAGGCGTGGGCGCGGTCGAGGGCCCGCTCGGCCATCTCCTTCGTCCACTCCCGCAACGCCGGGGAGCGAGCCGGCTCCGCGGCGCCCGCCTTCTGGCTGCGCGGCGCCTCGTGCACGAAAGCAAAGTACGGGAGGCCGCTGCGGCGTGTCAAGGCGAAGGCCCTGCCCGGCCGCGACGCTCGTACGGGGACGAGCCCGGCGAGCCCCTTCAGTTGAGCTGCGCCTGGACCTTGAGCTGCAGGATGTCGTGCCCCCGGAACGTGGCCAATCCGGCCCGCCGCGAGCCTTCGATGGCGACGTAGCTGGCGGCCAGGAGGACGTTGTCGGTCAGGCGGTAGACCACCGACGGCGCGAAGCCGAAGATGCCGCTCACATCGAGGATGGCCACGACGCGCGGCTCGAGCCTGCCGTGCAGGTAGTCGGTCTGGAGCGCGATCTGCATGAACTGGTTGTCGAACTTGTACTGGTCCTCGAAGCCCTTCGTGTTGGCCTTCTGGCAGGTGATGAAGAACTTGCCGTTGGGTCCGGGCTTGTCGCAGTCGGGGGTGCCCGGGATGCGTCCGAGCACGGTCGCCGGCTTCCCCGGCTTCTGCTCGCCCAGGTAGCGGAAGTCCATTCCGCGCCGCTCGAGGAGGTTCCACTGCCCGTGCCAGGCGGTCACCAGGACGAAGGAGTTCGTCGGGTTGAGGGGGCGGAAGAAGAAGAAGGTGTCGTAGCCGATCACCCAGCGCAGGTAGTCGGTCTTCGGGATCGTGTTGACGATCGGGCTCCCGTCGGGGTTCCTCGCGGTCGGCACCTGCCCGCGGGGGTTCAGGTTCTTCTCCGGGATGAAGGCGAGCTCGTCGATGAAGGCCTCCGCCTCGGTGCGGATCACGCCGCGCACCGTCGGTGAGAACCAGCTCGCGGAGACGCCCGCGACCGACTCCAGGCGCCGCTCGAGGATGGTGACCAGCGCGAGGGCCTTCGAGCACGGCCGCCCGGACGGCGTGAACCCCGCCTTGCTGCACACCGGCACGCGGAAGCCCCGATCGTCGATCTGGATCGGGACGATGCCGTTCGGGTTGCTCGCGCTCCGCGTGTTGTTCAGGCCGCCCGGGGTCGACAGCAGGGGGACGGGCGCCTGATTGAAGGTCCGGTAGAACCACCCCTGGAGCGTGTACTCCCGGAGGAGGAGGCTCTGCAGCCTCACCCCCCAGCGGGTGTTCGCCCAGCTCATGGCGGGCTGATGGCTCACGAGGTCCAGGTGCAGCAGCTTCCCGATCGCCGGCCCGCCGAGGGCGGTCACCTGGTTCTGCGGATCCGGGACGTCCGGGTTGAAGGGGCTCACCCCGGCCGTGATCGGATCGGTCGGCACGGTGGTGTCGACGACGCCCGGAATGACGTACGTGTCCAGGAAGCCGCTCGAGAGCGAGCCCCAGTCGTCGAACATCTTCACGGTGTTGCGGAGCGCCCAGGCCGGGATGCGGGCCTCCTCGAGATCCTGGATGAGGCCAGGGACGCCGAGGGTCAGGTCGAAGAGGTTGGTCACGTCGAGCAGCGCGATGTCGTCCGACTCGCCCCACGAGATCGCCTGCCGCCCCACGCGCGTGAACAGCCGGCCCTTGGTGTAGTCGAGGTAGAGCTCGTTGATCCGGTTGCGGCTCGCGTAGATGTGGCGCGGGTTCTTGTTCTGGTCGTTGAAGACGAAGGAGTCCTTGTTCACCTTGTCGGTCTCTGCGAAGCGCGCCTTGTACGCCTTGCGCGCGTCGTTCCACTCGGGGTCGAGGTAGTCGTAGAGCCCGTCGTAGAAGCCCCACCACGCGAAGCGGAACTTGAACTCATCGGGGGAGAGGAGCGAGAGACCCGGAACGTTGTCCGTCCAGTGCATGTAGTCGGTGAGCCGCGCGTCGAACTCGGGGTTGTAGAAGTTCCGGTGCTGCGCCAGGTCGCCGATCTTGTAGCGCGTCGGCTGGTCCTTCTCGGCGTCGTCCATCATGATGCCGAGCTGGGAGTAGACGCGCGCCCGGAGGTCGAAGTTGCGGTTGCCTCCCAGAAAGTAAGACTGCGCCGACGATCCGACCCCGAGGACGAGGCCGAGCACCAGCCAACCTGTCCAGGTCCGAATGGCGGGCCCTATCGAAGACTCCGCTGCGCTTGTCAAGCTTGGAGCGAGTGGGCGCGCTGGTCACCCGCTGCCGCAGCGTGTCGACGGAGCGAGCAGACGGGCCCCGAGTCCGACCTTCCGGGACCATCGCTTCCCATGAAGCAGAGCCCCGGAATGCCGTACCGCGCGCCGTCCCCATCCCGTCCTGCCCCCGCGCCACCCGCCGGGCCGGTGGGTTAGGAACCCTCTCCCGCCGGCCAGGTCAGCCACTGTGGTGTCCGCGAGGATGAGGGGCCGAGGCCATCCCTCCGGCTCGAGGGGCACGCGCCCGACGGATTCAGTTGAGCTGCGCCGTGACTCTCAGCTGCAGGATGTCGTGGCCACGGAACGCGCCGAATCCCGCCCGCCGCGAGCTCTCGATGGCGACGTAGGTCGCGCTCAGGAGGACGTTGTCCGTCAGGCGGTAGATCACCGACGGATTGAAGGCGAACATGCCGCTCACGTCGAGGAGCGCCACGATGCGCGGCTCGAGGAGGCCGTGCATGTAGTCGGTCTGGAGCGCGACCTGCAGGAACTGGTTATCGATCGTGTAGAGGTCCTCGAAGTTCTTCGGGTTCACCGTCTGGCACGTGAGCCCGAACTTGCCGTTGGCCCCGGGCTTGTCGCAGTCCGGGGTGCCCGGGATGCGTCCGAGCACCGTCGCCGGCTTCCCCGGCTTCTGCAGGCCGGCGTAGCGGAAGTCCATCCCGCGCCGCTCGAGGATGTTCCACTGGCCGTGCCAAGCGGTCACGAGGGTGAAGGAGTTCGTCGGGTTGAGCGGGCGGAAGAAGAAGAAGCGGTCGTAGCCGATCACCCAGCGCAGGAAGTCGGTCTTCGGGATCGTGTTGATGATCGGACTCCCGTCCGGGTTCTTCCCGAAAATCGGCACCTGCCCGCGGGGGTTCAGGTTCTTCTCCGGGATGAAGCCGAGCTCGTCGACGAAGGCCTCCGTCTCGAGGCGGATGACGCCGTCCACCCGCGGGCTGAACCAGCTCGCGGAGACGCCGGCGACCGACTCGAGGCGCCGCTCGAGGGTCACGACGGTCGCGAGGGCCTTCGAGCACGGCCGCCCGGACGGCGTGAACCCGGCCTTGCTGCACACCGGCACGCGGAAGCCCCGGTCGTCGATTTGGACGGGGGTGATGCCGTGCGGATTGCTTGCGCTCTTCAAAATGTTGAGGCCGCCCGGCGACGAGAGCAACGGGACGGGCGCTTCGTTGAACGTCCGGTAGAACCACCCCTGCAAGGTGTAATCGCGCAGGAGCACACCTTCGAGCCGGGCTCCCCAGCGGGTGTTCGCCCACGTCATCGCCGGCTGATGGCTCACGAGGTCCAGGTGGAGCAGCTTCCCGACCGCCGGGCCGCCGACCGCGGTTATCTGGTTCTGCGGATCCTGGACGTCCGGATTGAAGGGGCTGACGCCCGCCGTGATCGGATCGATCGGCACGGTCGTGTCGACCACGCCGGGTACGACGTAGGCGTCGGCGAAGATGCTCGACAGCGGGCCCATCGTCTCGGCCACCTTCACCGTGTTGCGGAACGCCCACACGGGGATGCGCGCCTCGTCGAGGTCCTGCATCAGGCCCGGCACGCCGAGGGTCAGGTCGAAGAGGTTGGTCACGTCGAGGAGCGCGATGTCGTCCGACTCGCCCCACGCGATCGCCTGCCGGCCCGCCCGCATGAAGACCCGCCCCTTGCTGTAGTCGAAGTAGAGCTCGTTGATGCGGTTGCGGCTCGCGTAGATGTGGCGCGGGTTCTTGTTCTGGTCGTTGAAGACGAAGGAGTCCTTGTTGACCTTGTCGGTCTCTGCGAAGCGCGCCTTGTACGCCTTGCGCGCGTCGTTCCACTCGGGGTCGAGGTAGTCGTAGAGCCCGTCGTAGAAACCCCACCACGCGAAGCGGAACTTGAACTCCTCGGGGGAGAGCAGCGAGAGGCCCGGGACGCGATCCGTCCAGCGCATGTAGTCGGTGAGCCGCGCGTCGAACTCGGGATTGTAGAAGTTCCGGTGCTGCGCCAGGTCGCCGAAGCTGTAGCGCGTCGGCTGGTCCTTCTCGGCGTCGTCCATCATGATGCCGAGCTGCGAGTAGACACGCGCGCGGATGTCGAAGTTCCGCCCCTTGTCCAGAAAGTAAGCCTGCGCGGTCGATCCGGCCCCGAGGACGGCGAGGCCGAGCACCAGCCAACGGGACCAGGTCCGCATGGCGGCGCCTATCGAATGATTCCAAAGCCCTTGTCAAGCTTTGGTGCCCGCCCCGGAGCCGGCGACTAACGGCGCAGCGTGTCGACCAGGGTGGCCTTCAGATGCTGGAGGAGGGTCTCGGAGCTGCCCGGGGCGTCGCTGCCGAGAAAGCCCTGCACGAGGACGCCGTAGAGGGCCGTCATGATGAGTCGAGCGTCCAGGTCAGGCTTCACGGTCGGGCGAAATACCCCCTTTTGGCGACCGCTGTCGAGGATGTCGGCGAGGAGGTTCCGATACACCCGCTGCAGCTCGTACATGTGCCCGACCACGTCGTCGGGATGCTTCTCGTCCCGCAGGATGAGGCTCACCACGAACTTGACCGAGTAGATGTTCTCGGAGACGAACGCGTAGTAGGCGTCGATCAGCTTCTTGATCTGATCGGTCTCGGAGAGGCCCTCGAGGTCGTCGAGCACGTTCACGACGTAGGGCTCGAGCGTGCGCTGGAGGGCGGTCCGGAAGAGCTTCTCCTTGTTCTCGAAGTGCCAGAAGATGAGCGCCTTCGAGACCTGGGCCTCCTTCGCGACCTGCGAGAGGGACGTGTTCGAGTAGCCGTGGGTCGAGAACAGGCGGGTCGCCGTCTCGAGGATCTTCTCCCGGGTGTCCACCGCCCGGCCAGGCTGCCCCAACCCCGCGCGGCCTGTCAATTGCGTCCGCTCCAGCTCACGCCCAGCGCGGGGCCGAGCGCCGCTCGCGCAGCGCGGGGCCCAGCGCCATGCCGGCCACGAAGCCGCCGATGTGGGCCCAGAAGGCGACCCCCCCCACGGCCGCGCGGCTGCCGAGGGTCGCCACCCCGGACATGAGCTGCCACAGGAACCAGATGAGCAGGAAGAAGACCGCCGGGATCTCGACCACCTGCAGGAAGAGGAAGATCGGCACCAGGGTCACGACGCGCGCGGTGGGAAAGAAGAGGAAGTAGGCCCCCGACACCCCGGCGATCGCCCCGCTCGCGCCCACCATGGGGACGTTCGAGCCGGGGCTCGAGAGGGCCTGGGTCGCGCCGGCCGCGGCGCCGCACAGGAGGTAGAAGAGGAGGTAGCGCAGGTGTCCGAGCCGGTCCTCGACGTTGTCCCCGAAGATATAGAGGTAGAGCATGTTGCCGAGGACATGGAGCCAGCCCCCGTGGAGGAACATGCTGGTGAGGAGCGTCTCGACCGCAAAGTTGCTCGGCACCAGGCCCCAGTGCTTGATGAGCAGCTCGGCCTGCCGGCCGCCGAGCGACACCTCGTAGCAGAACACGAGCACGTTGGCCGCGATGACGGCGTAGTTGACGATCGGGACCCGGGCGGACGGGATGGTGTCGCGGAGCGGGATCATGCCGCCGGCCCACCATGCCCGGCCGGTGGTGGCGCCACAATGCCCCGCGGGCTAGACTGCCGCCCCCTATGCTCCGGCACACCATCCGCGCGAGCCGGATCGTGCTCGGCCTGGCACTCGTGATCCTGGGCGTGGTCCTCGCGCTGCCGGGTGTCCCGGGGCCCGGGCTGCTCGTCATCTTCGTGGGGCTCACCGTGCTCGGCGGCGAGTTCGAGTGGGCGCGGCGGCTGCGCGACCGCCTGCAGGGGCTGCTCCGCCGCGCCAGCGGGAGGGTCGATGTCCAATAGCGAGAAAGACCGCCTGGGCGAGAAGCTGCACCAGAAGGAGAAGGCCGAGGAGGACCGCTACTTCGCCGAGCGCGACAAGGCGCTGCTCGAGAAGCTCCGGGGCGAGAAGGCCGCCGGGCGCTGCCCCACCTGCGGCACCGCGCTCGTGGAGGTCGAGCGGCAGGGCAAGACCAGCCACGAGTGCCCGGCCTGCCGGGGGCCGGCGCGATAGTTGTTCACCGGCATCATCCAGGCGACCGGCCGCGTCGAGCGGCGCGGGACGAGCGGCAGCGGAGCGCGTCTCACCATCGCCACTCCGCGGCCCCTCCCGCGCCTCGCGCTCGGCGAGAGCATCGCCGTGAACGGCGCCTGCCTCACCGTCGCCGCGCGGCGCGACCGGCGCTTCACGGTCGACGTTTCGCCCGAGACGCTGCGCCGCACCACGCTCGGCCGCATGGCCCCCGGGGCGCGTGTCAACCTCGAGCGCGCGCTCCGCATGGGCGACCGCATGGGCGGCCACATCGTCCAGGGCCACGTCGACGGCGTCGGACGCCTCGAGAAGGTGACGCGCGACGGCGACTGGCTCCTCTACCGCTTCCGCGCCCCCCGCACCCTCGTCCCCTACCTGGTCGAGAAGGGCTCGATCGCCGTCGACGGCGTGAGTCTCACGGTGTCCGCCTGCCGCGGCCCGAGCTTCACGGCGGCGCTCATCCCGCACACGCTCGAGCAGACGACGCTCGGCGAGCGCAAGCCGGGCGACCGCGTCAACCTCGAGGCCGACGTCCTCTTGAAGCAGATCGAGCGCATGCTGCGCGCCCGGAGCCCGTAGCTCGCGGCGTCGCGTGCGGGCGAGGGTGGGGACGCCGCCGGCGCTCCCGCTCCTCGGCCGACGGCCGGGCAAGCACGACCGGGCGGGCGTTCGGCCTCGTCGAAGGTCGCGCCGGCGGCGTCCCCACCCTCGCCCGCTGGCGTCTCAGGCGTCCGGACGCGCCGCACCCGCAGCGAGGTAGGGGAGCAGGGTGGCGCCGAGGTCGACGTGGGTGCCGAGCTGCTTGCCGATGCCGGAGAGCAGTCCCATGACGCGGCCGACGAGCAGGACGTCGGAGGGGACCTCCACGAGCGGGTTGGCGCGCATGATGCGCGGCAGGTCCGCGCCGAACTGCGCGATCATCTCGGGGTCGGCGAAGGATCGCCCGTTGCGGAGCGCCCAGCCGAGGAACGCCTCGCCCAGCCAGGCGAGGCTCTCGTCGGACTGCTCGCGCGTGCGAAAGCCGAGGGCGCGGAAGGCGGCCGCGACCGCGGCCCGATCGCCGCCCACGATGGCGGCCGTCAGGCGCGCGACGCCGTCGCGGAAGGCGGGCGGAAAGTCCTTGGCCAGGCCGAAGTCGAGCAGCACGAGCCGCCCGCCGGGCTGGACCAGGATGTTCCCCGGGTGCGGGTCGGCGTGGAAGAAGCCGTGGAGCAGTATCTGCTCGCAGAAGAGGTCGATCAGGCGCCGCGCGACGTCGGCCGGGTCGAGGCCGAACGCGCGCAGGCCCACGACGTCGGTCACGCGCACGCCGAGCGCGTACTCCATCACCAGCACGCGGCGCGTGCTGAGCTCGCGCACGATGGCGGGCACCAGGATGTCCGCCCGGCCGCTCAGGTGCGCGGCCATGCGCTCGGCGTTGTCCGCCTCGTGCACGAAGTCGAGCTCGAGCGGCACGTACTTCTCGACCTCGCGGATGAGGGCGCGGAAGTCGAAGTCGCGCTCGAGGCGCGCGAGGACGCCGATCAGCACGGCGAAGCTCCGGAGGTCCACGCGCACAACGCGTTCGATGTCCGGGTACTGCATCTTGACCGCCACCTCCCGCCCGTCTTGCAGCCGGCCGCGATGCACCTGCGCGAGCGAGGCCGAGGCGAGAGGCGCGGGATCGAGCTCCGCGAAGGCCGCCTCGACCGGCCGCCCGAGCTCCCGGCGGAGGAGCGGCAGGAAGGTAGCGAGCGGCCGCGGCGGCACCCGGTCCTGGAGGCGGGAGAGGACCTCCACGTATTCGGCGGGCAGGATGTCGGCGCGTGAGCCCAGGAACTGGCAGACCTTGATGGGCAGCCCCTCGAGGCGAGTCGCCAGGCGGTAGGCGGCCTCGGCGCTGCGGCGATGATGGCGGGCGAGACGCGCTCCGTCGCCGCACGCCGGGGCGACGCCGCGGCTGAGCTGGATCAGCTTGTAGCCGCCGTAGATACGCGCCACGAGGGCCGCGAGGGCGGAGAAGCGCCGCGCCGCCAGGAGCATGCGCGCATTGTGCGGGCTCGCCACCGGCGACGCAACGTCGCCTTGCAATCTCGCGCATCGGGCGGCAAGCTCCCGCCGCCGTGAGCGGCGAGCCCACCATCCGGATCGGTGACCGCGTCGTGCACCTCCAGGTGCCCGGCGTGTTCACCGTCGTCGCCCAACGCGGCCGGTTCTTCGAGGTGGAGAACGCGCGCGGCCTCCGCATGACCATCCACGAGGTCGCGCTCCGCCGCCTCGACGGCCCACCCCCGCCCCCCAGAAATACGTAACGTC
>Ga0209470_1001264_pt1 | contig 19021 bp, 11 predicted proteins | sample GraSoiAngelo_125_FD_185882 | JGI IMG/M metagenome (GOLD analysis project Ga0209470, IMG submission 185882) | Grasslands soil microbial communities from the Angelo Coastal Reserve, California, USA - 14_0927_05_40cm (SPAdes) (version 2) | ecosystem: Environmental > Terrestrial > Soil > Grasslands ... | reverse complement strand
CGCCCGCCGGTCGCGAGGCGAGTACCCCAAGCGAATCGCGCACCGCGTCAACTCCTCGGGCGAGTCGGGCAGGGCATGCGTCTGGAGATCGTGGACCATTTGAAGCTTGTGCTCCAGATCGCGCAGGAACAGATAGGCCCGGGTCAGTGCCGCCTGGTCGCCGGCGGCGAGCAGCCCATACCGCCGGAATCGAGCGAGCGCGCCCAGTGTGCTGCGCTCGCGAAGACCTCGCAGCCTGGCTCCGCACAATGCCTGGACCGCCTGCACAAGAAACTCGATCTCCCTGATCCCTCCCGTGCCCAGCTTGACGTTTCGGCGTTCCTGCCCCCGGCTGGCCATCCTGTCGTCAATCATTTCCTTCATCGCCTTCACCTGTTCGATGACCTCCGAAGCCGCACGGCTCCCCGCCCGGCCGTTCGGGAGCCCGAACACAAACGGCGCAACCGCGCGCAAGAACCCCCGACCGACCGATCGATCGCCCGCGACCGGCCATGCCTTTAGCAGCGCCAGCCGTTCCCAACCCTGCCCGCGCGTCCGGTAATACTGCTCATACCCGGCCAGCGGCCTGGCCAGCCGTCCCACAGCCCCCTCGGCGCGAAGCCGGAGGTCAACCCGGAACAGATACCCTTCCTGCGTACCGTCGCTCAGGGCCCGCGTGAGATCCCGGGCAAGGAGTTCGAAGTACTCCTCGTTTGGAACGGACGGTTGAGGGCCCCGATGTGTTTCGCCTTCATCGGACGCATAGACATAGATCAGATCGACATCGGAACTGAAGTTCAGCTCGCCGCCGCCGAGCTTCCCCATTGCCACGACGGCGAAGCCGGTCTCGACCAATCGCCCCTTCCCATCCCGGTGCATCGGCCTGCCGTACCGCCGTTGCAGCTCGGCCTCCACGATCTCGTACGCGGCCTGGAGCAAGACACAGGCGAGGTCAGACAGGGCGGCGGTGGTCTCCGGCACATCGGCCAGTCTCAGGAGATCCCGTACCCCGAGCCGGAGCATCGCACGCCGCCGGAATCGGCGAAGCGCCTCGAGCTTGAGCTCCACCGCCGCCACGTTTGCCAGTGCAGCCCGCACCTCTCGTTCCAGCTCAAGTCGAGACTGGCGCCGGGTCAGCACCCGTTCCTCGGCGAGCCAGTAGATCAGCACCGGATCGCGGATCAGCGTTTGCGCCATGGCCGGGCTGTTCCCAAAGATCGCGCAGAGGAGATGAAGAATGCGAGGCGCCATGATCAGGTAGTCAAACAGCTGGATGCGGTTGACGCCGGCCTGGAGAAATCGTTCCCAGTAGTTCAGGGCCAGGTCCGGATCGGCCGACCGGGCCACTGCCGCCAACAGGTCATCCAGGATCTTGGCCAGTCGCTCACGAGATCGGGGTTCGCCGGCCATCGCTTGAATATTGTCGTCCGCTCGTTTGATATCCTCGAACCCGAACGGCGCGAGCAGCTCGGTCACGGACTCGGCACTGAGTCCGGACGCCAGGAGCAGCGGGGCGGAGTCGCGGCGGCGCGCGGCATGCGGCCCGGCTCGCCTCGTCACCGCTCGGGGGCGGACTGGGGAGGAAGGCGTCATGGCTGGGCATTATACCGATGCGGTCAGGGACAGACAACGAGCCGGACTCAACATATACTCGGGGGCACACTCGCGGGTATACTGGAGGCTGCCGTGACGCCTGACCAGCTCCGACAGACGCTGAGATCGCTCTGCACCGACGTGGACGAAGAGCTCATCCGCGATTTCGTGTCCCGGATGGACGCAGAGTACTTCGATCGTTTTCAACCGACCGACATCGCGGCTCACATCACGCTCGCCGCGCGCCTCGATCCGGATCGACCCTGCCAGGTCTCGATAAACGACAGCGGCGACGGGCCGCTCGAGATCGTCGTGGTCGGCTACGACTACTTCTCCGCCTTCGCCACCATCTGCGGACTGCTCTCGGCCTTCGGGCTCGACATCCGGGAAGGGAGCATTTACACCTTCGCGGACGCAGCGCCGTCAGCGGGTCCCGTTTCATTGCGTCGCCCTGTCCCACGCCACCGGCCGCGGCGCAACCCCGGTCTCGCCCGAAAGAAAATCGTGGACGTCTTCCAGGTCCGCCCCTTGCCGGGAGTGCCGTTTGCGGCCGATCAGCAGCGCTTGTTTGTGCACGAACTCGACGGCATGGTCCGGCTGCTCGACGCGAACCGCTTTCAAGACGCCCGCAACCGCGTGAACCGCCGTCTGGTCGAGGCGCTCGGCCGATCCCGAGGCGCCTTCACCGGCCTGCTGAACCCGGTCCAGATCCGGTTCGACAACGAGACATCCGCCGGCGACACCATCATGGATATCCGATCCGTCGACACGCCCGGGTTCCTGTACGCCTTTTCCAACGCGCTCGCCATGCGAGGCATTTACATCAGCAAGGCCCGTTTCGAAAATGCGGGGGCAGAGCTGCACGACCGTTTTCACATACGCGGCCGGCATGGGCGCAAGATCGTGGATCCGGCCGAGCAGCAGGAGCTGCGGCTGACGGCGGCGTTGATCAAGCAGTTCACGCATTTCCTCACTTCGGCGCCGGACCCGGCAAAGGCGATCGACTACTTCGATCGGTTTCTGGACCGCATCCTGGAAGAGGCCCGCGATGGAAAAGCTCTGGAGTTTCTGAAGGGAAAACAAACCTTGACCCTGCTTGCCCGCCTCCTCGGCACCAGTGATTTCCTCTGGGAGGATTTCCTGCGGAAACAGCACGCCAATCTGTTACCGGTGCTGGAGGAGTATCAGCGCGTCGCTCTCGTCCGGCCCCGCTCCGAACTGATACGGGACCTGCGCAAGCGGCTTGCCGGGGGGCGGAACGACGCCACGCGGCGACGTGTCTTGAATCAGTTCAAGGACCAGGAAATGTTCCGGATCGACATGAAGCACCTGCTCGACCCTTCCTCCACATTACCGGACTTTTCCCGCGCGCTCACCGAGCTGGCCGAGGTGGTGGTCGAACAGACCGCCCGCACCTGCCAGGCCGTGCTTTCCCGTGCTCACGGTGCCCCCCGGCTGGCCAGCGGAGGACCATGTCCGTTCACCGTGTTCGGCCTTGGCAAGTTCGGCGGTGGGGAGCTCGGGTATGCGTCCGACATTGAAGTGCTGTTCGTCTATGGCGGGGCGGGCCGGACCGCCGGGCGCCGCCCTCTGGACAACAGTGAGTACTTCGAGCGGCTGGCTCAGGAAATCCTGCAGTGGATCGAGGCGAAGACGGAGGGCATCTTTCACCTCGACGTGCGGCTGCGGCCGCATGGAAGCAAGGGCTTGCTCGCCAATACGCTGGCGGAGCTGCGAACCTATTACAGCTATTCGGGACTGAGTGCCCCGTACGAACGCCAGGCCTTGATCAAGCTACGCTTCGTGGCGGGGGACGAGGCGTTGGGACGCCAGGTAGAAAGGCATCGCGACGCGTTTGTGTACAGCGGCGAGCCCTGGGACCTCGCGGCCGCGCTCGACCTCCGCCGACGCCAGGTGCAGGAGTTGGTCGAACCGGGGCGAACGAACGTGAAGTACAGCCCCGGCGGGCTGATCGACGTCGAATACGCGGTCCAGTATCTCCAACTCATGCACGGCCATCAGGCTCCTCGTCTGAGAACGCCCAACACCCTGAAGGCGATCGTCGCGTTGGGCCAGGAACGCGTCCTGAAACCGGATGAGATGAGTGGGCTCCAACAGGCCTATGTGTTCCTCAGAGGGTTGATTGACGCGCTCCGCATTGTGCGTGGGAACGCCAAAGACCTCGTCCTCCCGCCTCAGGACTCCGATGCCTTCATCTTTCTTTCCCGGCGCCTCGGGTACGCCGCCGAGCGCTGGGAGGACGGCGCCTCCCGGCTCGCCGCCGACATGACCCGGCACATGGCCTGGACACAGCAGTTCTTCACCGATCGGTTCGGAGCCGTCACGCAGGATTGAAGACCGGAGCGGGTGCCTGCAGCGGCTTAGGATTGGCTTCTTTCTTCTCCGCCGACTTTACCACGCCGGCCTTCCTCGTCTCGCCTGCTCGTACCCTATGCATCTTCTCGCGGGTGTGGTAGGGCACCAGCCCTTCCAAGACCGAGGGCAGCTTATCGCAAGGAACATCTTCGAGAATCTTGACCGCCAGCTTGGGATTGGGTCCCGAGCGGCCTCCTACATACACATCCACCGCATCCACCACCTGACCATCGACCTTGGTGCTTTTGCCCAGGAGGCCGATGTCCGCGACAGTATGGTTGCCGCACCCGGCTGGACAACCGGACCAGTGCATCGTGATCGGCTTGATCCCGGGGCCCAGTTTCGCTTCGAGCGCCCTGGCCGTTTCCAGCGCCCGGCTCTTGGTCTCAATGACCGCCAGATTGCAGTAGTCAATCCCGACACAACTGACCAACCCCTTCAGAATCGGCGAGGGATTGTAGGCAAACTTCTTGAGCAATGGGTGTTCGGTTAGATCCCCCACCTTCCGATCTGGCACATTCGGAACGATCAACGTCTGGGCCGGTGAAATGCGAATCTCGCCCGTCCCATACCGCTCGGCCAGCGCCGCAATGCTCTTCAGATCTTCCGCCTCGATTCGTCCCACTGGCACTTTCAACCCCACATAGTTCATGCCAGGCTGCTTTTGACGATAGATCCCACCATGGTCATTCACAGATGGTTTGCGCGCATCCGTCCCGGCCGGTATAAGGGCTCGGCCGACCCGGGCCTCTACTTCCTTCCGGAAGCGCGCCTCACCCCAATCGTCCAAGAGGAATGCGAGGCGTGCGTTGTTCCGCGACTCGCGGTAGCCGAAGTCTCGATAGACAAAGGTGATCGCCTGGAACGCCTCCACCGCTTCCTGTGCGGTGACAAAGATATCCAAGGGGCTCGCAATCCGATAACCGCCTGATCCGTTTTTGCCCCCCGCCAGCACGTTGAACCCGAGGATTTTCATCCCATCGCTCTCACGGTAGGCTGGGACTAGGGCGAGATCCTGCGTCTCAGTGTGCAGGCAGTTGTCAGGACAGCCTGTGACTGCGACGTTGTACTTCCGGGGCAGGTTGGTGTATTCGCGATTGTAGAGGATTTCCTGGGTTATTGCCATCACGACCGGCGTGGCGTCCAGGATCTCATCAGGGTTCAACCCCGCGACCGGACAGGTCATGATGTTCCGGACGTTGTCCATGCCGGTCTGCATCGCATTCAGCCCGACTTCCTCCATCTTGGCAAAGATCGTCGGGACATGCTCAATCCGGATGTGCCGGAGCTGCACCTGCTGGCGCGTGGTCAGGTCCAGGAGCTGGTTCCCATGGGTGGCCGCGATCTCGGCGAGCGCCCGCATCTGGTAGGAGGCCGTTCTCCCTCCGGGGATCCGAACCCGGATCATGAAGAAGCCGGGGGTCGGGGTCCGGAGAAACAGGCCATACCATTTCAAACGCTGGATGTCGCCCTCAGAAATCGATTCCCAGCCCGTCCGGGCGTACTCCGCGATGGCGTCCTTGATCTCCAAGCCATCGCGCTCTTGCTTGAACTCTTCGATCTTGTTCATGCTGAAGCTGAGTGGCTGGGTACGGAGGCCTGCGGCGCACGCTTCGCCTCCGGAGTGGCTTGAGGAATGGGGGTGCTGGCAAGCCAGTACAGCCCCCCCACAAACACGCTGCCGCCGATCACGTTACCCAGCACAACATAGCTTTGATTCCACAGAAAGCCTGTCCAGCTCACTGAGGCCGGATGAGGGAGGAACAGCGCCATCCCCAGCAGGGATTGGTTAGCAATGCTGTGCTCGAACCCGCTCCCGACGAAGGCGAACAGACACCAGAAAATCAAAACCAGTTTCGCGGCGTCGTTGGTGGTTCGCCCGGCGGTCCAGACTGCTAGGCAAACCAGCCAGTTGCACAGGATTCCGCGGACCATTAGTTCCCATCCAGACAGGTTCATCTTCGTGGCCGCAACCTTCATGAGCAGATCAACCTGCGGCGCCTGCGAGAGCACGCCGGACTGGGCCACCAGCCAGGCGAGCCCAAGCGAACCGGCCAGGTTCCCGGCCAGCGAGACGGCAAAGATCCATGTTAGCGTGCCCCAGGAAATCTCTCGCGTCAGCGCGCCGACCGCGCAGACCATGTTGTTCCCGGTAAATAGCTCCGATCCGGCGAAAATGACTAGAGCGAGGGCTATCCCGAAGGCCGCACCCATCACCAGTTTGAAGGCGGGTGAGCCAGCCGCTGCGAACGGCGCCCCGATACTGAAAATAAGGGTGATGCCGAAACCCAGATACACGCCGGCCACTGCCGAGAGGATGAGGTAGCCGGCGGGCATGTGCTCGAGGTAGTTCGCCTTGGCTTTGGACTGCTCTGCGATCCTGGTAATGTCGGGGCGATGCATCAGGCCGCCGCCCGGTTAAGGAATACCAGGTAGTCGCATCTCCCCGTCCGCTGTAACGACACTTCCCCGGATCGGCTCAGCCTGTCTAGAGCCAAGAACACCGGCGTCCAGCTCAAGCCAGGAAGCGATGCCAGCATCTCGATCGTCTGCGGTCCCCGACCCCTCAATGCCGAAAGCAGCCGTTCCTCAGTGGACAATTGCCTGTCGCACTCTTGCGCCGTCATGCTCATGGTGACCTCCATGAACACAGAGGTGAGCAACTTCAATGCCAGTCGGATATCGCGGATATTCAGCTAAAAACGCGGCCCTGGATGGTGGAGGGAGCGTGAGACCCGACAATTTTGTAGGAAATCAGACAAAATGGAGGGAGAATGGGTGCGCTAGGCTCATCGCTCCCGCGCCTCTCGGAGCGACCCTTTCGGACTTTGCCGGGTGGAAGCCTTCGGAAATTCCTTCGCGGACTCAGTCAGTTTCCGCTTTCCTTCCCGGCCAAGTCTCGATGGGTTCCCCGCTCCTTCGGCAAAGTGCGCTATGAGCCCTAGCGCACCCAAGCGGGACGACGTGAAGAGTACAGAGAGGGATGCGGGTTATCTTGGTTGGGGTCGGCCGAGTGGGCTGGAGTATGGCGGTTGGGCACAAGATGAGCACAGGTGAGATGCGCCTAGCCTTCTTCAGATGGCCACTTGAGGCTGATCATGAAGCCTTTGATCTCTTTCTCTGCCTTGCCTCTTATGGCCTCGCTGTAGGCCATGCGGTACTTAATGAAGTACTCCCCGAGTCTGAATAAGCGCAAATCAGAAATTCCCTTTGGGCGTTTACGTGATGGTTTAGATTTCGCTCGAAAATCTTGCATGGTCATGACCGCCATTTTGCCACTGTAGCTTTTCCCGTTTTGCGTAACGCGGGCAGGTCCTTCGGATATGAGTTGAGCGTCAGGGCTATTTCTCAAGACCGTGCCCATTACTCCCTGAAAATGCTCTTCCAGGGGATCCTTCCTTACTTCGAGAGTCGACCGCCATGCAGGATACACTTGAACAGTGAGCATGATACCGGTATCCGAGTTGTATTCAACGCTAACGTCGCGGCCATGACGGTCATTGTTGTGCATATCCAATCGTAGAAAATGCCCAACTTTCTTGGGGAAAACGAAATTGGAGAACTCGTGAACGTAACTCTCGTCCGATCCCTCAGGTCCCAGCGGCCTAAGCCCAGGTATTTCTGAATAAATACAGGAAATGAGTAGACATGTGCTCACTGCTGCCACAAGGACGCGAAATCCCCGAGTGAATGAGAAGAATGAGATCATTCCGGCTTGCTTTTGATCTCCATGATCCTCTGGTCGAGTCGATAACGCACCCATGGTAGGTAAAACAGCCTATCACGAAAACGCTCATCAGGCGAGCCCGCTCATCAATTGCAAGGTCGTCACAACACCAACGTGATGCTCAAACAGGCCTTCTAACGATGCCACTCGTCACTCGCACGGCAGTAACAACAGCAATGTGACGGTCAAAACGGTCATCCACCGAGGCCGCAGGCGAGCCGGAATCCGAGGCGTACTTTACCTCGTACGTTGAGGATTCCGGCGACCCGAGAACGACGGTGGGGACCGTTTTCACCGTCACGAATAGGCGCGCTCGTTGTGCTGGCTGAGATCCAGTCCCATCCGTTCCTGATCTGAAGAGACTCTCAACCCAACCACGCGGTTCACCAGTTTCAGGATCAGATAGGTCCCAACGAAAGAGAACAACGCCGTGGTGAGAGCTGTTAAGCCCTGAATCCCCAACTGACTCGGATTCCCGAAAAAGAGGCCATCCGCACCTCCCGGGTTGATCGCCTTGGAGGCCAGCAGGCCCACTGCCAGAATCCCAAGGGTTCCGCCGACTCCATGGATGCCGACGACATCGAGCGAGTCGTCATAGCCGAGCTTCCCCTTCCAGGTGATGGCCAGATAGGACAAGGAACCAGCCAGGAACCCGATCAGCACGGCTGAAAACGGCCCTACATAGCCGGCTCCGGGGGTAACTGTCGCCAAGCCGGCCACCGCGCCGCTGGCCACCCCCAGCACCGTGGGCGTGCCCCGGTGCAACCATTCCACCAGCAGCCAGGTTAAGGCGGCTGTCGCCGCGGCCGTATGGGTCGCCACAAACGCTCCCACCGCCGTCTGGTTCGCGCCCAGCGCGCTTCCCGCATTGAATCCGAACCAGCCAAACCACAGCAGTCCGGTCCCCAGGAGCGTCAACGGCAGGTTGTGAGGCGCCATGTACTCGGTCCCATAGCCGTGACGCTGACCGAGCACCATCGCGCAGGCTAGGGCACTGACGCCAGAGCTGATGTGCACGACGGCTCCCCCGGCGAAATCCAGGGCCCCCAGCTTGCCCAGCCAGCCGCCACCCCAGATCCAATGCGCTACCGGGCAGTAGATCAGCAGGGACCAAAGGACACTGAACCACAGCAGCGCGCTGAACTTCATCCGTTCGGCGAAGGCCCCGGTGATTAAGGCCGGCGTGATCGCCGCGAACATGAGTTGAAACACCATGAACGCCTGGTGTGGAATGGTCGGACCGTAGGTCGGATGGGGGGCCATGCCGACGCCGCTCAGCCCGGCCCACTCGAGCCCTCCGATCACCCCTCTGTGATCCGGACCAAAGGCCAAGCTGTATCCGAACAGGATCCAGAGCAAGCTGACCAGGCACAGGATGACGAAACTGTGCATGATCGTGCCCAGCACGTTCTTGCTTCGCACGAGTCCCCCATAAAACAGCGCGAGACCTGGCACGATCATGGCGAACACCAGCGCTGAGGAGGTCAGCACCCAGGCCGTGTCCGCAGCACTGACCTGGGGCTGGATCGGCGGCGCCATCTCCTGCGCCCAGCCGGCCGTTCCGCCGGCCGTCACGATCAGACAGAGAAGCCCCGCCCACAGTCCCATCCTGCTCATCCGTGAGGTCATGATGTTCTCCTACGACCGAACCTGCAACCAGTCAGCCCTCGATGTCGGAGGTGTCGCCGGATCCATGCGGCGGGCTGTCCGTCGCATGAACCCGGAACAACCAACCCATCGCCTACTTCGCCGGCGCCCATCCTTCATCGTTCGAGTACGGCGCGGCACTCCGGGCTGCCGCGTGGCCCACTACCCGTTACGCCTGACGCATGGCATGTCACGTGTTTCAGAACGTCTTGTACTCCAGCCACTTGCCGTTCAGGGTGATCTTGCAACGAGCCTCGCCTTGACTGCCGGTCACGCGTTCCATGTCCAGCGTAAAATCGATCGCGCTCATGATGCCGTCGCCGAACATCTCGTTCGCCATTTCACGGAGGGCATCTCCATACACCCCGATGATCTCCATGAGCCGGTATTTGAATGGGTCGGTTGTGTTCGGAAAGTCGGTCCGAACCGGAAATTTCGCGAGCGACTCTGTCGTCTCCTTATCAAGCTCCAGCGCCGTTCCCACTTTCTTGGCTTCGTCTTGGCTCAGACGATGATTGCCATGCAGCGCTGCCGCCAAGAACGTCGGATTTTTCCCGACCGTTTTTGCTAGTTCCGCAATCGTCACCTTTTTCTCCAGCCGCTTGGCTTTGATGATGTCTCGGGCTTTCTTGCTCCCCATCTTCCCATTCGTTTCCATTTCGTTCCCTCCTTCTTTCTGATGCGTCCCTGCCACGCGGTCAACGCAGCACGGATGCGTCCCTCTCAAAATTCACCTCGACCGGAGCTTCACTGGCAGACTGGTCCGGGGGTCCTCCGTCGCCGCCCGTCTCATGTTTGGCGTGTCGAACGAGGAAATGAATGATGTGGTTTCTGATCTTGTAGTAGTGCGGATGCTCGATGACCGTTTCCCGCGTGCGTGGTCGTGGAATCGTCACGTCCACGATTTCCGCGATGCGCGCGGAAGGCCCGTTCGTCATCAGCATGATCCGGTCGGAGAGCAGGATGGCCTCATCGACATCGTGCGTCACCATGAAGACGGTGTTCCGGGTCGTATTCCACATCTGAACCAACTCCTCCTGGATCACGCCGCGAGTCAGGGCATCGATCTGCGCGAACGGTTCGTCCAGGAGCAAGACTTTCGGCTCGATCGAAAAGGCCCGCGCCAGTCCGACCCGCTGCTTCATGCCCCCTGACAGCGCCGTCGGCCGTTTGTCTTCGGCTCCCTTCAGTCCGACTAGGTCAATGTATTTGTGGACGTGCGCGGCAATTTTCTCACGGTCCCAGTCCGGGTAGCCCGCCCTGACGGCCAATCGGATATTCTGGAAGACGGTCATCCACGGCATCAGCGAGAAGGTCTGGAATACGACCATCCGATCCAACCCTGGTCCGCTCACCTCCTTTCCATTCAAGATAATGGCCCCTTCTGACATCGTTTCGAGCCCGGCAATGATGTTCAATAGGGTGGTCTTGCCGCAGCCCGAATGCCCGATGGTGGTGACGAACTCGCCTTTGTCGATTTTGATCGTCACATCCTTGAAGACACACACCTGGCCGGTCCCGGATGGACTCGAAAAGTACTTGGTCACGTGATCGATCTCGAGGAACGCCATCGGTTACTCCTGATAGGTCACGAGCCCGGCGAGCTTGTTGAAACCCGAATCTAAAATGACTCCCACCACTCCCACGACCAGGATGGCGAAGATCACGCCGGCGATGTCGAGATTGTTCCATTCAATCCAGCTGAGATAGCCGACCCCAAGCTCGCCCAGGAGCATCTCGGCCGGGACAACCGCCACCAGGGCACTCCCGAATGAGATGCGCAGCCCGGCCACGATCGCCGGCGCCGCCCCGGGCAGGATGACCCTGTACAGGCGTCGCAGCCAAGAGAGCTGCAGGATTGCGGCCACGTGAAGGTAATCCTTGCGCAAGGTATTCACGCCGAACGCCGTCGTGGCCAGGGTCGGCCAGAGCGAGGCCATGAACACGACCAGCACGGCTGTCCATTTCGGATCCTTCACCGTGTAGAGCAGCAGCGGCATCCAAGCCAGCGGCGAAATCGGCTTGAGGATCTGGATATAGGGATTGACCGCCCGGAACAGGACTTTATTGAGCCCCAGGAGCACACCCATGATGACGGCCACCACGGACGCCGCAAGAAACCCGGCTCCGAAGCGGGAGACCGTATAGAGCACCAAGTAGGCGATGCCGTGATCATTAGTCCCCTTTATCTCGAATGCCTCCCCCAACTCAACCCACGCTTTCTCCAGAACCGCCAGCGGCCCCGGGACGCCCTTCACCTTTTCCTTCTCCGGATTCCAGACATACCCGCCGTCTGGCGTCCGCACGATGTCGCCATTGAACTCCATCGTCTGAAGTTGTTCCTGGGTCAGACCCTTCGGATCAAAGGCCTCGCGTAATGTGAACAGGTGCCAGGCCAGCAGGAATACCAACAGGAACGTCCCCGACATGAACACCGTGTCCTTGAAATTTCCTGTCCGCTCCCCCGCCATTGCCATACCTTCTTGATCTCCTTTTTTCTCTTCCCCTCTACAGAGGGCGGCGCCAGGCTGCCCTTACTGCGCGCCTATTCTTTACCTTCCTCACTTCCACAACCAGGAGGGATGGCCTGACTGCCCTTTACTGCGCGCGTCATCACCCGTTGCATGAAACTGAGCAACGGGTACCCGGCACACCATCCACCTCATTTGCTCAGAGGGCGGGCGGCTGGGCTGGCCTTCACTGCGCGCGTCCACCGAGCACTCCATCCGCCTAGGCCCGGAACCAATCAATCCTGAGTGCGCGGTGCGCGAGCACAACGGGCAGCCCTGCCGCCCCGCCCCTCTTTTTTGTGTGCGCGACGCGCGAGCACGAAGGGCGGTCTGGCCAGCCCTCCGTTCTCTTTACGTCATGCTGTGAATCTTGAAACTCTTGACATAGGCGTCGGCCAGGTTTGGATCGAATACCTTGCCCATGATCGTGTGTTTGGTCGAGGTGGCCTTGTGCGTCGGGTAACCCAGTTCTTTCTCGATACGATCACAGCCTGCCGCGAGATAGACCTGCTCCGCCACCGCCTTGTAGTTCACCTCACCCTTGAGATGTCCCCAGCGCTTCATCTGGGTGAGGATCCAGATCGCCATGGAATGCCAGGGATAGGGATCAAAGTCGATCCGGTCCGGGACCTTCTGGATATTGCCGAGGCCGTCAGCGTAGGTACCGGTGAGGATCTGCTCCAACACAATCACCGGCTGATTGAGATAGTTCGTGGGCGCGATCGCAGCGGCGATCTCCTTTCTATGCGCCGGATCGGACGCGTAGTGCGTCGCATCCACGATCGCCCTCCATAGCGCCCCAAAGGTGTTGGGATACTGGGTGGCGAACTCCTTCGTCACGACGAACGCGCAGCAGGGGTGGCGATCCCAGATGTCCTTGGAGAGCTTATAGATGAAGCCGGCATTTTCGTAGACCGCGCGCTGGTTGAACGGATCGGGGCCCAGGTACCCGTCCACATTACCCGCCTTCAGGTTCGCCACCATTTCAGCAGGTGGCACGATTCTGATCTGGACATCCTTGTCCGGATGGATTCCGCCCTCGGCCAGGAAGTACCGCAGCAGATAATTGTGCATGGAGAAATCGAACGGGACGCAGAAGCGGAAGCCTTTCATGTCCGCCGCCGCCTTCACGCCCTTATGCTTGATGTGCAGCGTGATGGCCTGTCCATTGATATTCTCCACGGCCGGCATGTAAAACGGCGTCGGCAACGAGCCCGCGCCCAGCGTGAACGCCAGCGGCATGGGCGAGAGGAAATGCGAAGCATCCACCTCCTTGTTCACCGCCCAGTCCCGGATCATGGCCCATCCGGCCGCGCGTTTGACCGACGCGTTCAGACCATGCTTTTTGTAGAAGCCCAAGGGCTCCGCCATGATGATCGGGGTGCCACACGTGATCGGAATGAAGCCGATACTGACATCCTTCTTTTCGGGCTTGCCGACCGGATCGGCCGCAAACGCCGTGAGTCTTCCTAACGGAAACAACTCTGCGATCAGTCCTGTCAACGCCGAGGCTCCCAGACCGACCAGCAACTGGCGCCGGGTCGGCCCAGCAGCCCGCAAGACCGCGCTCACTACCGTCTGCTCGACCGTCCGCTCGAAATATTCCTCTGATGAAGGTCTGTTCTCCATTGATCCCTCCTTGCCATAGCAGAGTTTCAATTTCCTACCCACACCCTCTCCCCCAAATGGGACAAGTGAACTCTCATCCCGGCAGGTAGGCCGGGCTGACTTCACTCCGAGCTTACCCATCTCAACTCCATTCTCTTCGTATAAGGGGTAGCCTGATCGTCCTTCACTGCGCGCATCGAGCGACCACCGTCCTTTCGACCTCTCGCTCAGACGGCTTCTCGGAAGATTGAGTGTTTCCCATAGTGCCCCTCCTTCTTTTCCCTCACCTCTCCTCTCTAGTTGGGCGAGGAATCCTTGAGGAGGCGGTTGGGGTGCTCGCTATTGCGGCCGTCGAGCGAGCACATTCTGATCGTGCGCGCTCCGGGAGCAGGGCGAGCATCCCAACCGCCTCCTTCCTCAGTGTTCGTTCCCCTCGCTAATCCCATACTTCCGCATCTTGTACGCCACCTGCCGGGGCGTCAGCCCCAGCGCACGAGCCGCCTTCGCCTGGATCCATCCGACTCGCTCGAGGGCGCCCAGCAGCCGCTGTCGCTCGATCGCCTGCAGGCTCGCGCCGAGCGGTGGTCCTTCCCGCCGTTCCCTTCGTTCCGGACCGAACTCGCTGTCTGTCACCTGCCTCATGTCGGCAAAGTAGCCACGCAGCGATGGAGGGATGGCCTCGAACGTCACATGCTCGTGATCGGGGTCGGCCATCACCACGAGTCTTTCGACGCAGTTTTGAAGCTCCCGAACATTCCCGGGCCAGTGATAGCGGCCCATCAGCGCCAAGAGCTCGCGCCCCAACCGGACCTGCCGGCGGTTCTCACGATTGAAACGCGACAGGAAATAGTCGATGAGCAGCGGGATGTCCCCGTCGCGCTCTCGCAACGGCGGCAGCGTCATCGGCACGACGTTCAGGCGGTAATAGAGGTCTTCCCGAAACGCTCCCGTCTGGACCATCGCCTCCAGGTCTCGGTGTGTGGCGGAGATCACGCGTACATCGACCGTCACAAGCCGGCTTCCTCCGACGCGTTCGAAACACTTGTCTTGCAGGACGCGGAGGAGCTTCACTTGCGTAGCAGGGGGGATGTCCCCGATCTCGTCCAGGAACAACGTGCCACCATCGGCCAGCTCAAACCGCCCCTTGCGTGTTTCGACCGCGCCGGTGAACGCTCCCCGTTCGTGCCCGAACAGCTCGCTTTCCAGCAAGGTCTCGGCGACCGCCGCGCAGTGCAACCGCACGAACGGGCCCTTTGCTCTGGGCCCTTGCAAGTGGATCGCCTTCGCCACCAGCTCTTTCCCGGTTCCGCTCTCTCCTCGCAGCAGGACCGTGGCCTGGCTGCCGCTCACACGCCTGATGGCCTCGTAGACCAGGCCCATCGCATGGCTCCGCCCCACGATGCTCGGGAGGACGCCCCCCGCCATGGCTCCTCCACGTGTTTTCCCGGTGCTGCTTTCGTCCTGCAGTATGAGCGGTTCGCTGAGGACCCGAACGTCGTGCTCCTCGGCTACGCCCCCGCGGAAAACCCGCCTGGCTCGTACTACCTGTAGCCGATCCTGCAGGAGCTCCAGCGCTTGGTCGAGTCTCCGCTCCGGAGAGTCCGAGCCAACCAACGCCCTGGCGATCTCCTCAAGAACCGCGCATTCCTCCGTCAGCTTCGTGTCCGCAACGTCCGTCACACCCACGTCCTCAGGTCCCTCCACCGGCGTTCAGATTCAAGGGGCAAACAAAAAGGCGCCAGCGCTGCCGATCTGGAGAGGCCTCGGTCAGCGACCTCTCGGCAGCACTGGCGCCCTTGCCAGTTGGCCCGTTGCATTGACCCATTGCTTTGACCCGTTGCAACAAAGAGCAACGGGTTCCCGAGCAGTGGGTACTCCGAGCAACGAGCATTCGGTCCGACGACGTTGTCGGACCTAACTATGAGCCAACAGCAAGTAGCTGGCAGCGAGCAGCAATACACTCCTCGCTGTTCACTGTCAGTAATCGCCTCTCGCTATTCGCTGCTAGCTGTTTGCTGCTTACTTACACGTCGAAGTACATGAAAAATTCGTACGGATGCGGGCGGAGCCGCAACGCGTCCACCTCGCGCCCGCGCTTGTAGGCAATCCAGGTTTCGATCAGATCCTCGCTGAACACGCCTCCCTTGAGGAGGAACTGATGGTCCTTCTCGAGGTGTTTCATCGCATCATCAAGGCTTCCGGGCATGGTCGGAATCCTGGCAGCCTCTCTGGGTTCCAGATCATAGAGATCCTTGTCCATCGGCTCGCCCGGGTCGAGCTTATTCTCAATGCCGTCCAGCCCGGCCATCAGCATCGCGGCAAAGGCCAGGTACGGATTGCAGGCCGGGTCGGGAAACCGCACCTCGATCCGCTTGGCTTTGGGACTCGGTGAGTACATCGGGATCCGAATGCCGGCGGAACGATTGCGGCTGGAATAGGCCAGCAGAACGGGCGCCTCGAACCCCGGGGTCAGCCGCTTGTAGGAGTTCGTGGTTGGGTTCATCAGGGCCGCCAGGGCGGGCGCATGCTTCATGATGCCGCCGATATAGAACAGGCAGAGCTGGGAGACACCGGCATACTCCTTTCCGGCAAACAACGGCTTCCCTTCCTTCCAGATGCTCTGGTGGGTGTGCATGCCGGATCCGTTATCGCCGAAAAGCGGCTTGGGCATGAACGTCACGCACTTGTTGTGCCGACGGGCCACATTCTTCACGATGTACTTGTACATCATCATTTTGTCGGCCATGGCGACCAGGGAGTCGAACCGTAGATCGATCTCGGCCTGCCCCGCCGTCGCCACCTCGTGGTGCTGCTTCTCGACCTGCATGCCGGCTTTCTGCATCTCAAGGATCATCTCGCTTCTGATGTCCTGGAGCGTGTCGGTGGGTGCGACCGGAAAGTAGCCTTCCTTGTGCCGCGGTTTCGAGCCAAGGTTGGCCCCTTCCTTCCCGGAGTTCCAGATCCCTTCCTCGGAATCGATGAAATAGTAGCCGCTGTGGCTATTCTGGTCATAGCGGGCCTGGTCAAAGATGAAGAACTCCGCCTCCGGCCCCCAGTATGAAATGTCCCCGATCCTGGTGCTCTTCAAATACTGTTCAGCTTTCTGCGCGATGTTTCTCGGGTCTCGTTCGTAGCCTTCTCGGGTAATGGGGTCTACCACGTCACAGATCAGGCTGAGCGTCGGCGCCGCCATGAACGGGTCCATGCAGGCGGTCGCGGGATCGGGGATCACCAGCATATCGCTGCTGTGGATCGCTTTCCATCCTCTGATCGACGAGCCGTCGAACCCCGAGCCGTCCTTGAAGGTCCCCTCGTTCAGCTCTTCGATCGGAATCGAGAAATGCTGCCATGTCCCGAGCAGATCCACAAACTTGAGGTCCACCACCAGAACCTTGTTTTTCTTGGCATACTCCAGTACTTCGCGGGGAGACATTCCGAACCTCCTTTCCTTCTTTACTTCACCATGAATGTGAAGCGAAAAGCGAGTAGCGAATAGCTCGGAGCTGTTCGCTCCTGGTCACTTCTTCGTTCGTGGCTGCTAGCTATTCGCTGCCTGCTGTTCGCTACCCTCCAGAAAACGATCGATCTCGTCCTTGATGGTGACGCGGATTGCCTCGAGCTGCGCGTGGTCCATGATTTTCCCCCCCTCGAGGTCCGACACATAGAACACGTCCGCCACCTGGTCCAGCCGGGTCGAAATGCGCGCTGCGTGCACCGACAGTCCGAGCTTGAAGATCGCGTGCGTGATCACGTACAGCAGCCCCTGGCGGTCATCGGCGAACACGTCGATGATCGTGAAGCGGTCGGAGGTCTCATTGTCAACCTGCACCGCGGTGGGCTGCCGGCCGGACGGAAGCCTGCGTCCGGACGGAAGGCGGCTGCTTCGGCCCACCAGGTTCTCGACCGTATCCTCCCCTTTCAAAATTCTGACGATGGTTCGGCCGATGCCGTCCCGCCGCTCGACGGGCGGCGCCCCCGCGTAGTCCAGATCGATCACCTGAAAGGTGTCCACCACGATGGCGTCGTGGCGGGTGATGATCTGCGCATCCAGGATTTGGAGTCCCTTGGCTGCCATGACCCCCGCAATTTTCGAGAAGATGCCGGGCGTGAGATCGTCGACCGTCACCACCGTGTATTCACACGTGCCCAGCGTCTCATTAAAGCTCTCCTCGACCAGCACGTTGGCTTCGCGCAGTCTCCTGATCGCCGCCAGGTGCGCCGCAATCCTCGATGGGGCGGTCCCGTACGCATACCGCAGCGGAAACTGACCCAGTTGCGACTCGATCCACTCGACCGCCATCGGTTCCCCTGCCCTGGTGGCTGCCTCACACGCGACATCGTTCGCAAGCCGTCTCAGACGTTCCGGGCCATGCGCGGCATCACGCTCACCGGACACCTCCGGCAACGTCCGTAGATACAATTCGATGAGCAAGGATTCCTTCCATTTGGTCAGCACGCCGGGGCCCACCGCCGCGATATCGGCAGCGGTCAGGACCAACAGCTTGCGCAGCACCTCGGGCGTCGCCACGGCTCGCGCGAAGGTCAGGAGCACTTTCTCGTCGTAGGGATCCCGCCGGAAGGCGGTGTGGGCCATCAGCAGATGGCGATGCACCAGGAACACCAGGGTCCGCGATTCCTGCTCATCAAACCCCAGCCGGTCGGCGGTCTCTTCGGCAAGCGCCCGTCCAACCTCGCTATGATCCTGCTCCCGTCCTTTCCCGAGGTCATGCAACAGAATCGACAAGTGGAGGAGATCCTTGCGCCGGATCTCCTGGTACACCTCACCGAGGATCCCCTTCTCCTGCGCCAACGCCTCCGCTTTCGCCACCGCCAGCAGGCTGTGCTCGTCCACCGTGTACTTGTGGTACTGATTGAACTGCATCAAGCCCCGGACCGTCGCGAACACCGGGATGAGCTTTTCCAGGAGATGCGCCCGGTGCATCGCCTCGAGAGTGCCGGCCACTGAGCCCGGTCCGGAGAGGATCTTCAGAAAGATCCCGCTCACTTCCGGCCTGCGAAACGATTCGTCCGGGACGGAATCCACGGACCGATGGATTTCGTCGAGCAGGTGGGTGTCGATCGTGAGGCGTCGGGACTGCGCGACATGAAAGAGTTGGAGCAGCAACACCGGGCTGTCCAGCACGCGATTGCGCAACTCCGTCGGGACGGTCAGGCATGGCCCGGCCACCACGAAGTGTCCATCCACACGGGGGGCCGGCAGCAGCCGGACCAGCCGGCGCCACACGGGCACGCGCCGGCACCGATCCACGAACCGGGTGCATCGCTCGTGGAGTCCCATCGTATGCCGGTAGTACTGCTGCATGAACTGTTCGACCGCCAACATATCCGGCCGATCCTGAAAGCCAAATCGCTCCGCCAACCGAACCTGCTCATCGAAGGTGAGGATCTCCTGGGCGATGCCGGCGTGCACGTGGAGCAAGGCCCGGACACGCCACAGAAACTCCCTGGCCTCGAGCAAGGCCTGGTAGTCCTGACGCGAAAGAATACCCCGGTCCGCGAACTCCTGCAGGGTGCCCGCCTGGTACCGGGCCATCCCCGCCCATTGCAGCACATGCAGGTC
>Ga0209470_1001252_pt1 | contig 19086 bp, 20 predicted proteins | sample GraSoiAngelo_125_FD_185882 | JGI IMG/M metagenome (GOLD analysis project Ga0209470, IMG submission 185882) | Grasslands soil microbial communities from the Angelo Coastal Reserve, California, USA - 14_0927_05_40cm (SPAdes) (version 2) | ecosystem: Environmental > Terrestrial > Soil > Grasslands ... | reverse complement strand
CGGCCATCCGCCATCCGCCGTCCGCCGCAGCTCGGACAGACCGCGCGGCCCTTGCACGAGAAGGGAACCAGGCGCTCGAACGCACAGTGCCCGCAGCGTACTCGCGCGAAGCCGTGGGCCAACACCCCGCAGCCGAGGAATTTTCGGAACTCGTTCACGACAAACCCGGGGAGGCCACTGCCATCCGTCTGTGCGTCTACGGCGGCGAGGAAATCGGTGAGGTGTGTGCGCACGACGCCGTAGAGCACGCCGGTCGTCGGCGATCGCGGCACGTAGACGGCGGCCATGCAGAGCGCCCGTAGCGGGCGAGCGGCCAGCCCCGGGCGAGCGGTCTCAACGGGCGCGAAGTTTTCATCCGCCGCGCGGCGAAACGATCCGTTACCCCGAAGGAACACGCCACGGCTCGTTGCGACGACATCGGGCGACAGCTAAAACCGCGGTCGGTGCGACTCGTCTGCTTCGGTGACATTCACATGGCCTTCCGGGCCATCGAACGACTCGGCCCCGTGCTCCGCGAGGCCGAGTGCGCGATCCTCACCGGCGACCTCACCCACTTCGGAGACCCTCCCGACGCCTTCCGGGTCGTCGATGCGGTCAGGCAGTTTTGCCCCAACGTGCTAGCAGTCACTGGAAACCTCGACATGCCGTCGGTGATCGACGCGCTCGAGGCCGAGGGCATCTCGCTCCACGGCGAGGGACGGCGGCTCGGCGACCTCGGCATCTTCGGCTGCGGCGGCTCGAACATCACCCCCATGGACACGCCGACCGAGCTCGAGGAGGACGAGCTGCGGGCCGTCCTCGAGCGCGGCCACGCGGCGGTGGCGGACGCGCCCCGGCGCCTCATGGTCTGCCACGCGCCGCCCTTCAACACGCGCCTCGATCGCCTCATGAACGGCCGCCCGGTGGGAAGCCCGGCGGTGCGCGCCTTCATCGAGGTGCGGCGGCCCGACCTCGCCGTCGTCGGGCATATTCACGAGGGACGGGGCACCGAGCGCGTGGGCGAGACGCTCGTGCTCAACGCGGGCCCGCTGCGCGACGGCGGCTACGTCGTGGTCGAGAACGGCGCGGACGGCCTGACGGCCGAGCTCCGGAACTTCCGCGCCGCAGGCGCCTGACCCCGGTGGGCCCGTCCTTTCCCGCTCTCCGAGTCGACCACGTGTCGATCGCGGTCGGGGCCATCGCCCCGGCCCTCGCCTTCTTCCGGCGCGTGCTCCCCATCCGCATGCGTGTCGAGCCACGCTCCGGGTACGATGACCAGTTCGTGTGGACCGACTTCCTCGTCGGCGACTGGAAGCTCGAGCTGATCGAGAGCGCGCGCCCGGCGAGCTTCGTCGAGCGTTTCCTCGCCCGCCGCGGCGAGGGCATGCATCATCTCTCGATCGATGTCGAGGAGGGCCGGCTCGGCGCCTACACCGCGGCCCTCGAGCGCGCGGGCCTCCGTATCGTCGACCGCGGCGACTACGGGAACGGCGACGAGACCGCCTTCATCTCGCCGCGCACCGCGCCGGGCATCCTGATCCAGTTCTGGCAGGTGCCGGGCTTCCACGGCGCGCCGCCCGCGGATCACCCGACCGACCCGGTCGCGGCGCGCGACGGGGTGCGCTTCCGTGTCGATCACGTGGCGCTCGCCGTGCGCTCGATCGACGCGACGCTCGGCTGGTTCCGGCGCCTCTTCCCGATCGAGGCGCCGCGGCCGAAGCAGCGCGGCTGGGACGGCGCGCACGCCTTCCAGAGGTTCTGGCTCGCGGGCTGCAAGATGGAGCTGATCGAGAGCGCGCGCCCGGCGAGCTTCGTCGAGCGTTTCCTCGCCCGCCGCGGCGAGGGATTTCATCACCTCGCGATCGACGTCGACCGGCTGGACCCACTGGTGCGCCGCCTGGAGGCCGATGGCATCGAGCTGATCGGCAGGGCGGAGATACCGGGGGGCCGCCGGACCGCCGTCATCCATCCGCGCCACGCGCACGGCGTGCTGATCCAGTTCTGGGAGGAGCCCGAGTTCGGCGGGCCGCGACGACCCTGATGCGTCTCGAGGCGGTCACGCTCGACGCGGTCGGCACGCTCTTCGCGGTGGCCGAGCCGGTCGGGCGGACCTACGCCCGCTTCGCGGCCCGGCACGGAATCACGCTCGCGCCCGCTCGGGCCGAGAGGGACTTCGGCGAGGCGCTCGTCGCCGCCCCCTCGCTCGCCTTCCCCGGTGTCGGCCGCGCCCGTCTCGCCGAGCGCGAGCGCGCGTGGTGGCACGCGGTCGTGCGCCGGGCATTCGGGCCCGCCGCGGAACGGCCGTCTTTCGAGACGTGCTTCGCGGAGCTGTTCGCCCACTACGGCCGCCGAGAGGCGTGGCGGGTCTTCCCCGAGGTGGCGGAGGCGCTCCGCCTGCTCCGCACGCAGGGCCTCAAGCTTGCCGTCGTCTCCAACTTCGATGGACGCCTCCCGCCCCTCCTCGCCGCCCTCGGCCTGCGCCCGCTCCTCGACCTCGTGCTCCACTCGACCGCCGCGGCTGCGGCCAAGCCGGACCCGGCGATCTTTCGGAGCGCGTCGAGCGCGCTCGGCGTCGCGCCAGCCGCGACCGTCCACGCCGGCGACGGCCTCGTGGCCGACGTCGAGGGCGCCCGCCGCGCCGGGCTTCGCGCCATCCTCGTCGACCGCCGCGACCAGCGTCCGCGCCTCCCCGCCGGCGTGAGCAGGATCACGACGCTGAGCGAGCTGCCCGCGCTCGTCTTCGGGCTCGACTGACGACGCCGTCGGCCGCGCCGCTGGGCGAAGGCCCGGATGCCGGTATGGCCATGGCACGCTGCGTCATATAGGACTCCGACCCGTGCAGAACGGGAAGGCTGAAGGAGGTGCTTTGACCGATGTATTTCCTGAGCCAGTTCAAAGATATGGCCGTCGACAGGCTCGCGTGGTCGGCAGCCCGCAGCGCAGTGGACGCCGTTCGCTACCAGCCCGCGCACGTGAAGCTCCTCATGGCCTGCAGCGCAACCCAGGCCGACGGTTCGCAGCGCTGGGTGGACGGCGTCGCCGCGCTTCTGGCGCGGCCGCCTGTGGCGCGCTGGCTCGACCTCCCGCACCGGGGCGTCCGGTCGGTTGCGGCCGGCGCGGCGCGCTGCTTCGGGCCCACCGCCTCGGCGCTCGTCCGCTTCTCTTCGGGCGTTGCCGCCGCGGCCGCCGATCGACTGAGCGCCCTCATCCTGGAGAGCGCGCTGCGCGCTCGCGCGCATCCCGGGCTGCTCGTGCCACACGCGCACGACGCGGGCGTGCTCGCGGTCGACATGCGCGGCTTCTCGCAGCTCACCCTGGCCCTGGGCGACACCGACGACCTTGCCGGTCTTCTCGAGGAGTACCTGACCGCGCTGACCGCCGTGGTGGAGCGCCATCGCGGTCTGGTCTTCCAGTACACGGGTGACGGCTTGCTCGCCCTCTTCATCGCCGAACTGGCCGGTGGGCCACCCGGGAGAATGCTCGATCGCCTGGTGAACGAGATGTGCCCGGTGCTCCACCGGGAGTTCGACGCGCTCCGAGAGCGCTGGCGGGCCGACTGGCAGGCGGCAGGACGGCCGCAGGTCGCCGTCGGCCTCGGGGCCGGCTTGAGTTTCGGCCGGGTCACGATGGGCTACATCGGCCCCTACGGCAAGAAGCAGTTCGGCGCGCTCGGTGAGCCCGTGAATCTCGCCGCCATTCTCTGCGCCGAGGCGGAGGCCGGGACGGTGCTGGTCGATCGGGGCTCGTTCGAGCGCGCCGGCTTCGAGCCGCTACGCGCAAAGACGGTGCGCCTCCGGTCGCGCAAGCTCCGGCAGCGACTCGAGGCCGCTTGCCTCCACTACGGGGCCCAGCGACCGGTCTGGTTGCCGACCGCGCAGCTGCCCTCGCCGGCCGAGAGCCCGTAGCAGCCCGGGCGGGTGCAGGGCGTTCTCGCGCACCGGCGCACTCCCCGCACGCTTGCAAGGGCTTGAACCCTGAATGTCGATTTTACAACGTCTCGACTGCTCGAAAACGAGGCACCGTGCGTATCATTCCGCCCGCAGCGGGGGGAGGAGCGCCGGCGTTCGCCGCACCTCGGCCTCGCACCGCCCGGCACGAGGCTTGCTTCCTAAGCGAGTGAGGGTTGAGAAAATGCTCGACCGAAGCCTTGGCGGATTTCGCTGCCTCACCGCGCGCCCGATCGCGCATCACGGGGGCTACCTGCCGGGGAAGCTGGCCGGCACCATACGTTACACGACCGAGAACCTCGGCCGGACGCTCGTGCACGTCGACTTCGACTCGGGGGAGTCGTTGATGGTGCTGCCCGACGACGTCGTTCTCGACCCCGGGCCCGAGCCCAGCGCCCGCAAGGACACCTAGCTGTCAGCGCGCCGTCGCGCTCGTCAGCCCGCGGTTCCAGAGCCAGGACAGCCAGCCGGTCGCCGGCACCTCGTGGTCCGCCACCACCGCCACGCGCCCGAGTTCCTCCTCGCCGCGGCGGACGACAACGTCGCCCAGCGGCTGGCGCACCTTGACCGGCGCCTGGAGCTGGCGCGGGACGTGCGCCTCGACGACCACGTCCTTGTCCGCGCCGCGTTTCAGGAGCACGCGGAGATCGCTCAGAGCCACCGCCTTGACGCTCGGCTCGCTCCCGCCCGCGACCGGCACCTGCCCCACCGGCGCCCCCCGGCGCGCCGCTGCCACGACCCGGTAGGCGGCGAAGTTCTCGTTCAGCAGGCGCGCCGCCTCGGTGAAGCTCTCCTGCTTGGTAGGGAGCCCGAGCACGACCGCGATCAGGTCGAGGTCGTTGCGGATGGCGGTCGCCGTGACGGAGAAGCCGGCCTCGCGGTAGTAGCCGGTCTTCAGGCCGGTCGCGCCGGCATAGGTCCGGATGAGGTGGTTCGTATTCGCCATCACGAGCGTGTCGTTGCGGAAGCCGGCGCTCGCCGTCCCGGCCCAGCGCATCACCTCGGAGAAGCGCATGAGCTCGCGGGCGAGAACGGCCAGGTCGTGCGCGCTGGTCAGGTCTGCCGTCTGCCCCTTGCCGGGCGGGAGGCCGTGCGGGCTCTGATAGGTGGTGTCCGCGAGCCCGAGCGCCGCGGCACGCGGGTTCATGAGCTGGACGAACGCCGCGCTCGAGCCCGCGATGTGCTCAGCCACCGCCACCGCCGCATCGTTGGCGGACTCGATCATCACCGCCTTCAGCAGCTCGCCGAGCGGGAACGTCTCGCCCTCGGCGAGATAGACCTGCGAGCCGCCGATGCGGCTCGCCCACGCCGAGGTGCGCACCGGCGTGTCGAGCGACAGCGCGCCGTCGCGCACCCGCTCCATGGCGACGAGGACCGTCATCATCTTCGCCATCGAGGCGGGCGGCCAGCGCTTGTGCGCCTCGTGCTCTGCGAGGATCGTGCCGCTCTCAGCATCCATGACGACGTAGGCCACGGGCGCCGCCGTCTCGCGCGCGAGCACCGCGCGCGCCGCCGCGATCAGCACCGCCAGAGCCGCCACCTTCCGCATCACTTCCCCTCCGCGACCGCCGGCGCCCACCACCCGGGCGCGGGGCTCAGGAGCCGAGAGCCGAGAGCGCGTCCGTCCGCCGAACGAGCTGGTCGGGCTCGGCTCGAATCACGTGCCCGTCGCCGTCGAGCTCGCCGTCCAGCAGGAGCCCGCCCACGTCGCCTGCCCGGCGCAGGAACGAGACGAACCCCTGGCGCGTGAGCCGCTGGGCCACGTAGCCCCGCCCGTTCACCAGCTCGCACCACACGGGCCCCACGGCGGCGTCGTTCGTCCACACGAAGATCGTCCAGCCCCAGTCCCACCGGCCGCCCAGGTACTCGGCCGCGCTGTACCGCGCAGGCGGCCGCCAGAACACGAGGAAGCCGGAAGAGCGTCCGAGGGCCTGCAGCGCCGGCAGCGGAAGCGGGGACGGCACGGGGGCGCGCACGCGCGCCGCGGCGCGCATGCGGCGCCGGGCCGCGAAGTCGACCGGGATGACCTTGGCGCGCTGCATATCCTGCAAAGCGCGCGGACCGTACCAGAGCGGCCCGAGCGAGGTCAACGCAAAAAAGACGGCACCACGGGGGTCGAACTAGTTCCCGCCGTAGCGCGCGTCCGCCTGCAGTGCGAAGTGCTCCAGCAGGCGCTGCTCGGCCTGCCGGAAGGCGATCGCGCGCAGCATCTCCTGGGTCTGCTGGGCCAGCGGGACCGAGGCGATCACGCCGGCCAGCTCGGCGGGAGAGAGCTGAGCGATCGCCACCTCCATCGCATCGAGGACCCCGTCGGGCAGCTCCCCGATCTCCACCTTCTGGGCGAGGGCGAGCGCGTGCTCGAAGCGGCTCGCGAACTGCTCCTTGGCTTCGGCTCGCTCCTCGGGAGTGCACACGACGTTCAGCTTCTTCGCGGCGGCGTCGAAGAGGCGATCGAAGGCTCGCAAAAGGGCTTCGCGTCCGGTCATTGGCGCCAAAGTCTAGCCACGCGGCGCCCGTCTGTCACCCCCTGCGCCGGTTGACTCCTCCGCGCGCACCGCCTAGCGTCGATCGATGCGCTTCGGCGCTTTAGGCTCGGCCAGCGCCGCCGCTGCGCTGCTGGTGGCGCTCGCCGGGCGGGCGCACGGCGATGACCCGGCCGCGCGGGCCGAGGCTGCCGCGGGACGGGCCGAGGCTGCCGCGGCGCGCGCGGAGTCGGCCGCCACCCGCACCGAGGAAGCGATCGAACGTCTCGAGCGCATCCTCGACCGAGCCGCGCCCCGCGAGGACCGCCGCCGCCGTTCCCGCCCGCGGTAGCTTGCGAGCGGCGCACCCGGCTTGGTACAGCCGGTGTATGGACGGCACACGCAAGATGGGGGAGTCGCTGGCGAAGCCGGCCGCCGCCGGCGCGGCGCACGTCGACGGCGGCGCGCTCGTCGGCCAGGTGCTCGCGGAGCAGCGGGTCCGCCACCTGTTCACCATCAACGGCGGTCACATCTGGCCGATCCTCTCGCACCTCCGCGAACACGGCATCCAGATGGTCCACATGCGCCACGAGCAGTCGTGCGCCTACGCGGCCGACGCCTACGCCCGCACGAGCGGCCGCCCCGGCGTGCTCTCGGTCACGGCGGGCTGCGGGCTCACCAACGCCGTGACGGGACTTTGCGTCGCCGGCCTGACCGGCAGCCCCGTCGTCTGCCTCGCCGGGCAGCACCCCACCACCGAGGACCAGCTCGGCTCGTTCCAGGAAGCGTACGGCGTGGACATCTGCCGCACGTTCTCCAAGTTCACCAAGCGCGTCCTTGCCTGGTCGACGATCGCCGCGGACGTCCGCCTCGCCTTCCGCGAGGCGATGAGCCCGCCGCCCGGTCCGACCCTGGTCGAGATCCCGACCAACATCCTCTACCACCACGACGAACCGGCGAAGCAGCGCCGCGGCGCGCGCGTCTACGCGCCCGCCGAGCTGCGCAGCGCTGGCAACCCCGTGGCGGTCGAGCGCGCGCTGGAGGCGCTCGCCCGCGCCGAGCGTCCGCTCATCGTCGCCGGCGACGGCGTGTTCTGGTCGGACGCGGCGGCCGAGCTGGGCGAACTCGCGCGGCGGCTGCAGGTTCCCGTTTACACCCGTCGCGCGGGTCAGGGCGCGCTCCCCGAGGACGACCGGCTCGCCGTGCGCGGGGCATGGAAGAAGCCGTTCACCGGGCGGGCCGACCTGATCCTCGCCGTCGGCTTCAAGTTCTGGAGCGGCGAGCACTTCGGCCAGCCGCCGACGTGGAACGCCGAGGCAACCTACATCCAGGTCGACGCGGCGCCCGAGCGCGTCGGCTGGCACGTGCCCGCCGAGATCCCGATCGTCGGCGATCCGAAGCTCGTGCTCCGGCAGCTCTGCGACCTCGCCGCTGCGCGCCGGATCGCGCGCCAGGGCGGCGCCTGGCTGGCCGAGGTGGCGGGCATGCGCGCGCAGTTCGACCAGGCGCTCCGCGCGCAGGAGGCCGAGGTGCACGAGCGCACCCCGATCCATCCCGCGCGCGTGACGCGCGACCTGCTCGAGCTGATGGACCGTGACGCGACGCTCGTGATCGACAGCTTCACGCTCTCGGGCTGGCTCTCGCAGTGGTTCGGGGCGCGCTTCGCAGGGCAGATCGTGGACGCAGGGCCGCTCGCGCCCGTCGGTCACGGCATCGGCATGGGGATCGGCGTCCAGCTCGCGCGCCCGGGCAAGCAGGTGATCGTCGTCATCGGCGACGGCGGCTTCGGCATCGGCGGCATGGAGCTCGAGACCGCGCTCAAGCACCGGCTCCCCATCGTGACCCTCCTCTGGAACAACAGCTCGTGGGGCCCCGGCTTCGAGGAGATGCCGATGCTGCGCGGCCGCGTCGATCCCTTCGACATGCTGCCCGAGCTCCGCTACGATCGCATGTTCGAGGCCATCGGCTGCCACGGCGAGCACGTGACGCGCCCGGAGGAGATCCGGCCGGCGCTCGAACGCGCCTTCGCGGCGGGGAAGGCGTCGGTGATCAACGTGATCGGCGATCCTCGCGTCGGGCACGCGCGGCTCGGCGGGAACCTGCTCGGGTCGACCACGATCGAGAGCTAGGCGCGCGGACGAGCTGCCGGGGCGCGGTGTGGCGGCGGGTCGCCTAGCGGATCTTCACGAACGGGTGCTGCGTGCGGAGCGCGCGTGTGACGACGGCGATTCCGGCTTCGTCGCCGATGGTTTCGATCACCAGCACGGCGTCCGGGTCCTTGAAGTCGACGCGCGGGGTGTGGCCGCGCGCCTCGAGGGCGCGCCAGACGTGGTCGCCGAGCGCCCGCTCGACGGTGGGCGTGTGGAGCCGGCCCTTCAAGCCGCGGCGCTCGAGGCGGACGAAGAAGGAGCCGCCCGCGAGACGCTGGATGAACGGGGCGGCGGCGGCGGCGAGGGTTTCGACGGCGGTCGGCCCCTCGAAGCGCACCGTCGCCTCGATGGGGACCATCCGGGCGAGCGCGGTGGGGAGGAGCGGATCGACCTCGAGCGCCGCGCGCACGCAGGCGAGGAACTCGTCCACGCGCTCCACCTCGCCGACCACGACGTTGCGGTAGCCGCCGCGACGGAACTTTCCGAGGCGCCGGAGCGCGATCAGGAGGGCGTCCCGCCGGCCCTCGAGCGAGGTGGCGAGGACGTTCCAGGAGCCCACGGGGTCCTCAGCGGCCGGTGAAACGTGGTGGACGGCGCTCGGCCAGCGCGCGCGCCCCCTCGCGCGCGTCCTCGCTGCGCAGGAGCACGCTCTGCGCGAGGAGCTCCATGGCGAGGAAGGTGTGCTTGTCGACGTTGCTGCCGAGATCGACCAGGCGCTTGGCGAGCCCGACCGCGAGCGGGGCGTTGGCCGCGATCACCTCCGCCAGCCGCGCGGCGGCCGCCACGTGCTCGCCCGGCGGCACGACCTGGTTGACGAGGCCGATCGCGAGCGCCTCCGCAGCCCCGATCATGCGCCCGGTCAGGATGAGGTCCTTCGCCCTGGCGTAGCCCACGGTGCGCACGAGGCGCGTCGTACCGCCCACGTCGGGCACGAGGCCGACCCGCACCTCGGGCAGTCCGAGCTCGCAGTCGGCGGTCGCGACGCGTAGATCGAAGGCCAGCGCCAGCTCGAGCCCGAGGCCCGGCACGTAACGATGGAGCGCGCCCACGACCGGCTTCTCGAGCGCCTCCAGGCGGGAGAGGGCCGCCTGCATGTCGCCGACGAGCGCACGGAACGGGAGCGCGCGCTCCCCGCTGACATCGCCCGCGAGCATCGCGAAGTCGACGCCCGCGGAGAAGACGGGCCCCTCGCCGTAGACCACGACCGCGCGCACGTCCGGCTCGCGCTCGGCCGCCGCGATCGCGTCGACCAGCGCGAGCAGCAACTCCCGGTGGATGGCGTTGCGCTTCTCGGGCCGGTTGAGCGCCACGTAGAGCAGCGCCGCCTCGCGGCGGCTGGTGACGAGCGCGGGCATGGCACCTCCTCGGTCGAAGTCAGGATTATGCGCGGCCGGTGCGCCGCTCGCAATCGCTTCACGCACCCCGGCGCGGTTGCTATAAGTCGCCGCCTCATGCGCTCCGTGATCGATGGACTCTTCGTCGCGCTGCTCGTCGCCGAGCCGGCGCTGGCGGGCTCGATCCTCTACGCGACCGCCGCCAGCCAGCAGCGGATCGACGGCTTCTGCCTGGGGGCGGACGGCGCGCTCGCCGCCAGCCCCAGTGTGCAGGTCGGCACGCAAGGCCGGCTACCGCGGCGCGTGCTGGTCGGGAAGGACGTCCTCGGCAAACCCGTCCTCTACGTCGCTGAGGCCGACCGCATCGAGGCGTTCAAGATCGGCGACCACGGTGGGCTCAGCAGCCTCGGCGACACCAGGGCGGTCCGGAACCCGCAGGACTTGGCGCTCAGCCCCGACGGGAAGACGCTCTACGTCACGCACCAGGGGTTCCTCGAGGCCTTCGCGCTCGCCGCCGACGGCAGCCTGCCCACGCCGCCGCGGGGGGGCAGTCCTGACCCCTTCACGAGCTGCATCCAGGGCGAGCCCACCAACACCTTCCTCGACGCGCAGGCGACCAGCGGCCTCCTCTACGTGAGCGCGGACGACATCCCCGGGCGCATCGCGATCTACCGGCTCAACCCCGACGGCAGCCTGCCCCAGACCGGCTGCCGCCTGAACAACACGGACGCGTCCAAGGTCAAGACGCCGGACTCGGAGCGCAAGCGCCTCCAGAGGCCGAAGGCCTTCCTCGTCGTCGGCGACTTCGTCTACGTCGAGGAGCGCGCGCTCCGCCGCTTGACCGCCTTCCGCCTGCAGCCCGACGGCACCTTCTGCGACAGGGGCAAGGACGCGAACGGGAACGTCGTTGCCGAGAGCTGCGGCGACATCGCGTACTTCCTGCCCACGCCGGCATGCGCGCGCCGGCAGGCGAAGAAGCAGCGCCAGCAGTGCGCGGCGAGCACGACCGGGCGCATCCTCCAGTACGAGGGTCTCGTGCTCCACCCGGGCGGCGACACGCTGCTCGGCACGGAGTTCTTCAAGGGACGGGTCGACGCCTATCGTCTCAAGCCCGAGCCGCGTCTCGCGGGCGCGCCGAGGGTCCGGCTGCCGAAGGGGCCGACGCGCTTCTCCGAGGCGAACCCGGTCATGACGCCGGTCAGGCTGACCGCCACCGAAAAGGCCGTCTACGTCGCCGGCGGCGAGCTCGATCGCGTGATCGCCCTTCGCCTCAGGGCGGACGGCGTGCTCGCCGACGCGACGCCCTTCAGTCGGACCGACGAGCAGACCGATTCCTTCCCGAACGACGTAGCGGTCGCCACACTCTTGGGTTCCTGCCAGTAGAGCGGCCTGGCGGGCCCCGAGGCGCGCCGAGATGGGACACTATCCACACGTGTCGAGAAACCTCCTGTCACCCTGATCCAGGTACACTTCCAACCATCCAGCAGGCAGCGAATACACCGGAGCACCGAGCCCAACCTGCCAGGTCCTGATCGGGGCCGGGTATTCCTAGTTGATAAATCGCGCCGCGGGGCTATGCTCCGAGCGTCGTCCGCCAGCTCGAAAGGGGGAAGGGAGGAGAGCATGCTCTCGGAGACGCTACCCTTGGTGCGCTGCAAGAAGTGCGGGATCGGCACCATGCTGCCGCTCTCGGACTACGGGCAGGACGGCGCCGCGATCCTCTACAAGGCATGGGTCTGCGACAGTCCGACCTGCGGCTACAACCTCCGCATCGACCGGGGCCAGGTGACCTACGGCGACTTGGTGCAGCCGAAGGCGCAGGAGCCCCGCAGCGGGATCCTGCCGTCCGGGCGGGCCGCAGCCTCCTAGCGGGATGACCGAGAAGCACGACGAGCCGCGGCCGAACGAGGCGGATCGCCGCGACACAGTCCGCGACCAGGACGAACTCGAACGCGCGCGGGGCCGGCGCCACTCGCCGCTCGAGCAGCGGAAGGACCTGATGCCCGGCACGCGGGCCTGGCGGACAGACCACACCGAGGTCATGCTGGTCGAGACCCCGGGCTCCGAGGAGAGCGAGGTCTACCTCCGCGTGACCGACATCACGACCGGCCGCTACGTCCAGGCCCCGGTGACGGCCGACGACTTGGAGATCGTTGCCCATGTCCTCCAGCTTCACGCGGCGCGGCTCCGCCGCCTCGGGGAGCGGCGCTAAGTCACCGCTGGGCGGTGACTGTACGGGTATCAGAGAAGCTCCCCGAAAATACTCGGGCGTTCCGACCCTAGGCATCACCTCGCCTTGCAACACGCGCGCCGGGGCCCCATGCTCGCACCGCATGGCGCGCCGCCCGCCTCCCGCAGTGGTGAACCGGCTCCCGATCCTGCTCGGTCGCCACGGCATGTCCTGGGGCGAGCTCGAGCGGCGAACGCTACTCCCGCCGCGCCTGCTCGCCCGCCTGCGCGTGCCCGGCGCCAACCCGCGCCTCGAGGTTGCCGAGCGCATCGCGGCCGCCCTCGGCGTGCCGGTCGAGGCGCTCTGGGTCCGCGGGCGCCCATGACGCGGAACGCGATCGCCCGCCTGCTCGCCGCCCGCGACTGGAGCGACGCCCAGCTCGCCGCCCGCGCGGGCGTGGGTCGCGCGCACCTGAACCAGGTGAAGAACGGGCGCGCTCTTCCCACCGTCGCCAGCGCGCTCGCCATCGCGCACGCGCTCGGCGTACCGGTGGCGATCGCCTTCCCGCCCGGCTCGAGCGCACGGCGGCGGCCGCCCCGCGCCGCCCGAGGACGCTCGTCCCACGGGCGGCAGCAGACGACGCCATCCGCCTGATGCTCGCTACATCATGTCGCCGTTCATGAGCCCCGGCATCATTCCCCCTCGCGGCGTCCCTTCGCGGGCGGCGGCTCGGGGGTGACGAAGAGGAGGCCTGCCGGCCGTGCCGGGCCGGTCTCCCCGTGCGGCCAGCTTGCGCGCTCGAAGCTCACGCCGACCTCGCCCGACAGCTCGTCCTGGAAGGCGCCGTCGATGCGCAGCCGCCCCGTCGCCGGGTCGAGGCGTAGCAGGTAGACGCGATGGTCGCCGTCCTGCCGGTAGCCAGGAACGTCCGCGGTGTAGTCGGCGACGGCGAGGCGCGTCCCATCGGCACTCATGGCGAGGCCGTGCGGCCCGCCGCGGCGCGCCTTGCCCGGGTCGAGCGGATCGCGGTCGAGGCGAACCGCGGAAACGAGCTTCGGGTGCCAGGGGTCGCCCAGGTCGAGCGAGACGACACGGCTCGAGCCGCCGAGGACTTCCACCAGGAAGCGGTCGTCGGGAGTGATCGCCGTCCCGCCGCCGAGCGCCCCCGGGCCGAAGTCGAAGACCAGCTGGAACACCGGGTTCGAGGTGTTGATCGAGTCGGAGGCGTAGAGCGCCCCGCCCTGGTCGGTGCTCACGTAGAGGACGGGCTTGCGGTTCATGAAGCGCGCCGTGGCGGGCCCCAGGTTCTCCTCACCCCGCTTGTCGGCGTCGATGACGGCGGTCTTCAGCAGGCGGAGGCCGTCGAGCGTCCACACCTGCACGCTGATGCCCGGCATGCGCTCGCCGCGCGTCGTCGCGGCGTAGCCGTGCCCGGCGTTGGTCGTGACCAGGCGGCCGATGGAGGGCGAGGCGGCCGCGCCGAAGGGCGCGATGATGAGGTGGCGCGCCGCAGGGTCGGCGGCGGGAATCTCCCGCACGAAGCCGCCGTCGGCGTCGAGCTCGACGAGGCCGCCGGGCGCGCCCAGGATCTCGCGCGGCTCGCCCCGATAGCGCAGCGGATCGGCGCAGGTGGCGACCACGTGCCCGTTCGGGAGCGTGACGTAGTCGTGCGGCGCGCCGAAACGGCGGCCCGGCCCCGGCTCGTCGATGTGGACGAGGCGGGCCGCGAGCGGCTGGCGCACGTCGAACACGAAGGTCCGGTCGGTGAGCACGCCGCTCGCGAACACGTGGCGGTCCGCGCGCGGCGCCGCGATGAGGGCCTGCGGCTCGTTGCCGCGGGAACGCACCGGGTAGGTCCTGAGGACCTTGCCGTAGGAGGGCGAGGTCGGGTCGCCGTCGAGCACGGCCAGGAAGTCGCTGTTCTGCCGGTCAGCGTCGCCCGCCCACACGAGGAGATAGGGCTCGCCCGTGAAGAGCGGCGTCTCCGGATGCCGCGCACACGCGGAGAGGAGGACGAGGATCGCCGCCGCCCACTCCCGCATCGTCCCCCTACGTGTGGAAGCCGCCGTTCGGGCTCACCACCTGCCCGGTCACGAAGCTCGCCTCGTCCGAGACCAGGAAGAGCGCCACCGCGGCGATGTCCTCCGGCGTCCCGCTGCGGCCGAGCGGCGTGCGCATGAGCACCATCTGCCGGACCACCGGCGGCATGTCGGCGGTCATCGGCGTGTCGATCAGGCCGGGCGCGATCGCGTTCACGCGGATGTTCGCGCCGCCCACCTCGAGCGCCACCGACTTGGTGAAGCCGATGATCCCCGCCTTGGCCGCGCCGTAGTGCGGGGAGCCCGGGATGCCCGCGAGCCCCGCAACGGAGGCCATGTTGACGATCGCGCCCCGACCCCGCTCCTCCATGATGCGGAGGGCCGCGCGCGTGCAGGCGAAGGTGCCGAAGAGGTGGACGTCGAGCATGCGACGCCACTCGGCGTCGTCCATGTGGCGGGTGATGCCGAGAGAGAGGCGGGCGCCGCCCAGCAGCGCCTGGAGGGCCTGCGCGACCTGCGCCCTGAGCGGCGGGGAGAGCTCCCCGATGCCGGCGTTGTTGGAGAGGACGTCGACCGTCTGCCACTCGCGCACGACGCGCGCGAAGAGCGCGTCCACCTGCGCGCTGTCGGCCACGTCGGTGGGGACGGCGATGGCCGTGCCGCCGGCGGCCACGATCTCGGCGCCGACGCGCTCCCCACCCTCGCGATTCAGGTCCGCCACCGCGACCCGCGCGCCCTCGGCCGCGAAGGAACGCGCGATCGCGCGCCCGATCCCCGAGCCGCCGCCCGTGACCACCGCGACGCGCCCCGCGAGCCTGCCCATGAGGCGCGTGTCTACAATCCACCAGCCCCAAAGTCCACGAGCCACCGGCGCAGCGGGCCAGGGCGGCGGGCGCGCCGGTCGGTTGGGTGCCGCCTACGCCGGCAGCTCGACGCGCACCCCCTCGGTGCTGACGATCCCAGCACCGAGGTACTCGGCCCGCGCTTCCTCGTCGCCCACGACGCGCCGGCGCGCCTCGGGCCTGACGCCCTTCTGCCAGAGCCCGCCCAGCATCGGGTGGCGGCCGGCGCGATAGCTGTAGAAGTAGTAGAGCCGCTGCCGCGTCATGGCGCTCCGCGCCGGCCAGCTGAGACCCGGTACGCGGTGCCAGGTGAGGAGCGAGCGGAGCGTGTTCCGCGCCGAGTAGAAGCTCAGGTAGGCGTCGCGATATGCCCGTTCAACCTCGGCCGGCGTCATGCACCGGTGGTACGACACCATGTGCTGCGAGTCGTACTGATTGAAGTCCCAGTCGGCGATCGTGCCCTCGCGTACCGCTTTGTCGTGGTCCTCGGTGCCGGGCAGCGGCGTCACGATGAAGAACGAGGCCAGGTCGACGCCCACCTCGAGCAGCCACTCGGCGGACTGGCGGCCGATCTCCGGCCCGTCGAAGGGGAAGCCGATCATGTAGCCGCAGTGCACCGCCACGCCGTGCCGATGCCAGTTGCGGCACACCCGGCGGTACTTCTCCTTGACGGCCTGCAGGGCGGCCGCAGCGGCCGCCCCCTCTTTGCGCTGGCGGTGCTCCTTCTCGAGGTTCTGCACCTTGGTGACGGCGAGGAGGTTCTGCGGGTTGAAAGTCTCGAAGCCGACGAACGCCGAGTAGCAGCCGGCCGCGGCCGCGAGGCGCAGGAAGCGCTCGCACTTCTGCCGCTGGCTCGACGGTTTCTCGCCGGGTCCGAGATCGTCGAAGGCGGCCGCCTCGGCGTCGACCTGCATCATGAAGGAGAGCCGGTTCCCCTTGCGGCGGTAGTCGGCCATGCCCTCGAGGATCGGCTCCCAGGACGGGCTGCGGAAGAAGTCGTCGTCCACGATGAAGAGCGAGTCGATGCCGTGATGCTCGCCCGCGTCGCGGATCCAGCGCACGACCGCCTCGGGGTCCCGCGCCCGCATCGTGCGCCCCATGACGTTCTTCACGCTGCAGTACGAGCAGGTGAACGGACACCCGCGCGAGGTATCGACCGTCGTCATGTTGGGCGAGGCGAAGCGGCGGAGATAGGGGTCGTTGATAGCGGGGAGCTGCGCCTCGGTGATGAGCGGCACGGTGATCTCGCCCGAGCCGGTCCTGGCACGGATGCCCTCCGTCACGCTGTAGCTCGGCGCGAGCTCGCCGCCGAGATAGTCGTCGAGGATGTCGCCCCAGATGGTCTCGGCCTCGCCCACCACGGTGGTGATGCCGCAGCTCTCGAGGAAGGCGCGCGACTCGGGATGGCCGCTCACGTGAAAGCCGCCGAACAGGACCGGGAAGCCGGCACGGCGACACTGGAGCGCCAGGTCGCGCCCGCGCGGATACTGGTTCGTCTGCACGCCGGCCAGGCCGACGATCACCTCGACACCGTCTTCGAGCGCCTTCTCCTGGATGCTCTGGATGGTCGCCGGCAGCACGGGCCCGTCGACCTGCTCGTCCCAGATGACGGTCTCGACGTAGACGCCGTCATCGTCGCGCAGGCGATTGTAGGCCTCGTTCAGCGCGGCCAGCACGGTGAGCGTATTGTTCGGCAGCACGCCCTTCCAGAAGTGCGCCACGCGCCCGCGGTCGTCGTACTTGGAGGGCTTGATGAAGTAAACGCGCAGCGTCCGGCAGAGGACGGGGGGGTGCTGCGGGACGGCCGCGGCGGGGCTCACCGCGAGCGGCACGATCTCGCGGGCCTCGCGCCGCGCGCGCCGGAGAAGCGGCCAGAGGGCGGCGACGAGCAGGATGCCTGAGAGCGCCGTGGCGGCGAGCAGCATGGGACGCCTCCTCGATGTCCCGGTGCGTAGAGCCGGTCTAGTGGCTTGTAGACGCCGGGCGCGGCGCTGTCAACGCGACGTTCGTCACGGCGTCCGGTCGGGTCCTAGTGATACATCTCCATGAGCTCGATGATGCCGAGGCTCTTCATCCCGTCGAAGAGGTAGCCCTTCACCTCCTTGACGGTCGCCATCTCGAGCACGTCGCGCGCGATGTTGCGCGCCGCCGGGTAGGAGACCGAGCGGATGATGCGCTTGATGACCGGGATGAAGAACGGGCCCATGGAGAGGTCGTCGAGCCCGAAGCCGAGGAGGAGCAGCGTGCATTGCGGGTCGGCGGCCATCTCGCCGCACATGCCGACCCACTTGCCGGCACCCTTGGCCGCCTGCACCACCTCGTGCACCGCGCTCAGCACGGCCGGATGGAGCGGCTCGTAGAGCGGCGCGACTTTTCGGTTGTTCCTGTCGACCGCGAGCAGGTACTGGATCAGGTCGTTGGTGCCGATCGAGAAGAAGTCGACCTCGCGGATCAGCTGGTGGGCGAGCGCCACCGCCGACGGCACCTCCACCATCATCCCGACCTGCACCCCGGGCTCGAATTCGCGGCCCTCGCGCGCGAGCTCCTCCTTCGCCTCCGCGAGCAGCTCCTTGGCGCGCCGGATCTCCTCCACGCTCGAGATCATCGGGAACATGACGCGCACGCGGCCGAGCACGGCGGCGCGCAGGATGGCGCGCAGCTGCATCTTGAAGAACTCCGGTATCTCCAGCGAGATCCTGATCGACCGCCAGCCGAGGTACGGGTTGTCCTCGCGCGGCACCTGCATGTAGGCGGGGTACTTGTCGGCGCCCACGTCGAGCGTGCGGATGGTGACCGGCCGGCCCTCCATGCCGCGCACCACGCGCGCGTAGAGCTGGTACTGCTCCTCCTCGTTGGGGAACTCGCGGTAGGTGAGGAAGGGGAACTCGGTGCGGTAGAGGCCCACCCCCTGGGCGCCGTGGCGGTGGGCTAAGAGCAGATCCGCGATCAGGCCGATGTTGGCGTAGAGGGAGAGGCGCCGGCCGTCGCTCGTCTCGGCCGGGAGGTGCTTCAGCGTCTCCAGCTGTTGGTTGAAGGCGCTGTACTCGCGCTCTAGGCGCTCGTACTCGCGCGCCACGTCGACCGGCGGGTTCACGTACACCACGCCCGAGTTGCCGTCGACGATCAGGTCGTCGCCCTCCTGCACGGTCTCGGTCAGGTGCTCGCAGCCGACGACGGTGGGGATCTCGAACGACTTGGCGAGGATCGAGGCGTGCGAGGTGACGCCGCCGGTGGCGAGGGCGATGCCACACAGGTGCTCGTGCTCGATGAGCGACAGGTCGGAGAGCGTCAGCTCCTCCGCGACCAGCACGCTGTCCTTGTCGAGCGGGCGCTCGGGCTCGGGGACCCCGCGCAGGTTGCGCAGGATGCGGAGGCCGACGTCCTTCACGTCGACCGCCCGGTCGCGCAGGTAGCCGTCCGACATGCGCACGAACTGCTCGACGTATTCCTCGACCACGCCCTTGAGCGCCGCCTCGGCCGCCAGGCCGCCGTGGACCGCGGCCTCGACCTTGCGCCCGAAGCCCGGGTCCTCGAGCATCAGGCGGTGGGCGTCGATGATGCCGCCGTCGAACTCGGGGAGCCGCTTCGCGAGCCGCTCCTTCAGGTGGTCGAGCTCGGCCATCGACTGCTTGAGCGCGCGCTTGAAGCGCCGCTTCTCCTCCTCGGGATGGTCGGCGCGCTTCTCCTCGACCAGCTCGAAGCTGACCGGCGGCTCGAGGAGGTGCGCCCGGCCGCGGCCGAAGCCGGGGGCCGCGGGCAGCCCGTTGAGCCGCGCGCGCCCGGGCGCCGCCGCCTCGGCCCGGTCCGGGGCCTTCTCGTAGGCCTGGAGGCGCTTGATGGCCGCCACCATCCGGCGCCGGAACTCGCGCCGCTCGTTCTCCTTGCTCTTCAGGTCCTCCATCAGGCGCGCGGTCACGATGATCGGGCCCACCTTGGTGGCGATCTCGCGCAGGATGCGGATCTCGTGCGGGGAGAACCTGCGGCGCCGGAGCGTCTGCACGACCAGCACGCCGATCGGCGTGCCGCGCTCGATGATCGGCACGCCGAGGAAGGAGTGGTACTTCTCCTCGCCGGTCTCCGGGAAGAACTTGTAGCGGGGGTGCGTGATCGCATCGACCGCCATCACCGGCTCGAGCTTCTCGATCGCCATGCCGGTGAGCCCC
>Ga0209470_1001251_pt1 | contig 19092 bp, 22 predicted proteins | sample GraSoiAngelo_125_FD_185882 | JGI IMG/M metagenome (GOLD analysis project Ga0209470, IMG submission 185882) | Grasslands soil microbial communities from the Angelo Coastal Reserve, California, USA - 14_0927_05_40cm (SPAdes) (version 2) | ecosystem: Environmental > Terrestrial > Soil > Grasslands ... | reverse complement strand
CCGCGGCGCCCGTCTCCGCCCGCCGCAGCTGCGACGTGGGCTCGGCGAGGACCGGCAGGCCGAGGCGCTTGAGCGCCGGCGCCAGACGTTCTCCTTCGCGCAGCTCCCCGGCCACGATCAGCGGCCTCTGGGCGCGCTGCAGCGCCGACGCGAGGGAGGCGACCTGCGCCTGGTTGGGAAGGAGCCGGCCGTCGGTCACCGACTGGCTGGGCGCACCCACCGCCGCCGGTATCTCGCCGGGCGGACCGACCAGGGGCTCGCGGAAGGGAAGGTTCAGGTGCACAGGACCGCCGGCCGCCTCCGCGACCGCCCGCGCCGCGAGCCGCCGCCACACACGCGCCGCGTTGGGGATCTCGACCGGCACGCCCGGGTCGAAGAACCACCGGGGCGCGGTGCCGTAGAGGCGCTGTTGGTCGACCGCCTGGTTCGCGCCCACTGCCTGCAGCTCGGGCGGGCGGTCGGCGGTGATGACGATCAGGGGGGTGCGCGAGTAAGAGGCCTCGACGACCGCGGCGTGGAACTCGGCCGCGGCCGTGCCGGACGTCGAGAGCACGACCGCGGGCTTGCCCGTGGCCTTGCCCAGGCCGACGGCAAAGAAAGAGCCGCAGCGCTCGTCGATATGGACGAGGACCTTGATGCGCGGATGACGTTGCAGCGCCATGGCGATGGGCGCGGACCGCGAGCCCGGAGACACGCACGCGAACTCCACGCCCTGGGCCGCGAGCTCGTCGACGAAGGTCGCCGCGAAGGATTGGGCTACGTCGCTCATAGGATGGAGTCGCCGTGATTCTGGAGCGTGGGGACGTCAGGCTGAGCTACTTTGTCGGCGGCGACGGCGTCCCCGTGACGCTCCTCCACGGCTTCACGCAGAGCGGCCGCAGCTGGCGCGAGCTTATCGCCAAGATGCCGCCGGGGTGGCGCTGGATCGTCCCCGACCTGCGCGGCCACGGCGAGACCCAGATCCGCCACGACGCGTCGTGCTCGATGGAGGCCTGCACCCGAGACCTCGTCGCCCTCTGGGACGAGCTCGGGGTGGAGCGATCGCATGTCGTGGGCTACTCGATGGGCGGCCGGCTCGCGCTCCACGTGGCCGCAAAGAGGCCGGATCGGCTGCTGTCCCTCGTCACCATCGGCGCTCACGCCGGCCTGGACGAGGGCGCGCGCGAGGGTCGGCGACGCGGCGACGACGCGCTCGCGAACCGCATCGAGAAGGAGGGCATCGATGCGTTCGTCAAATACTGGGGCTCGCTGCCCTTGTTTGCGGGGTTGGAGCGGCGCGGTCCGAGCTACGTGGCCGAGGTCCGCGCGGAGCGGCTCCGCAACCACGTCGCGGGGCTCGCCTGCTCGCTGCGGGGCATGGGCGCCGGGGCCATGGAGCCGGTGTGGGATGAGCTGGCGCAGGTCCCAGTGCCCTGCACTTTCGTGGCCGGGCAGCTCGACCACGGCTATGTCGCCTCCGCGCGAAGGCTGGCCGCCACGGCGCCGAACAGCCGGTACGAGGTCGTGCCTCGCGCCGGTCACGCCGTCCACCAGGAGAGGCCTGACGCCTTCGCGCGGGTGCTCGCCGCTCACCTCGCGATAGCGAGGGCGGTCGGCGCCTCGGCTTCGAGCTCGACCTTCGAGTGAAGCCCCGCGGCGTAGCGCGCCGCGCCCAACCGCTCCTGGTCGAGCATCCCGCCGTGGTCGACTCGGGCCAGCGCGAACGCGTGATGCCCGGTCCGCACGAGCTCCTCGACCTTGCGCGCCACGTCGACCGGACGGCGGGCGGTGATCCTCACAGCAGTATCCCCAGCGTGAACAGGAGCGCGTAGGCGAGCTCGGCCGCGGCCATGCGCTTGAGCGCGGCCACCAGCTGCGGCGCCGCGGTGGAGGCGAAGGCCGTGCGCACCGGCGCGGACGCGATGGGGATGCCGAAGTGCATCGCCATCACAGTCACGCCCGCGAGCCGGGTCGTGAAGATGACGATGGGGACCGCGAACGCCGCGCACACCAGCGCGAGCAGGAGCACCCGCGTCGGCCGGCGGCCGATCCGCGTTGCCAGCGTCCGCTTTCCCGCGGCGGTGTCCGTGTCGATGTCGCGCAGGTTGTTGAGGACCAGGATGGCGGTGGCCATGAACCCCACCCCGCAGCCCATCAGCACCGCGAGGGTCGTGACCCGGCCGGTCTCGACATACGCGGTGCCGACCGTGGCGACCAGGCCGAAGAAGACGAAGACGAAGACCTCACCCAGCCCGAGGTAGCCGTATGGGCGCGGGCCGCCGGTGTAGAGCCAGCCCGCGAGCAGGCAGGCGGCGCCGACGAGGAGAAGGCGCCAGTCCACGGCGAGGCTGAGCGCCACGCCGGCGATCGCCGCCACAGAGAACGCCGCGATCGCCGCCCACCTCACCTGCCGCGGCGACACGATCCCTGACGAGGCCGCGCGCACTGGTCCCACGCGCGCGGCGTCAGCGCCGCGGACGTGATCGGAGTAGTCGTTGGCGAAGTTGACGCCGAGCTGCATCGCCAGCGCGACGATCAGGGCCGCGATCCCCGCCCCCCACCGCGCGCCGCCCTCGTGGATGGCGACCGCAGTGCCGGCGAGCACCGGCGCCACCGACGCCGCCAGAGTCGCCGGCCGGACCGCCGACCACCACACGCGGTAGACGCTCATCGCCTACGGACGCTTGGGAAACTTGGAAAAGTTCGGTTTTCTCTTCTGCACGTACGCGTCGCGGCCCTCCTGCGCCTCCTCGCTCATGTAGTAGAGGAGGGTCGCGTCGCCGGCGAGCTGCTGGATGCCGGCGAGGCCGTCGTCGGCGGCGTTCATCCCTGCCTTGATCATGCGCAGCGCAAGCGGGCTGAGCTCGAGGATGCGCCGGCACCAGGCAACGGTCTCCCTCTGCAGGTCGGCGAGGGGCACGACCTTGTTGACCAGGCCCATGTCGAGCGCCTGCTGCGCGTCGTACTGCTCGCAGAGGAACCAGATCTCGCGCGCCTTCTTCTGGCCGACGATCCGCGCCAGCAGGCCGGAGCCGTAGCCGCCGTCGAAGCTGCCGACCCGCGGGCCCGTCTGGCCGAAGCGCGCGTTGTCGGCGGCGATGGTGAGGTCGCAGACCACATGCAGCACGTGACCGCCGCCGATCGCGTAGCCCGCCACCATCGCGATCACTGGCTTGGGCAGGCGCCGGATCTGGATCTGTACATCGAGGATGTTGAGCCGGCCGATGCCCTTGGGGTCGACGTAGCCGTCGTCGCCGCGAACGCGCTGGTCGCCGCCGGAGCAGAAGGCCTCGGTGCCGGCGCCGGTCAGGATGACGACGCCGACGGACGGGTCGTCGCGGGCCGCGTCGAACGCCCTGCCGAGCTCGAAGACGGTGGTCGGCCGGAACGCGTTGCGGACCTCGGGGCGGTTGATGGTGATCTTGGCGATGCCTTCCCAGGTCTCGTAGAGGATGTCCTCGTACTCGCCCGAGCGCACCCAGCCCGAATCCTTCAAGTCATCACTCCTAGAGCGATCACTAGCACTAATGCTAGCGAGCCGCTAGGCGCGCTGGCGGGGCCTCTTCCGCGGGAACAGGCGGACGATCTTGGCGTAGTCGTCGGGCGTGTCGATGTCGTCGGGACCGCCTGGGGCGGGGATGATGTCGAGCAGTTCCGGCCGGCCGTGCAGCACCTGTCGCGCCCCCGCGTCGCCCTTCAGGGCGAACAGCTCGTGCCACATCTCGCGCGCCAGGACCACCGGTGGCGCCCAGCCGTCCTCGCCCTGCGACACCGCGACCGCAGGCCGCGAGCCCTCGCGCCGCCACGCCCTCAGCAGCGTCGCCACGGTGCGCGACCCGACCAGCGGCTGGTCGCCGAGGAGGATCACAGCGGCCTGGATCTCCGGCCGCATCGCCTTCAACCCCGCCTGCAGCGACGAGGCCATGCCCGACGCCGCCTTCGCGTTGTAGACCAGCTCGGCGCGACCGTTGATCGCGCGCTTCACGTCGTCCTCGGCGTAGACGACAACCGTCTGGTGACAGCCGCCCTCGGAGGCGGCTTCGAAAACGTGGCGCACCATCGGCACGCCGTCGATGTCGAGCAGCAGCTTTTGCGAACCGGGCATGCGCGAGCTCTTCCCCGCCGCGAGCACGATGCCGCCGACGGGAAGGAGCGCCGCCGCGAGGCGCTCGAAAGGCGGACGCGCCGAACGGATCCACTCCACCTCGATGCCGGCGCGGATCGCCGTCTCCGCGAAGTTGCGCAGGCGCCCGCTGTCGCCGTCGACGAGCAGCAGCCTGCGCCCGGTCAGTTGCGAAAGGTCGGGCACCTGCTCCGGTAGACCCACGACGGCGACCGAGCGGCAGTCTTCGCGAGCGGCGATGTGCTGCAGCCCGGCGTCCAGGTCGCGACCGCGCACGACCATCGAGTGCGGACCCTCCGGCTCGCGGTAGGTACGCCCGCGGATGGCGAGGTCGAGGTCCCCCATGACGAACACCGACAAAACCGGCTCAGCATGCCAGATGGGACCCGAATTACCCTCTCCTGAATGCCCATTCTTGGAGCGCACGTCGACTCGTCTGGGGGTCTTCACCTGGCTTATGAGCGCGCGCAAGCGATGGGAGCGGAAGCCATACAGGTCCACCCTACTCCGCCTGGCTTTTGGGGGTCGCCCAAGCTGGACGACAACCGGATCGCGACCTTCAAGGAGGCGGCGGCGAAGCACGGCCGGCCGCCCTTTTACTTCCACGCCGTCTACCTGATCAACCTCGCCGGCGACGACCCGACGCTGCGCCAGCGCTCGGAGAGCACGCTCGCCGGCTACCTCAAGGCGGCCGATGAGCTCGGCGTCGACGGCGTGATCTTCCATACCGGCTCACACAAGGGCGGAGGTTTCGAGGCGCGACTGCCGCAGATCACCGAGCACCTGCGCCACGTGCTCGAGCGCGCGGAGCCGAAGAGGGCGAGGCTGTTGATCGAGAACAATGCCGGTCTCGGCGGCTGCGTGGGCGCGAAGTTCGAGGAGATCCGGCAGATGCTCGACGCGCTCGACAACGACAAGCGCGTCTCCGTCTGCTTCGACACATGCCACGCCTTCGCGTCGGGTTACGACGAGCGCAACGCCGCGCAGGTTAAGAAGACGATCGACGAGCTCGACCGCGTGGTCGGGCTGAAGAAGGTCGAGGTCATTCACTGCAACGACTCGGTCACCGGCCTGGCCTCGAACCGGGACAGGCACGCCAACATCGGCGACGGTCAGATCGGCGAGGAGGGATTTCGCGCGCTGCTGCACGAGCCGCGGCTCGCGAAGCTGCCGTTCATCCTCGAGGTCCCGGGCGCGGGTGGCGGGCCCGACGCCGAGCAGGTGGCGATCCTGAAGAGGCTCACTGCCTAGGACCTCAGGCGATCCTGGAGCGCCTCTCGCTGGACGCCGCGTCGTCCACCCAGTTGCGGCGCGGTGACCGGCGCATCGCGAGCCCGGCCAATAGCCAGGCGCGCCGTCCGAGCATCCGCACCAGATCGAAGACGTTCGGCACGCGGGGGCCATACAGCCGCCGGTTCTCCGCCTCCAGCTGGATGTCCTTCAGCCGCTGCCACATGACGTCCTCGTTCACATATGGATTCACAGTGCTCACCTCCTCCTAACCGACTATATCCCTACGTCAGTTATTATAACCGATGTTGCAGGTTCTGTGGTTATGGGTAGACTGAGCCTCAGTGTCTGAACGGGAGACGGCGACAGGCGACCTCGGCCTGATCCAGGCCTTCGTCAACACGGTCGATCTCATGCCCGGCCACGAGGAGCTCACAGACCCCAACACGCTCCAGGCCTGGCTGGTTGCAAAGGGCCTGATGGACAGCTCTCAGCGCGTGGACAAGTCCGACCTCAAGCACGCGATCGCGCTCCGCGAGGCGATGCGCGGGGTGATCGGCGGCAACTCCGGCTTGAAGGTCTACCCCGTCGACCTGGCGACGCTCAACCAGGCCGCGACGCAGAGCGGGCTGCGGATGCGCTTCGGCTCCGGAGGGCGGCCGAGGCTCGAGCCCGAGGCCGCCGGCGCCGTCGGCGCGCTCGGGCGGCTGGTGGCGACCCTCTACGTGGCCATGCAGAGCCCCGAGTGGGACCGGCTCAAGCTCTGCGACTCCGATTCGTGCCGGTGGGTGTTCTACGACCGCTCCAAGAACCACTCCAGCCGCTGGTGCACGATGGCGTCCTGCGGCAACCGCGAGAAGGCGCGGCGGTTCAGGGCCAAGGCGAAGCAGTAGCTCGGTTAGTCGCGACTATCGCGGGTCCTCGAGCGCGGAATGGGTGGATAGTCGCGACTATCGCGGGTCTTCGAGCGCGGAATAGCTGGATAGTCGCGACTATCGCGGGTCTTCGAGCGTGGTATGTATGGATAGTCGCGACTATCGCGGGTCCTCGAGCGCGGAATGGGTGGATAGTCGCGACTATCGCGGGTCTTCGAGCGCGGAATAGCTGGATAGTCGCGACTATCGCGGGTCTTCGAGCGTGGTATGTGTGGATAGTCGCGACTATCGCGGGCGAGGCGGCCCGCCCGGCGAGGTGGCCGCCCGAGCGCTACGAGGCCGCCTTCACCTGCCGCATCGACGCGCCGGATCCGCCGAAGCGGACCGACGTGATCTCGGCCAGGATGCCGAGCGCCGTCTCCTCGGCCCCGCGGCTTCCGAGGTCCAGCCCGATCGGCCCGTGGACCCGCGCCAGCTCCTCCTCTCGAAACCCTTGCTTGCGCAGCGCGTCGAAGCGGTTCTGGTTCGTCTTTCGGCTCCCGATCGCGCCGATGTAGCCCGCCGGCTTGCGCAGCACCGAGCGCAGCGCGGGCAGGTCGAACTTGGGGTCGTGGGTGAGGATGACGACGTAGGTCGAGCTGTCGACAGTGATGCTGCTCATGGCCTCGTCGGGCCAGGCCACCATCAGCTCGTCGGCCTCGGGGAACCTTTCTCTGGTGGCGAACTTCGCGCGCGCGTCGATGACGGTGACGCGGTACCCCATGAGCTTGGCGAGGCGGTGCAGCGGGATCGCGATGTGGATGGCGCCGATGATCACCAGGTGCGCAGGCCGGCGGAACGGCTCGATGAAAACGTCGCCGTCGCGACGCGCGAGCTCGGAGCCCGTGGGCGTGCCCTCTGTCACCTCCGCCTCGCCAGTGACCAGGTTTGTCGTCAACGTCGCCGGCTGATCGCGGTTGAGCATCGCGACCAGCTGCCGGTGCGCCTTCCCCAGTGGCTGGATGAAGACCTCGATGTGTCCGCCGCACGCCAGGCCGACCTCGAACGCCACGTCGTCGGCTACGCCGAAGGCGGCGATCTTCGGCTTGGCGCTCTTGAGAACTTTCTGCGCCTCCTCGAACACCGCGCCCTCGATGCACCCGTTGGAGACCGAGCCCGCCATCTTGCCCGAAGCCGTGACCAACATCTTGGAGCCAAGCGGTCGCGGGCTCGAGCCCCAGGTCTCGATCACCGTGGCGATGGCGATGTCCTCTCGGTCGCCAATGGATTCGATCAGCTCGTGGAGTATCTCTCTCATCGCGTCGTCCTCGAATCAAGCGAAGCCAGGAGCCGACCGAGGTCCTCGAGCGCGGCGACGTTGTGCGCGGCGAGGAAGTCGTCGCAGTGCGGCAGCGCGGCCGCCATGCCCCGGGTCAAGGGCTCGTAGCCCTCGGAGCCGAGCAGCGGGTTGAGCCAGATCAACCTGTGCGCCGAGCGGCGGAGGTGGATGAGCTCCGAGGTCAGCTGCGAGGGATCGCCGCGGTCCCAGCCGTCGCTGACGATGATCACCACCGCGCCGTGGCCCAGCACGCGCCGCGCCCACTTGCGGTTGAAGTCGCCAAGCGCGTCGCCGATACGCGTCCCGCCGCTGAAGTCGTGCACGCCCTTGCTCACCGACTCGAGCGCGCGGTCGAGGTCACGGTGGCGGAGGAGGCGAGTGATCCGCGTCAGCCGCGTCGAGAATACGAATGCCTCCAGGTCTTCGCGTCGCGCGATGGCGTGGGCGAAGATCATCAGCAGCCTCGAGTAACGCTCCATCGAGCCGCTGACGTCGCAGATCAGGACCAGCGGCCGCCTGCGCACGCGCGGCTTCCGCCGGAACAACATCATCAGCTCGCCGCTCGAGCGGATCGCGTGCCGCGCCGAGCGCCGCAGGTCGATCCGCCCAACCCGTGACGGCCGCAACCTGCGCGTCCGCCGCTCCGCCACGCGCCAGGGGGCCTGCTCCAGCAAACGCCTGACCTGCTCGGTCTCCGTCCAAGTCATGTCCTCGAAGTCTTTGTGCCGCAACAGCTCCTCCGCGCTGTAACCGCTCGAGCTGGCGGGGAATTCGTTCTGGTCCTGCTCGCGGTTCATCTGCGACGCGTTCAGTCCCAGCGCGTCGGCCCAGGCCTTCGCCCGCTCCGGGGAGAGCGGCAGGGCGCGGCTCCGGCCCGGGATGATCCCGGCCGGCGCGCGTGGGTCTGGCGGCGCCCAGAAGATGTCGAACGCGGCCTCGAAGACCGGGATGTCCTCCTTGCGGCTGACGAACACCGACCGCAGCGCGGTGCGAAAGTCGTCCTCGACCTTGAGGTCGATGTAGACCAGGGCGCGCGTGGCGTCGGTCAGCCGCCGCGGCCCGGCCTCGAGGCCCGCGTCGTGCAGGAGCCTGGCGAACGCCCCCAATCGCGGCAGGAGGTCGACCTCAGGCACGTTTCGCCTTGTCGACCAGGGCCGGCACCTGCTCGCGCACCCGGTCGAGGTCCTCCTGGTACTTGAGCGCGGCGCCCATCGTCGCGCTCACCAGCCCGGCGTCAATCCGCGTCGCGCCCAGCGCCGCCAGCGAGCGCGCCCAGTCCAGCGTCTCCGCCACGCCCGGCACCTTGTAGAGGTCCATGCCGCGCAGGCCCTGCACGAGGGCCGCGACCTCGCGCGCCAGTCCGTCCGCGGCCTCGGGCGCGCGGGCGCGCACGATCTCGACCTCCTTGTCGAGGTCCGGATAGTCGATCCAGTGGTAGAGGCAGCGGCGCTTCAGCGCGTCGTGCACCTCGCGCGTGCGGTTGGAGGTGATGACGACGAACGGCACCTGCCGCGCCCTGATGGTCCCTATCTCGGGGATCGAGACCTGGAAGTCGGACAGCAGCTCGAGGAGGAACGCCTCGAACTCCTCGTCGGAGCGGTCGATCTCGTCGATCAGCAGCACCGGCGGGGTCGGGTCGTCGTTGTCGATGGCGTCCAGCAGCGGCCGGCGGAGCAAGAACTCGGAGCTGAAGATCTCGCGCTCGGCGGCGCGGCGGTCCTCGGTCTCACCGAGCAGGCGGATGTGCAGCAGCTGCCGCGGGTAGTTCCACTCGTAGACGGCGTGGGCGAGGTCGATGCCCTCGTAGCACTGGAGGCGGATCAGGCGCGCGCCCAGCACTTCGGCCATGACCTTGGCGGCCTCGGTCTTGCCGACCCCCGCTTCGCCCTCGATGAAGAGCGGCTTCTGCAGCTTGAGGGCAAGGAAGATCGAGGTCGCGAGCGAGCGGTCACCGATATAGCGCCGCTCCCGCAGGCGGCGCTCGACGTCCTCGATCGTCGCCGGCGTGCTCACGGTGTCAAAGGGTACGAGGGAGGCAGGTGCAAGCGCCCCCGCCTCCCCCGAACCTTTACTGCTTTCCTTCGGCCTGCCCTGACGCTTGCAAAACGGCGCGCTTCGTGAGCACGCGCGCCAGGTGCTTCTTGTACTCCGGGCTGGCGCGCAGGTCGCCGGCCGGGTCGAGCCCGTCAGACGCGTGCTGTGCCGCCTCCTCCGCTTTGGCGCCATCGTGCAGCGCCTTCTCCACCGCCGTCGCGCGCACCGGCGTCGGACCGACGTTGGTCAGGCCGATGCGCCAGCCGCCGTTCATCTTCTGCGCGGCCACGCCGACGATGGCCCAGTCGAACAGCCGGCGGCGGAACTTGACGTACTTGTGCGGCCCGTTCGCGACCGGGAACACCACCTCGGTCACGATCTCGTCCGGCCCCAGCGCGGTCGTGAAAAGGTCCTTGAAGAAGTCGCGCGCCGGGATCGTGCGCCGGTTGGTGACGACGTCCGCGTCGAGCATCAGGGCGAGGGTGGGATAGTCGCCCGCCGCGTCCGCGTGGGCGATGACGCCGCCCATCGTGCCCATGTTGCGAACCTGGTTGTCGCCGACCTCCCCGGCGATCTCGGCGAGCAGCGGCAGCTTCTCATTGACCACGGACGAGCCGTGGATGGCCACGTGGCGCGCCAGCGCGCCGACGTGCAGCTTGCCGCCCGACTCCTTGATCTGGTCGAGGTCCTTGATGCCGTTGATGTCGACGAGCGCCGCGGGCTGGGCGAGCCGCAGCCGCATCAGCGGGATGAGGCTGTGTCCGCCGGCCAGGACTTTCGCGTCCTCGCCGAACTTGTTGAGCAGCTTCGATGCCTCGTCGACCGAGGAGGCGCGTGCGTACTCGAATGCGGCGGGAATCAATTGCGTGCCTCCTTGATCATCTTCCAGAGCCTGTCCGGGCTTGCCGGCATGTCGACATGCTTGATGCCCAGCGGGCTGAGCGCGTCGACGACGGCGTTGATGACCGACGCGGTGGCCGCGATGGTGCCTGCCTCGCCGATGCCTTTGACGCCGAGGTCGTTTGTCGGCGAGGGCGTGACCGTGTGGTCGAGGTCCATGGCCGGGATCTCGCCGATCCCGGGGATGTTGTAGTCGAGCAGCGTGCCGGTCTTGAGCTGGCCGGTTTCGTCGTCGTAGACGACCTCTTCGTACAACGCTTGCGCAATCGACTGCGCCACCCCGCCGTGGAGCTGGCCGTCGACGATCATCGGGTTGATGATGTTTCCGCAGTCGTCGACCGCCACGTACTTCTGTAGCTCGACGTGGCCGGTCTCGGGGTCGACCTCGACGACGGCGATGTGCGCGCCGAAAGGCCACACGAGGTTGGGCGGGTCGAAGTACGCGACCGCCTCCAGCCCCTGCTCCATGCCCTGGGGCAGGCTCATGCCGTAGCTGGCGAACGCGACCTCTCCGAACGCCTTCGACTTGTCCGGCGAGCCCTTGACGTGGAAGCTGCCGTGCTCGAAGACGACGTCTTCCTCGGCCGCCTCGAGCATGTGCGCGGCGAGCTTCTTGCCCTTGTCGATGACCTTGCCCACGGCCTTGCTCACCGCCACGCCGCCGACGGCGAGGCTGCGGCTGCCGTAGGTGCCGTAGCCGAACGCGGTCCCCTCCGCCGTGTCGCCGTGCCGGAGCTCGATGTTCTCGAGCGGAACACCAAGCTGGTCGGCCACGATCTGGCCGAACGTCGTCTCGTGGCCCTGACCGTGCGAGTGCGTGCCCGTGTAGACGATCACCGACCCCGTCGGAGTCACGCGCACCTGCGCCGACTCGACGAGGGCGATGCCACCCGTCGCCGGCGCCGTGGCCGCGCTCGGACCAAAGCCACAAAGCTCGATCCATGTCGAAATGCCGATGCCCAGGTACCTGCCCTGCTTGCGCATGTCCGCCTGCTTGCGGCGCAGGTCCTGGTAGCCCGCCATCTCGAGGGCGCGGTCGAGCGCCTTCTCGTAGTCGCCCGAGTCGACGACCAGGCCGAAGCTCTGCGTGTATGGGAACTCGTTGGGCTGGATGAAGTTCTTGCGCCGGACTTCGACCGGGTCCATCTTCAGCTCGTCCGCGACCAGGTCGACCATGCGCTCGACCAGGTGCGTCGCCTCCGGCCGGCCGGCGCCGCGGTAGGGGTCGGTCGGCACGCGGTTCGTGAGGATGCCGATGGTCCGCGCCGAGATTCCCTTCCACTTGTAGGCGCCGCCCGCCATGAGGCAGGCACATGCCTGGAAGGCGCTGAACGTTCCCGCGTAGGCGCCGACGTCGAGGTACTGCGTCATCCGCATGCCGAGCAGCGTGCCGTCCTTCTTGGCCGCGACCTCGACTTCGTAGAACTGGCCGCGTCCGTGGGTCGCGTTCTGGATCGACTCCGTGCGCGTCTCGATCCACTTCACCGGCCGCTCGGTCATGCGTGAGAGCGCCGGCACGAGGTAGTCCTCCGGATACGGGCTGATCTTGCTGCCGAAGCCGCCGCCGACGTCCGGCGAGATGACACGAACCTGGCTCTCCTTCAACCCCATCGAGCCGGACACGAACAGGCGGATGAAGTGCGGGTTCTGGCTCGACATCCAGATCGTCAGCTTCTTGTCGTACGTCTCGTACTCCGCCATCACGCCGCGCGGCTCCATGGGCACCGGCGCGAGCCGGTTCTGGAGGATGCGCTGCTTGACCACGACGTCGGCCTCCTTGAAGGCGGCCTCGGTGACCTCGGGGCCGGTGTAGGCGAGGTCCCAGCAGACGTTGTCCGCCGCGCCCTCGTGCGCCTTGGGGCTCTTGGCATCGAGCGCTTTCTCCAGGTCCATTACCGCCGGCAGCTCGTCGTAGTCGACCTGGATCATGTTCGCGGCGTCGGCCGCCTGGCCCTTGGTCTCGGCCAGGACCGCGGCGACGATCTCGCCCTGGTAGCAGACCTCCTTCTCCGCGATGGGGAAGCGCTCGGGCACGTACTTCTTCTCGGCCACGAACGCCGGCGCGGCCGGGTGCGTGCCCGCCAGCTGGCCTTTGAAGTCGCGCGCGGTGTAGACGCCGACCACGCCCGGCGCCTTGCTTGCGTCGGTGACGTCGATGCTTTTGACGCGCGCGTGCGCGAGGGGACTGCGCACGAACGCGGCGTAAGCGGTGCCGGTGCGCGTGAAGTCGTCGATGTAGTGGCCGTGACCGGTGATCAGGCGCGGGTCTTCGCGGCGGTGGATCTTCGCGCCGACGAGCTGCGTGACCGCCATGTCAGTTGCCTCCGGCGGCGACGGTCGTCTTCCTGGCGGGGGCAGTGCTCATGGTCTGGGCGGCCGACTTCACCGCCTTGATGATGTTCACGTATCCCGTACACCGGCAGAGGTTGCCTTCCAGGCCCCTGCGGATCTCGTCCTCGGTCGGGTTCGGGTTCTGGGAGAGGAGGTAGGCCGCCGCCATGATGAACCCCGGCGTGCAGTAGCCGCACTGGAGCCCGTGCTCGTCCCAGAACGCCTGCTGGATCGGGTGTAGCTCGCCGTCTTTGGCCATGCCCTCGATCGTGGTCAGGCTCTTGCCCTCGGCCTGGACGGCGAACATCGTGCAGCTCTTCACCGCCTTGCCGTCGACCAGGATCGTGCAGGCGCCGCACTGGCTCGTGTCGCAGCCGATGTGGGTACCGGTCAGCCCCAGGTTGTCCCGCAGGTGGTGCACGAGCAGAAGGCGAGGCTCGACCTCATGTTCGTGCTTGCGGCCGTTGACGGTGACGGCGACCTTGTGCTTCATCAGTCCTCCTGATCCCCTCCATGAAGCGGCGCGCGGCGGCGCCCGCTAGGCCAGCGCAGATGAACCCCTCTATTGCGCTACTTTTAGCCGAGAAATGCAACTGGAGAATTCCTTCCAGGTGAGCGCCCCGCCCGACAAGGTGTTCGCCTATCTCCTGGACATCAACAAGGTGGTCGGGTGCGTGCCGGGGGCCGAGCTGACCGAGGTGGTCGACGAGAGCACCTTCAAGGGCAAGGTCAAGGTCAAGGTCGGGCCGATCACCGTCGCCTACAGCGGCACCGCTCGGATCGCCGAGCGCGACGAGTCCGAGCGCATGGCCACCCTTTCGGCGGAGGGCCGGGAGACGACCGGCCCCGGGTCGGCGAGGGCCAGCGCCCAGATGCGCGTCCAGACCGCGGGCGAGAACTCGCTGGTCACCATCACGACCGAGTACCACGTGGCCGGCCGCGTGGCTCAGTTCGGCCGCGGGGTCATGGAGGACGTGTCCCGGCGCCTCATCCAGGAGATGGCAACCTGCATCCAGGCCAACGTCGAGGCGGATGAGCCTTCGGAGAACGACGTCGCGGCGGCGGTGGCGCGGTCGGAGTCAGAGCCACACGTCCCGGCGGCGGCGCGGACCGCCAGGCCGGTCAGCGCGTTCTCGCTCTTCTGGCACCTCGTGAAGCTGAGGGTCGCTCGGCTCTTCGGGAGATCAGCCTAGGAACACCGCGAGCATCAGGTCGCGGTTCACCCAGATGTTGGGCTGGGTCCAGCTCTTGCCGTTGACGCCGAAGATCGTGACGGTGACGTCGAGCATCGGAAAGAAGCGCGACTTCATGAGGATCTCGGTGTGCATCGAGGGCTCGGTCGCCTTCGGAAACTCGGCCGCGCCGGTGACCATGAACGTCGCCGCCTGGAACATCACGTAGCGGCGGATCATCTCGGCCACCAGGTCGGGCGGAGCGGGCTCGGGCTCGATGGTCCGGATCCCGCCGACAAAGTTCTTGTTGAACAGCCCTTCGGGCACGCCGCTCAGGGGCACGGCGCCGGGGACCAGCGGTTCGGCGCTCACGTTGCGCATGTGGAAGAGCGGCTCGGGGTCGTTGATCGTCTCCCGGAGGCGGCCGCCTCGGACCTGGATCTCGGCGGTCAGACGCTGGAACGAGGTAAGCAGGTCGACTTTGCTCCACGAGAGGTTCGCGCCGATCGAACCCGCCGTCTGGGCTGACATCAGCGGGCAAGGATAGCGCCGAGGACCCGGAATTCAAACCAGCACAGACTGGACAATGGCGCCGTGGAGCTGAACGCCTTCATCTCCCGCTCCGATGAGCGCGGTCCGGGCGAGCGTGTCGCCGTCAAAGACCTGGTCGACGTCAAAGGCATGGTCACGACCGCCGGCGGGATCATCCTGCCCGACGTGCCGGCGAAGGACGACGCGCCCGTCATCGGACGCCTGCGCCAGGCGGGCTGCGTGATCGTCGGCAAGGCCAACCTGCACGAGTTCGCGTACGGGGTGACGAACGTCAACCCCCACTTCGGGCCGGCGCGCAACCCGCACGACCCCAAACGGGTCTCCGGCGGGTCCTCGGGCGGCTCGGCCGTGGCGGTGGCCGCGGGCATGTGCGACTGGGCCATCGGCAGCGACACCGGCGGGTCGATCCGCATCCCCTCCTCGCTGTGCGGGGTGGCCGGGTTCAAGCCCTGGTTCGGCAGCATCGACGTCGCCGGCGTGATCCCGCTCAGCCAATCGCTCGACACCCTCGGGCCGATCGCCCCGGACATCGCCACGACCGCGCACGCGTACACGGTCATGTCCGGTGAGGAGGTCTCCCTGGAGGGCTTGACGAAGCCGCGCCTGGGGGTGCCGCGCGGATGGGTCGCCGAGATCGATCCTCCGACCGCGCAGGCGTGGGAGCTCGTCTCCCGCGGGCTGGAGGAGGTCGAGTTCCTCGATCGCGCCCCGCTGTTCGAGGTCGGGCTGACGATCCTCCTCTACGAGGCCGCCGAATACCACCGGCGCTGGGCGACCGAGTCGCCGAACAAGTACGGAGCGGACGTCCTCCGCCTGATCCGTCGCGGGTTCGAGATCACGGACGCCGACTACGAGAGGGCGATCGGGGAGCGCGGCCGGCTGCAGACGGGGGCGCTCGCGGCCATGGACGGGCTCGACGCCCTCGTCCTCCCGGCGACGGCCATCGTCGCGCCGCCCATCGAGGCCGGGCCCGAGGTGCGCGAGCCGCTCTCCCGCTTCACCCGGCCGTTCAACACCACCCACCAACCCGTGGCGGTGATCCCGGCGCCGGTGCGAGGCCTGCCGGTCGGCATCCAGGTCGTCGGCCGGACCAACGCCGACACGCTGCGCGCGGCAGCCTGGCTCGAGCGGTCGTGGCGATGAAGTCCAAGGACCTCTACCCCGGCATCTTCAGCCGCCACGCCGAGGCCTACCAGCAGCGCCTCGACCAGGTGATGTTGCGCGGCGAGGCCCGCGGCCGGATGCGCGTGCTCGAGCTGGTCGACGCGCGAGCGGGGATGCGCGTCCTTGACCTGGCGTGCGGCCCGGGCACGCTCAGCGCCGCCCTTGCCACAGCGGTCGCCCCCGGCGGCGAGGTGGTCGGGGTCGACCTGGCGCCGGGCATGATCCGACGCGCGCGGGCGCGTGGTCTGGCAAACGCCCGCTTCCGGGTGATGGACATCGAGCGACTTGCATTTCCCGACGCCTCGTTCGACGCCGCCACGTGCGGGCACGGGCTGCAGTTCGTTCCCCACCTCGACCAAGCGTTGCGCGAAGCCCGGCGCGTGCTCGGCGCCGGACGCCGGTTCGCCGCGAGCATCCCCGTCGGGAGCCCGGGCCAGGGGGTGCAGGACCTGCTCGATTCTGTGATCGATCGCCTGCTGCCGCCGGCCCCTCGGGCGATCGATCAGGACGACACCCGCAAGACCCTCTCCGACCCGGACTCGCTGGCCGAGGCTGCTCGGCGGGCGGGCTTTGCCACGGCGCGTGTGGAGGTCGTGGAGGAAAAGGTCGTGTGGCAGTCGGCGGATCAACTCGTGACCATGCTCGCCAGCTGGTGGGACTGCGCCGCGCGCCTCGAGGGCGTCGGCGAGCCGACCCGCCGATCATTCATCGCCGAGGCGGCTGAGGTGCTCCGCCGCGATCACCCCGGAGCCATCGAGACAGCCAGCCGCAACCTCGTCCTCCTCGCGATCGCCTAACAGGTATCGGGCGCCGGCCGCGCGGTTTCAAACTAGCGTGCTGAACGTGCCCCACCCTTCGGTGATGCTCCGCCTGGTCGCCTTCGCCGTCGCGGCCGGGCTCGCGATGGCGGGGGTGCAGCCGCTGGTCGCGGCCACGATCGGCGAGGTGGGCTTGCGCTGGGCGTTCGGCCTCACCGCCCCGGCGCTGGTGACCGCCGCGCTGGTCTTCGGCGCCGGTCGTGCCCTCAACCATGGCGACGTCCTTCAGCCGCCCTGGTACTCCGCCTGGCTTTTGCTGCCGGGATCGTTCCTGCTCGCCGGCGCCGCGGCCATGTGCATCTTCGGAGCACTGGTCGAGTTCACCCTCATCCCCTGGACGATGTGGGCGCTCCTCCTCAGCGGCAGCCTCTTCTGGACTGCCGCCCTACTGCTGGTCCGCAGCCACTCGCACTAAGCGTCGCGGCGGCGGTCGAGGTCCAGCGCCTGGTTCATGCGGTCCTCGAGCACCCACATGCCCTCACACCAGCGCACCGTCTCGAGGATGTCCCTCAGCTGGTCCGCGAGCGGGCCGTTGTCCTTGTGGGAGCGCGATTCCGCGACCTTGTCGGCGTAGAACCGGTAGTTGTCGCTCATGCGGTCAGGCTATGGGTCGGCGTCCTGATCCAAAAGGCGCGAACTACCTGTTTCGCGCGCCGCGCCCTACCCGAATTTGGTACCTGCCTTGGAGGTCGATGCCCGCACCAGTCGCTCCCGGATCGCCCGCCGCCCGCGCTCGAGGGCAAGCCTCCCCTCGCCGCTCTTGAAGCCGCTGTTCGCCCCTCCCATCAGGCTGTCGAGCTCCCACGCAAGCTGCTCGGGGTCGGCGTCGGCGTCGATGTCCCCCGCCTCCTGCGCCTCCATGACCGCGCGCTTCAGGCTGTACGACCAGTAGGCCTTCTTCGCCAGGACGGAGTCCCGGACCGGACCGGGGCGCCGGCTGTCGTACTCCTCGGCGACAGCCCAGAAGAAGCAGCCGCCGGGAAACACGCCGCGCTCGAGGTAGGACAGCCACGAGTTGCACAGCGCCCACACGCGCCCGACGCCACGAGGCTGGGCAAGCGCCGGGCGGATGACTTCGGCGGTGAAGATCTGCGCCGCCGCCTCGACGGTCGCGAGGTGGAGCTCCTCCTTGGAGCCGAAGTGCGCGAACAGCCCGCTCTTGCTGATGCCGAGGTCGTCGGCGAGGCGCTGAAGGGAGACGGCGTCGAGGCCTTCGGCAGAGCCGACCCTGGCCGCGTGGGCGAGGATCGCCTGCCGGGTCTTCAAGCCCCGAATGCGTCGGCCGTCGGTCGGCTCGGCACGCTGGGCGGGCTGGGCGGCCTGGGCGGGCTGGGCGATCGCCATGTTTGTGCTTGATATTAGCACGACCGGTCGGTTATTATTCTGGATGAACGACCGGTCGTGCTATTTGTTGTTCAGGAGGCTGGATTCTGAGATGGTCGAGATCGAGGCGGCGAGCAGCGGTGGCCCCGGCCTGGCAAGGCTCGAGCCCAGCGATGAGGAGCTGGTCGAGCGGTTCTTCGGCCGGCTGTCGGCCGACTCCCTGTACCGGCGCTTCTTCACCCCGGTTACCCGCCCGGAGCGGTTCGCCAGCGCGCTCCTTCGCGTCGACGGGATGGAGCGCGCGGCGGTGGCGGCTGTCGAGAGCGGCGAGGTCGTGGGCGTGGCGCAGTACTCGCGCCGGCCCGGAGCGGATGCGGCGGACATGGCGATCGTGGTCGCCGACGGGTGGCAGCGGCAGGGCATCGGCACACGCCTGGTCGCGGCGCTGGCCGACCGCGCCGCCGGCCAGGGAATCGAGGCCTTCGCGGTCGACGTCCAGGGCGACAACCAGGGTGCGCTCCGCCTCCTGCGGCGCGTAGCGCCGGGCCTGCGCCTGGCGTTCAGCGATGGGGTGGGCGAAGGTTCCTTCGCCATCGGCCGATGAAAGCCGAAGAGCGGGTGCAGCTGCTGAGGTCGGTACCCGAGCTCGTGGGCTTGCGCGACGCGGCAAGGCACTTCGACGAGGTGCGCGTGGCTGCCGGCGAGATGCTGGCCGAAGAAGGTGCGCTGTGCCACCACTACCTGGTCGTGGCCGAAGGCACGCTGCAAACGCAGCGGCGCGGGCAGACCGGCGAGCTGGGTCCTGGCGACAGCATCGGTTTCAGCGCGATGCGCAGCCGGGGCGTGAATCCGGCGGGCGTGGTCGCGCTGACCGAGGCGCGCGTGTTGGTGATGAGCCACGCCCAGTTCCGGGCGGCCGAGCCGCTCCCCCCAAAAAGACGCTTGCACCTCTGGGCCCTCCCCTCCTCCCGCCGGTCCCTCCCCCGCCGGCCAAACCTGCGTCGAGCCTAGGCGCAAAAAAAGCGGGCGCCAACCCAGGCTGTTAAGACCGGGATCGGTGCGGGTCCGTTTCCAATGGCGTCTTTCGACCCGTTTTGATCAAAAGTGGTCTTTCCCGACGGCGCGATAGACCCGTTGTGATCAAAAGAGGTCTAATCGCCGCTTACTCAGCCCCCGCGCGCGTGCAAGTGGCCGCGACTAAAAAGGAAAAAAGGCCGGTCGCGCACCGACGACCGGCCTGATCAGCGACTCGAAACTACGCGAGCTTGATCCG
>Ga0209470_1001250_pt1 | contig 19118 bp, 19 predicted proteins | sample GraSoiAngelo_125_FD_185882 | JGI IMG/M metagenome (GOLD analysis project Ga0209470, IMG submission 185882) | Grasslands soil microbial communities from the Angelo Coastal Reserve, California, USA - 14_0927_05_40cm (SPAdes) (version 2) | ecosystem: Environmental > Terrestrial > Soil > Grasslands ... | reverse complement strand
CGAAGACATGGCGAGGACGATTCTGTTAGCCGAGCTCGACACTCGCAAGCTGCGCCTCCTCGTCGTCGGCTGCAACGGCTCCTTTGAACGTCCGCAGACGCGAGTCGTCGGCCCGCGCTACGACCCCGGGACCAGCGCGCGCAGCTCCGCCTCCTCGACCAGATAGCGCGCGCCGCAGAACTCGCAGACGACCTCGGCGCGGCGCTCGTGCGCGAGCACGTCGATCAGCTCGGCGCGGCCCATGGCGACGATCGCGGCCTCCACGCGCTCGCGGCTGCAGCGGCACTCGAAGCGGAGCGCCTGCTCCTCGAGGACGCGGGTCGGGAAGCCGGCGAGGAGGCGCGCGAGGATGGCGGGCGCGTCGAGGCCCTGGCGCACGAGGTCGCTCGGCGGCGGCGCGGCGCCGACGTTCTCCTCGAGGCGGTCGATCGCGCCCGCGTCGGCGCCCGGCATCGCCTGGAGGAGGTAGCCGCCGGCCGCACCGACCCGGCCGTCGGCGTGCACGAAGACCCCGACGCCCACCACCGAGGGGATCTGCTCGGAGCCGGCGAGGTAGCTCGCCACGTCGGTCCCAATCTCCCCCGACACGAGCGGCACGATGCTGCGGTAGGGCGAGGCCTCGCCGAGCGGAATGCGCATCACGCAGAGAACGCCGCGGCCGACCGCGCCCCCGACGTCGAGCTTGCCGGCGCGCGCGGGCAGATGGGTCTGCGGCCGCGACACGAAGCCGCGCACCTGGCCGCCCGGCGTGGCGTCGACCAGGATGCTGCCGAGCGGCCCGTCGCCGCTCCACTGGAGCGACACGCGCTCGTCGGCCTTCGAGAGCCCGCCGAGCAGGAGCCCCGCCGTCAGCGCGCGCCCGAGCGCCGCCGTCGCGGTGGGGAGCGTCCCGTGCCGCACGCGGGCCTCCTCGACCAGCTCGGTGGTGACGGCCGCGAGGCCGCGCACGGTGCCGTCGGCGCTGAGCGTGCGTGCCAGGCGGTCAGCCACGGCGTGCCTCGTCCATGGCGCGCAGCATCTCGGCGGCGTCGACCAGGCGCGCGAAGCGGCCGCGCTCGCGGCCGTCCGGACCGAGGAGGACGAGCGTCGGCACACCGGCCACGGCGAAGCGGCCGCTGAGCGCGCTCGAGCGCTCGTCCTCGGTGGTCACGTCGACCTTGACCATCACGAAATCGGCCGCCGCGCGCACGACCGCGGGGTCCCGGAACGTGGTGCGCTCCATCTCGCGGCACGGCAGGCACCACGCGGCCTCGAAGTCGAGGAGGACGGGCCGGCCCGCCGCGGTAGCGCGCGCGAGCGCCTCGTCGGAAAACGGGACCCAGGCGATCGGGCTCTCGGTTTCGGCACCCAGGAGCCCGACCAGCGCGAACGCCACCAGCGCGATGCCCCCCGCCCGCCGCGGCCAGCGCATCACGGGCGGCGTCGCGGGCCCGAGGAAGCCGAGCACGACACCCGCCGCGACGAGCAGCAGGCCCGTCGTGACGCGCACCCAGGGGTCGGGCAGGAGCGGTGCTGCGAAGTAGAGTGCGAGGCCCAGGAGGAAGAAGCCGAAGACGCGCTCCACCCACTCGAGCCAGGCGCCGGCGCGTGGCAGCACGCGGAGCCGTCCGGCCAGCGCCGCCAGCGCGAGGTAGGGCGCGCCGAGCCCGAGCCCGAGCACGAAGAAGAGGGCGAAGCCGAGCGCCACCGACTGCTGCGCGCCGACGAAGAGGAGGAGCGCCAGCACCGCCGGCCCGATGCAGGGCGCGGCGACGACGCCCATGGTGAGGCCCATGAAGAAGGCGCCCACGTCGCCCTCGCCGACGCGGCCGAGACGCTGCATGATCGGCGAGGGAAGGCGCAGCTGATAGAAGCCGAAGTTGCTCCCCGCGAGGCCCACGAGCACGAGCGCGATCGCGGCCAGGACGGCGGGTCGCTGGAGCGCCGAGCCGAAGAGGGAGCCGGTCAGCGCCGCGGTCACACCGAGGGTCGAGAAGGTGACGCAGATGCCGAGCACGTAGAGGAGCGCGCGCCGGAGGATGTGCGCCTCCTCGGCGCCGGTCCGGCCGCCGAAGAACGCCACCGTCACCGAGATGAGCGGGTAGACGCACGGGGTCAAGTTGAGCGCGACGCCCACGAGGGCGACCCAGAGGAAGGTAAGCGGGTAGCCCCAGCGCGCGATCCAGCCGGCCACCTGGTCCTGGCCTCCGGCCGGCGGCTCCGCGGCGCCCAGCGGCGCCGGCGCGTCGAGCGCCGCCACCAGCTCGAGCGTGCGCGGGGGGAGGCAACGCGAGTCGTCGCACGCCTGGAAGCGGAGCGCCGCCTTGAGCGGCCCGCTGCCGACGGCCGGCGCGCCCTCGAGCGTCGCCGTGAAGCGGACCGTGCCGTCGTAGAGGAGGAGGGTGGTCTCACCGCTGAACTTGAGCCGCCTCTCCACCGGGCGCGGATACTCGACTGCGCCCGCGCGCACGCCCGCCGGCGGCGTCAGCGTGACCGTGGTCGGGATCAGGAACTGGTCGCGCGGCTCGTGCGCGTTCACGTGCCAGCCGGGGGCGATGGTCGCCTCGACCACCGCCTGCCCGCCGCCCGCCGTGAGCTTCGCCCGCACTACGTCCTCGGGCAGGGGTGCCGCGGACACCAGAGCCGCCAGGCCGACCAGCACGGCCGTCACGCCGACGCGTCGCATCGCTCCGGACCTCAACGGACCTTGAACAGCCTCGGGGCGCGCGGCGTCGCGGAGCTGAGAGCCGGGTCGTCGAGCGTGAGCGGCACGGACTCGACGATCTCGAGCCCGTAGCCGGGCAGGCTGACCAGGCGCAAGGGACGGTTCGTCAGCCAGCGGATCTTCCCCACGCCCACGTCCCGCAGGATCTGCGCCCCGATGCCGAACTCGCGGAAGTTCGCGAGCCACGAGGCGCCGAGCGCGGTGCTCGGCGCGCGCGCGCTGTCGGCACGCGCTTCGGAGAAGAGGTCGAGGCCGCGGCCGTCGCGGCGGAGGTAGAGGATCACCCCCTTGCCCTCGGCGGCGATCCGCTCCATCGCCTTCTGGAGGAGGCTCCGCGTGTCGCGCTCGCGGTAGCCGAAGACGTCGCCCGGCAGGTACTCGAGGTGCGTGCGCACGAGCGTTGGCTCGTCGGCGCGGATGTCGCCCTTGGCCAGCACGAGGTGCTCGCCCTCGTCCACGTCGGTGGTGTAGACGAGGGCGCGGAAGTCGCCGCCGTGACGCGTCGTGATGCGCGCCTCGGCCGTACGGTGCACGAGCGAGTCGTGGCGGCTCCGGTACTCGATCAGGTCGGCGATGGTCGCGATCTTCACGTTGTGGCGGGCCGCGAACTCCTCCAGGTCGGGGAGCCGCGCCATGGTGCCGTCGTCGCGCAGGATCTCGCAGATGACGCCCGCCGGGGCGAAGCCGGCGAGGCGCGCCAGGTCGACGGCGCCCTCGGTCTGTCCGGCGCGCACCAGCACGCCGCCCCGCCGGGCGCGAAGCGGGAAGACGTGCCCCGGGCTCACGATGTCGGCGGGCGTGGCGTCGGGCCGGATGGCGGTGCGGATGGTGGCGGCGCGGTCGACCGCCGAGATGCCCCGCCCGATGCCGTGACGCGCGTCGATCGAGACGGTGAACGCAGTCCCGAGCGGCGCCCTGTTCTCGCTCACCATCATCGGCAGGCCGAGCTGGTCGCAGCGGCTCTCCGTGAGCGAGAGGCAGACGAGCCCGCGCCCGTGGGTCGCCATGAAGTTGACGTGCTCGGCCGTGAGGCGCTCGGCCGCGACGCAGAGGTCGCCCTCGTTCTCGCGGTCCTCGTCGTCCATGAGGATGATCATGCAGCCGGCGCGGATCTCGGCGAGGGCCTCCTCGATACCGACCACGTACGGGCTCTGGCGGCGGGGGGACATCGGCTCTTCGCTTCGGATGATAGACGCGGTGTCGGGGCGAGGCCAGCCCTTGGCAGCAGAGCCCGGCGCGGCAACAGAGCGTCAGGCCGGGGGGCCAATGGCCGCCGCCGCGGGCGCGCCGAGTGTCCGCCACGCGATCGCGCCGAGCACGATCGCACCGCCGAGCAGGGCAGAGACCCGCGGCGCCTCGCCCAGGACGAGGAGCACCCACAGCGGGTTCGCTACCGGCTCGAGCATGGTGACCAGCGCCGCCTGCGTCGCGCTCACGTGATGCAGCCCGCGCAGGAAGAGCGCCTGCGCCGCCGCGATCTGGATCGTGCCGAGCAGGACGAGGATCGCGGCCGAGCGTGCGCCGACCCCCGGGTCGCGGAGCACGAGCGGCGCCAGCGCCGCGGCCGCCAGCACGCTGCCCCAGGTGACCGCCGCCTCCGCGCTCGCCCCGCGCTCGCGGCGGAGCAGCAGCACGAGCCCGGCGTAGAAGACGCCCGAGACGACCGCCACCGCGTCGCCCGCGTGCGTGCGCGCCTCGAGCGGGCCTCCGAAGAAGAGCGCCATGCCGCCGAGCGCGACCGCGATCGCGAGCGCGTCGCGCGACCGCCGGGGCTCGCCCACCACGAGCGGCGCGAGCAGGAAGACCCACACGACGCCGCTGTACTGGAGGAAGACCGCGTTGGCCGCCGTCGTCCACTTGGTCGCGACCACGAAGGTCGTCAAGCACGCGGCGCAGCACGCGCTCGCCGCGAAGAAGCCCGGCCCGCGGCCGGCGAGCTTCGGCCGGAAGAAGAGGAAGAGGACGACGGCGGCGGTCGCGGAGCGGTAGGCGGCGATCTTGAGGGGCGGCTCGGCGATCGCCTTGATGCCGATGCCGCCGAGCGACCAGAGGAGGGCGGCCCCGGCGACCTGGAGAACGCCCCGGCGCTCCGCGGTCACTCGACGGTGACGCTCTTCGCCAGGTTGCGCGGCTGGTCCACGTCGGTGCCGCGGTAGACGGCGACGTGGTAGGCGAGGAGCTGGAGGGGGATGGTGAGCAGGGTGGGCGTGAGGAGTTCGTTCGTCCGCGGGACCGTGAGCACGTCGGCCGCCACCTCCTCCAGCTCGGGCGAAGGCGCGTCGGTCACCACGATGATGCGCCCGCCGCGTGACTCGACCTCCTTCAGGTTGGAGAGGGTCTTCTGGAAGACGCCGTCGTGCGGGATGAGCACGACCACCGGCATTTGCTCGTTGATGAGCGCGATCGGCCCGTGCTTCATCTCGCCCGCCGGGTAGCCCTCGGCGTGGATGTAGGAGATCTCCTTCAGCTTGAGCGCCCCCTCGAGCGCGACCGGGTAGTTCACGCCGCGCCCGAGGTAGAGGAAGTCGGAGGCCTTGCCGTAGCGCCGGGCGATGCGCTCGACCGCGGCCTCGCCCGCGAGGATGTCCTTCACCGCGTGGGGTAGCGCGACGAGGTCGCCGAGGAGCTTGCGGCCGCGCTCGGCGTCGACCAGGCCCCGCTGGCGTCCGAGGTGGAGGCCGAGGAGGTAGAGCGCCGTCAGCTGGGTCGTGAACGCCTTCGTGCTGGCGACGCTGATCTCCGGGCCGGCGTGGGTGTAGAGCACGGCGCTCGACCGCCGCGCGATCGAGGAGTCGACCACGTTGCAGATGGCGAGGACGGGCGTGCCCTTCTCGCGCCCCGCCTCGACCGCCGCCAGCGTGTCGGCCGTCTCGCCCGACTGCGACACCACGACCAGCAGGGTTTGCGGGTCGAGGATCGGGTTGCGGTAGCGGAACTCGCTCCCGTAGTCGACCTCGCAGCGGAGGCCGGCCAGGCGCTCGAGCAGGAACTTCCCGACCAGGCAGGCGTGCCACGCCGTGCCGCACGCCACCACCACCGCGCGCTGGATCGGCGCCTCCAGGAGCCGGTCCACGTCGGCGTCGAGCTGCACCGCGCCCGCCTCCTGCACGATGCGGCCGCGCATGGTGTCGATGATCGCCTGCGGCTGCTCGTGGATCTCCTTCAGGAGGAAGTGCTTGTAGCCGCCTTTCTGCGCCGTGACCGGGTCCCAGGTGACGGTGCGGGGCACGCGCGTGACCGGCTCGCCTGCGAAGGTGTGGATCGTGACGCGGTCGGCCGTCAGCTCCGCGACCTCGCCGTCCTCCAGGAAGACCACGCGGCGGGTGTGATCGAGGAGCGCCGGGATGTCCGAGGCGACGAAGTTCTCGCCCTCGCCGAGCCCGAGCACGATCGGCGTGGCGCTCTTGGCGACCACCAGGCGGTCGGGCTCGCTCTCGCAGAGGACGACGATCGAGTAGGAGCCCTCCAGCTCCTGGATGGCGCGCCGCGTGGCCTCGAACAGGCCGCCGCCGCGCTGCACGTGCTCATCGATCAGGTGCGAGATGACCTCGGTGTCGGTCTCCGAGGCCATCTTCCGGCCGCGGCGCTCGAGCACGGTGCGCAGCTCAAGGTAGTTCTCGATGATGCCGTTGTGGATGACGACCACCCTGCCGGCGCGGTGCGGATGCGCGTTCTGCTCCGAGGGCCGGCCATGCGTCGCCCAGCGCGTGTGGCCGATGCCGGGCGTGCCGGCGAGCGGCTGCTCGCGCAGGAGCGCCGCCAGGTTGTCGAGCTTGCCGACGCAGCGGCGCATCTCGACACGGTGGTCGGTGACGGTGGCGAGCCCGGCCGAGTCGTAGCCCCGGTACTCGAGCTTACGGAGCCCCGCCATGAGGATCGAGCTCGCCTCGCGCGGCCCGACGTAGCCGACGATGCCGCACATGGCTCAGCGCCTCCGTCGCGCGCGGGCCGGCGCGGCCTTCGGCTTGCGCTGCGGCGCGCGCCCCGGCGTGGCCTTCGGCTCGCGGCGCGGCGCGCGCCCCGGCGCGGCCTTCGCGACCGCCTCGACCGGCGGCCTGGCGGCCAGCGCGCGCTTGCGCGCGACCCAGCCCCCGACCTGCTGCTGCGGCACGCGCGAGAGCACGAGCGCGCCCGGCGGCACGTCCCGCGTGACGGTCGTGCCCGCACCCACGTACGCATCGTCGCCCACCGACACCGGCGCCACCAGCTGCGTGTCGCTGCCGATCTGCACGCGCGCGCCGATCCTGGTGCGATGCTTCTTGAAACCGTCGTAGTTGCAGGTGATGGTCCCCGCGCCGACGTTGGTGTCCGGGCCGATCACGCAGTCGCCAAGGTAGGTGAGGTGGTTCGCCTTGGTCCCGGCGCCGAGCACCGCCTGCTTGGTCTCGACGAAGTTGCCGATGTGGACGCGCTCGGCGAGCCGCGTCCCGGGCCGGAGCCGCGCGAACGGACCGATGCGTGCCTCGTGGCCGATCTCGGCGCCGTCGGCGACGCAGCCGAAGAGAAGGTGGACGCGGTCGCCGAGCGTCGTGTCGACCAGGTAGGCCGTGCCGTCGAGCCGGCAGCCCTCGCCGATGCGGGTGCGGCCGCGGAGCTGCACGTTCGGCCCGATCACGGTGTCGCGGCCGACGGTGACCTCGGGGCCCACGTACGCGGTGGCCGGGTCCTCGAAGGTGACCCCCGCCGCCATCCAGCGCTCCACGATCTCGGCCCTCAGCTTCGTTTCCATGTGCGCCAGCTCCGCCCTCGTGTTGACGCCGGCGAGCTCTTCCGCCGAGCCCGCCGCCACGGTGTGGACGCGGTGCCCGGCGCGGGCCGCGAGGCCCACCACGTCGGTGAGATAGAGCTCGCCCTGCGCGTTGTCCGTCCCGAGCTCGGCGAGGAGCCGGAAGAGCAGCTCCGCCCGGACGGCGTACAGACCTGGGTTGACCTCGGTGATGGCACGTTGGACGTCGCTCGCGTCCCGCTCTTCGACGATGCCGCTGATCTGGCCGTCGACTCCTCTGATGATTCTGCCATAGCCGGCGGGCCGTGCGAAACGGAGCGTGACCAGCGTCAGATCCGCGCCCGCGGCGCGGTGGGCGTCGAGCAGGGCGCGCAGCGTGGCGGGGCGGATGAGCGGCACGTCGCCGTAGAGGATGAGGACGTCGCCCGCGAAGCCGGCGAAGGCCGCCGCCGCGCACGCGACCGCGTGGCCGGTCCCGCGCTGCTCCGGCTGGAGGACAATTCGGAGGTCCCGTATTCCCGGAGGGCCCGGCTCGGCCACGGCGGCGCGCACGGCGTCCGCCTGGTGCCCGACCACCAGCGCGACCCGCTCGGGGTCGAGCGGCGCGAGCGCCGCGAGCACGTGGCGGACGAGCGGGCGGCCCGCGAGCTCGTGCAGCACCTTGGCGCGCTGGGAGCGCATGCGCTTGCCCAGGCCCGCGGCCAGGACGACCGCGCCGAGCGGACGGGGAGCCGGCACGGCCGCCCCGCTATCACATCGCTCCCGGGTTTGCAGCCGCAGCCGGCTTTTCTTGCAGCTCGGAGCACAATCACGCACAATCGTCGGAGGAGGCGACATGAGCGGCCGATTCGGGAGCGCGGTGGTGGTGGTCGGATGGATGCTGGCGGTCGCCGCCTGCAATCCGCTCGACCGCTTCCGCCCGACGTCGGTGAACGTGCCGCCGCGGCCGCTCGCCGACGACGACGACCAGCTCACCTGGGCCGAGCAGGAGCGGTGGGTCGTGGTGGTGCGCAAGGCGTGCCGCACGCTCGACGTGTACAACTACGGCGCACGCGTGCGGAGCTTCCCCACCGTCTTCGGCCTCAACGGCTCGGGCAGCAAGCTCTACGAGGGCGACCGCCGCACGCCGAGTGGCCTCTACATGATCGTCGACAAGCGCGCGCACCCGCGCTGGCGGCAGTTCCTCCTGCTCGACTACCCCAACGCACAGGACCTCCATCGCTACTGGCTGGCGATGGAGGGAGGCGGCCTCCCGCGCCGCGGCGACGGCTACGTCGGCGCGGGCGGCGCGGTCGGCATCCACGGGACGGACAAGCCGGGACTGAACACCCGCAACGTCGACTGGACGTGGGGCTGCATCTCGCTGCAGAACGCCGACGTCGACGACCTGACCCGGCTCGTCCCGGTGGGTACGCTCGTCCTGATCGAGGACTAACTCATCCGGGGGCCCGTCCAGTGCTCGGGCGCTTCGCGCCCTGCGCGCTTCCGATGCCCCCGGACCCCGTCGGCCAACATGGCGCCTCTCGGCGCCGGCCTCCAGTGAGCTACGCCGCGTCGACGGTGATGCGCCGCGCCCGGGCGCGCTCGGCCTTCGGGAGCCTGAGCACGAGCACGCAGTTCTTCATCTGCGCCTTGATCCCCTCGCGGTCGATCATCTCGCCGAGCGTGAAGGCGCGGTAGTAGCCCCCCACCCCGTACTCGACGTAGAGCGGCTTCAGGCCGTCGTACTCGCCGGAGCGCACGCGGCCCTCGATCGAGAGCTCGTCGCCCTCCAGGTCGACGTCGACCCCGTCGGGCGGGACGCCCGGCATGTCGGCGACCAGCACCAGCTCGTCCTTGGTCTCGAAGATGTCCACCGCCGGCTGGAAGTAGGCGCCCGGCCGCGTCGTCTCCTCGCGGCGCCCGACCTTCTGCTTGGGCCTCGCCTCGAGCTCGTTGGGAGCCATGGTCTCATCCTCCTCGTGGTTCATGCGGCCTCGATCTGGACGCGGCGCGGGCGCGCCTCCTTGGCCTTCGGGAGACGCACCGTGAGCACGCCGTCGCGGTACTCCGCCTTGGCCTCGTCGCTCGCCAGGCGGCCCGGGATGCGCACGACGCGGCGGAACTGGCCCGCGCCCCGCTCGCGGCGGTGATACGCCGCGTCCCGGTTGGGCTCCGAGAAGGCCCGCTCGCCGCGCAGGGTGAGCGTGTCGTCCTCCACGTCGATGTCGATCTTGTCCGGGCTCACCCCCGGCACCTCCGCCTTCACGACGTATGCGTCCCCCGCGTCGAAGACGTTGACCGGGGGATACAGGCGGGACGGGCCGGCCGGGCCGAACGCGGCGTCGAGCATGCGCTCGAGCTCGGCCTGCAGCTGCTCGAACGGATCCCGGTACACGAGTGCCATGACGCACCTCCTCTTGCGCGGTCCGCCCCGCCACCGGGGCGGGTTCTCAGGACCGCCGCAAACCTAAGCCCGCGAGGTGCGCTGTCAACCCGGCGGGCGCGGCTCACGCCGGCGGCTCGAGCGCCTTCACGATCATCCGCTCGAGCTCGGGGAGCCACTCGTCGAGCGGGGTCTCGGACTCGACCCGGATCTCGAGCTTGCCGCTGGGCAGCACGCGCACGCCGCCGGGGTGCACGGGTCTCAGCGGGATGACGACGGCCTCCCGGGAGAGGCCGAGCCGGTCGAGGATCGCGAAGATGCGCTCGATCTCGGCGAGCCTGACGGCGGCGAGCGGCATCACGCCTCGGTGACCACCCCGAGCGCCCCCGCCGGCGCCGGGCCGCGCAGCTCGCGGTACCAGACCCGTACCGACTCGACGACGATCAGGGCGACCAGGCCCATGAAGAGCGCCGTGACGGCCGCGTCGAGCCGGAGGTTGAAGATCTGCGCCCGCACCTCGCCGAGCCCGGCGGCCGGGATCTGGCCCGCCGCCAGCCGCTCGGCGAGGCGCGCCGCCTGCGCCAGGAAGCCGATCGCCGGATCGGCGGCGAAGATCTTCTGCCAGCCCGCCGTCATGGTGACGGCGAGCAGCCAGGCGAGCGGCACGAGGGTCGTCCACGCGTAGCGCGCCCGCCCGCTCTTGATGATGATCGTGGTCGCGACCGCGAGCGCGATCGCGGCGAGGAGCTGGTTCGAGATACCGAAGAGCGGCCAGAGGATGTTGATGCCGCCCAGCGGATCGACCACACCCTGGTAGAGGAAGTAGCCCCACGAAGCGACGACCAGCGTGCTGGTGAGGAGCACGCTCGGGTACCAGCTCGTCCGCCCGAGCGGCGCCCACACGTGCCCGAGCAGGTCCTGGAGCATGAAGCGGCCGACCCGCGTGCCCGCGTCGAGCGTGGTCAGGATGAAGAGCGCCTCGAACATGATCGCGAAGTGGTACCAGAGCGCCAGCGCCGCGCCACCCAGCGTCGAGGCGAAGATGTGCGCCATGCCGACGGCGAGGCTCGGCGCTCCACCCGTGCGGGCGAAGAGCGTGTGCTCGCCGATCCGCTGCGCGAGATCTGCCATCTCGGCGGGCGTGACCGCAAAGCCCCAGCTCGAGATGGTGGCCGTGGCGGCGGCCGGGTCGGCGCCCACCACGCCGGCGGGGCTGTTGATCGCGAAGTAGACGCCCGGGTGGAGGGCCGCGGCGGCGATCATCGCCATGATGGCGACGAACGCCTCGAGCAGCATGCCGCCGTAGCCGATCATGGGCGCGTCGGTCTCCTCGCTGAGGAGCTTCGGGGTCGTCCCCGACGAGATGAGGGAGTGGAAGCCCGAGATGGCGCCGCACGCGATCGTGATGAAGCAGAAGGGGAAGACCTTGCCCGCGAAGATCGGGCCGGTGCCGTCCACGAAGCGGGTGAGCGCGGGAAGCTGTATCTCGGGCCGCATGACGACGATCCCGAGCGCGAGCAGGGCCACCGTCCCGAGCTTCACGAAGGTCGAGAGGTAGTCGCGCGGCGCGAGGAGGAGCCAGACAGGCAGCGTCGAGGCGGCGAAGCCGTAGAGGATGATGGCCCACGCCAGCGTCGGTCCCGTCAGCGTGAGGGCCGGTCCGAGGACGGGGTGCTGATCCACCCAGCGCCCGCCGACCAGCGCCGCGGCGAGGAGAACGAGGCCGATCGCCGTCGCGCCCTTCACGTCGTGCGGGCGAACGCCCTTCATGTACCAGCCCATGATCATGGCGATCGGGATCGTCATGCCGACCGTGAAGGTGCCCCACGGGCTCTGCCGGAGGGCGTTCACGACCACCAGCGCCAGCACGGCGATCAGGATCACCATGATGAAGAAGACGCCGAGCAGCGCGGCGAAGCCGCCGAGTGGCCCGATCTCGTCCTTCGCCATCTGCCCGAGCGAGCGGCCGTCGCGGCGGAGGCTGCCGCACAGGATGCAGAAGTCCTGCACCGCGCCGCCCAGCACCACGCCGGCCAGGATCCAGAGCGTGCCGGGCAGATAACCGAACTGCGCCGCGAGCGTCGGGCCGATCAGCGGCCCGGGGCCGGCGATCGCCGCGAAGTGGTGCCCGAAGACCACCCAGCGGTTGGTCGGCACGAAGTCGCGCCCGTCGTTGATGCGCTCGGCCGGGGTCTGCCGGCGCGGGTCGAGAGCGAAGAGCCGGGCGGCGAGGAAGGCGCCGTAGAAGCGGTAGGCGAGCGCGTAGACGGCGACCGCGGCGACCACGAACCAGACCGCGTTGACCGTCTCGCCGCGGACGACGGCGAGCACGCCGAGCGCGTACGCGCCCGCGAGCGCGACCGCGAGCCAGGCGAGGGCCCGCACCGGGGCCTCAGTGCACCTCGCCGCCGCCCGCGACGGTCAGCGTGATGCCGGTCACGTTCTCGGCGCGGCAGAGATAGACGGCCGCGTCGGCGATCTCCTCGGGCGTCTGCTCGCGCTTGAGGTAGGTGAAGCGCTGCACGAAGTCCTCGAAGACGCGGTCCTGCGGCACGCCGGTCAGCGCGGACAGCACGGGGTTCAGCACCTCCGTCCACATCGCCGTCTTGATGTAGCCCGGGCAGAGCGCGTTGACGGCGATGTTCATCGGCCCGAGCTCCTCGGCGAGCGCCTGGGTGAGCGAGATGACCGCGGCCTTGGAGGCGCAGTAGGCGGCGAGCCCGCCGCGGCCCGTCTTCCCGGCGACCGACGCGACGGTCACGATCCGCCCGCCGCCGCGCTGCCCGAGGAGCGGGATGGCGGCGCGGGCGCAGAGGAAGACTCCCTTCACGTTCACGGCGAAGATGCGGTCCCACTGCGCCTCGTCCATGGCGACCACGGGCGCGGCGGCGATGATGCCGGCGTTGGCGACCAGGACGTCGAGACCGCCGAAGTGCTCCTGCACCGCGGCCATGAGCCGCGCCACCTCGGTGGAGGAGGTGACGTCGGCGGGGATGGCAAGGCTACGGCGGGCGTGGTCCACGACCGCACGCGCCGTCGCGTCGAGGTCGTCGGTCGAGCCGAGCGCGTACGGCGTGGCGCCGTCGGCCGACCGCGCGATGTCCGACACGGCGACCTCGCAGCCCACCTTGGCCAGGGCCACAGCGATGGCGCGTCCGAGGCCGCGCGCAGCGCCGGTGACGAGGGCGACTTTGCCTTCGAGCTCCATGGTTGCCGTCCTTACGTCACGCTACCGGATCGCGTCCAGCCCCGTGATGTCGCGCCCCACGATGAGCGTGTGCATGTCGTACGTCCCTTGGTAGGTTCATGTCGCGGATCACGGGGTACTCGTTGACGATGCCGTTCGCTCCCAGGATGTCGCGCGCCTTTCGCCAGGAAGACCTGCTCGGGCCGCATCGTGCCCGCGTCCTTCCGCTTCCCGAGGCGCCAGGCGAGGAGCGGCACCTCGCGCTCGACGAAGCTTCGCACGCTCGCCCGCGTCATGCGCTCCTCCTCGCCGAGGAGCTCGTCCAGCCCGTAGTAGTCGACCTCGCCCACGCTCATCGGGACCCCCTCGCCGCCCGTGCTGTTGCAAGGCCGCAGGCGGGCTCATATAAGTTGACCTCACATTCCATCACTCGATGCATTAGCGTGCACCTCGAGACCCTCAAGGTCTTCTGCGACGTGGTCGAGACGCGGAGCTTCTCCGCGGCCGCCTCCCAGAACTTCGTGACCCAGTCGGCGGTCAGCCAGCAGATCCGCACCCTCGAGGATCGCTACGGTCGCCGTCTCCTCGAGCGGACGCGCGGCAACGTGCAGCTCACCCCCGCGGGCGAGATCCTTTACCAAGTGAGCAAGGAGATCGTCCAGCGCTACCAGGACATGGAGGCGCGCCTCCAGGCGCTGGCCAACGTGGTCGCGGGCACGGTGCGGGTGGCGACCGTCCACTCGATCGGCCTCTACGAGCTGTCCGCGCAGATCAAGCGCTACCTGAAGGCCTACCCGCAGGTCCACCTCCACCTCGCCTACAGCCGCTCGAGCCGCATCTACGAGGACGTCCTCAAGGGCAACGTCGACGTCGGCGTGGTGGCGTATCCGTCGCGGCGGCCCGGCGTCACCGTGCTGCCCTTCCGGAACGACCGCCTGGTGCTCGCCTGCCCGCCCCACCACCCGCTCGCCGGCCATCGCAGGGTCTCGATCCGCAAGCTGGCCGGCGAGCCGCTGGTCGGCTACGAGCGCGACATCCCGACCCGCCGGGAGACCGACCGGCTGCTCAGACGCTATGGCGTCGAGGTCCGCTACGTGATGGAGCTCGACAACGTGGAGACCATCAAGCGCGTGGTGGAGATCGGCACCGGGCTCGCCATCCTGCCCGAGCCCGCGGTGCGGCTCGAGATGAAGTCGAGGACGCTCGCGGCCGTGCACTTCTCGGACGAGGTCTTCCTGCGGCCACTCGGGATCATCCACCGGCATGGCAAGCACTTCTCCCCGGCGGGGGAGAAGTTCATCGAGTTCCTGCGCTCGGAATGAGAGCCGCTCACGCTGCAGCGCTGGTCCTGGTCGCGGGCGCGCTCGCGTGCCGCGGGCCCCGCCCGGAGGGCGGCGCGGCGAGCTGCACGCACGTGCAGGCGGAGCGGCAGGTCTACGGCGCGGCGCTCTGCGAGGACGTGTGGGCGTGCACGCGCCCGCCGGGCGGGCGCTTCGACCGCATCGGTCTCCACCGTCTGGCGCTCTGCGAGAACGCGACCGGGCCGGTCGTGCTCTACCTCCCCGGCATGCACATGAACGGCGAGCTGCCCATCGCCGAGCCGCGGCACGACCTGCGCGTCTACCTGGCGGCGGCCGGCGTGCGCACGTGGGGCCTCGACTACCGCACGCACGCCGTCCCCGCCGATGCCCCGGCAGCGGACCTGGAAGCGCTCTCGCGCTGGACCGCCAATCTGTTCGTCGACGACGCGGCCTGGGCGGCGGCCTTCGTGCGCGGCGGGGACGCGGGGCCGCTCTACGTGGCGGGCTTCAGCCAGGGCGCCGCGTTCGCGTACCGCCTCGCGTCGCGCGAGGGCCAGGCGCTGGCCGGTCTCCTGATCCTCGACGGCGCGGTGGGCGGAGGCCGCGCCCCCGCCGGCGGCGGCCCGGCGATCGACGTCGGCGGCAGCCGCCTCCCGTTCGCGGAGCGGAAGCAGCTCCTGTCCGACGTGATCGCCGATCCGCGCCGCCCGTCGTCCGTGCCCGGATTCGCGAACGCGGGCGCCGCCCTCGCCGACATCCTCTTCACGGCGCAGAGCTTCGGCGGCCACGGCGGGCTCGCGAACACGCGCGAGGGCGTCTCCGACGTGCAGCTCCTCGCCATGCTGCTCGCGAGCGACGATCGCTGGTGGCCGCGCGCCGCCGTCGACGCCCCGGCGCCGCCACGCCCGAGCCACACGCTGCCCGTCCTCGCCTTCGCGAGCACGGCCTTCGGCCCCGAGTGGGTGAAGCGCGTGCACGACTCGGCCGAGGCCTACGGCGGCCCGAGCGCGACGGTGCGAGCCCTTCCCGGCTACGGCCACCTGGACGTGCTGGTCGGCGGCCGCGCGGCGCAGGATCGAAGACGTCCTGCGCGCGCCTGGCTCGCGGGCGTTCGCTAGCAGCCGCTCCACGCTCGTCGGCAGCCTCCGGTTGACTCCCGAAAGGGCCGCCCGGATACTCGGCCGCGCCATGCGGAAGCGACGGGTCGCGGTCGTGGGCGCCACCGGCGTGGCGGGGCAGCAGTTCCTGGCCTCGCTCGCCGGCCATCCCTGGTTCGAGTTGGCGGTGCTCGCCGCGTCGGCCCGCTCGGCCGGCCGCCCCTACGGCGAGGCGATCCGCGAGGCGAACGGCGCGCGCCGCTGGTGGGTGGCAGGGACCGAGCCGGCGCCGGAGTTCCTCGCGCTTCCGGTGGTGGACGCGGCTCACCTCGACCCGGGCGGTCTCGACCTGGTCTTCGCCGCCGTCGAGAGCGACGCCGCGCGCGAGCTCGAGCCGATGTATGCGCGCGCCGTGCCGGTGATCAGCACCGCCGCCGCGTTCCGCTACGAGACCGATACGCCGATCGCGCTCCCGGGCGTGAACGTGGCCACGCATCTCCCGCTCCTCGCGGAGCAGCGCCGGCGCCGCGGCTGGAAGGGCTTCGTGCTCCCGCTCCCCAACTGCACGACGGTCGGGCTCGCGATCTCGCTCAAGCCCCTCCTCGACCGCTTCGGCCTTGCGCGCGTCCTCATGACCTCGCTCCAGGGCATCTCGGGCGCGGGGCGCTCGCCCGGTGTGGTCGCCCTCGACATCGTCGACAACGTGATCCCCTTCATCCCGAAGGAGGAGGAGAAGGTCGCCGCCGAGACACGGAAGATCCTGGGCCGCCTCGGCGAGGGCGGCATCGAGCCACACCCCGCGCCCGTGGGGGCCACCTGCACGCGGGTCGGCGTGCTCGAAGGGCATACGCTGTCGGTGATGGTCGAGACCGAGCGGCCGTGCGATCCCGCAGCCGCGGCCGACGCGATGCGCGCCTTCCGCGGCGACTACGCCGGCCTCGGGCTGCCGAGCGCCCCGGCGCACCCGATCCTCGTGCACGACGACCCCTTCCGCCCGCAGCCGCGGCTCGACCGCGACGCCGAGGGCGGCATGGCGACCAGCGTCGGGCGGCTGCGCGCCGAGCCGGCGCTCCGGAACGGGCTCAAGTACGTGGCGCTCTCGCACAACACGCGCATGGGGGCGGCGCACGGCGCGGTGCTGGCGGCGGAGCACCTCTGCCACGCGGGGCTGGTGTAGGCTCAGGCCTGCCGGCGTGCGCTCAGCGCCCCGGACCCTGCTTCCGCTCCAACGCCGTCGCTATGCGCTCCAGCTGCGTCTCGACCCGCTCCATGTGCTCCCGCTGACGACTGACGTGCCCCGTCTGCCACCTCCGCATGAAGAGTATCCACACGAAGACGAGGATGAGCATCGGCGCCCAGTTCACGAGGGCGACGACGATCCAGCTTTCCTCGGCCTCGGGGCGGCTGGCCGCGAGCGCCGCCAAGGGGGTGCAGAGACCAATGCAGCCGGTAGCTGCGATGAACGACCTCATCTTCACCTCCTTCTCGAGGTCTCCTTCTCTCGATCGGCCCGCATCCTGCCCGTCGCACAGCGGCGGCACACCGGACAGTCGTGGCATCGCGGCCTCCGCGCCGTGCAGTACGTCGCCCCCAGGTCCATCAGCGCCTGGTTCCAGTCCGCCGCCCGCCCGCGCGGCACGAGCGCCGCGGCCAGCGCCCACACCCGCCGCTCGCGCCGCGCGCTCTTCTTCCTCCCGCGGAGCGCGAACACGCGTGCCAGGACGCGCGCCGCGTTGGTGTCGACGGCGGGCACGTCGGCGCCGTAGGCGAGGCTCGCGACCGCGCCCGCCGTGTAGCGGCCGATGCCGGGGAGCGCGCGCAGCTCCTCCGGCCGGCGCGGCAGCCGGCCGCTCAGCCGCCGCATCACTTCGCGCGCCGCCGCGTGGAGGTTCCGCGCCCGGGCGTAGTACCCGAGCCCCTCCCAGCTCTCGCGCACCGCGTCGGCGGAGGCGGCGGCCAAGTCCTCGAGCGTGGGGTAGCGGGCGAGGAAGCGCGGGTAGAACTCGAGCACCCGCGCCACCTGCGTCTGCTGCAGCATGGTCTCCGAGACCAGCACCGCATAGGGGTCGCGCGCCCCGCGCCAGGGCAGGCGGCGGCGGTGGCGGGCGTACCAGGCGAGGAGGCGGCGGCGGAAGACGAGGGCGACCGGCGGCAGCCGACCCGGCTTCGGACCGACGCGCTCACCGGCTACAATGGACGCCATCGATGGGCTGGCTCCGCAATAAGGTACTCGACTTGGCCGCCCGGGCGCTCACCAAGCCGCGCGGCAACTACACGCTCCTCCTGCCCAACGACTTCGACGCCCTGCTGCGCGTGATCCGCCGCGGCGACGTGATCCTGGTCGACGGCGACCAGCGCGTGAGCCAGGTCATCAAGTACCTCACGCAGAGCACCTGGTCGCACTCGGTCCTCTACGTCGGTGACGAGCTCCTGCGCCGCTTCCCCGCCGAGCGCGAGGCGCTCGTCGCCCAGCACGGGCGCGACGCCGAGCACATGATGATCGAAGCGTTGCTCGAAGGCGTGCTCGCCGCGCCGCTCTCCAAGTATGCCAGCTTCAACCTCCGCATCTGCCGCCCGGTCGGGCTCCAGCGCGAGGATCTCCAGCGTATCCTCGACGAGGTGATCGCGCAGATCGGGCTCCGCTACGACGTGAAGCACATCGTCGACCTGGCGCGCTACTTCTTCCCGGTGAGCCTGATCCCGCGCCGCTTCCGCCGCCGCGCGCTCCAGTTCGGGAGCGGCCTGACGACGCAGGTCATCTGCTCGAGCATCATCGGGCGCGCCTTCCAGAACGTCGGCTTCCCGATCCTGCCCGCCACGACACCCTCGCCGACCGCGCCGCCGCGCCGGCGGCTCGTCGACCGTCTGCTCCGGCGCACGCCTCCGCCCTACCCGGCCGTCTTCCGGCGCCAGCTGCCCTCCATCATCACGCCGCGCGACTTCGACCTCTCGCCCTACTTCGAGGTCATCAAGTTCTATCCGGTCGAGGCCACGAACTTCGACTACCGTCGCATCCGGTGGGAGGACAGCGAGGCGCGGGCCGCGGGCGGCCCGCGGTCCCGCTCCTGAGCGCGCGCTCACGGCGGGCGCGCGGCCTCGCCCGCCCGCGGCGCCAGCTCGGCCGACAGCGTCTCCAGCCGCCGGAGCTGCTCGTCCACCCGGGCGCGCAGGTGCTCGGCCGTCGCCGCCTTCTCCGTCCGCGCGCGCAGCGCGCCCAGCGCGAGGCCGGTCCACATCGCCCGGCACGGCATCCTGCGCACATACTACCGGCCGCGCCGCCGGGTCCATAGGCGATGGGGCCGACGACGCGCGCCGTGGGCGGCGCCGCCCTGCTGGCGCTGGTCGCCGGCGGCCTTTTCCTCCACGGCCTCGGCCGCTACGCGCTCCTCGATCCCGACGAGGCGCGGCACGCGGAGGTGGCGCGCGAGATGGCGGCGGCGAGCGGCGTGCGACGGCTCTTCCTGCCCACGCTCGACTTCGAGCCCTACCGCGAGAAGCCCCCGGGCTACTACTGGCTGGTGGCGCTCGCCTACGGTGCCCTCGGCGTCGGCGAGGCGGGGGCGCGGGCGGTGAGCGCGCTCGCGGCGCTGGTCGCGGTGCTGGCGCTCTACGCCTACGCGTTGCCGCGCTGGGGGCTCCCGGCGGCGCTCGGCGCGGGCGCGGTGGCGGCGACCAGCGCCGGGTGGTTCGGCCCCGCGCGCTACGGGAACCTCGACATGACGCTCACGGCCTGCGTGA
>Ga0209470_1001246_pt1 | contig 19138 bp, 7 predicted proteins | sample GraSoiAngelo_125_FD_185882 | JGI IMG/M metagenome (GOLD analysis project Ga0209470, IMG submission 185882) | Grasslands soil microbial communities from the Angelo Coastal Reserve, California, USA - 14_0927_05_40cm (SPAdes) (version 2) | ecosystem: Environmental > Terrestrial > Soil > Grasslands ... | reverse complement strand
CTTATATCGCCATCTGAACAAGGGGGTCGCCGCCTACAGCATCGAACATCAGTTCAACACGAACTTCAGCTACCAATTGCCGTTCGGGAGCGGGCAGCGCTTTGGCATTGGCGCCAGCGGGTGGGTGAATCATTTGATGGGGGGCTGGCAATGGAATGGCATCGTCAACGCTCAGACGGGTTTCCCCATCACGCCAATGGTTGGCTTCAATAGTTCCGGGACAGGCAACAATACTGTCCTCGACGTACCCGACCGGAATCCGAACTTTCGCGGGCCTGTGATTTCGGGGACGGCGGAACAGTGGTTCGATCCCCGTGCCTACGCGATGCCGGTTGCTGGCACCTTCGGGAACGCGGGGCGCAGCTCGATTCGCGGTCCAGCCCTGTTCAACATCGACACGTCCTTGTTCAAGCGGATCCCCATCCGGGAAAGCGTGACGTTGCAGTTCCGGGCGGAAGTGTTTAATGTTTTCAATCACACCAATTTCGGGCTCCCGAATCAGGTGGTTTTCCAGGGCAACACCTCCAACTACCGCTATAGCTCGTCGGCCGGCGAGATTACCCAGACGGCCACCACCTCGCGGCAGATCCAGTTCGCGCTGAAACTTATTTTCTGATCAGAAGGAGGATCCGTAGACGAAAACTACACGCACGATCTTAATGCAAGCGTCCTCAACCAAACGGGGGTTGAACCATCTGAACCTCGCGTTTCCTGCATGAAGGTCGCTGGGAACCTCCCACTGTGGTCTATGGCCACGTCGCGAGACATCCTGGCGTACGCCCACCTTTAGCCGATGTGGCGCGCGCTCGCGCGCCACATCGTGAAATCCTTTATGGAAGGTCCAATTGGGCGCAACAGCGCCAACTACAGTTACAGCGAACGGTCGGCGAGATTACAAACACCGCCTTTCCCTCGCCGGCAAATCCAGTTCGCGCTGAAGCTATGAGCGACCTTGTCGAGCGTGCCTAGTGTCGCGGCGTCACCATAATTACGAAACGCGAAATTACGAAACGAGAAGTATCTTGTAGCGGTCCGCACAAAGCTGATCGTTCTTACCCCCAATTTCAGCCAGAAATACCCCCCACACCGGATATACAGGCACCCTTGCCACTTTATAAAACCACGCAATAGAAAAGCGAAACAATCTCGGATGTCGAAGTATTCGGATGTTGTTTAATCAGATTCTTGTCAGCTTCACGTTCATTCTGATGACTTGCTCGTCCAGTCGGGTGGGCCAGCGATCGCAGTCGGCTGCGACCTCCGCCGTTGCTGGACAAACGTTCCGTGTGTGCGTTTGAGGGAGAAGAAAGTATGAGGAAATCCAAGACGGGTCTTGTTGGCATTGGTGTTTTCGTATCATTGCTGTATTTCACCGCGTTCGTCCCGGAAACTCTGGCGCAGAGTACGTTCACAGGTGTCGTGAAGGACCAGAGTGGCGCGGTTCTGCCAGGAGTGTCTGTCGAAGCCAGCAGTCCTGCGCTGATCGAGAAATCGCGTTCAACCGTCACGGATGAACGCGGCACATACAAGATCATCGATCTGCGTCCGGGCAACTACAGTGTGACATTCACTCTTCCCGGTTTTAAGACCGTCATGCGTGAGGTTGAGCTGCCCTCCGACTTTACGGCGACAATCAATGCCGAGATGACGGTAGGCGCCGTTGAAGAGTCCATTACTGTCGCAGCGGAGTCGCCGGTTGTGGACTCACAGACAAATTTCAAGGCCCAAGTCCTTCCGCGTGAGGTACTGGACACGGTGCCTACGGCTCACACCATCCAATCGGCGGGACAGCTCGTCGTCGGAGTTCAGATGGATGCGCCTGATGTGGGCGGTTCGCGCGCGATGCAGCAGACCTACTTCCAAGTTCATGGGACGGGCACGTCGCAGACGTCCGTCCTGATGGATGGAATGATCATCAACGGGCTTCAAAACGATGGAGCCGTCCAGAGCTATATGAATGACGCCGGGGCCGAGCAGATGGTTTACCAAACGGGCGGCGGTGCGGCCGATTCGCCCACTGGAGGGCTAAAGTTGAACGTCGCGCCCAAAGAAGGCGGCAACAGCTTCCATGGATCTCTGTTTGCCGGTTTTGAGAGTAACGGCTTGCAGAGCAACAACCTGTCCCCCTCCCTGGCTTCGCATGGCGTTCGAGCCGTAGACCAGATCGGCACTTACCGCGACATCGACGTGACGCTAGGCGGACCGGTCATCAAAGACAAGCTGTGGTTCTTCGGTTCGAGCCGTTTTTTTACGGTCAATAAGCCGGTTGCGAATTCATTCTACATCCCGGCGGGGAGGACGTACGCGGATTGCCGCGACGCCGTTGTTGCCTGCCAACAGGCCATCAATGATCAATCGATCAACAGCGTGTTGCTGCGTCTGACCTGGCAAGTGAGCCCGAGAAATAAACTGTCCGCGTATATGGACAGGCTGTTCAAGTCGCGCGATCACGATGTCACGGCGGGCGCTGACCCTGCAACTGCTGGCGGCTTCTGGAATTCGCCGATCTATGAGACCAGCACCATCAAGTGGACCTCGACCATTAGCAACCGGCTCCTGATCGAAGGCGGCTACTCGAGCAACATCGAACGATTTAACATTCGCTATGAGCCAGGCGTGAGAAAGCCTTACGGCAGTCCTGCATGGTACGCCGGCGCACGCCATTTGGACACCATACTCGGGACCACCAGCAACGCGAGGACATATGAGTCCGGCAACTACCCGGACCGGCACAATGCCCAGGCAGCGGCGTCATACGTGCGGGGCGGCCACAACGTCAAATTTGGCTTTCAGAATTCCTGGGGACCGTTCAACCGAACGGCCTGGGCCAACGCAGACCTCTATCAAAATTACCTGAACGGCGTGCCCGCGACAGTGACATTGCTGGGGACTCCGGCTCGCTGGAAGGAACGCTTGAACGCGGGGTTGGCGATTTACGCCCAAGATGCCTGGACCTTGGGGCGGATCACCATCACTTACGGCTTGCGCTGGGGGTACGTCAGCGAGCAGGTCTCCGGGCAGCCCGCGCAGCAAGGGCGCTTCGCCAATATTCCGGCGTTTGGCGATATTCACATGCCGATTTGGAGGACATGGTCGCCGCGGACCGCCGTGGTCTATGACTTGTTCGGCAATGCAAAAACGGCAATCCGCTTCGGTTTTAACCGCTTCGATGCCGCTGCCGCTACAAACATTGCAGAACTCTATGATCCCGCAAACGCGGGTTACGTGCAGGCTACCGCTGCCTGGACCAATCTTGCCAATGATGACATTGCTCACGGCGAGCCCGGATGTGTCTATCTCACACCTGGATGCGAAATCAATTTCGCTCAAGTGCCGAAGAATTTCGGCAAGGCCTCACTCTCGAATCCGGATCCAAAGTTCAAGCTTCCGTATACGCTTGCCTACAACCTTGGCGTGACGCACGAATTGTTTCCTGGAGTTGCCGTCACGGCCGAATGGTTTCACAGTGTAGCCAAGAACATTCTCGAGCGGAACAACACGCTCCGGCCGGGGATGATGACGGGACCGTCGAGTGTTTTCAATGCCAACTACAGACCCGTGACGGTGTTCAGTCCAATCGATGGCCGCGCGATCACGATGTACGATCCGATTTCCACAGACGTTCAACAATCGGTGGCTAATGTCGATACCAACGATCCGAATTTGAGCAACGTGTACAACGGATTCGAGTTCAACTTCAACGCAAGACTGCATCGCGGCGGAAGACTTTTCGGCGGCACGTCCACGGACCGGTCGATTGCGAACGCATGCAGCGCCGCAAAGACAAACCCCAATTTTTTGCAGTTTTGCGATCAGTCGAAAAACGGCATTCCGTGGCGCACTCAGTTCAAGCTGGTGGGCACATATCCGCTCCCGTGGTGGGGCCTTCAGTTCAGTGGCGCGCTTCAGGCGCTGCCTGGGTATGCCGAATACTATTACTTGAACAACTTGTTGACGACACCTTTGCAGCCGCTGCTGCAAGGGGGCGGCACCGTTTTGGACAGTATTCTCAACCAGCCGAACGGTTTAAGCACTGTCTTCACGGTCACGCCAAGAACCCTGTACACGGCGTGTCCCGGTAACTCCGCCGCTGCCGGCTGCGCCGTCGGAGCGTTGGTGATTCCGAGGATGATTCAGCCATCATTGAACGTGCCGTTGATTGCGCCGGGCACAGAGCTGACCCCGCGTCTCACTCAGGTCGATTTCAGCGTGAGCAAGAGACTCGCCTTCGAGCGGATAAGGCTGGAGCCCAGAATCGATTTGTTCAATGCGCTGAACTCGAGCGATTACTACCAGGTTCAGAGCATGGTCTATAGCACGGTGTCTGGCGCGGCTTATAAAAGGCCGTCCGCGATATTACTCGGCCGGCTTGTCCGGATTGGGTTCAATCTGGAATTTTAGGGAAGTGGAAGTGAACGGCATGGGCTCAAGCGTCGCTATGGGCGGTGATGCGCTCATCGATACCGGCGCGATGCAACGGTGATTCGGAATCACACTCCTGTTTCAGCCGGGTTCTCCCTGCATGGGAGGACCAGGCTGAAGCCCCAAAGTACTCCCGCAAAGTCTTTCCGGCGTGATGTCGAACGGATAAAGCTGATCGTCTTTCCCCCGAATTTCAGCCAGAAATACCCCCAACACCCGATATACAGGCAACCCTTTGCTGCTCTATAAACCACGCAATAGAAAAGGGGAGCAATCTCGAATATCGAAGGATGTCGTTTAACCGGACTGTTGTCCGCTTGACGTTCATCTGGCAAAAAATTTTGCCGCAGTGTGTCGGGGACATCCCTAACTCACGCGGTGAAGGGTTTGGGCGAAATCAGCTGCAACCCAAATCCGAAATCAGCTGCAACCCAAATCAAGGAGAGGAGAGTTATGGTGAATCGGAAAGAAAGAAGTTTCACCAAGCTGTCAACAACGCTAATCGGGATAGTTGGAGTGATCACATTGGCGGGTGGCTTGGTGTTTGGACAAAATTTCTCGGCGGCCATCTCCGGCTTCGTGCGCGACAGCACTGGAGCCGTGATCCCGGGAACGGCTGTTACCGCAAAGCACACCGAGACCGGGCTGACGCGCACGGCTCAGACGAGCGAGGAAGGTAGCTACACGATGCCGTCCCTTCCGGTGGGCTCCTATGAAGTGACCGCAGAAAAACCCGGCTTCAAGCAGCAGGTGCGGCGAGGCATCACTCTGGTCGTGGCTCAGGAAGCGGTGGTCAATCTGACGCTGGATGTCGGAGACCTCGTCGAGAAAATCACGGTGACGGAAGAGACTCCGATCGTGAACACGACGCTCAGTTCTGTCTCCGGGTTGATCAACGAGCAACAGATCAAGGAAATGCCGTTGAATGGCCGCAGCTTCAACGACCTTCTGGTGCTGAACACGAACGTCAATGATAACCGATCGAATACTGCCGCCGGCGGGCCGTCGTTTTCGATAGCGGGCAAGCGGCTGGAAACCAACCGGTGGACGATCAACGGAATGGACTACGTCGGCACCAACTCGCAGGGCACTGCGAATGCGCCGAATGGGATGAGCGACCAGTTGCTTGGCGTGGACGCCGTGCGGGAATACAACGTCCTCGGCCACAGCTATGGCGCCGAATATGGCAAACGATCCGGCGGCCAGATCACCGTGGTTACCACGTCCGGAACGAACCAGTGGCACGGAGCCGCCTTCGAGTACCTCCGCAACAACGTTTTAGACGCCAGGAGGTTCTTCAATGCCACGGAAAGCGCGCCACCGTTCAAGCGGAACCAGTTTGGCGGCTCGCTGGGCGGCCCTATTGTGAAGGACAAAATGTTCATCTTCGGAACTTATGAAGGGTTCCGGGAGCGCTTAAACGACGACACTACCGCCATTGTACCCAGCGCGCAGGCCCGTCAAGGTTTGATTCCTTGCTACCTTGCCTATCCGACCAATACAGCAACGGCCTGCCCCAACCGTGGCGCCTATGTCCTGGCCCCGAATCTGGTGCCGGGCATCCTGCCGTTTTTCCGGTACTGGCCGGCGCCCAATGGCCCCGAGTTGCCTAACCCTCAAGGCTTGCCCACCGGCCAAGCCTACAATTACAGCAATCTGCCACGGCCTGTGAATGAAGATTTCGGCCTGCTCCGGGGTGACTACAACTTGTCCATGCAGGATTCCTTCTCGACCAGTTTCAACGCGGACAGGGGGAACCGGGCCGATCCGCAAACGAACCCGATTATGGTCCAAAGGCAAGCCAACGGTCTCTATACGCTCAGCGGGCAGGAAACGCATATTTTCTCCCCCACGGTTGTGAATACCGCAACCTTTGGATGGTCCCGCGCGTGGGCAAACCAGGATGCAGTTCCCGATGAGCCATTTCCTGATAGCCTGCTCTTTCTGAAGGGAGGAGACAGAAGCAATCCGGGCGCCTTGATCATTGGAGGCGGAACGTCCACGGCCCAGGCGTCGACCTTCACGTCGGCGAACGGCCAGAACCCCATCAACAGTTCTAGACAGAACTTCACCGGGTCCAACGACCTGCGCCTGACGAAAGGGCGTCACAACTTAAGTATGGGCGCGTGGTTCCAGTGGGTCCAGCAAGGCGTGTTTTCCTCGGTTCAGAACAACGCGGGCACTCTCACCTATCGCACCTTGCTGGACATGCTCCAGGATCGTCCGCAACAGTTCCAGGCCGGCGTAGCTCCAACGCCGCTGAACTTCCGCACCACGGAAGCGGCCTGGTATTTCCAGGATGAATTCAAGCTCCGCACGAATCTCACGATGCGCCTGGGCCTGCGGGACGAGATGACCACGGGGTGGAATGAAGTCAACGGACGCTCCGCCAATTACACCTATGACCGGGCCGGATTCATCCTCACCCAACCGTATGTTGGCAGGTCGTCGTTGACTGAGAACAATGCTATCGCGCTCTGGCAGCCGCGCGTGGGCCTGGCGTGGGACCCGACCGGCACCGGACGTTGGGCGGTGCGGGCCGGCTTTGGGATCCACAACGACCTCCAGGATAATCTCGCCAACCGGATGAACTCCAACGCACCGTTCAACGGGCGGCTGGTGATCACGAACACACCGGTGCTAACGATGCTGAGAAACGGCCCGATTCCCAGCCAAACGCCGCCCGCGCCCAGTTGCAGCGCCGAGTCGCCGTTGCAGCCCCCGGAGTGTTCCATCTACGCGCCCGGTGGTATCGATCCGGCCATGCACACTCCCACTACTCAGGAATGGAGCCTTGAAGTGCAACGGGGGATCACGCAGGAACTCGCGCTGGAATTGAGTTATGTGGGCAGCCAGTCCTATCACCTTCCGGCCGCAGTGGATATGAATGACATCCCACCGGTGAGGTGTCAAAATCCAACGGGATGCCTCGCCGGAGGAACCCTCCCGGCCTCTCAGTGGAACACGGTTCCCCAGGGAGTAGACTACATCCCGGCAGGCGCAACGCGCCCGAACCCCTTTGTCGGCTCCACGCAAACCTGGATGTATTTGGGCAACAGCAGCTACCACGGCGGGACCGTCTCGCTCACCAAGCGCGCCCGCTCCGGATTGACGTTCAAAACCAGTTACACCTTTTCGAAAGTGCTGGACATGAATTCCGCCCTCCTCTCCGGCGGCCACCAGAATGAGGCGGGGACGGTTCTGAGCCGGTACAATCTGAGGCTCAGCAAGGGCATTGCGTCTTACAGCCAACAGCACCAGTTCACCACCAACTTCCTCTATCAGTTGCCGTTTGGGTCCGGAAAAGCTTTCGGCAGTGGGGCCACCGGCTGGGTGGAGAAACTGATCAGCAACTGGCAATGGAATGGCATCGTCAGCGTGCAGAGCGGCTTCCCCTTTGAGCCTCTGGTTGGCTCCAACCGGTCCGGCAACGGGAACGCCCGGAATCCCGACGTGGCCAGCTGGAATCCCGACTTCAAAGGCAAGGTCGTTCTCGGTGTGGACGAGTTCAAGAAAACGGGCCACTACTTTGATCCCAATGCGTTCTCCTTGCCGCTGGCCGGGACCTTCGGAAACGTGGCGCGCGGTGCGCTTCGCGGACCTGGTTTCTTCAACGTGAACACGTCGTTGTTCAAACGGATTCCTTTGAAAGAGAAGTTGAATATGCAGTTCCGGGTTGAGGCCTTCAACGTCCTCAATCACGCGAACTTCAGATACCCCGAGTTGATCGTTTTCTCGGGCAGCGAGATTGCCGGTTCGGCCGGGGTCATTCGAGAAACCGCAAACCGCGAGCGCCAGATCCAGTTCGCGCTGCGGCTCGAATTCTGATACCTCTCCCTCTGGGAGAGGTCGGCGCGCGCCGCGCGAAGCGCGAGCCCGATAGGGCGAAGCCCCAAGAAACGCTGACGCGCGCCGAGTGAGGGTCTCAGGTCTATTTCGAATCTGAGACCCGCACCTAAGCCGCTTGACCTACCCCTCTTGACGTGCATTTTTGGGGCATAAAAGCCGATCGTCAACCCCCGAGTTTCAGCAAGAAATACCCCCCGCACCGGATATACAGGCACGCGTTGCCGCTATATAAAGCCTCGCAACAGGAAAGCGAAGCAATCCCGGATATCGAAGAATGTGGTTTAACCCGACGTTCAGTCTCATAGCTTGTCCGGCGTTCGGGTTGGCCGAGCGATTGGAATCGGCGTCCGCCGTTCAGTGGCAGATCGTGCTTTCCGTTTAATTAACGGCGGGCTGAAGGGAACCGGTGCTCGTACTGCTGGATCTGTGGGGGTGGTGGCGCGTCCCGCTCCAGCGCCGCCGCCCCAGCACCGGAGGTGCTCGCTCCGCTGGATCTGCCAAGGGCCAATTTTTTTGGGTTCGTAAGTTCGATTCGAAAGGAGAGCAACATGGTGAGGGGAATGGGTATGGGTTTGCGTTCGTTTGGAAGATGCGCAACAGCAATTGTTGTATTGATCGCATTGCCGACGTGCCTGGTTTTTGCTCAGACTTCCACGGCAACGGCAACCATCTTGGGTGTGGTAAAGGACACCACGGGAGCGTTGGTGCCGGGAGTCAGTATCACCGTCAAGCATACCGAGACGGGCCAGACGCGAGCCGCAATCAGCAGCGAGACCGGCGACTACAACGTGCCGTTGCTTCCTATCGGTGCATATGAGATCACCACGGCAATGCCGGGCTTCAAGCAGCAGGTGAGAAGCGGCATCAATCTCGCGGTCGGCCAGCAAGCGGTGATCAACCTGACGCTGGAAGTCGGAGCCGCGGCCGAGCAAGTCACAGTGACGGAGGAAGCGCCGCTGGTGAACACTACGCTGAGCTCGACTTCAGGATTGATCAACGAGCAACAGATCAAAGAGCTGCCGCTGAATGGGCGAAGCTTCGATCAGCTTCTGGTTCTCAACGTCGGCGTTGTCAACAACACTTCGAATATGGCCGGAGGTACAGGTGGCGCGTTTCCCGCTTTCTCGGTGGCGGGCCACCGGCAGGAAACCAATCGGTTTCTGCTCAACGGCGTCGACTGGGTCGGGGGGAACGCGACCAGCCAGTTCATTACGCCCTCCGGAGCCAGTTCCCAGTTGCTCGGGGTCGAGGCGGTGCGGGAATACAACGTCCTCGAGCACACCTACGGCGCTGAGTATGGGAAACGGGCCGGAGGGCAGGTTAGCATTGTGACCTCGTCTGGAACGAACCAATGGCATGGCAGCCTCTTCGAGTATCACCGCAACAGCGCTCTGGATGCCAAGAACTACTTCGAGGACACCAAGGGTCCGTTCAAGCGGCATCAATTCGGAGGGACCATCGGCGGTCCCCTAAAGACGGACAAGCTGTTCGTGTTTGGAAACTACGAAGGGTTCACGCAGCGGCTAGCTCAGAGCACTCGCTCGATTTATCCGGATGTGCAATCTCGCCAGGGTCTTCTGCCGTGCTACCTCGCCTATCCTGGTAACGTCGCAGCCAACTGTCCGGACCGAGCCGCGTTCGTCCCGGTTCCCAATCTGCAGCGGGGCATGCTGCCCTTTGCCAATGCGTTCTGGCCGGTGCCCAACAGTTCGGAGCTACTGAGTGCGAACGGCCTGCCCACCGGAACGGCCTACAATTACAACAGTGGGGTGCAGAAGATTCATGAAAATTTTGTGATGGGTCGCATGGACTACGTCATGTCCGTCAAAGACTCTCTCTTCGGAAACTACACCTTTAGCGATGGGCAAAGGGATCAGCCGCAGCCAAACACGAATTACACCATGTACGTTCCACTGCGCAACCAAACGTTCGGCCTGCAGGAAACGCATGTCTTCTCCCCCACTGTCGTCAATTCCGCGACCTTGGGGTGGGTTCGTCCGACTGCATCCTCGGTCACCAAGCCGAACGGCACCGGCGCGGCAATCCCTGCGAATCTGATATTTCTTCCCGGGGGCAATCCCGGTCAGATTGTCATCGGAGGCGGCGCGACCACGGTCTCCCCATCGTCGGTCACGCCGACGCCCGGCAACAACCCCCTTTTTGGTGGTCGAGAATACTACAGCCTGGCCGATGACCTGCGCTTCACCAAAGGCAAGCACTCCTTCAGCACAGGCGTTTGGGTGCAGCGGATACACGAAAACCATTTTGGGGCAGCTCAGTTTTCGGCCGGAGGCGTCAGCTATAACACGATGCTGACATTTCTCCAGGATATCCCGAGCCAGTTTAACCTGATCCGGAATCCGGCTCCGATCGGATACCGGTCCACCGAAGGGGCCTGGTATTTCCAGGATGAAATGAAGCTGCGCTCGAATCTCACCCTGCGCCTGGGGTTGCGGCACGAGATGACCGACGGGTGGAATGAAGTGGCGGACCGCTGTGAGTACTGGTCGTATGACAAAAACTTCGTGATGTCGAACGAGCCGCTGCTGGGCCATTCGTGCCTGACGGAGAATCACGCCAAACTGCTGTTTCAGCCCCGCGTCGGCATCGCGTGGGATCCGACCGGTACGGGAACCTGGGCAGTGCGGGCCGGCTTTGGAATCCACAACGATCTCCAGGACAACCTCGGGAACCGGGCCTACTCCAATCCGCCGTATAATGCGCGCGAGCTGTTGAGCGGTCCGCTGCTCTCTCTCTTCCCGCTTGACAAGAACGCCCCGCTTCCCCGCGCATGCGGCACCGCAGGAGCGCCTCCACCTCCAGCCTGCGGGATCTACGGCCCCGGCGGTTTCGATCCGGTGCTGCGCACACCGACCAGCCAGCAATGGAGCTTGACGATCGAACGCGGACTTGGGAGAGACCTCATGCTTTCCGTGGGCTATGTAGGGAGCCAGTCCTACCACACCCCGCTCACTCTGGATACCAATACGGCCTACCCGATCGTATGCCAGGACCCGCAGGGATGCATCAGCGGCGGCACCGGTACGAATGGCAACCCTGTTCCTGTCAGTCAAAGGGTCTTGGTGGCCAAAGGGACCTTGTACCACCCGCCGGCGACGCGCCCGAACCCCAACGTCGGTAGCGGCACTCAATGGTTCAATCAAGGCACCGCGAGCTACCATGCGATGGATGTCTCTCTGACGAAGCGCATCAGCCGTGGGACCGCTTTTAAAGCGAATTACACCTGGAGTAAAGCGATGGATTTGAATTCCGCGGTCCTCGCTCCTTCCGCTGGCAACGAGCCACCGCTTCTTCCTAGCCCCTATTATCGGAGGGAGCTGAATCGCGGGCTCTCATCCTACAGCCTCGCCCACCAGTTCAATGGGTACTACAGCTATCTGTTGCCGTTTGGAAACGGGCAACGCTTCGGAAGCGGCGCCACTGGGGTCGTGGACAAGCTCATCGGCGGCTGGCAATGGAATTCGAGCGTCCGGGTTGCAAGTGGATTCCCCTTCACGCCGCTGGTTGGCTCGAATACGACGGGTACTGGCGACCCCAGTATTTCCGAAGTACCGAACTGGAATCCCAACTTTAAGGGGAAGCTGATTGTGGGAAAACCCGATCAGTGGTTCGATCCGAAAGCCTTCGTGCTGCCGCTCCAAGGAACCTTCGGGAACGTGGCGCGCGGATCGATCCGCGGGCCGGGTCTATTCAACGTCGACACTTCGTTGTTGAAGAGGGTGAGAATCAGTGAGGGATTGAATTTGCAGTTCCGGACCGAGATGTTCAATGTTTTGAATCACCCCAATTTCTCGTACCCGAATGAGGTTCTTTTCCAGGGCGCCGAGTACAGCCCCTCAGGCAGCGTCATTACAGCTACGTCAACGCCCTCGCGGCAAATCCAGTTTGCGCTGAAGCTGCTGTTTTAATGTGGGGCGACCCTGTCAAGCACTAGCGTGAGTTTTGCCGCTCCTTAACTCACGCCGGACCCAGTCTCGGTTCTCCCTCTGCTCCGGGAGAGCCGAGGCTGGAGGAGCCAAAGCCACAGGGGATAGTAAGCTCGGAGACGGCGAACTTGACCTACCCCTCTTGACGTGACTACGGCATAGAGCCGATCGTCCTTCCCCGGTTTTTCAGCCAGGAATCCCCGCTACACGGGATATACAGAAGCCCTTCGCCGCTTTATAAACCCACGTAATAGGAAAAGCGAAATAGTTCCGGACACCGAAGTATGTCGCTAAAACGGATTCTTGTCCGCTTCACGTTCATTCTGATGACTTGCTCGTCATTCGGTTTGGCGCAGCGATCGGAGCCCGCTTCGACCTCCGCCGTTGGCGGACAAATCGTGGTGTCCGAGGGGGGCCTGAAGCGGCCGGTGGAGGTGTTGTTGGATCATTCCGGCGCCAAGAACGATCGACAGACATTCACGGATTCACGCGGCAATTTTGAATTCCGCAACGTCCCTAACGGCTCTTACAACATTCGCGTTCGCTTGGAAGGCTTCGAAAACGTGAATTATCCAGTCGATGCTCCAGGGACACCATACGTATTCATTTTTTTGAACGGAAGCGCGGTGCACGGCCGTGGCCCGAATGCTCTGGGCGGGAATCATAGTGTAGATGTCCGCCAACTGAAGGCCGAAATCCCGAAACAGGCCCTCAGGGAATATGAAAAGGCTGTGCGGGAAATTAAGGACCACAACACGCAGCGCGCCATCGAGCGGCTGGAAAAATCCATCAAACTCGCCCCGGATTTCTACAATGCGCATCTGGGTCTTGCACAGGAATACCGAAAAACCGACCGGCTGGATGCCGCCGAGCAAGAACTTACTCGCGCATCCGAGCTGAATCCTCGCGAAGGGACGCCATTAATACAACTCGGTGAAATATATTTGGAGAAAACCAATTTTAAACGAGCAGCCGAGGTCTTCTCACAAGCAATTCGAGTCGAGCCGGGATCGGCTGTTGCGCATTACGCCTTAGGGCGGGCACGGTACAGACTTTCCGAGTACGCAGAGGCAGAGCAGGCTTTCACGCGCGCAGCTCTGCTGGACAAGGACTTTGAAGCGGCCGAGTTGATGCTTCTCCACGCGTACGTTCGTCAGGGAAAGGTCAGCGCGGCTCTCAGCGGCATTGATGCACTTCTAAAGAAGAGTCCCGGTAGTAGTCCGAATCGGGCTTTAGAAAAGTTCAGATCGGAAGTTGTGGCCGCCATGGCGGACTTAAAGCAAGGGGAGGAGACACAAAAATGAGCGGCGAGATTCGAATAGACTTCTTTTGAAGCTGCGCCCTATTTCTTGAGGCTGCGCGCTATCGCGCTTGCGCTTCGCGCGGGCTCTCGCTCCGCGCGACCCTCACCCGGCGCGCCAGCCCGCTGGCTGCCGCGCCGCCCTCTCCCAGCGGGAGAGGGGAAATTTCGTAGCCTCTAGGGCATAAAGCTCCTCGTTCTTACCCCGAATTTCCACCAGAAATACCCCCCATACCGGATATACGGGAACCCTTTTACCACTTATAAAACCACGCAAGAGAAAAGCGAAACAAGTTAAGTTCGGATATCGAATATGCCGTTCAACCAGATTCTCGTCCACTTCGTGTTCATTCCGACCCTTGGCGCGACGCCTTTTTATAAGCAGTAGCCCGGCCAGGACGAGAGCCCGGAGCCAAGGCCCTAGACGCCTGCCATATTTGATTTTCGGATAGAGAGAGAAATCGAATTCGAAAGGAGCAGATCATGCTAAGGAGGATGGGTATCCGTCAGCATCCGTTTGCAAGATTCGTAACAGCGATTGTTGCGTTGATCGCATTGGGAACCGGCCTAAGTTTTGCTCAGACTTCAACGGCAACCATTTTGGGGACCGTGAAGGATGCCTCGGGGGCACTGGTACCGGGAGTGAGTATCACGGTCAAGCATACCGAGAGCGGCCTGACTCGGACCGTCGTGAGCAGCGAGCAAGGCGCCTACACTGTGCCGTTGCTTCCGGTGGGCGCATACGAGGTCACCACAATGATCCCGGGCTTCAAGCAGGTGGTCCGGAGCGGCATCAATCTTGCCATCGGGCAGCAAGCCGTGGTGGATCTGACGCTGGAAGTCGGAGCCCCGGCCGAGCAAGTAACGGTGAGCGAGGAAGCGCCTCTGGTGAACACGACGACGGCCTCGACATCAGGGTTGATCACCGAGCAGCAGGTGAAGGAATTGCCGCTGAACGGGCGCAGCTTCGATAATCTGATCACGCTCAACGTCGGCATTTCCAACGCCACTTCGAACACGCTCGACAGCGGCGCCTGGAACATGTTCTCGGTGTCGGGGAAGCGGCCGGAAACCAACCGGTATACCATCAACGGAGTCGACTGGGTTGGCGGGGCCGCGACGGGCCAGTTCATCACGCCAAATGGAGCGAGCCGGCAATTGCTCGGCGTCGAGGCTGTGCGGGAATTCAACGTTCTCACGGACACCTACGGCGCCGAGAGTGGGAAACGGGCGGGAGGACAAATCACCATTGTGACCGCCTCGGGAACCAACCAGGTCCACGGGAGCGTCTTCGAGTATCTGCGCAACAGTGTGTTGGACTCGCGCAACTTCTTCGATGACACCGTTAGCACTCCTCCCTTCAAACGCAATCAATTTGGAGGCGCTCTGGGAGGCCCGATCAAGAAGGACAAGATGTTCCTGTACGGGACCTATGAAGGGTTCCAGGAGCGGTTAGCGCGTTCGAGCGCCTCGATTGTGCCGGGCGCCTTTGCCCGCCAGGGTCTTTTGTGGCCGGGGAATCCTCTGGGTTTGCCGGCGGGTTCGCCGGTTCCCGGTCTTCAGCCGGCGATGCTCAAGTATGCCAAATACTTCTGGCCGGTGCCCACTACCGCTGACCGTCCCGATGGAAGCGCGATCTCCTATTCGAATCCGCCGCAGGCGCTCGGGGAAAATTTTGGCCTCGCCCGTTTTGATCACATCATCTCCAGCATGGATTCCTTCTCGGCAAGCTTCAGCGCTGACAGTGGCTACAGGAGAGTGCCGTGGGGAGGCGGCGGCGGGGGCGACCCAAATTTTGTCAATGCCACGGAAATGCACGCCCAAACGCTGAGCTTGAAAGAAACGCGTGTTTTCTCCGCGGGGATGGTGAATGTCGCGACTTTCGGGTACGCCGGAACGTTCGCAACGCTGGTCAACGCTCCCGCAATACCAATGCCGGCGGACATCGCGTTTCTGGAGGGAGGTAATCCCGGCACCCTTGTTATCGGAGGCGGGATCGGCGCCGCCGCCCCGTCCGCGATCGCGGGCGTGCCAGGCAACAACCCCAGTCGAGGCATCCGGCATTACTTCACCTACTCGGATGACTTGCGCGTCCTCAAAGGTAAGCACTCCTGGAGCATGGGAGGTTGGTTTCAGAAGATCCAACAAGGCCAGTCTGGAGTGGCATTGTCATCAGCGGGAAACGTCGCCTATCCGACCATATTGGCATTTCTCCGGGATCAGCCGAACAACGCTATCGTGACGCGGGATCCGAGCACGCTGGGCTTCCGCACCACGGAAGGCGCCTGGTATATCCAGGATGATATGAAGCTGCGATCGAATTTCACTTTGCGTCTCGGGTTGCGGCACGAAATGACCAACGGGTGGAACGAGGTCGTAGGGCGGTGTTCGAACTATTGGTATGACTCCAACTTTGTGATCGAGACCAATCCGCGCATCGGCCATTCCTGCATCGATCAGAACCACGCCAGGTTGTTGTTGCAGCCCCGGGTGGGCCTGGCCTGGGACCCGAGCGGCAGGGGAACCTGGTCGGTGCGGGCCGCCTTTGGAATCCACAACGATCTGATGGATAACCTCGGCATCCGGGTCCAGCCCAATCCACCGTACTCTGCGCGCGAGTCGCTGATTCCGCTGATAGGGAACGGATTCCTTCCGATCCTTCCGCTGAAGAAGGGTATTGCGCTGCCGCCTACGTGCGGCCCAGGGATATCTGCACCCTGCTCGATCTATCAGCCTACCGGTTTCGATCCGAACATGTTTACGCCCACTGTCCAGATATGGGACCTGACGGTGGAACGTCAGCTTGCCAAAGACCTGATGCTTTCGGTCGGCTACGTCGGCAGTCAGTCCTACCACACCAATCTCACCACGGACACCAATACGGCCCAGCCCGAAGTGTGCCAGAACCCGCAGGGATGCCGAAGCGGTGGTGTTTTCAGACTCAATCAACTGCCGGGCGGTCAAGCGCCGATTGTTCCGCAGGGAACCTTGTATTTACCGTCCAGGCCTCCAATAGTCGTCAACGGAGTCACTCTCGAGCAGCGCCCAAACCCGTACGTGTCCTACACCCAGGCGTGGTTCGGTCAGGGTACCGCCAGCTATCACGCGATGAATGTGTCGGTGACCAAGCGCGCCGCGCGCGGGCTGACGTTCAAAACGAATTACAGCTGGGGCAAGGTGCTGGATCTGAACTCCGCCATCCTGGCGCCTTCGGGCGAAAATGAGCCGCCGAACCTGTTCAATCCTTACAATCGCAACCTGAACAAAGGCGTCGCCGCCTACAGCATCGAACACCAGTTCAACACGAACTTCAGCTATCAGTTGCCGTTCGGGAGCGGGCAGCGCTTTGGCAGTGACGCCAGCGGGTGGGTGAACCGTTTGATTGGAGGCTGGCAATGGAATGGGATCTTCAACGCTCAGAGCGGCTTCCCCTTTTCGCCTCAGGTCGGCTTCAATACTACCGGCAGCGGCGACGGAGCGGTCGTCGACACACCCAACCTGAATCCCAACTTTAAGGGGCCGGTGATTTTAGGAACAGTGGACCATTGGTTTGATCCTCGTGCCTTCACGGTGCCGACTGTCGGCACCTTCGGGAACGCAGGACGCAGTACGCTCCGCGGCCCGGGCCTGTTCAGCGTCGACACCTCCTTCTTCAAGAGGATCCCCATCCGGGAGGGCAAGACGTTGCAGTTCCGCGCGGAAGCGTTCAATGTTTTCAATCACGCGAATTTCGCGTACCCGAATGGGATCGTTTTCCAGGGCAACCCCGCGAACTACAGCTATAGCGAGTCGGCCGGCCAGATTACCAATACGTCAACGCCCTCGCGGCAGATCCAGTTCGCGCTGAAGCTCCTGTTCTAACATGGAGCGACCCTGTCAAGCGTAACTAGTTTCAACCTGGTCTTCCCGGCATGGGAGGACCAGGTTGAAGCACGCAGAGTGTCTCTTAGTACTGCGTTTCGTAATTACGGTGACGTATGGGTGAAGCGCATTCCCCTCCTCGCAGAGGAGGGGAATATTACGAGACATGATTACGAAGTACTGTAGTACTTAGTTTCGGATGACGATACACAGCCACCCGTTTTTTGATCCTGCCGTTTGCCCGCTGTTCACCACCAAACGCGCTGCACAAACCAATAGGTTCCTATTAGAACCATTAACGTGCAGCATCCTGGGAAATAGGAGGTCACAAACCGGGGTTGTTGCCGCAGTTTCCATATCAACGGCAGTGCAAGCGCCGCGACGGAAACCTGCCCCATCTCCACGCCGAGGTTGAAGGAGACCAGCGGGAGCGCCACGCCCCCTGTGAGCGAGCCAATGCCGGCCTCTCTCAGCGCGGAGGCAAATCCCAGCCCGTGTATGAGGCCAAAACCGAACGTAAGAAGCTCGCGGCCCCGGGGCTCCCGCCGCATGATGTTTTCCACACCCACATAGATGATCGACACCGCGATAAGGGGATCCACAAACCGGGGCGACAGTTGAATTCTGCCCGTCGCCGAAAGAGCTAGTGTCAGCGAATGCGCGAGAGTAAACGACGTGATTACCTTTGCCGAAGCGCGAGCGCTCAAGCCCGTGACAAGCAAACCGATCAGAAAGAGCAGGTGATCGTAGCCGGTAAAAATATGTTGGATTCCCAGAATCAGGAATCGCTCGAAGACGTGCGGGGCCGCTGCTGCAGTGTTGGATTGCGTCAGATCGGCTTCAAAAGAGTTGCTGCTCCGATCCAGTATGCGTTCCGCCAACACATTTCCTCGCTGATCGCGCAGCGAGATGTATTGGCGATGACCGGCAGGGAGATGTTTCAGGATCATGGATTGGAGGCTAAGCTGAGTACATTGAGTGAGCGCAAAATTCATCTCGAAGAGCACTTCCCCGCTTGCGCCCGTTCGGAATTCCGTTTCTGGTTAAGGACCCGCGCACCGTCGCAGGACGCTTCCACCGAACGATCGCCAAGCAACTTTAGTTCGGGGAGCGCTGACCTGAATTCTTCGGAACTGATCCGGCCGTCATGATTCTTGTCGACTGGCACCAGAGCGCCGATATCGGCGCTGGAGAATTGGAGGTCGACGACCAGCGCTGAGTTTTTGAGGCGGAGGTTGGCAACGCTCAATCCTGCATCGTGCGCGTGGGCATACGTTACAGACAGGACACACACTATCAAAGCGTGGCAGAGCGCCAGAATCACCCGGCTGCTACCCGCCGGAACACTTAGTTGGTACAGTGTGGTCTCATTCGTCACAGTCAGCCTCCATCATTTGGGAAAGGCGCTGTAGGGGCGGTCTATTAAGGTGTGAACGAATTGAACTCGCGCAGACTATTCCCCTCCTCGCAGAGGAGGGGTGGACGGCCAGCTTAATAGATGGCGCGCCGGGCGCGAAGCGCGAGCCCGATAGGGCGAAGCCTCAATTAATGGTCAGTTCGGCGAAACTGTTCTCGCAACTTTTAGTTGTCGCGGTAGGGATGGCGATCACTGGCCACCCCCCGCACAGATCCGAACGTACAGGTTTCCCATATTCGGCTCTTGCCTCGGGTCATCCGCCAAAGCGCGCCGACGGATAAGGATGACAGATGACAGCAGGCGGAACCCAGCGATCGATGTAGCGCTGCATGCGGTCCCACC
>Ga0209470_1001243_pt1 | contig 19153 bp, 18 predicted proteins | sample GraSoiAngelo_125_FD_185882 | JGI IMG/M metagenome (GOLD analysis project Ga0209470, IMG submission 185882) | Grasslands soil microbial communities from the Angelo Coastal Reserve, California, USA - 14_0927_05_40cm (SPAdes) (version 2) | ecosystem: Environmental > Terrestrial > Soil > Grasslands ... | reverse complement strand
TGCCTCTCGCTCAGCGTCGTGCCGCGGGGTGGAGCAGCCAGGTAGCTCGCGAGGCTCATAACCTCGAGGTCGGTGGTTCAAATCCACCCCCCGCAATGTCCGAGCCGCGCCCTGGCCGCGGGCTCGACGGTCAGGCGGGTCCGGGCGATCTCGTCCCGGGCCCGCCCGCCTCGTCCTCCGCGCCGACGATGGCGCGCAGGCCGCGGTCGTAGGTGAAGTAGTTCCACGCCCAGTCCACCAGCACGACCAGGCGATTGCGGAAGCCGATCAGCATGACGAGGTGGACGACGAGCCAGGCCCACCAGGCGAGGCGGCCCGTGAGACGCACGCCGTTCACGACCGCGACGGCACGGCTCCGCCCGATGGTCGCCATCGAGCCCTTGTCGGCATAGCGGAAGGGGAGGAGCGGCTCGCCGCGGCGCGCACGCCGCACGTTCTCGGCCGCGAGCTCGCCCTGCTGGATCGCCACCTGCGCCACCTGCGGCAGGCGCTCAGCGCCCTCGACCAGCGCCACGTCCCCGGCGGCGAACACCGCCGGGAAGCCGGGGACCTGGAGCGTCGGCGCGACGCACAGCCGCCCGCTCCGCCCGGTCGGCAGCCCGAGCCGCGCCGCGACCGGCGCCGCGCGGATGCCCGCCGCCCAGATGACCGTCCTGGTCGCCAGGCGCTCCCCGCCCGAGAGCTCGACGTGATCCCCGGCCACGCGCTCGACGCGCCGGCCGGTCAGCACCTCGACGCCGAAGGCCTCGAGGTCGCGGCGGGCACGCGCGCGGAGCGCCGCCGGGTAGGGCGGGAGGACGTGCTCGCCTGCCTCGAGGACGACCAGGCGAAGCTCGGCGGGATCCACCGTGCGATAGTCGCGCGGCACCACGTGGCGGCGGAATTCGGCGAGCGCGCCTGCCATCTCGACGCCGGTCGCGCCGGCACCCACGATGAGGAAGGTGAGGAGCGCGGCGCGGGCCGCGGAGTCGGTGCACACGGCGGCGCGCTCGAGCGTGCGCAACACGTGGTTGCGCAGCGCCCGCGCGTCGTCCAGCTGGTAGAGGCGGAAGGCGTGCTCGCGCACGCCGGGGATGCCGAAGTCCTCCGCCGCTCCGCCGGTGCACACGATGAGATGCGAGTAGGCGATGCGCTCGCCGCCCGCGGTCACGAGGGTGCGGCCCGCGGGGTCGCCCCCGACCACGCGCGCCAGGCGGAAGTCGACCGCGCGCAGGCGGCGGAGGATGCTGCGCGCGGGGTAGGCGATCTCCTGGGGCTCGAGGCCGGCGGTCGCCACCTGGTAGAGGAGGGGCAGGAAGCAGTGGTAGTTGTGCGCGTCGACCCAGAGGGTGCCGACGCCGGCGCGCCCGAGCCGGCGCACGGCGCGCAGCCCGGCGAAGCCGGCGCCCAGCACGACGACGGGCGGAGACGCGGGCGCTCCCATCCACTTGCTCTCGCGGGACGCCCTCATCTAGCATCACGTGCCGTGCGGACCTACACGGGCGGCTGCCACTGCGGGCGCGTCCGCCTCGAGGTGACGGCCGACCTGACCCGCGTGAGCGAGTGCAACTGCTCCATCTGCACGCGCAAGGCCTACCTTCACCTGATCGTGCCGCCCGACCGCTTCCGCCTGCTGGCCGGCGAGGCGGACCTCGCGACCTACCAGTTCGGCACCATGACGGCGCGCCACCACTTCTGCCGCCACTGCGGCGTGGCGAGCTTCTACGTGCCGCGCTCGCACCCCGATTCAATCGACGTGAACGTGCGCTGCCTCGACGGCGTGGACCTCGCCACGCTCACGCCCCGGCCGTTCGACGGGCGGCACTGGGAGGCGAGCATCGGCACGCTGGAGGTCTAGGTGCCTGCCCCGCGCGACCCGTACGAGGGCCTCCTCGAGCCCATCGCCGTGCGCCGTGCGCTCCGGCTGCGGCGCATGTTCGGCTGCTGGGCCTACTACGCGGACGATCGCCTGGTGTGGGTGAGCGCGGCCGGGCGGCCGCCGTGGCACGGCATCCTCGTGCCGACCGCGCGCGAGCATCACACGGGGCTGCGACGCGCGGTCCCGGCGCTGCGCGTCCATCCCGTGCTCGGCAAGTGGCTCTATCTCCCGGCGCGCCATCCCGAGTTCGAGGCGGTCGCGGACCTGGTCGCCGGGCTCATCGCCGACGGCGACGCGCGCATCGGCGTCGTGGCGCCGCCCCGCCGGGGTCTCGGGACGAGAAAGGAGCGTTCGCATGACCGCCAGGGCAGCTGTCCTCCTCGGGCTCTTCCTCGTGCTCGCCGCGCTCGTGCACGGAGGCTTCTACGCCGCGGGACACGACTTCGTGGTGAACCGCTTCACGGGTCGCTTCGAGTTCGTGCCCGCCGAGGCCGAGGACGAGGCCAACACCCCGGTGCGCTCCGTGCATGCCTTGACCTCGCGCAGACCCGAGGCTAGGGTCGACCGCTCGGTGCGCGGGGCGGCGTGGCAGGCAATCCGTGCCGGGAGGTGATCCCATGGCAGGTGGACGAGCGTTCAAGAGCAACGTGCGCGAGCGGCGCGAGGCCGAGCGCCGCATGAAGGCCCTCGAGAAACGGCAGAAGAAGGAAGAGAAGCGCCGGCAGGCGGCCGAGCAGGCGGCGCCGCAGCCGCCGCCGGGCACCCCACGTTAGCTGGCGTCATTTCGCTCACCCCGTCCCGGCGCGCGCGCCGGTCGCGTTGACACTCCCGTCTCCCGCCAGTATGAGGCCGTTCGCACGGCGGCGTACCCAAGTGGCTAAGGGAGAGGTCTGCAAAACCTCCATGCACCGGTTCGAATCCGGTCGCCGCCTCTCACGCGCCGATGCGCGCTCTCGTTGCGAGTGTCCTCCTGGCGGCCGTCGCCGCCGGCTGCCGCCTGGCTGACGAGCGCGCCGCGGCGCCGCTGCCCGGCGCCCCACCGTTCGAGGCGGCGTTCGCCCGCCGCCTGGCCGCGGCGGGGTGCCGCTGACCGAGCAGCTCCGCAAGACCGCGCCGCTGACGTAGGCCGGCTCAAGACACGGCGGCCAGCTCGTTCACCTTCGCGGCCATGATGAAGTCGTTCTCGTGCAGCCCCTTGATCTTGTGGGTGTAGAAGACGACGCGGCAGTAGCCCCAGCCGAAGCTCACGTCGGGGTGATGGCCCTCCACCTCGGCGACCTCGGCGATCTTCTCGACCAGCCGCAGCGCGGAGGCGAAGTCGTCCGTCGTGAAGGTGCGCTCGATGCGGGTCGCATCGGCGGCGAGGGTCCAGCCCGGCGTCTCCCGGAGGAGACGCTCCGCCTCGGCGCGGGAGAGCGGCTGAACGCCGCCCCGACAGGGCGTGCACTGCTTGGCGGTGAGACTCATGGCGACCTCCTAGCCGCTTTGCGCGGCGGATCCAATGGGCGGTGGCATCCGCCTCGGCAGTCGGGCTATGGTCCGCGCCCGTGCGGGAGGCACGCAGCCGCGACGAGCAGCAGTCCCCCCTCGAGGCCGCCGCCGCGCTCGCCCCGCGCATCCGGGCCGCGGCCGAGGAGACCGAGCGCCAGCGCCGGCTCTCGGCCGAGCTGGTGCACGCGCTCGCCTCCGGCGGCATCTTCCGCATGTGCGTGCCGCGCGCGCTCGGTGGGGGCGAGGTCGACCCGTCGACGATGATCCAGGCGATCGAGACCATCGCCGCGGCCGACGGTGCCGCCGGCTGGTCGGCGATGATCGGCGCCACGAGCGGCGTGGCGAGCGCCTACCTCACCGAGGACGCGGCCCGGGAGATCTACGGGAGCGACCCGGACGTCGTGACCGGCGGCGCCTTCGCGCCCCTCGGGAGGGCGACGGTGGTCGACGGCGGTTACCGCGTGACCGGCCGCTGGCCGTTCGCGAGCGGCTGCGAGCACTGCGGCTGGCTCATGGGCGGCAGCGTCGTGCTCGACGGCGGGCAGCCCCGGCTCCTTTCGAGCGGCACGCCCGACAACCGCCTCATGCTCTTTCCCGCCGCCGCGGTCCGCATCATCGACACCTGGGACGTGGCCGGGCTGCGCGGCACGGGCAGCCACGACATCGCGGTCGAGGATCGCTTCGTGCCCGCCGCCCGCTCGCTCTCGCTCCTGACCGACCGGCCGTGCTTCGGCGGGCCGCTCTACGCCTTTCCCGTCTTCGGCCTCCTGGCCCTCGGCATCGCCGCCGTCGCGCTCGGTATCGCCCGCCGCGCGCAGGGTGAGCTGATCGCGCTCGCGCGGGGCAAGATGCTGAGCACCAGCCGCCGTCTCCTCGCGGAGCGGCCGGTCATCCAGGCCGAGGTCGCCCGGGCGGAGGCGATGCTCGGTGCGGCGCGCGCCTTCCTCCTGGAGACGGTGGACGCGGCGTGGGAACGCGCGCAGGCGAGGGGCGCGATCGAGGTCCGGGAGCGGGCGCGCCTGCGGCTCGCGGCGACCCACGCCACTCTCGCCTCGGCGCGCGCCGTCGATCTCGCGTACGGCGCGGGCGGCGGCACGGCGGTCTACGCGGCGAGCCCGCTCCAGCGCTGCTTCCGCGACATCCACGTGGCGACGCAGCACATGATGGTGGCGCCCGCGACCCTCGAGCTCGCCGGCCGCATCCTGCTCGGCCTCGAGGCCGACACCGCGATGCTGTGAGGAGCGAGGACTTCACGGATGCGCTCAACGTCGCCTTCGACACCTCGACGGCGCTCGAGCTGCTGACCTTCCACAGCGAGGACCACCGTGAGGCGCTGGCGGCGCTGCGTGAGAAGCGGCCGCCTGTGTTCAAGGGACGGTGATGCTGATGGACCTCTTCGAGGCGCTCTCCACGACGCGGGCCGTGCGCCGCTTCACCGGCGAGCCGATCTCCGCCGCCGACATCATGACCTGCATCCGCGCCGCGACCCAGGCGCCGAGCGGCGGCAACATCCAGCCGTGGCAGTTCCTGGTGGTGACCGACGCTGTGACGCGCCGCGCACTCGGCCAGGTCTACCGCCGCGCCTACGATCGCTACGAGCCGGCGTTGCTCCGGGCGCGGGCCCCGGCGCGCACGCCCGAGGAGGAGGCGAGCTTCGCGCGCATGCGAGCCGCGTCCCGCCACCTGGCCGAGCACCTGGGCGAGGCGCCCGCGCTGGTGCTGGTCCTCATGCCCAATATCTCGATGACGCTCGAGGACGCCGAGGGGCCGCTCGACGTGGGCACGCCCTTCGCGTCGGTCTACCCCGCGGTGCAGAACCTGATGCTCGCCGCCCGCGGGCTCGGCATCGGCACGACGCTGACGACCGTCTACCGCGTCTACCAGGACGAGGTGCGGACGATCTGCGGCATCCCCGAGCGCTACGAGATCGTGGCCCTCGTGCCGATGGGCCGACCCGTCCGCCCGTTCCGCGTCGGGCGCCGGCGCCCGGTGGAGCGGGTGACGCACTGGGACCGCTTCGGGGCGAAGCGGGGCTGAAGCGTCACGCGCCGCCAGCCCGCGGGGCGGGCCAGCGTCGCGGCCGGCGGCTGCCCGCTGGTCGACATCCAGCGCGCGCGGTGGAAGGCGGTCGCGGCGAGCTCCATGCGAAGCGCGCGGGGCGGCGACCCCTCCACGCCGAGCGCCTTCCACGGGATGCGCACCTCCGCGGTGATGCGCGGCTGGTCGGCGCCGAAGTAGGTCACGACCGCAGCGGGGACCGGCGTGCACCGGTCGCCGTCCATCCGGCAGAGGACGGGCCGCATCTCGTACCTGGCCGCGGGCGACGGGACGACGCGCGGCGGGACGACGTAGAGCGCGAAGCGACGCGGCCCGTGCCCGGCGTCGATCCCCCAGTCGACGTGGAAGCACTCGGCGAGCGGGAGGTCCTGGTCGGCGGCGAGCAGCTCGGGCGCGTAGTAGTCCATGGCGATGGTGGCGAGCGAGAGACCCTCGCGGTCCCAGGCGACGTACAGGTCACCGAAGACGACCTCGGGCGCAGGCGCTTCGAGGGCGACGAGGGCCCGCTCCTTCGGCCAATCGGCGAGGGAGCGGTCGCGCGGGTCGATCGCGGCCTCGGGAAGCTCCGCGCGCGGCGGCGGCGCGGGGCGGGCGTCGCGGTGGAGCGCCGCCAGGCGGGCGTTCACCTCGCCGAGCGCGGTGACCAGCCGCCCGTAGGGCCGGTCGTCGACGTCGACCAGCCCGAAGTTGTAGTCCTCCCCGTCGTCGCGCCCGCCGCGCGGATGGTCGTAGTACTGGAACCAGTGCGCGCCGATGATCTCCGGCTCGCGCCCGAAGCGCGCCGCGGCGGCGGCCGCGCCGCGCGCCCGCTCGGCCTGCGTCGCGACGGTCATCAGGTGGCCGTTGTTGCGGTTCCCGGTGCGGTTCTCGTTCGCGGCGAAGAACCACTCCGAGACGAGGATCGGCTTGCCGCCGCTGAGCGCGCGGAGGCCGTCGAAATAGTAGCGCGCGATCCAGCCGTCGGGGCTGTCGACGTTGTAATTGGTGGCGATGGCGTCGACCCAGGGCGCCATGGCGCGCACCGCCGCCGGGTCGTAATAGATGGGGAGCCGGTCGCCGAAGAGGAGCGCGTCGGGATCGGCGGCACGGAGCGCGTCGTGGGCGAGATGGTAGTAGCGCTCGGCGACGATGCCGGTCCAGCGGCGGACGACCTGGATGCCGCTGCCACCCGGCCGCAGATGGGGCGCCGCCCCCTCGTGCCGCAGGAGGTCCGCGAAGGAGGCGACACCGGGCGGCGGGATGAAGTCGGCGGCGAAGCGCTCCCAGTCGTCGCCGTAGGCTTCGCGCAGGAGCGCCACGAGCCGCTGCTTGGTGTGATTCATCTCGGCCTTCTCCAGGTAGAAGGCGAAGAGCGCGCCGTTCCACCAGCCCACCTCGTTGTCGGAGAAGTAGCCGATGCGGAAGGGGCTGTGCTCGTACGGCGCGACCAGGCGGCGGGCGGCGACGCGCATGCGCTCGTCGGTCGCGGGGTCGAAGGGATCGACCCAGTGGAAGCGCGCGCTGCGGCCGAGCTCCAGGTCGGGGATGGCGGGGAGCGCCAGGACGTCGGGCGAGAGCGACGTGGCGCCCGCGGTGTTGAAGCCCCACGCCGTTGCACGGGCGCGCGTGGTCGCCGACCAGGCATCGAGGCTCGGGTAGAAGGAGCCCCAGTAATAGGCGGTGCGCCCCCCGACTTCGGGCGCGGGTGCACCGCCGTCGAGCGTGTTGAGGCCGACCGAGAAGAACAGGTCGCCGCAGGGTGTGACGAGCCAGTCGACGCCGTGGCGCGACACGAGGCGCCAGCGCGCGCCCGGTGCCTGCGCGAAGTCGCGGCAGGCAGGGGCGCGCCCAGGGCTCGCGAGCACCAGGGCGGCGGCGAGGAAGGCGAGGTGGACGAACCGGTTCGTGCCGGATGGTCCTATATCATTTGGAGTTGGCAGCAACGGGACCCGGGGAGGCGCGGGGCGCCTCACCGGGTGCCCTGGGTCGCTACTTCGTCGCCGGGGCGTGGGCGGCCTTCGGCTTCGTGAGGCTGTGACGCTTGTGCCCGCGACGGTGGGTCGCGGGCCTCTTCGCCATGGCCAGGTTCTTCGACTCCGACGTGGCGGGCGCGACCTTGGCGCTGTCCGGCGCCTTCTTGCGGGTGGCATCCGCGGCCTTGGTCGCGGGGGCAGCGGGGGCCGTCGCCGCGGGCGCCGTCTCGGCGGCGAGCACCGGGGCGGCGATCAGGCCGACGGCCAACAGGGACACGGCGATTCGCTTCATCGTCAGGGATCCTCCTTGGGCGCCGTGTACACGGCAGCGGGCCGCCGGGTTACGACAGCCGGGTCACGCGGGCCTTGACGGCGACGGCCCGTTTCGGGACTGATGCCGGACGCCATGGCCCCTGCGTCGCCCGGCTTCGCCGCGCCTTCCCCCGTCGAGCGCCTGTTCAACCGGGTGTTCGGGCTCCTCGTGGGCTTGGGACTCGGCCTCCCCCACAACTACCTGCTCGAGGTGCGCGGGCGGAAGAGCGGGCGGCCCTACTCGACGCCGGTGGACGTGCTCGAGCACGGCGGCCGACGCTTCCTGGTCGCGGGGCGCGGGGAGACGCAGTGGGTCCGGAACGCGCGCGCCAGCGGGCAGGTCACGCTGCGCAGGGGCATGCGGCGCGAGGAGTGCCGGTTGCGGGCCCTCTCCGACCAGGAGAAGCCCGCGGTGCTGAAGGCCTACCTGGATCGCTTCAAGACGACCGTGCGGCGCTACTTCCCGATCCCTGCAGGCTCGCCGGTCGAGCGCTTCGCACCCGTCGCCGCGGGCTATCCGGTCTTCGAGCTGCTCGCGGAGAGGGCGACCGAAGGACATCCGAGCAGTGCCGACTGAGCGAGTGCGGCGGGCCGTGGCATACCTCGAAGGGGGAAATGCCGATGTCGCGTCCCTCCACGAGATGGGGCTCACGGCCGCGGACGTGGACGAGGTGCTGGGGCTCGTCGCCTGGGGCGACAAGGCGTCGCTGGAAGTGAAGGACGCCCTCGAGCGCCTGTACGAGACGCGCGTCACGGAGGAGGAGAGGGCGGGCCTGGCGACGCCGCTGGTGGTGGTGAAGGAGCAGAGGGGGCGGTCCAGGCGCCTCCTCATCCTGCTGGCCGGGATCGGCGCCCTGGTCCTGGCCGTGCTCATATGGAGGGCGCGTCACCCGTAGGCCCCGGGATCGGGATTCAGCATTGGATCCCGGTGACACAGCGCGTCGGGGCGGGGCGGCGAGCCGCCAACAACATCATCTCCGGTCGCCCGGACACGGTATTGCCCGCGCGCCGGCCCCGGATCTTGTATGGACTCGAAGGAAGTCGCGTGTCCGGTACGAAGGAGATCCTGCATGTCGAGGTGGACCGGGGACGAGCTCTCGTCAGCCGCAGCCTGGAGCTGCACAGGATCTGGTCCGCAGTGCAGCGTGTCGCTCCCGCCGACGGTCCCGTCCTGATCACCGGCGAGACTGGCACCGGCAAGGAAAGCGTCGGACGGCTGATTCACAAGCTGAGCCCGCGCGCCGCGAAGGAGTTCGTGTCCCTGGACTGCGATGCGGTCGCGCCCTCGTCGCTCGAGAGCGAGCTGTTCGGACACGAGCGGGGCGCGTTCACCGGAGCCGACCGCCGCCGGGTGGGCGTCTTCGAGCTGGCGCACGGCGCCACACTGTTCCTGGACGAGATCGAAAACCTCCCTCTCGAAACGCAGGCGAAGCTCCTCCGCGTCCTGCAGGATGGCAAGTTCCGCCGGCTCGGGGACCACCAGCCGATCCGCAGCGGCTTCCGCCTCGTCATCGCGGCTAGCACCGACCTGGGCGCCGCCGTGCGGGCGGGGGCCTTCCACGAGGATCTCCTTCACCGCCTGCAAGTCGTCCACATCCATCTCCCGCCGCTGCGCGAGCGGCGCGAGGACATCCCGCTCCTGGTGAGCTACTTCGTCGATCAGAAGCGACTCATGCGGAGGCGGCCCCGTGTCCAGCGAGTGAGCCACCAGGCGGTCGATCTCCTCATGTCCCACGACTGGCCCGGCAACGTGCGCGAGCTGGAGAACGTGATCGAGACGGCGGTCGTTGCCTGCTCGGGCGATACCATAGAGCCGGCCCACCTCGTCTTCGGGGGAGCCGGGGCCGCCCCGGGACCGTCGGCCGCCGAGCTCGACCTGCCTTTTCGCACCGCTCGCCAGCGCGCGCTCGCGACCTTCGAAACGCTCTATCTTCTGGCCCAGCTCCGCCGCTACAGGGGGAGGACCGTGCTCGTAGCCCAGCATGCCGGGATCACCCCGAAGCACGTCCGTGCACTCATGAAGCGCCACGGGATCAGGCGCCGCGACTTCCGCCCTCCGGTTCGGCCCCGCCCGATCTCCGCATCCGAGAGGCATGATGGGCAGGACCTGCACGCCTGAGCGCCCGAGCGGACCCATCGGCGCCGTGTGCATTCGGCTGCAATGACGTCCCCATGAGCCCATAGACTTGTAACGTTTACCTACTCTTACTGTAACTCCTACCTTGCTCGCCCTGGCCTCTCGGCCGTCGGGAATCGCCCGGACGCAGCTCGGCTGAACGTACCCGGTAGGTGCGTTTGTCCGGGCCCGAGGGCCTGAAATCGCTGGACCGTCGCCCATGCGCAATCGCACCGCGGCGGTGCCTTTCCTGCTCCCAGCAGATCGCCCGCTGGACGGCGGCGTTTCGAGTCGAGGCAAACCTCCGCGGTACGTTGTCTTACCGGGACTCGGGCTCGGGGACATCGCAGCTTGGCACTAGCGCGGTCGGGCTGATCCGGTCCCGCGCGACGAGATGAGACCTTGGTCCCCGGCGAGGCGTTGGTGTCCCGACGGGAGCGCCGCGGCATGGTCGTTGCAAGTCACCTCCGCGTCATCGCGTAGAAATCGAGAGGAAGAAAACCGCCGCGACCCAGCCTCGAGCCGAGAAGTCCGCCGTGAAGTGTCCCTGCCTCTACAGCAGCGTCGCCCCCATCTGTCGTGCGGACACCGAGTCCATGCGCATTCCACCCACCGTGCATCTGAACCGCTTCTGCCTGAGCGAGCACTACCGGCGCTGCGACCTCTACCGCCGCTTCCTCGGAATCCTCGCCGAGAAGCCGGAGAAGTGGCGCGCGCTGCGCGCGCGCGGGGAGCGCACCGGCGGCGAGCCCGCTGGCTCTCGGGAAGATATCCCCGCGCTGAAGCCCTAGGAGATGCGTCCAGCCATGCAGCCCGGAGAGACAAGCGTGAGAGCACCCCTCGGAGGGGGGCGGTGGCCCGCTGGGGCGATGCTCTTCCTTCTCCTTTGCCTGGGGCTGGTGCCGCCCGTGCGGGCAGACGTCTCCCCATCGCTCCGGTGTCGGCGCGGGACGGTGCTCGTGCGGACCGACATCAAGACCTGCCCGACCGAGCGCGGCCGACCGGCGAGCACCGTCGAGCGTGCCTGCTGCCAGGGGAGGAGCGGGAAGATCCAGTGCATGCACTACCCCCAGTGCCCGACTCGATCTCCCTCGTGAGCCGTGAGGCGCAGAGCATGCTGAGCGTCGAGAGGAAAGGGAAGCGGCGCCCGCGAGAGCGGGCATCCCGCCCGATGCGGGGGTTGGCCACCACGGTCGCTACGGTGCTGCTCCTCGGGCCGCTCGGCGGCGGCTGCGCCCCGGGACCGAAGCCGCGGGCGAAGACTGCCGCCGCGGGAGCACCAGGATCGCCGGCCGTCGCTCCGGGCGACGTGATGAGTTCCCGCGACCGCGCCCGTCTCGAGGCCCTTGCGGCCGAGCGCACGAAGGAGCGGGACGACGGCTATCGGATCGGGCCCGACGACCTCCTCGACATCCGCATCCCGGACCTGCTCGAGGGGCAAGGATCGGGCGCGGTGCCCCGGCCGACCCCGGGGACCCTCGGGCCCTCGGCGGTGGCGGGGGCGCCGACCTCCCTGGGCCTGCGGGTGAGCGCCAGCGGGGATGTGAGTCTGCCCCTGATCGGCCCCGTGCACGCCGAGGGGCTCACCCCGACCGAGCTGGAGGCCGAGATCGCGCGGCGGCTCGTGAAGGGAGGGATCCTGCGTGCGCCCCAGGTGAACGTGCAGATCGCGGAGTACCGGAGCCGGGTCGTCGCCGTGGTGGGCAGCGTGGAGCGGCCAGGGCCGTATCCCCTGACGCGGCCCCGGGCGACGCTTGCAGATGTGATCTGGGCGGCCGGGGGACCGAACAAGGAGGCGGGGCGTGTGGTCGAGTTCGTGCCCGCGGCAGGCACGGCGCCGTCCCCGGCGGAGGATGGCGCCCAGGCCCCGGCGCCGATCCGCGTCGATCTCGAGGTTCTGCTCCACACGACGGCCGACCACGGCGGCGGGCTCAACCCGCGCGTGCGCCCGGGCGACGTCATCACGGTCGCCCCCGCCGGCAGCGTTCTCGTCGACGGCTGGATCGAGAAGCCCGGCTCGTACCCCGTCACCCGCGGGCTCACGTTGAGCGGCGCGATCGCGGCGGCAGGCGGGTACCTGTTCCCCGCCGACCGTAGCCACGCCACGGTGAAGCGGGTGCTCGCCCCGGGCGAGGAACGCTCTTTCACCATCGACCTCGGAGCCGTGGCCGAGGGTCGTGCGGGGGACGTGCCCATCACCGACGGTGACGTCGTACGCGTCCCCGCCTCCACCATCCGCCTCCTCCCGTGGGGCGTCTACAGCCTCGCCCGCGGCCTGGTCTACGTGGGCGGTAGCGTGCCGCTCTTCTAGGGGGAGGGAGGTCCAGTGATCGCCCGAACTCCAGTCCCCCTGCGCGGCGCTTCGGCCCCGGAACAGCTCCCGCCTGGGGGCGGATATCTCCCTCCGCCGATCTTCGACGCCGAGTTCAGCGAGCAGCCCCGCCACCTGCGCGCGCACCTCTCGGTCCTCCACAAGCACCGCTGGCTCGCGGTCACGTGCTTCGCCGTGACCGTGGTATCGACGGCCGTCCTCACGCTCCTCACACCCCGCCTCTACACCGCGTCGACGCGTCTGGAGGTCGCGCGCCAGTCACCCATCCAGCTGCGCCTCGAGGGCAACGTGCTGCGCCTGGGCGAGAGCGACCGCGACGCGAACGGCGCCGCGACCTTCGTCGGCATGCAGGTGGCGGCGTTGCGGAGCCGGGATCTTGCGGAGCGCGTCATCCGCGGGCGCGGGCTTGCGGCGAACGATGCCTTCCTCGACCCTCGCCCTCGGCGGCACGGGCTGCTCTCGCTGGGCGAGAGCATGCCGCGGCCCGTCCGTCCGCGCGGTTTCGAGACCGCCCCGGCCCGATCCTCCGCACCGGAGGCGGCGACTCGGACGTCGATCGATCCGGCGCTCATCGACCGCTACATGCGCTATCTCGCGGTCGAGGAGGTGCGCGGGAGCGACGTCGTGGAGGTGCGGTTCACGACCCCGGACCCCTCCCTGTCGGCCTTTCTCGCGGCGGCACACACCCAGGCGTACCTGGAGGCCAACGAAGAGGCGCGCCGCGCCAACGACGTCACGGCCCAGGAGTTCCTCGGGCGCCAGCTCGACGAGTCGCGGCAGCAGGTGGAGCGCGGCGAGGCGGCCCTGAGCCGCTTTGCAGCCGAGCACCCGAACGTCGCTGTCAACGAAGAGCAGAAGACCGTGGCCCAGCGGATCACCGACGTCTCGAGCTTGCTCACGAGGGCGGAAGGGACGCGGGTCGAGCTCCAGACCCAGAACGACTCCCTCGCCAAGAAGCAATACGGCGACCTGCTCGCCTTCTTCCTCGATCGTCCGGGCATCCAGAAGCTGCACCTCGCCCTGCTGGAGCTGCGGGCGCAGCGCGCGGGTCTGGAGGGGCGGCTCGGCCCGAAGCACCCGCAGACGCTGGAGCTGCGGCGCCAGCAGGCGGAGATCGAGGACCAGCTGCGGGCCGAGGTCACGCAGGAGGTCGAGGCGATCCGCGCCCGTTACGACGCCGCGCGGCTCCACGAGGAGGATCTCCGGCGCAAGCTCGCCCGTCTGGGCGCAACGGCGATCCAGCTCCGTGACCTCGGAGCGCGCTACCAGCTTCTCAAGAACAACGTGGAGGGCGCCCACGCCCTGCACGCGTCGCTGCTCAAGCAGCGGAACGAAACGGCGGTGAACGCCGAGCTCGTCGCCTCCAACGTTCGGGTCATCGAGCGGGCCGAGGTGCCGCGCCGACCGAGCAAGCCGAACGTCCCGCTCAACCTCGTCCTCGGAGCACTCGCCGGGCTCGTGCTCGCCGTCGGAGCAGCCTTCGCCTGCGAGTACTTCGACCAGAGCGTCAAGAGCCCCCAGGAGGTCGAGGAGCTGCTCCTGCTGCCGACGCTCGCAACCATTCCCAACTTCGACCAGGCCCGGCGGGGGACGGCGCGGGGCCTCCAGGCCCTCCGGCTGCTGGCCTCGAGCAACGGAGACGGAGCGGCGGCGAGCAACGGGGCGGGGACGACGGAGAGGCTCGACGGCCTCGGCGAGCTGGTCGTGGTGCAAGAGCCATGGTCGCAGGTCGCCGAGGCCTTCCGCAGCCTGCGCACCGCCGTCCTCTTCACGGCCCGAGGCGCTCCGCCCAAGGTCGTCCTCGTGACCAGCGCGCTGGCGGCGGAAGGCAAGACGGTGGCGAGCCTCAACCTGGCCACCGCGCTCGCCGACGCCGGCTCGCGCGTGCTCCTGCTCGACGCGGACCTACGCCACCCGCGGTGCCATCGGACGCTCGGGGTGGACGCCGCCCGGGGGCTGTCGAGCTTTCTTGCGGGACAGCAGGAGCTCGAGAGCGTGATTCACGTCCTCGACAGGCCCGGGCTCTTCTTCATCCCGGCGGGGCCGCCGCCCAAGAACCCCGCCGAGCTCGTGAGCTCCGCGCGGATGCGCCGGGCCCTCGAGGACCTGAAGGCTCGATACGACTTCCTGATCATCGATACGCCGCCCGTGCTGCCGGTGACGGATGCCGTGGTGCTCGCGAGGGAGGTCGACGCCGTGGTGCTCGTGGTGAAGGGGCACGGCACCCCGGGCGGGCTGGTCCGCGAGGCGCGCGATCGGCTGTTGATGGCCGGCGCTCCCATCCTGGGCGTGGTCATGAACGACGTGGATCTGACCTGGGGGGACCTGTACCTCTACGACGGCTACTACGAGCCACCACCGGGCGAGGTGCCCGCATGAGCTCTGCCGTGGTCAGCAGGAGTCCGCGGTCGCGGCCGCCGTCCGGGGTCGTGGACGACGTCGACCGCAAGGTGCTCCTGGCGCTTCAGGCGCTCGTGGTCGGGCTGCCGCTCTGTCTGGGCGGGCGCCAACCCTGGGCAGTGGCCGTCTCCTCGGCAGTGGTACTCGTGTTGCTCGCGGTCACGATCCGCGCACGGCGGCGGCGCGCCGTGGCGCCCCATCCCCCGGGCATCGTCGCGCTCGCCGGCCTGGTCGCGCTCGCCGTGGCGACGACCCTGTCCCTGCCGCCGGCGATGCTCGGGCTGGTCGCCCCCGCCACGGCACGCCTGTACGCCGAGATGCTCCCCGGCTGGCCGGGTAGCGGGGGTTGGACGGTCTGGCGACCCCTCGCCATCGACTCCTACGGTGTCTGGGCGGAGCTCAGCCGGCTGTCGATCGGGCTCGGGGCGTTTCTCGTCACCGTTGCCTATCCCTGGCGCGCGGCGGTCGAGGGAGAAGATGCACGCGCGGTGGTCTTCGATCGGCTGCTGCTCACCTTGCTCGCCGCCGGCGCTCTTCTCGCCGGCTTGGGGCTCCTGTCGGAGGCGACCGGCAACGGCCGGGTCCTCTGGATCACGGGAGCGCCCACCCTCGCCGGGCGCGTGTCGGGCCCCTTCGTGAACCCGAACCACTTCGCCGCCTGGCTCGAGACGCTGATGCCCGCCGCCCTGGTCTACGCCGTGGCGATCGTCGGGCTCGCGTACGGCCGCGTTCGCGAGACCATCGCTGCCGCGCGGGCAAAAGGCATGCACGCGCGGCAGTCCTGGGTCTCAGCGCTGGTCGTCCATCAGCGACGTCTCTGGGCGCCGCTGCTCACCTGCACGGCCCTGCTGATGATGGGAGTCGCACACGCCGGGAGCGGCTCGCGGGGTGGAACGGCCGCGCTGCTCATCGGCCTCGGCGTCGCGAGCACCGGGATCGGCTGGAGCATGCGCTCGGGTCCGAAGCGCACGATGAGTCGGGGACTGACGGCTGCCGGGCTCGCCCTCGGGGCTGCGAGCGGCCTCGCGGTGGCGCTCTGGCTCGCCGCCGAGGCAAGCCCCGCGCTCACCGCCGAGGCCTATGACGTCAGCCTCGCGAGCCGCCTCGCCGTCGCCGCCCAGGGAAGCGCGATCGTACGCGACCATCCGCTGCTCGGCACGGGCCTCGGCTCGTGGCTCCCTGCCTTCCGCCCCTACCAGGCGCCGCCCGTCGAGGGAGGCATCTGGGACCACGCGCACAATGACTACCTCGAGCTGGCGGCCGAGACCGGTGTCGCTGGCATGGTCCTGGTGCTGCTCTTTGCCGTCGCCATCCTGCGCGCCGCCCGGGGCCAGCAGCCGAGTCGAGTCGAGGAAGCACGAGGGCGGCCCGACGAGCCCGCTCCGGAAGACCTGCGCCGCTTCGCGCTCCCCGTGTGGCGTGCCGCTCTCGCGGAGCGCACCGCCTTGCGCTGGGGGCTCGCGGGCGGTGTGGCGGCGATCCTCGCTCACAGCCTGGTGGACTTCGGCTTGCACATGCCCGCGAACTCGCTCGCCCTCATGATCGTCGTCGGGCTCCTCGTGTTGAGCGGGCGGCCCCAGCCCGCCGGAGGTACCCCTGCGCTCGCCGTGCTGCTCGTGCTGCTGACGGCGGCGGCAGGGCCGCAGGTGGCGAACGGCGCGCGCAGGCTGGCCGGCGCCTCGCCCATCTCACCCCGCGACTGCCTGGCAGAGGCGGACCTTCTGCTTGCGGAGGCCGGTGACGGCGCACGCGCACGGGCGCTCGTCCTCCGCGCCCTCGACGCGTCCCCGGCGGACCTCGAAGGCCACGAGGCGCTCGCCGCCCTCGTGGGGCCCGGCCCGGCGGCCGAGGCAGCGCTGCGGCGCGCGCTCGTCCTGAGCCCCTGGTCCCCCGAGGTGCGCGACCGGCTCGCGCTTCAACTCTGGGCGCGCGGCGCGCGGCACGAGGGCGCCGCGGAGCTCGAGGAATCGATGGTTCGCTTCCCGGCCCTGACCTCGCATGCCTATCTCGCCCCGGGCGGGGAGCTCGAGCCCCGTCCGGCGGGCCGGCCCATCCGCGCCGACGACGAGGGTGACCGCCTGAGCGTGCGGCTCGCGAGGCTGGAGGACGACATGGCCGAGGCGATCGGCCGCGGCCTCGACCGGGCGCTCCAGTCTGCCGCCGGCGAAGAGCGTACGGCGATCGTGGAGGACCTCGTCACACTGTTCGAGGCACGGGGCCATTGGAAGGAAGCCGCGGCCGCCCTGCAGGCCGAAGCGGCGCGCAGCGCGCAGGGCGGAGGCCAGCTGGCGCGGGCCGCAGGGGACTATCTCAAGGCGGGCGATCTGGGAGCCGCCGAACGGACGCTGCGGGCCGCCCTGCAGCAGGCGCCGGAACGGGGCGACCTCTACCGCACGCTCGCGGTCGACGTTTACGCGGCCCGCGGCGACTTCCCGGCGGCGGAGAGCGTGCTCCACGCGGGCGAGCGCAACGCGGTCGACATGCTGCCCGTCTACGAGGGCGTCACGGAGGTGCTGGCGCGGCGCGAAGCGACGGGGATCGAGAAGGTGGCGAGTGCTGCGCCCCCACCGAGCGCCCCCGACGACGGGGAGGTCGTGCCGTGAGCGCCCGGGGCGTCGCCCTCGAGCTTTCTCCGACCGGAGCTGCCGCGAGCGAGCGCTGGTATGCCGTCTGGACGCGGAGCCAGTGCGAGACCAAGGTCGAAGAGGGCCTGCGGGGCAGGTGCTTCCAGGTCTTCGTGCCGCGCGTGAGCGTCACCAGCCGGCGGCGCGATCGCCGCCTGGTCCTCGAGCGGCCGCTCTTACCCGGCTACGTCTTGCTGCGCTTCGCGCCCTCGCGCGAGGCGTACATCCGCGTCGTCGGCACCGACGGCGTCGTCCGCATCATCGGTGAGCGCTGGGATTCACTGTACCCGATTCCCGACGACCAGGTGGAGGCGGTCCGTCGCCTCGTCACGTCGGGTGACCGGGTGCGCCTGGTGCCGTGGATCGGGACGGGAGACCGCGTCCGGATCGTTGCCGGACCCCTCGCGGGCCTCGAGGGCCTGGTTCAGCTGTGGCACAGGGGCCGGGCGACGTTCGTCGTGAGTGTCGACCTGCTGCAGCGCAGTGTGGCGGTGGAGGTGGCGGCTCGGGCGGTGGAGAAGGTGTGAAGGCAGTCGGCCGAGAGCCGGAGCTGCCGTCGAAGACTTGAGAAACTCAAATCAGCGGGATGCCGTGTAACCCGAGGAGCGGAGCTTTGCCCGGCTCCCCGGACGCGCCCCCGCATGCAAGCAGCTCCCTGATGACCTACTCCCTCAGCCGGATCTCGTCGTCGGCACCGGTGCCGAGCTCCTCGGAGCCCGGAGACGCGGCGTCGCTTCGGCGCAACGTGGCCTGGGCCCTCGCTGGCAATCTCGGCTACAGCGCCTGCCAGTGGGGAGTGCTCGTCTGTATCGCGAAGCTCGGAACCGCCGCCGACGTCGGACAGTTCGCGCTCGGGCTCGCCCTCACGGCGCCCATCATCACCCTGACCAGCCTCAACCTGCGGCTGCTCCAGGCGACCGACGCGCGCGAAGACTATCCGTTCAGCGTCTACCTGTCCGTGCGGATCATCGGCACCCTGCTCGGCCTTGCGGCCATCGCTGCCATGGCGTTCGGCCTGGGCTACCGGGATGCCACCCTCTACCTGATCCTCGCGGTGGCGGCCGCCAAGGCCCTCGAGGCGGTGAGCGATGTCGTGTTCGGGCTGCTGCAGAAGGCCGAGAACCTTCGCCGGGTCGCGACCTCGATGCTGGCGAAAGGCGTCATCAGCGTGGTGGCCGTGGGGTTCGTCCTCAAGCTGAGCGGAGACATCGTCCTCGCGACCCTCGCGTTGGCAGTGTGCTGGGGGGGCCTGCTGGTGACGTACGACCTGCCTGCCGCTGTCCGGCTAGCGAGCGTTCGGCCGACCCTGGAGCTGCGATCGCTGGTTCGCCTCGTACGGGTCTCGTTTCCATTGGGATGCGTCGCAGGCGTCGGCAGCCTTGCCGTCAACGTGCCGCGCTATGCCGTCGAGGCCAACCTGGGTGCGATTGCGCTCGGCCACTTCACGGCGCTCGTCTACCTCTTCGTTGCCGCGAGTCAGCCGCTTCTGGCGCTGGGGGCGGCGGTCAGTCCGCGGCTGGCGCGCCATTTCGTCACCGACCTGGGAGCCTACCGACGGCTCACGTTCCGTACGATGGTGATGGCGGGCGCCTTGGGGCTCCTGGGGGTCGCGGCATGTGCGCTCTTCGGGCGCATCATGCTCAGCGTGGCGTACGCGCCCGAATACGCCGAGCACACCTTGGTCCTGGTCTGGCTGGCGGTAGCAACGGGCGTCTCTTTTCTCGCCCAGGCCCTCAGCTACGCCGTCACCGCCGCACGGCGGCTGCCGGAACAGCTGCCGATTGCGATCCTGGGCCTCGCCGTCTGCGCCGTCGCGAGCTACTTCCTGGTGCCACTCTACGGACTGGTGGGCGCCGCGTGGGCAGTGCTCGCCACCGAAGCAACGAGGCTGGCCTGTCTCGGTGGCGTCTACGCCGCGGCGGTCATCGGCGCCTCCTCCGCCGCGCCGCAGCCGAGCGAGTCCGAGGTCGCCGTGCGGGGTCTTCTCGCCGGGCGGGCTCTGGGGGAGCG
>Ga0209470_1001241_pt1 | contig 19177 bp, 15 predicted proteins | sample GraSoiAngelo_125_FD_185882 | JGI IMG/M metagenome (GOLD analysis project Ga0209470, IMG submission 185882) | Grasslands soil microbial communities from the Angelo Coastal Reserve, California, USA - 14_0927_05_40cm (SPAdes) (version 2) | ecosystem: Environmental > Terrestrial > Soil > Grasslands ... | reverse complement strand
GCGCCAATGCGAGGTGGCCGGTGGCTGCCTCGGCGACTTCGTAGCCATTCTCTCGGAGGGCGTACCCCAGCATCCGCACGGCCTCGGCGTCATCCTCCACGAGCAAGATCCGCCGCACGACGGCAGTGTAATTGGCGAAGCCCTAAATTTGGACACGAAATGGCGCAGGCGAAGGGCGCTCCGGAGCCCGAAGCGGCGAGCACTCCAGTTCTCTTCTACGCGGACGGGTACAAGTTCCCCGACGTGTATCACGTGACCCGCTTCCTCGCGCCCGACCCGATCATCGCGCTCGACCAGAACGGTGAGGTCGTGATCGTCGCGAACTCGCTCGAGGAGGGGCGCGCGCGCAAGCAGTCGCGGGCGCGCGAGGTCTTCAACATCGACGACTTCGGCGCAAAGGAGTTCGCCAAGACCGCGACGTCGCGCGAGGAGCTCGACGCGTCCGTCATCGAGCGCTTCCTGGAGTCGCGCGGCGTGCGACGGGTCGCCGTCGGGTCGTATTTCCCGCTCGGCATGGCCGAGCGGCTGCGGCGCATGGGCATCGAGCTCGTCGTCGACCGCGAGCTCAGCGAGCGACGCCGCGCGAAGCGTCCGGACGAGATCGCAGCGCTCGAGGCGACGCAGCGCGCGACCGAGGACGCGTGGGCGAAGGGCGTCGAGGCCCTGAAGCGCGCGACCGTCCGGAAGGACGGCACACTCGAGTGGGGCGGCGAGCCGTTCACCGCCGAACGGCTGCGCTCGGTCGTCGAGTCGCGGCTGCTCGAGCTGGGTTGCGTTTCCGAGGGCGCGATCATCGCGCCGGGAAAGCAGGCCGCCGATCCGCACATGATCGGCACAGGGCCGCTGCGGGCCGGCGAGGCGATCGTCATGGACATCTTCCCGCAGAACAAGACGACCCGGTACTGGGCGGACATGACGCGCACCGTCTCGAAGGGCGAGCCGCCCGCGGAGATCACGAGGCTCTACGAGATCACGCGGCGTGCGCAGGACGCCGGCATCAAGGCGCTGCGCCCGGGCATCACCGGCCGTGAGGTCCACGAGCTCGTCGAGGACCTCATCTGGGAGGCCGGATACGACACGCTCCGCCCGGGCCAGCAGCGACAGGTCGATGGGGGACCGCCGCGCGGCTTCATCCACGGCACCGGACACGGCGTGGGTCTCGAGATCCACGAGATGCCGACCGTCGGACGCTCCGGGACCACGCCGCTCCTGCCCGGCGATGTCGTGACGGTGGAGCCCGGCATCTACCTGCCGGAGCTCGGCGGCGTGCGGCTCGAAGACATGCTCATGATCACCGAGACCGGCTCCCGCAACCTCACTCACGCGCCGCGTCAGCTCGTGGTCTAGGACGCCATCGAAGCTCTCCTCTTTGGCGTCGGCGCGGCCATCGCGTTCGGCTTCGGTGACTACGCAGCCGCGATGGCAACACGCCGGGTCGGCGTGGTCCGGACCTCGCTCGGCATGCAGACGATCGGTCTCGCTGCGTACGCCGTGACGCTCGCCGCGCTCGGACGCTGGCCGACCTTCGAGCTGCAGCAAGTGCCGTACGGGATCGCGCTGTCCGTGATCGGCATGGTCTCGCTCGCGGCGCTCTATCGCGCATTCGCAATAGGACCCATCGCGGTCGTGAGCCCGGTCGTCGCAAGCTACGCCGCGCTCACCGTCGTCCTCATCGTCATCTTTCTCGGCGAACGCCTCACGAGCGGTCAGGCCGTCGCGATCGGCGTCACATTCATCGGCGTCGCGGTCGCATCGACGGACATCCGCGAGCTGCGCCGGACCCTGGGCCGTCCCACCGAGGGCGTCCGCATCGGGTTCCTCGCGACCCTCGGCTTCGCCGTGTGGAGCGCGATCTTCGCGGTCGGCGTGCGCGCGACCGACGGCCTCGGGCTCATCGTCCTGCAGCGCTCGTTCAGCGTCGTGCTTCTCACGCTCTTCGTGGTCCTGCGCGGTATCTCCCTCCGCCCGCTCGGTGAGCGCCGCGCGTTGGCGCTCGTCGCGGCCACGGGCGTCCTGGACACCAGCGCGAACGTGCTCCTCGCCCTGGGGATCGCCTCCGGTTACGCGACCTTCGTCATGACCGGGAGCGGTGCGTATCCGCTCATCCCCGCGCTGCTCGCGATCTCGGTCCTACGCGAGCGACTCGCGCCGAACCAGTACGTCGGAGTCGCGGTGCTGGTCGGGGGACTCGTCGCGCTCGGGCTGCAGGGCTGAGGTAGACCGCGGCCGCCGGACCTCCTAGACGTGCGCCCGCAGGAACGTGATCGCGGCCTGGAGCTGCTGGTCGGCGGGATCCGTGACGACGCGGTCGGGCACGACGCCTTTGCCGGGGCCGTTGAGGTCGGAGCCGGTCTTGGCGTCCTGCATCTTGGTCAGCGTGACGAGCAGCAGGCCCCCGTCGGGGAGCTCGCGTGGCTGTCCAGTGCCCACACAGCCAGCCGTCTGGGCGCCCATGATCGTGCCGGCCCCGTTCGCCTGGATGCCGGCGGCGATGATCTCGGAGCCGGACGCCGAGTTCTTGTTGACCAGCACGACGAGCGGCTTGTTCAGGCCGAGGAACTTGCTCGGGTTCGAGTCGACCGCGGTGCGCTGTCCGTCACGCCCGATCTGGTAGACGAGCGTGCCGCGCTGGACGAAGAGACTCGCGACGTTCACCGCGACGCTGAGCTCGCCGCCCGGATCGTCGCGGAGGTCGAGGATCCAGCTGGTCGCGCCCTGTGACGAGAGACTGCGCGCGGCGGCGCCCACGTCGTCGGCCACCGACGAGATGAGCTGCGGGATCTTGATGTACCCGATGTTGTTGTCTTCAAGGCGGCTGCTGAAGAGCGGAGCCTGGAAGCGCGCCCGCGTCATCGTGAACTCGACCTCGCTCGACCCACGGAGGAAGGTCACCGTCACCTGCGAGCCCTCGGGCCCCTTGACCCGATTCGCGACCTCATCAGTCGTGATCTTCGTGACGTCCTCTCCGTTGACGCGGATGATCTTGTCGCCCTTCTTCACGCCGGCGCGCTCGGCCGGGGTGTTCGGGTAGACGTCGATCACTTCGATCGGCACGTTCGGGTCAGGCTGAAAGATCTGCACGCCGATGCCGGTCACAGCGGCCGGTCGCTGGTTGAAGCCTTTCGCGCGGTTCGGGTCGAGGTAATAGGTGTGGCACTCGTTCATCGCGCGTGCCATGCCATCGACTGCGGCGCGCTCCATCAAGGTCCTGTCGGCGGTCGGATAGCGCGCCACGACGGCGTCGAGCGAGGCCGTGAACTTGGCGAAATCGGACCACTCGCTGCCGGTGAGGGTCGGCCGGTCGACCGTCGCGGAAGCGTCGATCTGGGCGTCTTTCAGGTATTTCGCGACGCCGTCGAGGGCCCCGGGGATCAGCTGCTGTGGCGTTGGTTTGTCGACGTGGCGCTCGATCAGGACCGAATATGCGGCCTCAGCGGTCTTGTATTGGGTCTGCGACGGCAGCAGCTCGTGCTGCAGATCCGCAGGGAGCAGACCGCACGCGGTGGCGACGAACGCCACCGCAATGAGCAGGGGAAGTGCGCGAGAACGCATCTGTGGAGTCTATGACCGCCGAGGCCGCCGAGTTTCAGGCGTTCAGGCGACCTCGCTGGTCATGAGTTTGCGCAGACGTCCCAGCGCGCGAAACTGCAGCGCGCGGATCGCGCCTTCGTTCTTGCCGAGCATGTTCGCGACCTGTCGGCTCGACATGTTCTCGACGAAGCGCAACACGAGAACTTCCTGCTGTTCCGTCGTCAGGTGCTTGACCGCGCCACGAAGCGCATCGACTTCCTCACCACGGACCGCGTGCTCGTGTGCGGTCGGTCCATCTTCGGCGAGACCGAACGCGTTCTCGAGGTCGACGGTCGGACGCTGACGACGACGGCGGTCCGTCACCGCGTTGCGAGCGATCGTGTAGAGCCACGCGAGGAATGATTTGCCCTGCCAGCGGTAGCGGTGGATGTTCGCGAACGCGCGAGTGAAGACATCGCTCGTGAGATCTTCCGCGTCGCTGGGCTCGCGGACGCGGTACAGGATGTAGCGATACACCGCGTCGACGTGCGTGTCGTAAAGATCGGCGAAAGCAGACCGGTCACCACTGCGAGCGCGCTCGATGACGTCCGGAACCGGACCCATCTGCTCGAAGGGAGGAAGCGAGTCGACCCTTGCTGCGACGAGTGTCACGACGTGATGGCCCCCCAATCCCGTCCTCAATGAATCTTCGCGAACCATATCGACCGGAAGGCGAGCCGCCAACCCTTTTCCAGTACCAAAACCGTCACAGCGAAACCCGATTCGGGCGCGAGGCGTACGAAGAGGACCTCCGTACTGGTACCTCTGGGGCAGATTCGCGACGACCGAGCATGCCCTCGTCTGGGACGGAACGCGCTCAGATCTTCTGCTTGAGGATCTCGATCGCCTTATCGACGGCCGTGACGTCATCCGCCTGGACGTCCGGCAGCACGCCAACGTTGTTGTAGATCGTCCCAGTGTTGGCGCCGGTGAATTCCTGGACCACGACGGCCAATCTCGAGCCATCGGTCATGTTCGTGACCGATGTGGCGCCCATGCAGCCAACGCTCTTGCCACCGACGATCGTGGCCCGCTTGTTCTCCTTGAGATCGGCCGCGAAGACCTCGGGACCCGAGCCGCCGCGGTCGTTGAGGATGATGGCGAGCGGCAGCTGGTACGGGTCCGGGAGCCGCCACTCCTTGCGCGCGCTCGTCGAGACGGCAGCGCCTCCGCCGCGGTAGACGATGCTCAGCATCTTCTCGCCGTTGAGGAAGAAGGCGGCCAGCGTGTCGGCGTCGAAGCCGCCGACGTTGCCGCGCAGGTCGAAGAGCCAGGCCTTGCCGCCGGCGGCGAGACCCTTGTCCATCATCTTCCGGACCTCGTCGAAGATCTTGTACGTCCCGGTCACCACGAACTCGTGGAACGTGATGTAGACGATGCCGCCCGGCAGCATGCGACCCTGGAGCCCGGCTTCGTCCGGGCCGCCGAGCGACGTGCCCGTGCTGGGGATGCGCGCCTGCGATCCGTTCGCCGGCTCGGGCCGCGAGCGATGCACGCCGCCGGTCGGGTCGACGTAGTAGGTGTGACAGTCCGGAGTCGCGCTCATCATCCCCTCGATCGCGACGTCGGCGTAGCGATCGGCGGTGATCTGCGGGTTCAGCGCCTTCACGCCGGCGGCGGCCTCCGCGAACTTCTTGAAGTCCGGGACGGTCGTGTCGGTGACGTCCTGGAACTCGATCGGTGCGATCTCGCCCTTGCCGCCGGTCTTCTTGATCTCAGCGTTGATCGCGGCGATCGCGCCCTCGAGGATCTTCTTGCTCGAGACCTTGTGGACGTCCTGGTCGCTCAGCGACGCGTAGCTGATATCCAGCTTCGTCCGCTTGATATCGACGGACGCCGTGGGCGTGGGCGAAGTCGCAGCCGGCGCGGGGCCGTTGCAGGCGACAGCGAGGAGAGCGATCACGGCGAGCAGCCGGAGGGAGCGCATCTACACAGGATATGGGAGTGGAGCGGCTACTCGGCCGGGGTGCTCACCTTCGGCGCGTGCTGCGCCTGCCACTCGGACGGCGACGCGCAGAAGCCCTCGTAGTCGATGTACTCGGTGATCGTGGGATTCTCGCCACAGACCGGGCACTTCGGGTCGCGACGCAACCGCACCTCGCGGAATGAACCTTCGAGGGCGTCGAACAGTAGATAGCGCCCGACGAGAGGGTCCCCGATCCCGAGCAGGAGCTTGATCACTTCAGTCGCCTGGATCGTGCCGATGACGCCCGGCAGCACGCCGAGGACGCCGGCTTCCGCGCAGGACGGCGCGAGCTCCGGCGGCGGTGGCGTCGGGAACAGGCAGCGATAGCAGGGGCCTTCGCGCGGCTTGAAGACGGTGACCTGACCCTCGAAGCGGTAGATGCTCCCGTGCACCACCGGTTTGTTGTGCTTCACCGACGCGTCGTTGAGGAGATAGCGGGTGGGAAAGTTGTCGGCACCGTCGACGATGACGTCGTACTCGGGGAGGATCCGGTCGATGTTCTCGCTCGTGAGGCGCTCCTGGTAACCGACGACCTTCACGTCAGGATTGAGCGCTTCGAGCGTCTGGCGCGCGGACTCGGTCTTCGGCTCGCCGATGCGCTCCGTCGTGTGCAGGACCTGGCGCTGCAGGTTGGTCGCGTCGACGACGTCCGAGTCGACGATGCCGAGCGTCCCGACGCCCGCCGCCGCGAGATAGAGCGCCGCGGGCGACCCAAGGCCGCCGGCGCCGATGAGGAGCACCTTGCTGCGCAGGAGCTGCTGCTGCCCGGATTCGCCGACCTCGGGGATCAGCAGGTGCCGGCTGTAGCGCTGCGCCTGCTCGGGCGTGAGCCCCGCGTCTGGCTTCTTCCAGGGCAACCCCGAATCCTTCCAGCGGTTGAACCCGCCCGACATGGACACGACGTGGCGGTAGCCGAGCTGCGCCAGGGTGTCAGCGGCCATCGCGGACCGCACGCCACCAGCGCAGTAGAGGATCGTGGTCTTGTCCTTGTCGGGGACGCGGTCCTCCGCCCACTGCTCGAGGTAGCTCTTGGGGAGGTGGACGGCGCCCGGGAGATGCCCCTCGTCCCACTCGTTCTTCTCGCGGACATCCGCGAGCTGGATGTCGCCGGAACGGAGTAGGTCGGCGACCTGCTGCGGCGTCGCTTCCTTGACGCGCTTTTTGATCTCGGCGAAGTAGTCGCGATAGGTGGGCATCTCTTTCGATTCTAAACCGACCACCAGGGTCGGAAATACCTTCTGGTCATCATGCACGCATGGAAACGCTCTACTTCGACCTGCTCCAGTTCCTGTATCACCTCGCGCTGGCGATCCTGGTGGGCGGCGCGATCGTGCTCGGCGCCGCGGCGGCGCCGGCGATCTTCGCGTCCATCCGCTCGCGCGGCGAGGCGGGCGCGATCTTCGGTGCCGTCCTCGGCCGCTACGACGGCCTCGCCATCCTCTGCGTCTTCCTCACCGTCGTGACGAGTGTCTTGAAAGCGACCGCGTTCGAGGTGACTGGAGCGCCAGAGTCACGCCTGGTCATCCGTTGGCTCGCGCTCCTCGTGCTCTGCGGCGCGACGCTCTACTCGAGCGCCTGGGCGAATCCGGTGGCGCGCACGATCCGCGCGCAGACGCCGGGCTGGGACGATCTTGCAGACGAAGCGCCGATGCGGCGCGAGTTCCAGTCGCTGCATCGCAGCTCCCGCCGCGCGATGACGGTCGCGATCTTCGCCGGCATCGTCGCGATGTTCCTCAGTTAGGGTGACGATGACGACGGATCTTGTCGGCTGCATGGCATGCGACGCGAACGCCGGCCGTCTCACCGCGCCTGGTGGTGTGATCTACGAGGACGACTTATGGCGAGTCGAGCATGCCCTCAGTCCCGTGCTCCTATGTGGCTGGCTGATCGTTAAGCCGCGGCGACATGTTGAGCACCTGGCCGACCTCACGCTGGATGAAGCCGCGGCTCTCGGACCGCTGGTCCAACGCCTCTGTGGGGCGCTTCAGCGCGCGCTCGCGGCGCAACGCGTTTATGTCTGCTCATTCGGCGAGCTCGTGAATCACGTGCATTTCTATGTCCTGCCTCGGTACGCAGACATGCCGCGTGACGGTCTTGAAGTGCTGCGACTCATGTTCGGTGCCGAAGCGCCCTTCGCTTGCGGGGACGACGCTGCCGCAGCGGCGGCCGAGAAGGTTCGCGCGGCCCTCAGCTAGACGCGGCTCGGCTCAACGCGCTCCGATAGCGCACCTCGCGAAGCTCGACGTCGCCGCGCCGCTCGATCCTCCTCGCTCCATCGACGCGCCAACCTGCGATCTCGTAGAAGCGACGCGCGCGCGCGTTGCTCTCGAGGACCCACAGAGTCGCCGTTCCGAAGCCGGCATCGGCGAGTCCGCGGACGGCGGCGGTGAACAGGGACCGTCCGTATCCCCGGTCCCAGTGATCTGGATCGACGTAGATCGCATAGACCTCGCCCATGCCGCCATCGCGAGGCTCGTCCTCGGACGGCCCGAACGTCACGAACCCGACGACGCTGTCGTCCTGCTCAGCCACTAGCTGGACCTGGCCACGCGCTTTCGCCTCAGTGATGAAGCGTTGCCAACGAGCTGTCCTCGGCCCGAGATCCGCGCCGAGCGCGTCGAGGAACGCGTCGGGAAGCTGCCCGCGATATCCGACCTGCCAGCTGCGGATGTGCAACCGGGCGATCGCCGCGGCGTCGCGCGGCACCGCCGGGCGGACGTGACCGCTACGCGATGGCAACGGCTCCGCCGACCTCGGCCGAGCGGTACGCCGCGTCCATGACCTCCTGCACGCGCAGGCCGTCCGCGAATGTCGGATGCGGCGCTTCGGCCTTTCCGGTCGGGCCCGTCTCGATGTGCGCGCGCACGCGCCGTGCGAAGTCGGGGAAAGCGCCGTCGTTCGTGCCCGCGGGCAGGATCTCCTCGAGAGCGCCCGAGCCCCGCGCGAGGAGCACGCGACCGTCGCCGCCCAGCACGATCGTGCCGTCGCTCCCGTACAGGATCACGCGGCGCGACGGGTGGTGGACCGCGCTCGACAGCTGGATCGTCGCGATCGCGCCGCTGCTCATGCGCAGGAGCACCTGCGCCGTGTCGTCGGCGGTCACGCGCACGGATCCGCCCTCCGTCGTTGGACGCGTCTGCGCGGAAACGCCCAGCTCGCTGGACACGCGGTCGATGGCGCCGAGCCACCAGATGAGCGAATCGATCCAGTGCGAACCGATGGCACCCAGAAGGCCGCCGGATCGGTCCCGTCGCAGCCACCACTCCTGGCGCGGGCGCGCCGGGTCGACGAGCATGCCGGTCATCTCCATCACCAACGCGAGTCGCATCTCGCCGACCGCGCGCGCCTCGAGCAGCTCTTTCACCTTGGAGCGCGCCGGTGTGTAGCGGAACTCGTGATCGATCGCGTGAACGACTCCGGCGCGTTCGGCCGCCGCGAGCATCTCGCGCGCTTCGCGGCTGTCGCGCGCCATCGGTTTCTCGCAGATGACATGTTTGCCCGCCGCGAGCGCGGCGAGAGTGTGCTCGCGGTGAAGCGTCGGTGGCGACGTCACAGACACGACATCGACGTCGTCACGCTCGACGAGATCGCTCACCGTCGCGACCGCTGCGGGGATGCCGGCCTGCTCGGCCACGGCGCGGGCACGTTCCGCGTGGGCCGAGCAGATCGCGGTGACCTCGTAACCCGCGGCGCGGAAGCCGGGGACCTGCACGCGGGCGCCGAACCCGGTCCCCACGATCCCCACCCTCAGCGCCATTCCCGCACAGTATGAGCACCGATGACCGCGACACGAGCGTTCCGTCAGGCGCCCCACCGCACTGACTCGGAACTCGATAGGGTCCTCGAGACGCACCGGGCGAAAGTGAATCGCGTTCATCGCGTGCGGAACGCCGAGGGGCTCGTGACGATGGTCGACGCATTCGGGTTCTGCTTCGCCTTCACGCTCCGCACCGGCGACGCGCCGATCCCGGCGTGCTTCGACCACCTCTCCACCAACAGCGAGGACCGCAAGTGGGGCTGGATGTGGGGCTGGAAGGACGAGCTTCCCGAGGAAAAGCGGCTCTATTACGGCAAGCTGCTGGTGCGCAAGCCGACGTTCGTCTCGATGAAGATGCTGCCCACCTTCTACGCGACGTTCGGTCGCGCGGGAGAAGCCGACGACCACCTTGACGACGTGCGCGCAGGGAGGCTCTCGGACATCGCGCGCCGTGTTATCGACCATCTCGCGCAGCGCGGTGAGACGCAGACCAAGCGCATGCGCGCGGACCTGGGCATCACCTCACAGGAGGGAAAGGCTGACTACGCGAAGGCAGTGGAAGAGCTGCAGCGTCTCATGTACGTCGCACGCGTGAAGGCCGTGGGCGAGGGTCGCGAGGATTACAACTACACCTACGACCTGTTCGTCCGACGGTATCCCGAGACCGTGAAGAAAGCCGAACGCATCGGGTCGAGCGATGCGATGACGATGTTGCTACGCCGCTTGCTCGAGCTCGCCGGTGGCGTGACGCCGAAGCAGGTGAAGCGACTCTTCGACTGGGACGATGAGCAGACCGAACGCACGATCGCGCGTCTCGAAACGAAGCGTGGCGTCACGCGGGTCCACGACGTGCTCGTGCTGCCTGAACTTGTAGGCTAGGCGCTCCATGGACATCCAACAGCTTCGTTCGTGGATCTTCGAGCTCTACACACCGCTTGATGACGAGCGCCAGTACATCGTCTTCGACGCAGCGCGCGGCAACCTTCTCATCGACGTCCCGCCGTACAGCGAGCGCGCGCTGCGGCTCATCCAGGGCGCCGGCCGCGCGTCGTTGCTGCTCGCGACGAACGCCGCTCGCGCGGCGGAGGCGCATCGTTATCGCGAGACTCTCGGCGTCCAGATCGCCGTGCACGAGGACGACGCCGCGGCGGTCGAGGGCGGCGCCGACCTCGTTCTGAAGCCCGACGACCTCGTGCGTCCCGACACGCGCGTCTTCCGCGTGAAGGGAAAGGGCGGGGGCGCGACGGTCGTCCTCGTGCGCAAGTCCGGCGGCGTCCTCTTCAGCGGCGATCTCGATCTTTCGAGCGAGGGCGCGCAGGCGCTCATCCCGCTCGCATTCTCGTCGGTGCTCTCGTCCAAACAGGCGCCGATCTGGAACGCGGGCCGCGATACGCTGCTTCAGCTCCAACGCGAGCTGCCGAAGCCGCGCAAGCAGTTCGGCATCCTCCTGCCGCCGCCGTGGGACCGCGCGTACAAGGGACGCCTCGAGGACAAGATGTATCACCACGACGTCATCGTCCCGAAGGAGGACACCGCCGTCCGCGAAGCGGCGATGGGTCCCGCGACACTCGTCGTCGCGAGCGCGACGCGCGAGACGCTCGAAAAGGCGAAGCGCCCGCTCCCCGCGCGTACCGCGGTCGCCGGGGACGGCGCGGGCTCGCCGGCCCCTTCCGCACCCGCCGCGGCATCCGCTCCGCCGGCGGCGCCGCGCGAGCAGCGGCCGCGACCGAAGCCGTTCGCAGAAGACTGGCGGGCCACGTCGACCGAGCGGCCGCCGACGACCATCGCGAACCCCGCCACCGACATCGTCCCGGCCGCCGCCGGATTCAAGCCACGATCGATCGGCGAGCGTTTCCGTCGGGTGCCGATCGACGACCTCGTCGGCTCCCCGTACGTCGACTACGTCTGGGGTGGCATCGATCTCTCGCCTGACGGCACCGAGGTCGCCTTCGCGTGGAACCGCAGCGGGACCTTCGAGATCTACAGCGCGCCGATCGAGCGCGAGCGGCTCTATCAGCTCACCGACGCGAAACAGCGCTCGGTGTCGCCGCGATGGTCTCCGGACGCGAAGCAGATCGCGTTCCTTCGCGACACGGGCGGGAACGAGCGCTTCGACATCTGGCTCGTCGACCGCGACGGCGAGACCGAGCGGAACCTCACGAACGAGCCCGACGTCATGCACCGCGACATCGCGTGGTCACCGGATGGGTCGCGAATCGCGTACGTCGCGAACGTGGCTGGTAAGGCCTTCGCGGTCCACGTGATCGACCTCGCGACCGGGAAAAAGCGTGCGCTCGCCGATGCACAGTTCGACGATGAGCGACCGCGCTGGTCTCCCGACGGCAAGCGTCTCCTCTTCGCTTCGCGGCGCGAGGCCGTCCGCACGAACAGCGACCTCTATGTGATCGCCGCCGACGGTGGAACGCCGACGAAGCTCAAGACGCGCGACGCCGATGGCGAGTCAGTGGACGGAGACTGGTCCGCCGATGGAACGCGCATCGCGTTCACGACGAACGCGCGCCGGCGCTCCGAGAACGCGGTCGCGACGCTGGGGGGCGACCAGGTCACGCGGGTCGAGCCGCTCACGAAAAGCATCTTCGACGAGACGAAGCCGGCGTGGCGACCCGACGGCCGCGCGGTCCTGTACCAGCACAACGAGGATGCCGAGGTGTCGATCCGACGCGTGTTCGTCGTCTCGCACGCCGATCACGCGGTCGCCGACCGCCCCGGTGTCCACGACTCGATCCGCGTCGGACCCGACGGCGACCTCGTCGCCTACCTCTTCACCGGCGCTCGTGAGCCCTGGGACGTGTATGTCACGCGTGAGCGCATGACCGAACCACGTCGACTCACGCGCTCGCTCCCCGCGAGCATCGACCTGGAGACGCTGGTCGAGCCCATCCACGTTCGCTACCCGGGCGCGATGGGCCGCGAGATCCCGGCGCTGCTCTACGTCCCGTACGCAGAGGCTCTGCGCGGCGAGGGAGCACCGCCGGCGATCGTCCACGTCCACGGTGGACCGACCAACCAGCACTACCGCTGGTGGGACCGCGCCAGCCAGTACTTCGCCAACAACGGCTACGTCGTGCTCGCGCCGAACATCCGCGGATCGACGGGTTACGGTCGCGAGTTCCAGGAAGCGAATCGCCAAGACTGGGGTGGGAAGGATCTCGAGGACGTTGTGAACGGCCTCGACTGGCTCGCGAAGCAGCGCATCGCCGACACGAAGCGCGTCGGCGTCTATGGCGGCAGCTACGGCGGATACATGACGCTCATGGCGCTCGCGAAGTACCCGGACCGCTTCGCTGCCGGCGTGTCGGTCGTGGGCGTCGTGTCGTGGAAGACGATGTACGACACGACGCGCGGCGACCTGCGCGATTATCTCGTCCGCGAGTTCGGCGATCCCACCAAGAACGCGGAGCGATATCGCGATCGCTCGCCGCTCACGCACGTTTCGAAGATCGAAGCGCCACTCCTGGTGCTGCAGGGCGAGAACGACCCGCGCGTGCCGCTGTCGGAAGCGGAACAGGTCGTGGCCGCGCTGCGGACCGCGGGAAAGATGCACGAGTACTACGTGTACAGCGGCGAGGGACACGGCTTCCGCACGCGCGAGAACATGATCGACTCGGTCCGGCGCGCGGGCGAGTGGTTCGACCGCTACCTGCTGCGTGCCTGATGCGGTCGTCGTCGGGGCCGGTCCCAACGGCCTCGCCGCGGCCATCCAGATCGCGCGGGCCGGCCACTCGGTCGCGGTGTACGAGGCGAACGACGAGATCGGCGGTGGTATTCGCTCTGCTGAGCTGACGCTCCCCGGCTTCTTGCACGACGTCTGCTCGGCGATCCATCCGATGGCGGCTATGTCGCCGTTCTTCAACGGCCTGCCCCAGAGAAAGCACGGCCTCGAGTGGATCCAGCCTGACGTCCCCCTCGCTCATCCGCTCGACGACGGGACCGCGGTGATGCTCGAGCGCTCGGTCGACGCGACCGCTGCGCGTCTCGGCGCGGACGGCGATTCCTATCGCGGTCTGCTGTCACCGCTCGTGTCGCGCTGGGATCAGCTCGCGACCGAGGTGCTGCGGCCCCTGGTCCATCTCCCTCGGCATCCGCTGCTCCTCGCGCGCTTCGGCCTGCACGCGATGCGCTCGGCGCGTGGCCTCGCGTCGTCGTTCCACGGCGAACCGGCGCGCGCGCTCGTCGCTGGGTGCGCGGCGCACTCGTTCCTTCCCCTGGAGCACCCCTTCACCGGCGCGTTCGCGCTCGTGTTCCTCCTCAGCGGCAACGCGGTGGGCTGGCCGCTGCCGCGCGGCGGGTCCCGCCGCGTCGCCGAGGCGCTCGGGTCGTATCTGCGCGAGCTCGGCGGCACGATCACGACCGGTCACCGCATCCAGGAGCTCTCCGACGTGCCGACGGCGCGGGCGTACGTGTTCGACACCTCGCCGTGGCACCTGGAGAGCATCGCGGCCGACCGGCTGCCCGCCGGCTACCGGCGCGCGCTCCGTCGCTACCGCCGCGGGCCCGGCGTTTTCAAGGTCGACTACGCGCTCGATGGTCCGGTGCCATGGCGCGCCGCGGACTGCCTGCGCGCCGGGACCGTCCACCTCGGCGGTTCGTTCGACGACATCGCGGCGTCCGAGGCCGCGCTGTGGCGTGGCCAGCATCCCGAGCGCCCGTTCGTGCTGGTCGCGCAGCAGAGTCTGTTCGATCCCACGCGTGCGCCAGCGGGGAAGCACACGCTCTGGGCCTACTGCCACGTGCCCAACGGCTCGACGGAGGACATGACGGGTCGCATCGAAGCGCAGCTCGAGCGGTTCGCGCCCGGTTTCCGCGAGCGCGTCCTTGCGCGCAGCGTGATGAACACGCGCGACGTCGAGCATCGCAACGCGAACAACCCCGGCGGCGACATCTCCTGCGGATCGCATTCGGGCCTGCAGCTCTTCATGCGGCCGCGCATCGCGATCGATCCGTACGCGACGCCCGCGCGCGACATCTACCTCTGCTCGTCCGCGACGCCGCCCGGTGGAGGCGTGCACGGCATGTGCGGGTACAACGCGGCGCGCAGCGTCCTCGCGCGCAGCCTCAGCTAGACCCGGACGGTCAGGTTCTCCGCGGCGACGCGCAGCGCGGTCGCGCTGAGCCGCTCGGCGATCGCCTTCGCCTCGTCGCACTGTGCCTGCGCCTGCTCTTCGCGCCCTGGAACGTCGTGCAGCGCGCGCGCGAGGTCCGCGAGCGCCACGGCGCGCTCGTAGTCGAGCTTGAGCGTCGCGAACGCTTGCACCGCGTCGAAGAGCAGCTTCGCCGCCTTGATGTGCTCGCTGGCGTGATAGGCGCGGATCGCCTCCGCCTGCGTGAGGAGCGCGCGGCCACGCGCGTGCCCGGTGCGCTCGACGATCGACGCGACGCGGTCCTCGAAGGCTTCATCGGGAATGCGCCAGCGGGCCGCGGCGAGGACCATGAGCGGTCCGATGAGCATGTGGTCGATGATCGCCTTCGGCTGCCCGGCGCTGCGCAGGGCGTGATACGCGCTTTCGCTCTCGCGCAGTCCGTAGTACGCCGCGAAGAAATCGGCGAGCGCGATCTCGGACGGCGACGCCTCCTGCTCGACGAGCAGGTCGCGGTACGTCTTCTCCTCGGGCGAGGCCATCGCGGCGGCCGCCCCGATCGCGATGCCCAGCATGGACGGCCATTTCGTCGGGGAAGCGAATCGCTCGCGGCGCGCGGCGGCGGCGAGCGTGCCCGGGAAGTCGCCCGCGAGGAGATGCGCGAGAGCCTCGGTGCGGAGAGCGTGCGCGCCTAGCCGCGGCTTCTCCGTCTCGATCGCGACCTCGCGCGCGCTCGCGGCGTGCTCCATGGCCTCGCCCATGTCGCCGAGGGAGAGCGCCGCCAACGCGACCATCGTGTGCGCGTCGATGAGCTCGTCGCTGTCCTGCAGCGATCGCGCGATGGGCAGCCGTCGCTGGTTCGCGAGATATGCCTCGCGGAAGTTGCCGAGCTCGCGATAGGCGTAGCCGACGGCGTCGAGGCACAGCGAACGCTCGCGCAAGAGGCCGAGCTCCTCCGCGATGGCGAGCGCCTCCTTCGCGGTCGCGAGCGACGCCTCCCAGTCGGCGTCCGTCGACTTGGGGCCGCGCCGCGGCATGAACGACTTCGCGGCGAGGAGGAGCACGCGCTCGCGCGAGCGCGCGGTCCCCACGATGGTGAGGCCTCGTTCGATGAGCCCTTCGAGATCCGGATACTTCGCGTCCCAGCGCGTGCAGAGCTCCGCCATGTGCGCGAGAAGGATCGCGACCTCGCCGCTCTTCGGATCGCGCGCTTCGAGCAGCACGAGCGCTCGCTCGTAGGCCGAGAGCGCCGCGTCGCTCTCGCCCCGGTAGCGCCGCACGCGCGCGATCAGGTAGAGCGCCTCGACCGCCGCCTCGATCCGCTGGATCTTCTCGTAGAGCTCGAGCGCCTGCTCGGCAAAGCGCAGCGCCTCGATGTACGCGTGGATAGCCGTCGCGCGCTGGGCGGATTTCCACGAGTACTCGGCGGCCTTCTCGGGAACTTCGCCGATGAGGTAGTGGTGCGCGAGCGCTGGATAGAACTCCTTCAGCTCCTCGCCGAGCACCGCCTCGTACGCGGCGGCCACGCGTCGATGTAGCTCGATGCGACGGCGCACGAGGAGCGTGTTGTACGCGACCTCCTGCACCACCGCGTGCTTGAACCGGTAGCGGCCCTCGCGCCGTTCGCCCGGCGCGGCCTCGAGCACCAGGTCGGCGGCGATGAGCTGGTCGACGGCGTCGGCGATGCGGTCGCCGCCCGCCTCGCGCAGCACGCGATCTCCGAAGCGCTGCCCGATGACGGCCGCGAGCTGGATGCACTCGCGCGCCGTCGGCGGCAGCCGGTCGATGCGCGAGGCCACGACCGCGTGCAGCGTCGCCGGTACCTCAAGGGCGGCGGGACGCTCGCGCAGATGCCATTCGCCGCTCGCGTCCTTCTCCGCGGCGCCCGATTCCACGAGCGACCGAAGCGACTCCTCGATGAAGAACGGATTGCCGCCGGCGCGCGCGACGATCCGGTCGCGCAGCTCGTCGGGGATCCAATCGAGCGTGGCTTCGACGATGCGCGCGGCCTCCTCGTCCGAGAGTGGCTCCAGTACGAGCTGCGTGAAGTTCGTGCGCGATGGCTTCGGCTCCGGCGCGCCGGGTCCGAGGCGCTGGGCGAGCAGGAACAGGATCGGCACGCGCGAGGCGCGCGAAGCGAGAAACCACAGTAGGTCCAAGGACGCCGCGTCGGCGAAGTGCAGGTCTTCGAGGACGTAGAGCAGCGGATGCTGGCGCGCGAGCGCGGCGATGACGTCGTACACGACGATGTACATCGCGCGCTTCCATTCCTCCGAGTCGCTCGCGGGCTCGCTCACGCCGGGCAGATGGAGGAACTGCGCCAGCGTTGGCGCGATCGTCAGCGGGTTCGCGAAGCCCAGCTCCTGGAGCTTCTCACCGACGCGCGTGATGCCCTCCGGATCCGACGGCTGCACGCTCAGCTCGACGAGGATCGGCTCGATGAAACCCGCGTAGCTGCGCTGGTTGACGCGCGAGAACGTCCAGCGCATCACGCGCGGAGCGTCAGCGGCCCTCGAGCCCTCCTCGGCGGCGGTCGCAAGTCCGATGAACTCGGACGCGAGCCGGCTCTTGCCGATGCCCGGCTCGCCCGCGATGAGCACGACCTCGGTGCGGCCGAGGCGCGCCGACTGGTAGGCGAGGTCGAGGCGCGAGAGCTCCATCCAGCGACCGACGAGTGGCGCGGCGATATCGATGCTCGGCCGGACGTCGGTGCGCTCTCCGATGAGCGCGTACGCGAGGATGGGCTTGTCCTTGCCCTTGAGCTCGATCGGGCCGACCTCTCGGAAGCTGAACTCGCGGTTGGTCAGCCGGAAAGTGGTCTGCGTGACGTAGATCTCGGCGGGTCCTGCCACGGACTGGAGGCGCGACGCGATGTTCACGGTATCGCCCATCACGCCGTACTCCGCGACGCTGCGGACCGCGCCCGCGACGACCATGCCGGTATGGATGCCGATGCGAAGGCCGAACTCGACGCCGCGCTCCTTCTTCACGCGCGCGGCGTGGTCGGCGAAGACGCGCTGCATCGCAAGCGCGGTACGGAGCGCCCGCTGCGGGTCGTCCTCGTGCGCGACGGGCGCGCCGAACACGACGAAGATCGCGTCGCCGATGAACTTCTCGATGGTCCCGTCGTGTCGGATCGCCTCCTCGGCGAGGTCTTCGAAGATGCCCGACACGAGGACCTGCAGCTCCTCCGGGTCCATCTGGTCGGCCAGCTCGGTGAACCCGGCGAAGTCGGCGAAGAGCACCGTCACGAGACGGCGCTCCTGCGGCTGCTGCTCTAGCACTGCTGCGACCAGAGCTTCGTCTCGGAGATCAGCGGTGGTCCCTTCTCCGGCGCTTGGATCGTCCGCTCGACGTAGAAGAGCTCGAAGCTCGCAAGCGGCGACTGGCCAGGCACGAGATGTGAGTTATGCGCGCGGCAGAAGTAGCGCGCGTACGCAGAACGATAGCCTGCGTAGAAGCCGCTGGCGATGCGTTCGTGCACCTTGGTCCAGCGCGTGTACAGCGGGTCACTGTATCGCTCGCTACGGTCGTCCGCGCCGCGGTCGCTCAGGAGGTCGAAGCGCGTGCCGTCGGCCAATGTCGCGGGAGCGAGAAGCCACCAGTCGGACCGTGCCGCGTTCGGCGAGAACATGTCCCAGCGCTGATCGAGCGACAGCGATCGGAGCAGCGACGCGAGGTCGCCGCTGGGCCGGAGCGCCTCCATCTCTGATGGCACCGCGGTGACGAAGGTGGCCGCGGCCGTGATCACCAGCAGCGCGCCCGCGGCGGCTGGTCGCGCGTGGCGGACCGGGGGCGTCGCCGGTACTGGCCCGACGGCCTCACGCATCACGCGGTGGATCCACACGGGCGGGATGAAGAGCACGCAGGCCGCGAGCATCACGAGCGGGAAGTTGCCGACGTTCATCAGGAGCAGGATCCCGAGCTGCATCGCGGCCGCGCCGAGGGCGGCGGTCGTTCGGGTGCGCTCGAAGGGGATCATTGCCAGCGGGAGGAACGACAGCTCGACCGCGAGCGTGGACCAGCTGATGAGATGCGACAGCGTCGGATCCACAGCGAGCGCGTGCGCCCACGGTCGGGCGAAGGTGTGCTCGAGCTGCAGGGCGTAGTACGCGGCGGTGCCCTCGACCCAGTCGATGCCGCCGAGCTTCTCCAGGCCGGTGGCGAGGTAGATCCACGCGATCTGGAGCTCGAGGATGCGGATCGGAAATGCCCAGCCGCGCGCGACTGGCGCCTCGCTCCGGCGTAGCGCGTCCACGGACCAGCGATCACCGGCCGCCGTGAACGCGAGCCACAGCGGGACCAGACGGAACACGAGATCGCTTCCGTCGAGGATCAGCGGATCGCGCCAGCTGAAGCTCGACACGAGCACGAAGGAGAGCAGCGACGCGAGGCGCGTGTGCCAGCCCGCGGTGAGCGAGAGCGCCACGACACATGCGACCGCCCAGATCACCGCGGCCGGCCACCAGGCGCTCGACAGGCTCAGAAGGGAAAGTCGGTCGGGGTAGCTGGCCGCGACGTCGGCTCGCGGCAGGATGCCTTCATCGGTGAAGAACGCTGTGAGGTTCGGGAAGAGCTGCCAGAACCAGTTGAAGAGCAGGAATCCGAACAGGATGCGGAACAGCGCCAGGGGAGCGACGTCGGCCTCGCCGAACCAGAAGTCGCGGAGCCGGCGCATCAGAGCCTAGGGTCGCACGCGAACTCCCTTCGGCCAAGCGAGGAGCTCCTTCAGACCCAGCCCCTCGACGACACGCTCGAGCGCGACCGCGACATCGATCGCGGAGT
>Ga0209470_1001239_pt1 | contig 19199 bp, 18 predicted proteins | sample GraSoiAngelo_125_FD_185882 | JGI IMG/M metagenome (GOLD analysis project Ga0209470, IMG submission 185882) | Grasslands soil microbial communities from the Angelo Coastal Reserve, California, USA - 14_0927_05_40cm (SPAdes) (version 2) | ecosystem: Environmental > Terrestrial > Soil > Grasslands ... | reverse complement strand
AGGGATTCTTCGTTACGTTTTACCCGTTGACGCAGTTCGCTGAATCCTGGGACTGCGTCTACTCGGACATGCCGGATGAGGTTGAATTCATGGCCGGCTATGGCCCGCCGCTGCTCGAGTCATTTTTACGGTATCGCCACAGTTATTACCAAACGATCTTCATCAGCAGACCACACAATATGCGGATTCTCGAGCGCATTCTTTCGGCTCATGAGGATTGGTTTCGCGAAACAACTTTGATCTACGACGCGGAAGCGCTTTTTGCAGGGCGTGAACTCACGTTGCGAAGTTTGAATGCCGATGCCGTACCTCAACACGAAGCGGACAAAATGCTCGAGGAAGAAATCGCGCTCGCTCGTATCGCAGATATCGTGATTTCCGTGTCTGAATCCGAGCGCAAGGAATTCGAGAAACACGGCATCAAAAATGTCCAGGTCGTTGGACATTCTGTAGCGCCTGCTCTCACCTCTCAAACATTCCGCCAACGAGAAGGTTTTCTTTTTGTGGGTGCCATTCATGAAGAGATGAGCCCGAATGCTGATTCGATCATCTGGTTTCTGGAACAGATCTTTCCGATCATTCGGGCGAAGCTTGGCCATTCCATTCCGTTGACGATTGCGGGTGTGAACACGTCCGATCGGGTCCGGCAACTGGCAGCGGCCCCCGTACGCGTCACAGGGCAGGTTCCGGATCTCACGCCTTTATATGATTCCGCTCGCGTGTTCATTGCGCCTACTCGATATTCGGCAGGCATACCCCAAAAGGTTCATGACGCTGCGGCCCGGGGAGTTCCAATCGTCGCAACGCCGCTGCTCGCTTCCCAACTGGGCTGGACGGATGGCTCTTTGTTGCAGATTGCCGGCGACGCGGAAACGTTCGCGGAAAAATGTATACAGCTTTACACCGATGAAGCGCTTTGGCACCGATTGCGCCAGGCCGCAGCCGAGCGGATCCGGACGGAGTGTTCGCCGGAGTTGTTTCACGAAAGAGTGAGATTGGTTATGGCGAGCGCCCATGCACAAAAGTACTATAGCGGCTGTCTATCAAGGCGTGAATGAATTATATTCCCCTCCTCTGCCAGGAGGGGAATATCCCGAACTCAACTTCTCGTCAATTCATTCACACGCCGCTACAGTTGGACGATTATGATCATCGCCCGTTCACCATTGAGGGTTTCACTCGGAGGAGGCGGTTCCGACCTTCCCTCCTATTACGCTTCGTACGGGGGCTTCTTAATCGCTGGAGCGATCGACAAATATGTGTATGTCCTTCTTCACTCGCGATTCGTCGATGGTTTCCTCCTCAAGTATTCCCAACTGGAAGAAACTTCTTCCATCGATGAGATTCGTCATCCGATTATTCGTGAAGCTCTTCGGCTCGTAGACATCCGCGCGCGAAATCTGGAAATCACGAGCATGGCGGACATTCCGGCCGGTACTGGACTCGGATCGTCTGGCAGCTTTACAACAGCGCTTCTGAAAGCATTGCATACCTATAAGAAAAATTTGATCCATCCGGATCAACTGGCGGAGCAAGCTTGTCACATCGAAATCGATATCTTGAAGGAGCCCATCGGCAAACAAGATCAATACATCGCAGCCTTTGGCGGGATTACCTGCCTTGAATTCAAGACCGACGGATCGATCACGGCGTCACCGCTCGCCATTTCAGAAGAGACGCTGTTCAATCTGGAAGACAACCTCCTGTTGTTCTTCACCGGAGACTCGCGGTCCGCATCCCAAATTCTGAAGGAGCAGGATGAGAAAAGCCGGCAGGCCGACGAAGAGGTGACGCAAAATCTGCATTTCACGAAGGAGATTGCTTTCTCTACGAAGCTGGCGCTGGAAAAGGGAGACGTCTCTGAATTCGCCAAACTAATGAACGTTCACTGGCAACATAAAAAGAGTCGCAATACGGGTATTACCAATCGCAAAATCGACGAACTGTACGATTACGCTATCTCGAATGGGGCGCTCGGCGGAAAACTCGTCGGAGCGGGAGGGGGAGGCTTTCTCATGTTTTACGCCAAGGACAAAGTACGCCTGCGCCATGCGATGCGCGACCGGGGATTAAGGGAAGTCCGGTTCCGGTTCGATTTTGAAGGGACGCGAATTGTGTCTCATGAGTGACCGCTCCCAGGACCTCATGCCTGTCCTCATCCTGGCGGGAGGCAAGGCGACACGGCTGAGGCCGCTAACAGATGAAATTCCTAAAGCCTTGGTAGATGTGGCGGGCCAGCCGTTCCTCTGGCATCAACTCGAGCTTTTGAAACGTCATCGTGCGCGCCGCGTCGTGCTCGCCGTCGGCTATCTGGGTGAGCGTATTGAGCAACGCTTCGGCGACGGGTCCGAACTCGGAATCGAGCTTCAGTATTCCTACGACGGACCTGTTTTGCTTGGAACCGCCGGCGCCGTGCGGCAGGCGCTACGATTACTGCCCGATCAATTTTTCGTCCTCTACGGTGATTCCTATCTCACTTGTGATTATCAAGCTGTGGAAGCTGCGTTCCGGCAGAGCGGCCGTCGCGGCCTGATGACCGTCTTTCGCAATGACGGACTCTTCGATACGAGCAACGTCGAGTTCGAAAACGGCCGAATTGTGCGCCACGATAAGCGCGGTCACACACCGGCCATGCGCCACATCGATTACGGGCTGGGCGCGTTCGACCGCGCCGTTTTCGCAACAATCCCCGCCGGACAAAAGTGCGACCTTGCAGACATCTATCAGAACCTGCTCGAAGACGGCGATCTTGCGGCTTTCGAGGTGCACGAGCGCTTTTACGAAATCGGCTCTCCCGCAGGCTTACGCGACGCAATCCATTTTTTCCGTACGAAACGGTTGGGTTAGAATCTCGGGAATGTCGAAAGCCTTCCAGGGTTCGGTGCGATTCGCAGATTCGTTTCTAGCCGAGGTTGCTGAAATCGCAAAGCGGCTCGATGCCGAATCGATCGAGCGCGTTGCTGCCCTCCTCGCAACCGTTCGTGAACGCGGCGGCCGCTTGTTCATCATTGGAGTGGGAGGTAGTGCAGCCAATGCCTCACACGCGGTGAACGATTTCCGCAAGCTTACGGGAATGGAAGCGTATGCGCCCACGGACAATGTCTCGGAACTCACAGCCCGAATCAATGATGAGGGGTGGCAATCTGTGTTTGCGGCGTGGCTGGAAACCAGCCGCCTGCAGCCGCGCGACGCGGTGCTGGTGTTCTCGGTCGGCGGAGGCAGCGTCGAGCGGAATGTGAGCCCGAATATCGTGTCGGCTCTCGACTATGCACGATCGGTTGGTAGCAGTATCATCGGCGTCGTGGGCCGGGATGGCGGCCACACCGCGCAAGTCGCCGATGTCTGCGTGCTCATTCCAGTGGCGCACCCGGACCGGATCACTCCGCATACCGAAGCTTTTCAGTCTGTCGTCTGGCACCTTCTGGTTTCGCATCCGTCACTGCAGCGAATGGCGGGCCGATGGGAATCCATCACTCCGCCTCTACGGCAGGCTGTATTTCTGGATCGCGACGGAGTTCTCAACGAACCTGTTGTCCGAAACGGAAAACCGTATCCGCCGGCCTCGGCGGCTGAACTCCAAATTATCCCCAGCACGGCCGATGCACTGGCACGTTTGAAGGAACGGGAATTTCTCCTTTTGGTGGTCACTAATCAACCAGACGTCGCTCGTGGAACCCAAAAGCGTGAGGTGGTGGAGGAAATCGGCCGCCGCCTGCGAGCCGAGCTTCCACTAGACGATGTCTTGACGTGTCTCCACGACGATCAGGATGCGTGCGATTGCCGCAAACCTCGCCCGGGTCTCCTCCTGCGCGCAGCGAGCCAATATGGAATCGATTTGAGACGCAGCTATCTGGCCGGTGACCGATGGCGTGACATCGATGCAGGCGCTAACGCCGGATGCCGCACCGTCTGGATCGACCGCGGCTACGACGAACGGCCTCCCTCATCTATTCCCGATGCTCGAGTCGCTTCGTTGCCGGAAGCGGTCGATTGGATCTTGAAGAATGAGACCCCTCTCCCGCCGGGAGAGGGCGCGGCGACAGCCAGCGGGCTGGCGCCGCGGTGAGGGTGGAAGATTGCTGAGACGCCTTTCGGAACTAATCAGTTGTAGCCATAATCAAAAACGCTGCGTCCTCCGAGTTCGGGGGAGATGGTTTTTTCGTGGGCGAGCGCGGCATCGAAATCCGCCATCGGCCGGCATCGACGTTCGACGGCGCGCACAAACCGATGCAGGCGTTCGAAGCCGCCAAGCTTATCGGCGTCGCCGAGCTTGGCGGCATCGAGTGAGTTCTGAAGAACAGACAAGGACTCGTCATACGTCTTGAGCGGAACTGGAAACGGCTGCCGGTCTTTGCCGCCGAGTGCGAAGGAGAATCGCGCGGGATCGGAAAACCGGACGGGCGCGCCGTGCACGACTTCTGCGACGAGCGCCAGCGTCTGCAGCGTGCGCGGTCCCAGCTTTTCGAGCAACAGAAGTTCAGCAAAATCGTGCAACTGTCGATCGTATGCTACAGCGAGCACGCCGCCGAGCCGCTTCAGATCCACATCCGAGGCGCGGACCTCATGGCGCGCGGGAAGACACAGTCGTCTTGCCTGCTGCAATGTGACCAAGGGCTTTTCGCGTGCAACCTCCAGCAGGGCGGCCTGGGCTGGTTTCGCCTCGCGATCGACGAGATTCATGATTTCGCCCTGATGCTCGCCCACAATCGCCGTGTGCGGCGCGATTGTGAAATCGCGAACCGTTGAGGAATGCCAATGGTAACGGCGCGCCATTCCGGTCGAGTCATTCATACCCTGCTGCACGACAGCCCATTGATTGTCAGCCGTCAGCACAAACGTATGAAGGTAGATTTGGAATCCGTCTGCAATTGCATTGTTATCGATTCGCGCGGTCAGACGGCTCGTTCGTACAAGCGCATCGCCGTCAAAACCACAACGGTCGGAGACTGCGCGTAATTCGTCAGGCGTGTTCCTCGAATGCCGGCCGCGACCGCCGCAGATGTAGATTCCGAGTTCGTGCGAACGGCTGTCCAATCCACGTTTTAGCGCCCCCATTACAGACGTCGTGATTCCCGAAGAATGCCAGTCCATTCCCATCACTGCGCCGAGCGCTTGAAACCAGAATGGATCGCTCAGCCGCGAAAGGAACTCGGCCCTTCCATATCGGATGACGATCGACTCGACGATTGCCGTTCCCAATTTCGCCATCCGGTGCGCCAGCCAATGCGGGACACGCCCGCCGTGCAAAGGAAGATCGGCGACTCCGGAACGCTTCATTTCGCCATTGTACCGCCTCGAACCGTTATAGTTCTGTTGCCAATGAAGGCGGTCGTTTCTACGCTCTAATAGGAATTCACGGGGATGGTTGCCAGTATGTCCCCTTCGATGCTCAGACCCATAGCCGCGCATTGCGGCGAAGACGAAGTGAATGTTATGAAGTGGTACTTCGTTGCAGTACCCCCCTCCGTGCCTAGACAGGGGCCGCACCCTGTTCCATTGAAAAATGCATTGGCGAACTCGGCGATATGCGCGTTTGGTAGCAGATTTGTCGATCTCGCTGCAATGATTGCGCCGTCGGCACCTTTCAGACTGGCACTAAGGTTAGCGGCCGTCGTGCCGGTGTTCACTATAGCGAACCCGGAGTCCAATTGCGCAGCGACGTTCCGAAACCGTGGCAGCACGAATGTCCCCATGTTTGCAATACTTGTGGGAACAGCTACGCGCGAAAGGAGCTTGCCTGTGGCATCGCGGACTTCCAGAAAAGTCAAGATGGTTACGTTGCCGGTTGTCACAATTTTCGCCCAGTCGGTATTTCGGGCGACATTATTTCCCACCGTAATCACTAGCGCTGCATTGCTTGCCAGGGAGATATTCTTGAACGTCCCGGTAAACGATGGGACGCTGGATATGTTTGTGAGATAAGGGACAGTGGACTGAGTTCCGTTTTCATTGTAAAAAGTCCCAGATACGTTTATGGTTCCCGCCGTTGTGTTTATGACTTCGATCGTGCTCGAATAGAGGGAACCGTAGTCCCCCACGGTAATCTGAGGTATGACTCCTGTAAACTCCATGCTCGCCGTGATTGTGGCCGCAATGCTGACGTTGAAACCGCTAAAAACCGAGGGGCGATGTAATACGTTCCTGGTGCGGGTGAGTTTACGATAATTATTTCACCTTCTTTCCCTGATGTACTTGTCGCCGTTGACTTGTAATCGTAAACAACTCTTCCATTCGCCAAATCCACGTCTTGGCCAAATCTCATCCATAAATCCAAATCGACGGCCGGTGTCGACCAATTAAGTGCGACCATGAGTTGTGAAACCCCGCTGGGAACGCGAATGCTGTAGCTATAGTCGCCGTCGAACAGCGTTGCCTGCGTCACCGCCGGAAGATTCAAACTTACCGGTGTGCCGGGTTGCATCTCGCTAATGGCGAACACTGCGGGAGCTTCACTGTCCTTACTGTTGGGTGCAGGAACACTGGAGATTTGATTATGCCCAGATTGCGGCGCTGCTGGCGCATCTAATACCGCAGAAGTGAGTAAAACTATCAACGCCAATATTGTCAGTTGCTGTCTACGACGCATAATTCTGCCTCCGAGGGGGAACGCCCCCGTCGTCATATTTCAGTTTCTCCAAGAAAAGAATGTTCTGATTTAAGTACAGGCTTCGGACTGGGGTCAAGCGGAATCGCCCTAACTGCGTGTGCCGGTGTGGCTGGCAACTACCACGAAACCGAAAGCTTCTTCGCGATCAAAGAAGATCCAATCCATCGTTCGCACAATAGCAGCTATTGCGAGGATCACGGGGGCCACGACAGGCAGTACCCAAATTCGCGGCCGCATCCGCTGCGGAGGCTCATAGCCAAGTTTTCCGAGTTGCTGCGCCGCGCTGCCAATGCGGGCGACATGGAACGCGAGATAGCTGTTTAATTTATGTCCGAGGAGGCTCCACAGACTGCCCACCTGCTCTACATGTTCGATGACCAGTCCGGCTTCACTGCACAATTGCCGCAAACCGTGCGGCGTATAGCGAAAATAATCGTAAGGCTCTTCGTGTAGGCGGAACGAAAACGGCGCGGCAAGAATGAGCGTTCCGCCTTTGTTGAGTACTCTGGCCATTTCGGCGATCAGCTTCCGCGGATCAGGTGTGTGCTCGAGAACCTGGATACTGACCACCGTATCGAACGAGCCATCGTTGAATGGCAGCCGATCGCCCTCATACAAACAATCGGGACGCGAGCGAGCAACATTCGCGGCTGTAGGTTCGAATGTCACCCCACGCTCGATACCGAGGTATTCATCGACGTGAGGACGGAAAATGCACTCGAACTGCTTATCGCCGCAGCCTACATCGAGCAGCTTTCCATGGGCTCGTGGGGCAACTGCTTTAAGCGCGCGGTACAGCAGCGACCACTGCAGGTCGGCCCAATCGGAGATCCTCCGGAGGGCACGCCGCATTACCTCGGATCTGCTGGAAATGACAATTGAACATTGAACAGTGAACAATGACAAAGCATGTTCATTGTTCAATGTTCCATGTTCATTGTTCAATGTTCAATTGTCATCTTTGGAACCCGAACCCTACCCTCTCCTGGAGGGAGAGGGTAGAATTACAGCCCATGAAAGACCGAACCTACAAGGAAGCCGGGGTCGATTCCGCACAGCAGGACCGACTTATGCACAACCTCAGTTATTGGGTTGAGCAAACCTTTCGGTTCCGGCCGAACACGGTGAAATTACCGTTGGGTTACTTTGCCAATGTGATGATCTTGGAAATGGTTCAGGTATCGCCGTATCCACCGATGGCGTCGGAACCAAAATCATTGTCGCCCAGATGATGAATAAATACGACACTGTCGGTATCGACTATGTCGCGATAAACGTCAATGACGTGCTCGCGGTGGGGGCTACTCCTGTCGCGCTGCTCGATTATATTGCCGTCGAGGTGCCTCACGACGACTTGATGGCTCAATTGGTTCGGGGCCTTTACAAAGGTGCGGAGTTGGCCAATGTCACCATTCCAGGCGGAGAGATCGCTCAAGTCCGAGAAATGATCCGCGGCGTGCGTGAAGGATATGCCTTCGATCTCGTCGCCACCGCTATCGGCACCATCGATGTTTCGCGAATCCTCACAGGCCGAGACACGAAAGATGGCGATGTCATCGTGGGACTCCGCTCGACGGGCGTACACAGCAATGGCCTGACGCTGGCCCGCCGAGTCTTCTTCACGGATCATCATTGGAGCGTCGATAAATACCTGAGTGAACTGGGAAGAACGATCGGCGAAGAACTGCTCGAGCCGACCGGAATCTATGTCAAAGAAGTCGTGGCGATGCTTGAAGCCAATTTGAAGATCAAAGCATTGGGCCACATTACCAGCACCGGTTTCTTGAACCAGAGCCGTGCCGCTTCTGATGTTAGCTACGTTATCGACAGCTTGCCGGAACCGCACTCTATTTTCAGGCTTATTCAACACTATGGCGGGATATCGGATGAAGAAATGTTCTTCACCTATAACATGGGCATCGGGTTTTGCGTCATTGTTGCCCCTGAACACGCCGATTCTGTTCGACGCATTGCTCAGGACCACGGTGTAGAGAGTCACTTCATTGGCCACATCGCGGGTGATGGAAAGAAGGAAGTGCGCGTGCCCCAATATGCGCTGCTTGGTTCAGACGGCAAATTCCGAAAGATTTGATGGAGGCTGCTGTAGCGTTTTGCGCCGCCGCCAGGCGTGGGATAAAATTTCGGCCTCTTTGCATGCGCAGACATGTTTCCGATTTCTCAGCAGCCGGTGCCGAACGCCGGTCCTCCTCTGTAGCGCACGGACCTGTCGATAAGGACCTCGAACTATTCGTTCCGGATGAGGATGTAGCCGACCCTGAACTCTCCATCGTTATTCCAGCTTTAAACGAGGAACTTACGGTCGGACGTTTCGTCGATTGGTGCCGCGAGGGTCTTCGCGAAGCCAATGTCCGCGGTGAAATCATCATCGTGGACAGTTCCTCAGACCGGACCGCGGAAATCGCGCTCTCCAGGGGAGCGAGAGTCCTTAAAACGCCGAAGCGTGGATTGGGACGGGCGTATATCGATGCCCTGCCGTTCATCCGCGGCGAATATGTGCTGATGGGCGATGCCGATTGTACGTACGACTTTCGGCAGCTCGCAGCATTTATGGAGCGCTTTCACGGCGGCTATCAATATGTAATGGGATCCCGCTTTCAGGGTTATATCGAGCCGGGTTCCATGCCCCTGCTCCATCAATACTTCGGAACCCCGCTAACCACCTGGATCCTGAATTTCCTGTATGGCAGCCGTTTTTCCGACATTCACTGTGGGATGCGCGGAATCACACTCGACGCGCTTCGAAGGATGGACCTTCAGTCGCACTCCTGGGAATACGCTTCGGAGATGGTCCTGAAATCCGTTCGCATGGAGCTCCGCACTACCGAAGTCCCGGTGCGGTTCTTAAAGGACGAGCAAGGGCGTTTGAGTCACCACAAGCGCTCCGGCTGGTCTTCACCTTGGAAGGCGGCATGGATCAATCTCAAAGCCATGTTCATTCATGGCGCCGATTTTTTTCTTTATCGGCCGGGGCTATTGTTGCTCTGTGTGGGACTCCTGTTGACGGTGCCGATGAGTCTGGGACCAGTTACTGTCGGCCCAATCACGTTCTCTCTGCACTGGATGCTACTGGGACTGACGCTGTGCGTTTTAGGTCTGCACGGAATCTATGTCGGCGCCCTTGCCCGGCTATTTTCCGACTATTCCGGTGAAACGAGGCGCCGGTGGTTAACGAGATTCTCCTATACACGATCGGTTGTGCTGAGCGCTGTCGTCGTCGCCGCGGGCGCCGGCTTGGGAATTCCATTGGTCGTCCGGTACATCCGCTCCGGCTTCCGATTGTCGGCCATCTTTCCAGCGGACCATCTGGCCATCGCCGGCTTGCTATTGGTGATCGGTGGATTCATGAACTTCACTTTTACCCTGGCGATACATGCGGCCGCCGCGAACCTTAAGCGGAAGTGATACCCCCGCGGAAGGCATGCGCGAACGGGCATACGGGCAAGAGTACGAGCCGACGATCGTCGACCGGTTCGGCGTTTGGTTGTCCGGCTATCAAATCAGGAAGCATACAGGTTCTTTTGGCGGAAAGCGGATTGGAGATTTTGGTTGCGGTTATCAAGCAGCGTTCGTTCGATCGATCATTGCCGAATTGGAGCACGCAGTACTGATAGATTTTGCATTGGCACCGGACATCAAAAAAAATCCGAAGATCACGGCCATCGAAGGGACGCTGCCGGAAACGCTGACCGGAATAGCTAGCGGAAGTCTGGATATCGTTTTGTGCATCTCCGTTCTGGAACACTTATGGAATCCCCTGGCGATGCTTGAACAGTGCCTGCGCATTGTCCGCCCGGAAGGAGTTTGCTTGTTCAATGTGCCGTCCTGGCGCGGGAAGCGCTTTCTGGAATACTCGGCTTTCCGTCTCGGCCTCAGCCCGAAGGACGAAATGGACGACCATAAAATGTATTACGACGTAAAAGACCTCTGGCCATTGTTGGTTCGCGCGGGATTTCTGCCAAGCCGGATTCGCTGTTTCCCTCATAAATTTGGACTGAACACATTTGCAGTTTGCAGTGCCCACCGCCACCCCGGCGCCCAAAGATGACAGAATTCCATCGTTACTTCATTGCCGGCGGCGCAGGGTTTATTGGAAGCCATTTTACGGACCGGTTGCTTCGAGAATCGACAGTGGCCGCGGTCACGATATATGACAATTTCTCATCCGGACGCGAATGGCACTACCAGCATCATCTCGCGGATCCTCGATTCCGCGTTATTCGCGGCGACGTGAAGGATCTCGATTTCCTCACGACGTCAATGCAAGGACATGACGTGGTGATTCATCTCGCGTCCAATCCGGACATTGCGCGCGCCGTCACGGAGCCGGAGATTGATTTTTGGGAAGGAACGTATCTCTCCAATAACATTCTGGAGGCGATGCGCCGGTCTGAAACGAAGACGATACTTTACGCCTCCGGCAGCGGAGTTTACGGCGATCTGGGAGAAAAAGAAATCGATGAGGATTATGGTCCGCTGACACCGATTTCGACGTACGGGGCCAGCAAACTCGCAGGCGAAGCTCTAATCAGCGCCTATTGCCGCTTGTTCGATTTTACCGGCCGAGTCTTCCGCTTCGGAAATATCGTGGGGCCCAGACAAACGCACGGCGTGGGTTTCGATTTCATGCGACGGTTGCTGGCGAATCCGAGCAAGCTTCGGATTCTAGGCGACGGCACGCAGAGCAAGTCCTATGTTCACGTTCAAGACATAGTTGAAGCTGTTATGCTGGCCGCACGGCGGTCCATAGAAACCTTTGCGGTTTACAATGTGGCGACGGATTACATCACGGTCACCGAAATCGCCCATCTGGCCGTCGAATGCGCCCACCTCGAACCTGGCTCAGTCGAGTTCGAATATTCGGGAGGAGAACGCGGTTGGAAAGGCGATGTGCCGGTTGTGCGACTCAATTCGAATCGGATTCGCAGTCTAGGATGGGTTTATCGTTTCAATTCCCGCCAGGCGCTGCGCGACTCGATGACGGGGATGATGGCGGAGTTTAAAGCAGGCCGTTTATGACGAACCGGGACGATTGGGATCGGCACTGGCGAGAATACGCGAACACGGCCGAACAGAATCCGGCTCAAAACTACCGCCGCGAGATCATCCTATCTTTACTCGATATTGGTGGTGCCGGAGAAGACTCACGCATCATCGATATTGGCAGCGGGCAGGGTGATATGGCTGCGGCGATTCGTGCCCGATTCCCTGGCGCCGAAATCCTTGGATTGGAGTTGTCGGAAGCAGGTGTGGAAATCTCCCGCCGCAAGGTGCCGAGTGCGCGCTTCGTTCAGCGCAATCTGCTGGACGGCACCACCCCTCCGGAGGAACAAAGAGGCTGGGGCACTCACGCGGTCTGTTCGGAAGTCATCGAACACCTGGACAACCCGGGACTTCTCCTGAAAAACGCGCGAGCTTACATGAACGAAGGTTGTTGGCTGATATTGACTGCGCCGGGCGGTCCAATGTCTGCTTTTGATACGTACATCGGACATCGAAAACACTGGCACTGCCAGGAAATCGAAAGCCTTCTGCGTGCTGCCGGGTATAAGCCTGAGCTTGTGACCGGTGTTGGATTTCCTTTTTTCAATCTGTATCGTTGCCTGGTGATTCTACGAGGCAAGAAGCTGATCAGCGACGTCAACGCGAGTCCGGCGCAAAACGCTTCGCTGGCAGCCCGCGGCGCCATGGCTGTATTTGAGCGGCTGCTGCGGCAAAGTCTGAATTCGTCGCGCCGAGGATGGCAGATGATTGCCAAAGCTAGAGCATGAGTGCTATTCCGGTGCGAAGCACGGCAGGGATCCTCCTGCTGGGCCTCTTCGCGTCTTATTTGGCTCTCGCTCCCGGCACCACCGACGGCAGAGGCTATGTCCCGGAGGACAGGGAAGCAGCACTGCAGATGCTCGCCGGTTTTAACGCCTTGGTAAAAGGCCGCCCTGTGCCACAGGTGGCGTGGACACGTCACGGTCCGCTGCCGTTGCTGCTGGATCTTCCGTTTGTCAGGCTAGGAAAACTCTTGGTCTCTCCCGATTTTGTGCTCTCACTGGAACCTGTATTCCTGACCGCCGCCCTCTTGACGATCCTCTACATTTGGTTACGAGAGTTTTGCACGCCCGGAATGAGCCTGCTACTGACTCTTATCGGAGCTTTCGGGACGATGCTGTGGCCTTATGCGTACATCGGCCTCGAAACCAAACAATCATTCTTCGTCTTTCTGGCGGGCTATTTGGCATTGGGCAGAGGAAAAATCGCCACGTGGCCAAAGCTCGTTCTGTTTTCGGTAATCTGTGCCCTGGCGATATCGGCTAAATCCACGGGAATCGTATTGGGTCCCGCGATCGCCTATCTGATCTATCGGCAGTTTCGCGGAGAGTGGTTCTCGCGGTGGAAACAAGCATTGGTGGCGTGCTCGATCATCTCCGGCATTTTTGTCTTGAGCGTTATCGGATGGCGGTGGTTCTGGGATCCCAAGGGAGGCGGAGTGAGTGCGTTCGAGCAATGGATGTTTAATTCTCCGTTTCAGTTATTCACAAACCCAATCGGCATTCTCGGCTCACCAAACAAGGGCTTTTTCATTTTTGCGCCCGTACTGCTGTTGGTTGTCTATGCCGTTCCACGGACCCTCGAGACGCACAGAGAGATTACGATTTTCGGATTGATCGTGACGGCGTGTATCGTGGCCTTGCTCTCGATGTTGGTGATCACCGCGGATGAAGTATGGGGACAGCGATTCCTGCACGTTGCCGTCGCGCCGTTGTTGCTTGTCATTGGGGCGGCATGGCCTCGCTTCGAATGGCGGAAACATGTCGTCTTGCTGCTTCTAGGCTGCATTGGTGTGGCGATTTCATTTTTGGGGGCATTCTTTTACTACGGCGGGCGCCCGGGGGCGTCGGAGGTTGCCGGTCAAAACACGCTGGAATGGCTGAACGGAGATAGCACCTGGAATGAAGTCATCTTCGACGCGCGGCTTTTCCGTGTTTGGATGAAGGGAGGTACCGAACCCGTCTTTTGGACTCCCGTGCACGTGTGGGCGTGGACGCCTCCGAAGGATGCGATGACGTGGAAGAGCGTTAATTTGCGAAATTACACCGAACCGCAATCGTTCTTGCTCAACCGTTGGAATTTGCATCTGAACCCAGCCGAATTGATGATCTTCAGGATTTGCTTGGTATCGCTGATCGTGGGTCCCTTGCTCTTGCTGTGGGTTATCGCAAAAACCCTTTCCCTCTGGGAGGGCCTGGCAGGCTGCTGGAAAAGTCGAATCGCGCAATTGTAGGGGCGGTCTATGACCGCCCCTACAGCCTACGTTCCCAGTGTCAGCGCGCGCAGCGAAATGCGGTGGCGCCGGAGGAGCGCGGCGAAGTCGCGATCCGTAAGACGCGCAAAACGCCGGATCTTCCGTCGTGAGCGCCACATTTCGGGAAACAATTTCAAACCGGACCAATAAGCTTTCAGTATCATCAGCGCCAGCCGGATGTGCGAACACTCGGCGGCGTATTGGCCCGAAGACCCGATCATGAATATGGAACCGTAGGCGTGATAAGCCAACCTTACTGCCGTAAAGAACGGTGAGATCAGAAGCAGTGAAAATGGAAAGATCTTCACCGCGACAAAAATACGATTTCGCTCGATAAGAAAAGCCTTCAAGAGTGAAAACTCACCAGCAGTCGCAGAGTGAACGTGATAGACGACTGCCGTCGGTATGTAAAGGCACTTCCAGCCTGCAAGCCGGCCACGCAGACCGAGATCCGCGTCGTCGCCATAAGCGAAGAAATACTCGTCGAAAAGACCAATCACTTCGAGCATCTCACGGCGATAGAGCGCAGCGGCAGCATCCGGAAACAGGACTTCCTCGCGCTGATCGAACTGGCCTCGATCCGGTTGGCCGGAACCCCTTCCATGATTCAAGCCATCGGGATACATCAAGTGTCCGGCCTTATCGATACGTTTGCGGTCGTTATCGAAGAGGATCTTGCTTGCGCACATGCCGACGGACTTGTCCGATTCGATTCCAACGACCAGTTCTTCGAGCCAGCGTTGATCGGCTTCGGCATCATTATTCAGAGTCGCGATGTGGCGCCCTTTCGCTACGCTGATCCCGGCATTGCAGCCGCCCGCAAAGCCCTTGTTGGAAGTGAGAGACACGATCCGGAGTCGCGGCTCGTTTATCGCACGCAAAAATTCCATCGATCCGTCCGTCGATCCGTTATCCACGACAACAACTTCGAAGTTCGAAAATGTCTGCCGCCAAAGTGATTCGAGACACCGCGCAAGCAGTTCACGCCGGTTGAGGTTCACAACCACGACGCTGATCTCCGGCTTCACTTTTTTTTCGCCTCAATCATGATCGTTGCGCCACAGCCGAACGCGGACTCCAGCAGGACGACGGGATAAGCGCACGTGACGAGCAGCAAATACGTCAAGTGACGAAACCACTCCACTGGCCGCGATTCATAATTATTTCGCCTGCGCTGGCGAACGCTGCGGCTTACCGGATCGAGTGAGGGAAACGCGCTTGAAACCAGAGCGGGGCCGTTATCTCGCAAATTGAAATGCCGGATTCGATTGACGACGAAGCCGGAATCCGCCAGCAGCTTGAGCATCGAATTTCTCGAATAGTCGATCACATGGCGAGGAATATCCAATCCATACCAGCGCGCGCCAAATATTTTGAACTGCCAGCTTTCGATGTTAGGCACCTGGAGAATTGCCACTCCATTCGGTTTCAACACGCGCGACACCTCCGCTAAGACCAGATGCGGATTGGTGACATGCTCCATGACATGAAATAACGTCACCACGTCAAAGGATTCAGCTGCAAAATGCGCTTCTTCGAGTGATCCAACAGCGACATCAACACCGTTTTCGGTTTTGGCGATTTCGGCAGCCTCGGCCGAAAAATCCAAACCGGTTACGCGAAAGCCGCGATGCTTCAGCAAGCCGAGCAACGTCCCACTGCCGCATCCGACGTCGAGCACATCCACGCCACGATCACCCGCAGCTTTGCTGATAAAGGCAATATGATCGCGAAGCGCCAACTTTCGGTAAACCGATTCCAGCTTGTTCAGGCCGCCGGATCGCCGCGCGTTCCACCAATAATCGGCGGGATAGAACCGTTCAATTTCGCTGCTATCCGGCATCGGATGCAAAAATAAGCAGTGGCAAGCGTCGCATGAGTACAAGGTGAATGTCTTCGACGTGGACTCGAAGAGGAAATCGGTCCCGACGAGCGCGGGAGCTGTTACCGGATTCAAGCAGACCGGACAACTCATTGAAGCGCAAACGTGAGGACTACGCGAATGCTCCGGTTCCCCGGCTTGAACGACCACTTTTTCATGGCTTCAAGCGCCGCATTGTTCAGATCCGGTATTTGCGAAGCTGCAATGGCCGCTGTTTTTACCGTGCCACCGGCTCCAATGTCGACGCGCAAAGTAATGGTGCCCGCTGTGCCTTTCTTGCGGAGCGCTTCAGGGTAGTCGGGATATACCGCATCGAGGACCTCGAGCGGGGCCCGGCTTTCGATCGAGTAGCTGATGCGTCCTTCCGGAATCGGCGGCGGAGGAGCGCTGGGTTGTGGGGGAGGTTCGCGGCGTTCCGCCTCGGCGCGAACTTCTTTCCGGAGTTGGTCCAGCTCGCGCTGGTCGATTTCGCGGCGGGCGTTCTCGATTTTTCGGCGAATCGAAGAAATCTTCACAACGTACCGTTCGTTCTCCGAGCGGCTGGAGTGCGGCAAATCAGCCGCAATGTTGATATCGCGTAATGAACGGTCCGATTGTCCTAGCGCCACCTCGACGTCGGCACGGATCTCGTAAAAATGATCGGCAAATTCAGGCTCCAACTCCACGGCCTTGGCGATTGCAGGCAGACTCTTCTCCGTCTGGCCGTTGAGCGCGTAAACTCGCGCCAACTCCGCCTGGGCCCGGCCCATCAGGGGAAGCAGTTGCACAGCGCGTTCGAGGGCCTCGACCTGCGCCTGGATATCTTTCTTGTCCTGAAGCAGCATAGCGCCAAAGTGATATTGCACCAGGCCATTTTCCGGAAGCTCGCGAGCGGCGCGATCGAGGACTCGCGCGGCTTCTGCGGCCGGCCGCGAGTACCGCGTGATGATAGCGCGAGCGGCGCGAGCGTCTTTGGAGTCGCCGTTGTACCAGCGCGAAGCATCGGCCTGACGTTCTGTTGCCAGCAGCAGGTCGCCGCGATGAATCGCAAGTCTCGCCATATCGGCTTCCAACGACTTGACGGCAGCAGCGACTGGCGGCATTTTCAAAGGCGTTTCGACAGCAGCCTTCAACCTCGAATCCATCGCCTGCGCATCGATGTCAATTACCGGCGCGCGCTCGGATTCCATACGGAGTGACTGGAGATATTGCCTGATCAGATCGGGTTTTTCGTCCAACAGAATCCGTAGAAGCCTGTACGATTCGGTGCGGAAGGCAACGCCGGGATCATTGTCGTTGTAGGTGGCGCTCGGCACGATCGTCACAACATCGCCGACGCTGAATCCCTCTTGTTCGGAAACAGCCTTGGTATCGGCCGATCGGCCGGCCTTTCTGACATATTCGGCGGCACTCTCAGCCAGCCAAAACGGGCGCCACAAAACGTAGCGTTCGAAGAGAACGTGGCCGAGCGCATGACCGGCATCATTAGCGATGTCATCCGGAGATTTGTCCTTTGCCACAAGAAAGGTGCGGTCCGGCCCGCGAAGTAAATACGCAGCCTTCTTTAATTGTTCTTCGCCCTGCGCGTGCGGTAACGCTTCAATGAAATCCTGCTCGTTATTGAAGAGAAAAATCTCGATAGGAAACTGCCTGGCCGGCACTTTACCGAACGCCTGAGAAAATGCCGCAACGCGATTCTCGAAGTCTGAAATCAGACGGCGTCCCTTGGCTTCATTCGTATCGGTAAACAACAGGAAATGCTCGGACGACATTTCGAACCACTTCGGGTCCTTTGCATGCAGGACTCGAATCCAACAGAGCAGAAGAAGGAACACCGGCAGAATTAACCGATACCGCATTTTCCAATTCTACACCTGTCCCCCTGGGAGAGGTCGGCTGAGGGTTACAACCTTGGGTAAATGCAAATGACCAGTGGCAATTGAACGGTGAACAATGAACAATTCCCCCAAAAAAATTGTTCATTGTTGTTCAATTGTCATTTTTGAAACCTGCACCCTACCCTCTCCCGATGGGAGAGGGTAAGATCAATACTTATGAAGACCACCGAAATTTTGCAGGCCTGGAAGACGATTCTTGCGGGGCGTGCTCCGTCTTTATCGATCGAAATTACGAAGGAGTGCCCACTGAGTTGCCCGGGCTGCTACGCCTATGGAAGCGAACACCTGGGCGGCGGCACGATACTACGGCAGGTCAGCGATTATAAGGGGATGGAACTTGTGGACCGGTTTATGGACCTGGTTGATGAACACCGGCCGCTGCATGTTTCAATCGTCGGTGGTGAACCGCTGGTCCGGTTCCGTGAGTTGAACGAGATTCTTCCACAGCTCGACAAACGACGCATTCGCACGCACGTCGTAACGAGTGCTGTTCGGGAAATCCCGCGCGAGTGGCAGCAATTCAAACAAGTGAGGGTCATCGTCTCTGTCGACGGCCTTGCGCCCGAACACGACCAGCGCCGCAAACCCGCAACGTACGCTCGGATTCTGAAAGGCATCGAGGGCCGTAAAATCACCATCCATTGCACCGTTACACGTCAGATGATGGAGCGGGCCGGTTATCTGGCCGAATTCGTGACATTCTGGTCTGAACGTGAGGAGGTTGAAAAGATCTGGATCAGCCTGTTCACGCCCCAAATCGGCGAAACCAGCTACGAAATCTTGCCGGCATCCGCACGCAAGCAGGTCGTCCAGGACTTGCTCGATCTCCGCAAAACGCATCCGAAGCTGGACATGCCGGCTGTAGTGATTGAAGGTTTCTTGAGCCCGCCACCCAATCCCGATAAATGCATTTTTGCGAAGACCACCTACAGCGTCACTGCAGACTTAAAGACCCGTGTCGGACCGTGCCAATTCGGAGGAAATCCCGACTGCTCCCAATGCGGTTGTATCGCATCCGTCGGTCTCCATCAGATTGGACAGCACAAGCTCGGCGGAGCCATTCCCGTCGGATGGTTGTACGACGCGTCTTACCGAATCGGCCGGACCCTCGCGTCAATCAGAGCGTCTTAGTTGCGGGCGATGAGTGTCGCGAGAATGCAAGGTCCTTGTCGGCGAACAAGAAATATACGACCGGCAACACGAACATTGTGAGGAGGGTCGCCGAGATCAATCCACCGATAACAACAACCGCGAGGGGTTTTTGGGTCTCCGATCCGATGCCATGGGACAGCGCCATCGGCAGCAATCCGAGCATCGCAAGCGTTCCTGTCATCAATACGGTTCTTAAGCGGACAAGAGCGCCGTTCAGCACCGCGTCGAAGGTTCGCATGCCTTCATCCTGAAGTTGATTGAAGTAACTCACCATGACGACTCCATTCAGGACCGCCTGTCCAAAGAGGGCGATGAAGCCGATTGCGGCCGATACACTCAGATGGATTCCCGTCATTTTCAGAGCAA
>Ga0209470_1001238_pt1 | contig 19233 bp, 18 predicted proteins | sample GraSoiAngelo_125_FD_185882 | JGI IMG/M metagenome (GOLD analysis project Ga0209470, IMG submission 185882) | Grasslands soil microbial communities from the Angelo Coastal Reserve, California, USA - 14_0927_05_40cm (SPAdes) (version 2) | ecosystem: Environmental > Terrestrial > Soil > Grasslands ... | reverse complement strand
CGCGGTGCCGCCCTTCACGCTCGTCGAGCGCTCGGGCCGGCCGCTCTCCGCCGCCGACCTGACCGGACACGTGTGGGTCGCGGACTTCGTGTTCACCCGCTGCCCGGACTTCTGCCCCGCGCTCACCGCGCGCATGGCCGGCCTCCAGAAGGCGCTCGCACCCGCCGCCGACCCCGTCCGCCTGGTGTCGTTCAGCGTCGACCCGACGCACGACACGCCGGAGGTGCTCGAGGACTACGCCCGGCGCGCCGGCGCCGGTGACGGCTGGCTCTTCGTGACCGGGGCGCGCGAGGCCGTGGCCGCTCTCCTGCGCGACGGCTTCAAGGTCGCCTGGGCCGACGACGGGCCGCCAGCCTCGCCGATCACGCACAGCGACCGCTTCGTGCTCGTCGATCGCGCGCTGCGGATCCGCGGCTACTACCACGGCACCCAGCCGGACGACGTGGCGCGCCTCGCCCGCGACGCGATCGCCCTCAGCGACGGGAAGGGCTCGTGATCCCGCTCGCCGCCCTCCCGGCGCTGAACGCATGTCTCAACGCCACCAGCGCCGTCCTCCTCGCCGCGGGCTTTCTCGCCATCCGCCGCCGCCGCGTCCGGCTCCATCGCGCCTGCATGGTGGCGGCGTTCGTCACCTCGGTCGTCTTCCTCGCCTCCTACCTCACCTACCACCTCCAGGTGGGGACGACCCGCTTCCCGGGCCAGGGCTGGACGCGTCCCGTCTACCTGACGATCCTCGGCACGCACACGGTGCTCGCGGCCCTCATCCCGCCCCTCGCCATCGTGACCCTGAGCTACGCGCTCCGCGCCCGCTTCACGCGTCACGTCCGCCTGGCGCGCTGGACGCTGCCGACCTGGCTCTACGTGTCGGTGACCGGCGTGGTGATCTACGTGATGCTGTATCGGTCGTAGGCCACGGGACTTCAACGCCCGAACTCTCCCCTCGCTCCTTCCGGGCACAGATGCCATGATCGCACCCGCAGTACGCCATCGAAGTCCTGCCCCCCCCTCGGCTTTGCGCCGGCACGGTGATCGCTTCACGGATCCGATCCGCGGCCTCGAGACTCGGGGCCATGACTATCGCCGGTCGAGCCGGCCTGCGGCGCGACCCGAAGGAGGAGGTGGTGCGATATCTGGCCACGATCCTGGCGCGCGTCGCCGGCCTCGCGTTGCTCCTCGTGCCACCGGCGCGCGGCGCGGAGGGGATGGCGACCCTCCCCGAGGAGCTCGCGGTCACCGAGTCGATCGTCACCCAGGACGAGGACGAGCTCCAGACCTCGCTCAGGGCAGGCCATCTCCGCTTTCCGCGCGAGCGAAGCACGAGCGTCCTGGCGCAGCTCGAGTACGGCGTCACCGACCGCCTGCAGGCGATCCTCGCGGTCCCGTACGGCGTCCGCGATCCGTCGGATGCGGGCGCGGTGCACGGCCTCGAAGACGTGGACCTCGGGTTCCGCTACGCCGTCCTCGACTTCCGCACCCGCCCCCTCGGGCTCGACCTCGGGCTCACCGTCGGTCTTCCCACTGGCTCCCGGCGGAATGATCTCGGCACGGGCGACGTCTCCCTTGAGCCGACCTTCACGCTCAGCCGCTGGCTCGGCCCCGTGAACGGCCAGCTGAGCTTCTCCTGGCGGCGGAGCGGGATCGGGGGGAGGGCGGAGGCGGAGGACGAATTCAAGTACAATGTCGCGCTCCTCTACCCCTGGCGTCACTGGTTCCTCACCTTCGAAGGGGCGGGAGAGACGGAGGAGAGCGAGACGACCTACTACGCGATCCCCGAGCTCGTCTGGAAGCCCGGCAGGTACCTCGAGCTGCTGCTTGCTGTCCCCGTCGGCCTCACCGACGCGGCGGCCGACTACGGAGTGATCGCGGGTATCACGGTCGAGATCGAGCGGCTCACCGGCCGGGGCAGGGACGTCGACCGACCGCCGGGTCCTCCACGGGTTCTCATGCCCTACGCCGCCACCGACGCCCGCCGCGCCGTCGCGACCGCCGCCGCGCACGCCACGGCCCCGAACCCGATCGCCACGCCGAGCGAGAGCGCCAGCGGCGGCAGCCCGGGCGCCGCGGGATCCAGGCAGGCGCGCAGCAGGGCGAGCCCGTAGGTGAGCGGGTCGAGCCGCATGAGCCAGGCGAGCGGCGCGGGCACACCGGCGGGCGGGAAGAACGCCCCCGAGAGCAGCCAGATCGGGATCAGGAGCAGGTTCATGATGGTGTGGAACCCCTGCGTCGACTCGATCCGCCACGCGATCAGCAGCCCCAGGCTCGTGAGCCCGAAGGCCACCACCACCATCACGCCGAGCGCGCCGAGCACGCCGAGCGGCGCCACGCGCAGCCCGGCGAGCGGCGCGAGCGCGAGGAAGGCGAGCCCCTGCCCCACCGCCAGCGTCGTCCCGCCGAGCGCCTGCCCGACCACGATCGCGGTGCGCGACACGGGCGCCACCAGCACGCCCTGGAGGAAGCCCGAGTGCCGGTCCTCGACGGTCGAGATGGTGGCGAAGATCGCGGTGAACAGGAGGACCAGTGCCAGGATGCCCGGGTAGAGGTAGGCGAGATAGCTCGCGCCCACCGGTGCGCCCGGCGGCCGGAAGGACGGCGAGAGGCCGCCTCCCAGGAGCGCCCAGAAGACGAGCGGCTGCACCAGCGCGCCCAGGAGCCGGCTTCGCTGCCGCACGAAGCGGATCACCTCCCGGCGCCAGAGCGTGGCGACGGCCAGTGTGCTGTCCGCGAGGTGCCTCGTCACGGGCATCACGCCTCCGCCAGGCGGTGCCCGGTGAGCTGGATGAACACGTCGTCGAGCGTCGGCTTCCCGTAGCTCACCGCGCGCACCTCCTCTGGGAACGCCTCGATCAGGTCGCGCACCAGCTCGTGGCCGCGCTCGCGCTCGAGGCGCAGCGTCCCGTCGACCAGCCGCCCGGCGAGCCCGAAGCGCTCGCGCACGCGCTCGGCGAGGCGCGCCGGGTCGGGCCCCACGACGACGAGCACGTCGCCGCCCACCCGGGCCTTCAAGGCTTCCGGCGTGCCGAGCGCGACCACCCGGCCCCGGTCGAGGATCGCGACCCGCCCGCAACGCTCCGCCTCCTCCATGTCGTGGGTGGTGAGCACGACCGTAATCCGCTCCGCCGCGCGCAGCTCCGCCAGGAAGGCGAGGAACTCACGGCGCGCGGCGGGGTCGAGGCCGCTGGTCGGCTCGTCGAGGAGGAGGAGCTCCGCGCCCACGAGGAGCGCCTTCGCGAGCTCGGCGCGCCGCTGGAGCCCGCCCGAGAGCGTGCCCACCCGGTCGCGCCGGCGCTCGCCGAGGCCGAGGCGCTCCACCACCGCCGCGACGGCGGCGCGGAGGGACGCGCCGGAGAGCCCGTGGAGGTGCCCGTGGTGGACGAGGTTCTCCTCCACGGTGAGCAGGCGGTCGACGCTCGGGTGCTGGAAGACGACGCCCAGGCGGCGCCGCACGCGGTGCGGCTCGCGCGTCACGTCGTGCCCGAGCACGCGCGCGGTGCCGCTGCTCGCGACGAGCAGCGTCGAGAGGATCCTGAAGAGCGTGCTCTTGCCGCCGCCGTTCGGCCCGAGGAGGCCGAAGAGCTCGCCGCCCTCGACCGAGAGCGACACGCCGTCCAGGGCGATGCGCTCGCCGTAGCGGTGGCGCAGGTCCGCGACCTCGAGCGCGGGGCCGCTCAGCGTCAGCGGAGCCGTGCCCGCTCCCGCCGCTCGTCCGCCGTCGTCACCAGGTAGTCGAGCGACAGCCACAGGCTCCGGGCATAGCGGAAGAAGGCGAGCGGGACCAGCGCCGCGAGCGCCACGCCGAGCACCAGCTGCTCGGCGAGCGTCAGCCCGACGAGCGCGTCGGCCGCAAGCACAACCCCCGCCGCCACGGCGACCGTCACGGCGTAGTTGATGTAGATGGCGCCGACGAAGTACCCCTGCTCGCGCTCGTAGCGGAGCCCGCAGACCGCGCAGCGCTCGTGCATGCGGAAGGCGCGTGCCCAGAGCGGCGATCTCCCGCAACGCGGGCAGCGCAGCCGGAGCGCGCGCCCCAGGATGCGCCGCACGCGCGCGACCGCGAAGGGGCCGACCCGCTGCCTCACGCGGCACCCATGCGGAGCCGCTCAGGCGGCGGCGACGGTCGCAGGACCGCGGGTGGCGTGGAGCAGGCGGAGGTAGGCGTCCATCGTCCGCCGGGCCATCACCTCGACCGAGAAGGCGCCTTCGACCCGCCGGCGCGCGGCGGTCGCGAGCCGGCGCGCGAGGGCGGGATCGCCCAGCACCCGAGCCACCGCCACCGCAACGGCGGCGGGCGCGCGGGGTGGCGCGAGGAGGCCCGTTTCCCCGTTCGTCACCAGCTCCCGGCACCCCCCGACGCTGGTCGCGACCGGGACCGCGCCCGCCGCCATCCCCTCGAGCAGCACGTTCGGGAAGCCCTCGTAGGTCGAGGTGAGCGCCAGGACGTCGGCCGCCGCGAGCAGCTGGGGCACGTCGTGCCGGAGCCCGGTGAAGACGACGCGCGTGCCGAGCCCGAGGCGCCGGGCGAGGGCCTCCAGCGCTCCGCGCTCCTCGCCCTCCCCGACCACCAGGAAGTCGACGTCCGGGAACTGGGCCGCGATCATGGCCGCCGCCCGCAGGAAGGTCGGGAAGTCCTGCTGTGCCTCGAGACGCCCGACCCCGGCGACCAGCCGGCGGTTGGGCTCGAGGCCGGCGGCCAGCCGAGCGGCGCGCCGGTCGAGCGAGAACGCCGGCAGCCGTCCGAGGTCGATCCCGTTCGGGATCACCTCGATCTTCCCGCGCGCCAGCCGCTCGCGCTCGACCTGCCAGGCGGCGATCGCCTCGCAGTTGACCAGGTGGGCGTCGGTCATGCGGGCGAGCGCGCGCTCCACGACCAGCTGCCAGCGGCGATACGGCATCACACACTGTTCGGCCGCGATGACGACCGGGATGGCGAGCCCGAGCGCCGCGAGCCGCCCGTAGCTGTTCCCCGACCACATGATCGTGTGCAGGACGTGCGGCGCGCAGCGCCGGAGCGCGGCCCGCAGACGAGCGAGCCGCTGGAGATCCGCCGGGCCGCGGCGCGGGATCTCCTCCACCGCGACGCCCGAGGCCCGGATCGGCTCAACCCACCGTCTCCCCGCGGCCAGCACGAACACGCGGGGCACGAAGCGCCGTCGGTCGAGATGCCGGAGCAGCTCGTGGAGCTGGTATTCGGCGTCCTCCTTGCCGGGCTCGCCGATCACGTAGGCGATGCGATACGGCGGCTCACACACCATGATGCTCGCCTGCCGAAGGGAGCAAGGCGCATGCCCATACACCGGCCCGTATCCCGCCGCGTCCGCCGACGTCGCTGCACGGCTCGTGCAGCCGCGCACGATCACCGCGGCCGCGGCGCAGGCTCCAGGCTGCCGGCCTCGGGTAGGGCTGAGAGCGCCCGCTTCAAGCGTCGCAGGGCGTCGAGGTTCGAATCCATGCGCACGAGGGCCTCGATCAGGCGTTGCACCTGCTCGGTGACCCAGCCGATCTCCTGCCGGCTGACCGCGTCGAGCGCCCGGGCGAGGCGCTCGTGCAACGCGAGCAGGTCCGCGACGTCGCGCACGCCGCTCTGGCCGAGCCTGCGCATCAGCTCGCCGTAGTAGCGCACCAACTCCTCGGCCTCGCGACCGATGTCGACCGACATTGTCCTCCCGCAAGCTTCTCGGAGCGCGTATTGACGCCCGGCGGCTCGGAGGTCTACATCCGCCCCCACCCGTGAGGCAACAGGAAAACGAGCCGGCCGCGGCGGCCCGGCCAGGCGCCATGGCACCCTTCGATGCAACCCGGGTCGAGCAGTTCGTCGAGCTGCAGCGCGACCTGCTCCTGGTGGGCGGCGACCCCGAGACGCTGCCCGAGCGGTTGGTGCAGCGCACCGCTCTCTTCCTCGGCGTGGCGGGCGCCGCCCTGGGCGTCCTCCAGGACGGCCGCTACACCCTCCTCGCCACCTACGGCCTCGGCCCCGAGTACCGCGCGCGCTACGAAGGCCGCTCGCTGCGCGACGCGGCGCTCGGGCCGGCGCTCGCCGCGGGCCGCCCGGTGGTGCTGGACGATGCGGACGTGCAGAGCGTCGTGCTGCCCATCCGGGGCCCCGACCTGACCGGCGCACTCCACCTGGTCGCCGCCGCGACGGCGCCGCTCACCGACCGGGGCCTCGAGCTCGGACGCGCCCTCGCCGGCCTGGCCGGCGTGGCGCTCACCAACGCCCGGCAGTGCGGGCGGCTCGCCCAGATCGCCCGGATGAAGGGCGACGCGCTCACCACCATGGCGCACGATCTCCGCGCGCCGCTCAACGCCCTGGTCGGCTATGCGGGCCTGCTCGGCGAGGGCGCCCTCGGCCCGCTCGCTGCCGAGCAGCGCGACATCTGCTCCACCCTCGAGCGGCAGGCGCTCGAGCTGGTCGACCTGCTCGGCGCCGCCCTCGACGTCGCCCGCCTGGAGACCGGGAGCCTCCCCATCCGCAGCGACGAGTTCGCGCTCGGCGAGCTGCTCGCGACGCTCCAGAGCGGCACCTTCGCGCGCGCCACGCGCGAGGGCCGGCTCACCTGCCGCGTGCCGCCCGATCTCCCGCGCCTCAGGACGGACCGCGTCAAGGTGAAGGAGATCGTCCAGAACCTGGTCGACAATGCGCTCAAGCACGGCGGCGGGCGCGCCGTGGAGGTCGAGGTCACGCTCGCACCCGAGCACGAGGCGGTCCGGCTCACCGTGCGCGACGCGGGCCCCGGCGTCGCGGCGGACGTCCTGCCCCACCTCTTCGAGCCGTTCCATCCCGGCCGAGGCCCCGAGCGCGGCACCGGCTTCGGGCTCTACATCGTGCGCTCGTTCGCCGAGGCGCTGGGCGGCCGCGTCGCCGCCCGGAGCCGGCTCGACGAAGGCACCGCCGTCACCGTCGAGCTCCCCCTCGTGGCGCCCGCCCGGCGCGCGCTCTCGGGCGCACCTCCGGCGAGGAGGGTGTCCGAGTAACCGTGGCTACTCGGACCGACGCCTAGCTAGCGAGACTCCCCGAAGCGGGTGACGAAGTACTCGCAGGTGCGGCGCATGCCGGTCGCGAAGTCCACCTTCGGGCGATAGCCGAGCAGCCGCTCCGCCTTCGCGATCTCGGCGAGCGTGTGGCGCACGTCGCCCGCGCGCGGCGCGGTGTGGGCGCGCGGCAGGCGGCGGCCGAGGAAGTCGGCGATCGCGTCGGCGATGGCGAGGAGCGAGTAGCGCGTGCCGCAGGCGATGTTGAAGACCTCGCCCGAGACCCCCGGCGTCGCCATCGCGCGCAGGTTCCCCTCGACCACGTTGTCGATGTAGGTGAAGTCGCGCGACTGCTCGCCGTCGCCGTGCACCTCGAGCGGCTCGCCCGCGAGCGCCTGGGCGAGGAAGCGCGGGATCACGGCCGAGTACTTCGACTCCGGGTTCTGCCGTGGCCCGAAGACGTTGAAGTAGCGGAGGCTCACCGTCTCGAGCCCGTAGAGGCGCGCGAAGGTCTGGCAGTAGTGCTCCGCCGCCAGCTTGGAGACCGCGTAGGGCGAGACGGGCCGGGTGGGGAGCGTCTCGACCTTGGGAAGTACCGGGTCGTCGCCGTAGACGGAGGACGACGACGCATACACCACGCGCCGCACGCCCGCGTCGCGGCAGGCGAGGAGGAGGACGAGCGTCCCGGTCACGTTCACCTGGTTCGAGCCGAGCGGGTCGTCGACCGAGCGCGGCACGGAGCGCAGCGCCGCCTGGTGGAAGACGCCCCCCACGCCGGCGAGGGCCCGACGCACCACCGCCGCGTCGCGCAGATCGCCTTCGACCACCTCGATGCCCGGCTGCGCGGCCAGGTTCTCGCGCCGTCCGGTCGAGAAGTCGTCCAGCACGCGCACGCCGTCGCCGCGCCCGGCGAGCGCGTCGACGATGTGAGAGCCGATGAAGCCGGCGCCCCCGGTCACCAGATAGAGCTTGCTCACCGTGAGGCAACTCTACGCAGCGGATGGGGGCGTCGCAAGCGCAGACGCGCTCGCCGCCCGTGGTCGGGGGTGTACTCGTTGCCCCCGATCATCTGCCGTCCCGCGAGCGTGGTGCGGCCGACCTCGGGGATGGCGGGCAGCACGAACGCCTCGTCCAGGCCGAGCGCGTCCATGGCGGCGTCGATCTCGGCGCCGAGCGGCCCGCGCAGCCCCGGGTCGATCTTCTTGAGCACCAGCCCCGCCCAGCCCGGGCCCACGTCGGTCAGCACCGCCGCGACCCGGCGCGCCGCGTCCGCCGGCGCGAGCGTGCGGCTCTGCGTGTTGCGCACGCACGTCGCGCCGCGCGGCCCGGGCCCCCGCGCCTCGAGCGCCGGCTGCACCACGACCCCGCCGCCCCCCGGGAGGAGCTCGGCCCCGACATCGCAGGCCCCGGTGAGGTCGTCGGCGAGAACGCGCAACGCATCCATGTAAGGTAGACTCTCAGGCGCGGAGCACGGCGCGGGCGGGCGCCCCGCCGAGCTCCGGGAACTTGCCGAGGGCCGTCGGCGAGGACGTCGTGCGGCGCATCGACGTGCGTTCCGGGGTGGCTCCAGAGGGTGAGGAGCCCTCCTCCCGAGCGCCCGCCGTCACGCCGCCCTCCCGTACGCGGCGGCGAGCCCCGGCTCGGCCGCGCCGCGGCGCGCGAGCGCGATCTCGGCGGCGACGCGGATCGCCTCGAGGAGGTTCCGGTGGTCGGCCATGTTCTTGCCCGCGATGTCGAAGGCCGTCCCGTGCCCGGTCGAGGTCCGGATGAGCGGCAGCCCGACGAGCAGCGTCACCACCTTGCCGAAGCCGAGCAGCTTCACGGCCATGAGCCCCTGGTCGTGGTAGAGCGCGAGGGTGAGGTCGAAGGCGCCGTCGCGTGCCCTGAGAAAGACGGTGTCCGCCGGGAACGGGCCCTGGGCATCGATGCCGCGTGCGCGCGCCGCCGCGATCGCGGGTACGATCTCGTCCCGCTCCTCGCTGCCGAAGGCGCCCTCCTCGCCCGCGTGCGGGTTGAGTCCCGCGACCGCGAGCCGCGGCCGCGCGATGCCCAGGTCGCGGAGCGCCGCGTCGGCCAGCACGAGCCGGTCGAGCACGCGGTCCTTGCGCACGTAGTCGCACACGGCGCGCAGCGCCATGTGGTTCGTGAACAGCATGACGCGCATCTTCCCCAGGAGGAGGAGCATGGCCGGCCTGGTCGCGGTCAGCTCGCCCAGGATCTCCGTCTGCCCCTCGTAGGCGTAGCCGGCCGCGTGCATCGCCTCCTTGTTGAGCGGCGCCGAGACCATGGCGTCGATCTCGCGCGCGAGGGCGAGCCGCCCCGCTTCGCGCGTGTAGTGGACGGCGGCCGCGCCGAAGGCGGGGCGCGTCTCGCCCCAGCGGTGCTCGGCGACGTCGACGTTGCGGTAGTCGATCAGCTCGATCATGCCCGGGCGCCCCCCGGCCTCCGCCGGCCGCGCCAGCGTCCGGATCGGCAGGCGCACCCGCGTTGCCTCCATCGCCCGCTCGAGCACGCGCGCGTCGCCGAGGACGAGCGGGATGGCCCTGGCCGTGACCGAATGATCGGCGAGCGACTTGACGATGATCTCGGGACCGATGCCGGCCGCGTCCCCCATGGTGATCGCGACCCGTGGCCGAAACGCCATTCCGCTCACTCCGTCGGCGCGGCGACCCCGAACCCGTCCGGCGCGCTCGCGGCAAGCTCCGGACCGGCGGCGCGCCGCGCCGCCAGCACGTTGCGATAGATCGCCTCGATCCGGTCGAGGACCGTCTCCCACGCCCGCGCGTCCTCGACCGCGCGCCGGGCGGCGGCACCGAGCCGGGCGCGCGCCCCCGCGTCGGAGAGCAGCTCGACCACGGCGGCCGCGAACGCCGCCTCGTCCCCGTCGGGGACGACCCGGCCGGTGACGCCGTCGCGGAGGCACTTCGCGGACCCGGCCGAGGCGACGATTGCCTTGCCGGCGGCCATGTAGTTGAGGAGCTTCATCGGGAAGCCGGCGCGCTCGCTGCGCGGCGAGACCGCCACGTCGGCCGCGTCGAGCCGCGCCCGGACCTCATCGTAGGACGCGGCGCGCACGATCTCCACCCCGGGGCCGAGGGTGCGCTCGAGCGCCCCGGGCGCGGCGTGCGTCACGAGCACGAGGCGAGCCGCAGCCACCCGCGCCCGCACGCGCGCGAAGCTCGCGAGGAGGAAGCCCAGGTTCTGGTAGCCGTCGAGGTTGCCCGCGTAGCACACGAGCCCGTTCGGGTCCGTCCGCGGCCGGTGGGCGGCGGCGCCCGGCGTGGCGGCGGGGGCGATGCAGGCGAGGTCGCCCGCGGTCACGCCCCGCCGGCGCAGCATCTCGCCCAGCTCCGCGGTGACCGCGATGCAGAAGTCGGCGCGGCGCGGGACGTGCGCATCCAGGAGGAGTCCCACCCGGCGCGCGAGCCGCCGCGCGAGCCGGGCGCGGAAGTAGAGCGGCAGCTCCTCGGCGAGCGCGGTGTGGCCGTGGTACACCACCGGGCAGCTCGCCGCCCGGCCGACCACCAGGCCCGCGATCGCCGCCTCGTAGTTGTGCGCATGGATCAGGTCGATCGCCTCGCGGCGCACGGTGCGCCAGAGGCGGGCCACGAGTACGACATCGCGGGCGAGGCGCGCCGGGCGCGGCCCGGGCCGGCCGCTCGCCACCGCGCCGTAGGTGACGAGGTGGACGGCGTGCCCGCGACCGCGGATACCATCGGCGAGCTGCCGTACCAGCACCTGAGAGCCGCGCAGATCCGGATACGGGCCGGCGAGGACGAGCGCGATGCGCATCAGGGCTGGGAGTCCGTCACTCGGACGTCCTCCCGGGCTCCAGGTAGCCGAGCGCGGCGAGCCGCGCCTCGAGGTCGCGCGTCTCGTCGTCGTCGAAGGGCCGAAGAGCGGGCGCCGTGTCGGCGAGCGGATCGGGCGCCGAGCGGGGCTCGGCGTCCAGCGCGGCGGCGATCGGCCGCCCGTCGAGGCCGGCGGGCACCGGTTCGCCCGCGAGGGCGAGGACCGTCGGAGCGACGTCGACGATGTCCGCGGGCCCGAGCTCGCCGGCCCGACGCACGCCCGCGCCGGCCAGGATGAAGAGGCCGTCCCGGCGGTGGGCGCCGTTCATGCCGCGGCCCTTGCCGCCGCCGTGCTCGGCCGGTGCGAGGCGGCGGAGCGCCGGGCCCGGCCCCACACTGCGCAGGCACGACGGGCTGTACCCGTCCAGCCGCGCGAGCTCGAGCACGAGGTCGGGCGCACGCCCGACGAATGGCCCCGCGTAGAGCTCCTCGCGCCGCCACACGCGCTCGACGACCGGGCGGCCGGCCTCGTCGCGCCAGCCGGCGAGAGCGGCCGCGACCCTCCCGCGGGTCGCCCGGTAGGCGGCCGGGTCGACGACACCCTCGGGCTCGCGGCCGCGGAGGTTCAGCCACACGCTCGGGTGGTAGTCGAGCTCTTCGGCGTAGGCGAGCGTGCGGCTCCACTCGATGCCCGCCAGACGGTGCAGACCCTCGAGGCGACCCGCCGCCGCCGGCGCCCGGCGCACGAGCGCGCCCTGCAGGCGCCGCGGCACGGCCCGGAGCGCCGCGGCGCGCACCAGCCCGGCCAGGCGGCCCCGGCTCGCCCGGCGGAACCCGAGAAGCCCGCACTCCGCCAACCGCCGGTTCAGGTGGACGACGCGGTCGCTCGCGCCTCCGCTCCCGTGATCGGACACGATCGCGACCGCGGCGTCGGGCGGCGCCGCGGCGAGGAGCGCACCCACGGCCCGGTCGAGCGCCTCGTAGACGCGCGCGATCGCACCGGCGAACGGGCTCGGCGCGTGGCGCGGCGAGCGCGGGTCGTGGAAGCGCCAGAAGTGGTGCGCCACGGTGTCCGACTCGCCGAACACGACCATGAGCGCGTCCGGACGCTGGCGCTCGAGCAGCCACGCGGCGAGCTTCGTGCGGCGCTCGACCCCATCGAGGAGCCGCGCGAGCGCGCCCGTGTGCCAGCCTGGCCCCGTCGTGACCTCCTGGAAGTCGGCGAACGGCACCCGGCCGACGAGGCGCCGGATGTCGCGGTAGAACGCACGCGGGTGCACGAAGGAGCCGTCGATCGCGGTCGCGAGCGGGCTGTCGAAGCCGCTCACCATGACGCCGTCGACCGGCTCGGGCGGATAGGTGGCCGGCACGGTCAGCACCGCGACCCGGCGCCCGGCCGCCGACAGCCGCGTCCAGAGCGCGGGCACCCGCCGGTAGCTGCCGTTCACGAAGCGCACGCGATACGTGCCCGGCACCCGCTCCGTGAAGTCGAGGACGCCGTGGCGACCCGGGTTCACGCCGGTGACGAGCGAGGTCCAGGCCGGGAAGCTCGCCGCCGGGATGGTCGAGCGGAGCGGGCCCCAGGCGCCCGCGTCCATCAGGCGTGAGAGGACCGGGAGCCGGCCGGCGGCCGCCCACGGCCGGATCAGGTCGAGCGTCGCCCCGTCGAGGCCGATCACGAGGAGGCGCGTCACTTCCCGTCCTTCGTGACGTAGCCGAGGGCCTCGAGACGCTCCCTCGTCGCGGGGTCCATCTGCCCCGGCTCCGCCCCCCCTGCGTGCGCGCGCGCCTCGAGCACCGACTTGCCCAGCTCGGCGCGCATCTTCTCCGCCTCGGCCGGCGCGCTCGCGACCTCGTTCCGGTGCTCGCCGGGGTCGTGCGGGAGGTCGTAGAGCTCCTCGGGGGCGAGGCCGCGCGGGTTCCCCGCATTGGCGGTGATCAGCTTCCACTCGCGCGTGCGCACCGCCCGCAGGACGTTGCCCTCGAGATCCTCCTCGGCGAACGTGCTCTGCCGCGCCGCCGCGGCGCCCCCGTCGAGCGGGAGGGCATGCCCCTGCATCGCGGCGAGCGGCGCGAGATGCGCCGCCGCGATGATGGTCGGGGCGATGTCGAGGCTGGTTGCGAGCTCGTCCAGCACGCGGCCGGCCTCGCCGGCCGGGGGCAGCCTGTCTGCCCCGGGCGGCTTCACGATGAGCGGCACGTGGATCTGCTCGTCGTAGAGAGTCGTCCCGTGCCACCAGCCGCCGTGCTCGTGGAACTCCTCGCCGTGGTCGGAGGTGAGGACGACGAGCGTCCGGTCGTAGAGCCCGCGGCGCTTCAAGTCGTCGAACAGCACGCCCAGGTGCTCGTCCAGGTACGCCACCTCGCCCGCGTAGAGATGGTGGAGCTTCTCGGCGAGCGCGGGTGGGGGGTTCGGGTTGGCGACGCGCGCCCGGCATTCGCCGTCGAAGGGATGGGCGCAGTAGGGATCGTGCGGGTCCATGTAGTGGGCGAAGAGGAAGAACGGCTCGACGCCCGCGCTCCGATCGAGCCAGCCGCGCACGGCCGCGGTTACCACCTCGGCCGGCTGGTAGTAATGATGCACGTCCACGGAGCGGGCGGCGAAGCGCTCGCGCACCAGACGGAGCCCGCTGTAGAGCGCGAGCTGCGCGGCCGCCTCGCTCGCGCCGAAGAAGAGGTCGGGCGCCAGGTAGCGGTACTCGTCGAAGCCCTGCTGGAAGTTGAAGGCCTCGGAGATGTTCGCGTTGTCGGCGAAGCCGACGGTGTGGTAGCCGCCGCGCCCGAGCACCTCGGCCAGCGTGTCGACGCGATCGGGCAGGCGGTCGGCCTTGTGCATGGCGCCGTGCGACGACGGGTAGAGGCCGGTCAGGATGGTCGCCACCGAGGGCCGCGTCCACGACGCCTGCGCGAAGGTGTTGGCCCAGCGCATGCCGTCGGCGGCGAGCGCATCGATGTGCGGCGTCCTGACGGCGGTCGAGCCGTAGCAGGAGAGGTGGTCGGCGCGCAGCGTGTCGACCATGACGAGGACGACGTTCGGCGCCCCGGCCGGCGCCGCCGCCCGCGGCGGGGCGGGTGCCGGCCCCGGCGCCGGGATGGTGGATGTCCCACCCGCCCACGCCGCGACGAGGAGTGCTACCACGAGGGCGGCCGCTCCCGGGCGGGTGAGCGCCGCCCGCCGCTCGTCCGCGCCGCGGAGCGCGCGCCAGAGGAGGACCGCGGCGAGGGCCGCTAGGGCGAGCGCGCCCACCTGGACGACGAGCGGCACGAGCCCGCGCGGCACCTGCTCGAGGAGCACGTCGCGGATCACGCGGAAGCGGGCGACGGCGAAGGCGAGCGCTGTGCCCACGCCGGCAAGCGCGAGACCGAAGCCGTCGGTGCCGACGACGGCCGCCAGGACGCCCCCGCCGAGCCCGAGCCCGGCGCCCACCGTGCCGTAGGCGGCGAGCGCCCAGCCGAGCGCGGGCAGCTCGCCCGGGCCGTGCGCGTGCCCCCACACCGCCAGCGCCTCGGCCGCACCCACCGCCGCGCCCGCTACGAGGCCACCGGCCAGACCCGCGCCGAGCGCGCGTGTCCTCGCGTTCGTCACCGCGCTGCCGCCAGGAGCGCGTGCCCCTCCATCTCGGCCGGCACGGGCACGCCGAAGAAGGCGAGCGCCGTCGGCGCGAGATCCACGATCGCCGGATCCTCGGCCTCGAGGCGGCGCGAGGCCAGGATGACGCCGGGCGTGTCCGCCACGTCGGAGGCGGCATGGTCGCCGCTCCACTTCTTCCAGTTCGGCTCGAACAGGTCCCCGGGGATGCCGCCGAGCGGCGTCCGCCACGAGGTGCGGTAGCCGTCGCGGAAGGCGATCTGCAGGTCGGGCATGCGCTCCGGCGGCGCGCCCGGGAAGATCTCGGGGCCCTTGTAGACCCTGGCGACGAAGCGCTCCCCGGTCGAGGGATCGACCTCCGCCTCGAGCCCGCGCGCGATGGCGTCGAGGAGCGCCTCGTACTCCGCGCCCGGCGCGACGATCCCGTGCCCCTCGCGGCCGCGCAGGTTCACGTAGATCTGCCCCGTGCCGAGCGCGTAGGCGCGCGTCTTCGTCCACTCGACGCCGGGGAAGAAGTCCTCCTTCTCCGCGCCGGGCGCGGCGGCGGCCTGCACCAGGTAGCCGCGGTCGCGCAGCCAGGTGTTCACGTTCAGGCCCGTCCGGTAGCTGTGGAAGCCGTGGTCGGAGAGGACGAGCAGCACGGCCTCGGGGCCGAGCCGCTCGAGCACCTCGCCCACGACGCCGTCCATACGCTGGTAGACGCGCTGCACCGCATCGCCGAAGCGCGCCGCCAGCACGGCGTCGTAGCGGGGGTGGGCCGGGTCGAGGAAGCGGTAGAACATGTGCGCCACGCGATCGGTCTGGGTGAAGACCGAGACGAGGAGGTCCCAGTCCGGGCGTGCGAGCTCGCGCAGCGTCGAGGCGCGCACCTCGTCCATGGTCTGGTCGAGGTCGTCGAGGAAGGCCTGCTCGTCCACGCGCTCGGCGTTGAGCGCCGAGGTGTCCTCCGACCAGCCGACCGTCTTGTAGGGCCCGAGCGCCCCGGCGAGCTCGCCCGCGAACGCACCGGGCGCGCTGATCGCGGCGAAGGGGTGGGCCGGCGCGTAGTTGAGCGGCGACAGGTAGACCCGCAGCGGGTCGAGGGAGAGGACGTGGAAGCGGCAGAGCCCGTCGAGCGCGACCAGCGGGAGCCCGAGCGGTGCGACCACGGGGACGCGAAAGGCGAGCCACGGGCTCCAGCCGCCGCGCCCGACGCGGGTCTCGCGCCCGGCGAAGTCGATCGTCACCGCGTCACGCTCGCGGTCGACGCGCAAGCGGACCGGGATGCTGAGCGCCGGCCGGCCGCCGCCGCGCGGATCGGCCGGCCCGGGCACGTCCGCGCGCGCCGCGTCGCCCGTCACCCGGAGCGCCACCAGCCGCCCGCCGCCCGGATCGCCCTTCCCGTCGGCGGCCAGGTCGCTCGCCAGGTAGAAGAAGGTGCTGTTCGTGCCGAGGAGGTCCGGGACGCCGAGGCCCGAGAGCATGCGCCCGCCCGGCACCGGGTCGGGCGGGAACGCGTACGGCACGCGCAGCACGACCGCGTGCACCCCATGCTCGGCCGCCACCTCCCAGAAGGGCACCCCGCGCCGGCGCGTGTACCCCCGGGCCGGCGCGGACTGGACGACGCCGTGCCAGTACCGCGGCGGCCGTACTCCGCCCGTGCCCACGTCGGGGAGGTACGTCGCCGGGTCACGCTCGATGAAGTCGAAGATACCGTGGCGGGCGGGGCGGGTGCCAGTCGCGAACGTGGTCCACGCCACCGGCGACTGCGGCGGGTTGGTCGAGGCGAGGGGGCGGTAGTCGCCGCGCTCGGCGAGCGCCCGCAGGCGGGGCAGCTTCCCTTCCTCCATCCAGCGCGAGAGGAGCCGCGGGTCGACGCCGTCGAAGCCGAGGATCACCAGCCGCGGCCCGCGGCGCCCGGCCTCCTGCCCGTCGCCGCAGCCGACCACGATCGCCAGCAGGGCGATCGCCACCCCGAGGGTCCGCAGCGCCCTACTCCTCGGGGAGGGTCTCCCAATCATCGGAGTAGGCGGCGCCATCGGCGGGCTCGGGCGCGGGCGGCGCGGGGGCGTCCCGGCGGCGCTCAGCCATGCGGGGCTCTGACTTCCTCGCCCGTCTCGCAGGCGGCGAGCGCGGCCTCGATCCGGCGCTGGTGGCGCCGGATGTCCCGGCCGATGAACACGGCCTGACTCTCCCCCACCCCGTCGTCGAGCTTCACCCAGGTGAGCTCGTGGCGGCCGCAGGTGTAGTTGAAGAGGCATTGCCAGTCGCGGCCCGCGAAGCGCACGATGCCCTTGGCGCGCAGGACGTCGGCGGGCAGGCGGCGGAGCAGGCGCTCGAACGTCTCCTGGCGGAGCGGCAGCCGGGAGCGGTAGAGGAAGCTGCCGATGCCGTCGGCGTGCAGGTGGTCGAAGCCCGCGCGGGCGCGGTCGCGGAAGGCCGCGACCCCGGTCGCGAAGAGCACGTCGCTGTCGATCGCGCCGCGCACGGTCCGCATTTGCTCGGCGCGCGGGTTCAGCTTCGCCAGCCGGCGCTCGAGCCGCGCCACGGCGGCCGCGGCGACCAGGTCGAGCTTGTTCACGACCAGGAAGTCCGCCGCCTCGATCTGTGCCCGCGCCACCCGGGTCTCGTCGAGCTGCCGCTCGACGTTGGCCGCGTCGACCACGGTGACGACCGCGTCGAGCCCGAGGCCCGCGCTCTTCACGCGGTAGGCGAGCGGCTCGGGGTCGGCGAGCCCCGTCGACTCGATGACGATGAGGTGCGGCTTCGCGGTGTCGATGATCTCCTGGATCGCCAGGTCGAAGCGATAGTCGTCGATCGAGCAGCAGATGCAGCCGCTCGTCAGCTCGACCATCTTCTCGACGTTCGCGAGGCCTGTGACGACCCTGCCGTCGATCCCGACCTCACCGATCTCGTTCATGATGACCGCGACGGGCTTCCCGCGGAGCCCGTGCTCGAGCACGTGACGCAGGAGCGTCGTCTTCCCGCTGCCGAGGAAGCCGGTCAGGATGTCGACCGCGACCGTGCGCATCAGTGGAGCGGCCTGCCCACGAGCCCGTCGGGCAGGGGCTGTCCCATCAGGCGGAGCACCGTCGGTGCGATGTCGTAGATCGACACGTCGGGCAGCCGGCCGCGGAGAGGGGCCTCGGCGCCCGCCGTCGAGAGGATGAAGATGCCGTGCCAGTCGTGGTTGGCCTCGTCCGGCCCCGTGTCGTTCTCGAAGGTGTGGATGCCGCCCATCCCGACCGCGCCGACCGAGCGCCAGTCGAGGTCGCCGAAGTAGACGAGGAGATCGGGCGCGACGCCGTTGACGCTGCGGTAGAGGTCCTCGGGCCGGTACGCCTTGCAGCCGATGGTGCGCCCGCTCGGGTCCGAGATCGCCTCGATGCCGGCCACGAGGTCGCTGCGCACGCGCTCGTAGTCCGCGGGGTCGATCGTCCCCGCCGGCTCTCTCCCCTTTACGTTCATGAACAGGCGCCCGTAGTAGCCGCCGTCGCCCCACGCCCTGGTCTTAGTCCAGTCGATCGCCGCCTGGCCGATGGGCGTCGGCTTCGACGGCCGGTTGGCGAGCGTCAGGTAGCCCTCGCGCATCAGCCACTCGTTGAAGCAGATGCCGCCGTCCATCTTCTTGGCGCCGTGGTCGGAGACGACGAGCACGAGGGTGTCGGCCGGGCAGAGGGCGAGCAGCTCGGCCAGCTCCGCGTCCACGTGGCGGTAGTAGTCGCGGATCGCGTGCTCGAAGGGGTTCCCGGCCTCGTGCTTGGGGTGCGCCGGGTCCATGTGGCTCCAGAAGCCGTGCTGGATGCGGTCGACGCCCATCTCGACCAGCATGAAGAAGTCCCAGGAGCGCGTGCGCAGGAGGTGCTTCCCGAGCCGGAGGTGCTTGTCGGTCTTCTCGTACACGCGCTGCAAGAGCCCCGCCTTGTCCGCGGTGCGGAAGTCCTCGACGTCGAGCACGTAACCTTCGGTCACCCGCTCGACCTCGGCCTTGAGCGCCCGCGGGTAGGTGTACTCGTTCCTCGTCGAGGGCGTGAGGAAGCAGGTCACCATCTCGCCGTTCACGGCCGACGGCGGGTAGGTCTGCGGCACGCCGAGGACGACCGTGTGCAGGCCGGCCTGCCCGAGCCAGTCCCAGATGCGCGGCGCCTTCACCTGGGCCGAGCTCGCGAAGGCGTAGCCATCGTAGGAGCGGTCCTTGCGGTTGCGGAAGCCGTAGAAGCCGAGCTCACCCGGGTCGCGGCTCGACATCATCGAAGTCCAGGCCGGCACCGTGATGGGTGGATGCGTGCTCAGCATGCGGCCGTGTGCACCGCGCGCCATCAGGCCCGCAAGCGTCGGCAGCTGGCTCCGCCAGCGGTCGAAGACGAGCGTGGGTACGGCCGAGTCGAGACCGACGATGAGCACCTTCGAGAACGCCATCCCGCAGGCGCGCGTTTCTATCGGACGCGGCGGAGGGCCGCAATCCCGGCGTGACAGCGGTGGTGGCCTCGGACAGCACACAGGAGTCCGTCCGGGTAATCGTGGCGGCTGCGGCCAGCGCCGTCGGCCCTGTCTCGGCCCTGAGCGTGTAGAGGGCGTAGCCGCCCTCGCGCACCAGGGGCGGATCGCACTCCTCGATGAGGAAGCCACGCCACAGGCGCGCGACCGATGCCTCGAAGGGGTCGCCGGCCGCCTCGAGCCCGGCCAGCTGGATCGCGACGTGCGTCACGCCGAGGCCGTGCGCCGCCGCGGCCAGCGCCTCGGGGGTGACGAGCGTCCGGTAGTCGATCCGCCCCTGGTGCGCGAGGGCGGCTACGCCCTCTACACGCTCAGGGCCGAGACAGGGCAGACGGCGCTGGCCGCAGCCGCCACGATTACCCGGACGGACTCCTGTGTGCTGTCCGAGGCCACCACCGCTGTCACGCCGGG